>TARA_R110002126_G_scaffold150582_1_pt1 | contig 67367 bp, 55 predicted proteins | sample TARA_R110002126 | Tara Oceans TARA_R110002126 (sample SAMEA4397536) | marine metagenome | biome: Polar Biome; feature: [DCM] deep chlorophyll maximum layer (ENVO:01000326); material: water (ENVO:00002006), including particulate matter (ENVO:01000060) such as... | depth 30 m | reverse complement strand
GGGGCGGGCGCGAGGCGAGGGCGGCGTCGGGGTGGAGGGAGCGTGATCGTGTCATGCGGCGCCGATCTCGATCAGGATATTGCCGATGGCATCGGTGGTGACGCGGTCGCCGGGGGGGATGAGGGTGGTGGTGTCCATCTGCTCCAGGATCGCGGGGCCATCGAATGCGGCGTCGGCGGGCAGGCGATCGCGTTGATAGAGGGGCGTGTCATGGACCTGGCCGGAGAAGCGCACCTTGCGGCTGCCGCGGCAGGCGGCGTCCACCGTGGCTTTGCGTTCCTGCGCCGGGATCAGCGTGGCGGGATCGAGGCCCTGACGCGTACCGATCACCGAGGTGTTGGCATTGACCACGGCGGCGCGGATGGTGTCGAGGCGGACGCGGAAGCGGTTGAAGTAGACATCTTCGAACCGGGCTTGCAGGGCCTCGCGCGTGAGTGTGGGGTCGGGAAGGTCGACGCGCAGCAGGTGGGTCTGGCCGATGAACTGCATGTCGACCGAGTGCAGGACGCGGGTGTCGGTGACGGAGACCTTTTCGCGGGCGATCAGGGCGCGCCCTTCGCTCGCCTGCGCGGCAAGTGTGCTGGAGAGCTGGGACATGTCGAGCGTATCAAGGGGGGTGGCCAGGGTGCGCGTAAAGTCGTGGCGCAGGTCCGCGACAAGGCATCCCAGCGCGTTGGTGATGCCGGGGCGGGCCGGCACGAGCACCCGCGGCACGCCGAGTTCGCGCGCCAGGGCTGCGGCATGCAGCGGGCCGGCGCCACCGAAGGCGAAGAGGGCGAAGTCGCGCGGATCGGCCCCGAGCGAAACGGAGACCATTCGGATTGCCCCCGCCATCTTGACGTTGGCGAGGCGGATCACGGCGTCGGCAGCCTCTTCCGGGGTGAGGCCGAGCGGTTTTCCCAGTTTTTCCGAGAAGATGGCGCGGACCTGTTCCAGCGTGACGCCGCCTTCGACGGACTTCAGCCGTGCGGGATCCAGGCGGCCGAGCAGGAGGTTGGCGTCGGATATGGTGGGTTCGGTGCCGCCGCGCCCGTAGCAGATCGGGCCGGGGGTGGCGCCGGCGGATTCGGGGCCGACCTCGAGCAGGCCGGCGGGATTGACGCGGGCGATGGAGCCGCCGCCTGCGCCCACGGTGCGCACGTCGACCATGGGAACGTGGATCGGCATGGCGTATTCGATCTCGATCTCGTTGGAGACGGGAGACTGGGCATTTCGGATCAGGGCGACGTCGGTGGAGGTGCCGCCCATGTCGTAGGTCAGCAGGTTTTCGATGCCGGCCGCGCGGCCCGTGAAGGCGGCGGCCATGACGCCGGAGGCGGGGCCGGACATCACCGTGCGGGCGGCCTCTTCGGCCACGCGGGAGGCCGAGACCATGCCGCCGTTGCCGTTCATCACCAGCAGTTCACCCGCGTAACCACCCTGGGCCAGGGAGCCGGCGAGGTTGGTCACGTAGCGGTCTAGGATGGGCTGGACCGAGGCATTGACGGCGGCTGTCACGCCGCGTTCGTATTCGCGGCTTTCCGACAGAAGGGCGTGGCCGAGGGTGATGTAGCTGTTGGGCCAGAGGGTGCGCAGCACCTCGCCCGCGCGCGCCTCGTGTGCCGGATTGCGATAGGAATGCAGGAAGTGCACGACCACCGAGGTGCAGCCGAGCGCGAGGAGTTTGCGCGCCGCATCGGCCAGGGCCTCTTCGTCGAGGGGGGTGATGACACGGCCCTCGGCGTCCATCCGCTCGGGCACCTCAAGGCGCAGGTCGCGGGGGATCAGCGGGGTGAATTCCCCTTTCATTCCATAGGCTTGGGGGCGGGTTCTGCGGCCCAGCTCCAGGACGTCGCGAAAGCCTTTGGTCGTGATCATGCCAGTGCGGGCGAGCTTGCGTTCCAGCACGGCGTTGGTCGTGGTGGTGGTGCCGTGCACGATCAGGGCGGTGTCGGGCAAATCGGCCCCGGCTTCGGCCACGGCCATCATCACGCCCCGCGACTGGTCATCCAGCGTGGAGGGCACCTTGGCCAGACGGACCGCGCCCGTGGCCGGGTCCATGAGTATGAGATCGGTGAAGGTTCCGCCCACGTCGACGCCGATCACCTGCCCTGTCATCGTATCCTCGCCTGAAGCCATGTCGTGCCTGTTCCCCGGATTGGTATGTTTGTGTGCAAATGATTTTCCAATGTGCAGACAGAAGTCAATCGGTTGCGTGCGGAGGCGGCTTCGTCAAGTTGTCGTTTGCTTAGCTTTCGGGCCGTCGCCATGATCGGCACCGGGAAACCTAGGCGGGGGTGGGCATGAAAAGGCTGAATCTGGAACGTCGGTATCTGGGCGGTATCTGGGCGGTATTTGGGTGGTTTCTGGCGGCGGTCTGGCCTGCGGGTGCGCTGGCGCATACCTCGGAGGGGGGCTTCGTGCTGTTGCTGCCGACGGGCTATTACGTCTGGGGCGGCGCGGCGAGCGTGGCGGCGACGGTGCTGCTGATCTTGCTGTTGCCGGAACGGGCGGCGCGGGGGATGTTCGCGACGCGGCGGCTGTTCGCACTGTGCGGTGGCGCGCGGTGGTCGTTGCTGACATCGGGCGTGTGCGCGGTGCTGCTGGCGGGGGCGGTGGTGGAGGGGTTGCGCGGCGGTCAGGACCCGACGCACAACGCGCTGCCGCTGTTGGTCTGGACGGCGATGTGGCTGTTCGTCGTCACGGCGCAGGGGATCGTCGGGGACCTGTGGCGCTGGGTCAGCCCGTTTCGGGCGCCCTATGCGCTGTTGCGGGCCTGCGGACTGCGCCCGGTCTTGCGATGGCCGCGCGGGCTGGGTCATTGGCCGGGGGTGCTGAGCTATGGTGCCTTTGCGGCGGTGCTGCTGGTGGATATTGCCCCGGCGGATCCGGACCGGCTGGCCTGGATGGTGCTGGGGTATTGGGTGCTGACCTTGACGGGATGCGTGATCTTCGGGCCGGTCTGGCTGGTGCGGGCCGAGGGGGTGGGCATCGTGATGCGCGCCTATGCGCGGCTTGCGCCGGTGGCGCGGCGGGGCGGGGCGATACAGGCCGGCTTGCCGGGCTGGGGCTGGGTGAGCGCCCCGGTGCCGGGCGTGTCGCTGGCGATCTTCATGTTGATCACGCTGGCCTGCGGCAGTTTCGACGGCCTGAACGAGACCTTTGCCTGGCTGGGCTGGATCGGGGTCAATCCGCTGGAGTTCAGCGGGCGGTCCGCCGTGGTTCTGCCGAATGCCGTCGGGCTGGGCGTGGCGGTGGCGGCGCTGGTGGCGGCCTATGGTCTGGCGGTGCAGGCCGGGTTGCTGCTGGTCGGGGATCGCCGCTTTGCCCTGGGGTTTCGGATGCTGGCCCCCGCGATCCTGCCGATCGCCTTTGGCTATCACATTGCCCATTACCTGACGGCGGCGCTGGTGAACGGGCAGTACCTGGCGGACATAGTCAGCGATCACATCGGCGGGCCGGAGATCGAGGTGACGACGGGGTTCCTGAACCAGCGCGCCCCGGTTCATGTGCTGTTCATGGTGCAGGCGGGGGCCGTTGTCCTGGGCCATGTCATTGCCATCCTGATGAGCCATGCCGCCGCATTGCGGCTGACCGGCAGCCACCGGCGCGCGGCGATCAGCCAGGCGCCGCTGGCGCTGTTCATGATCGCCTATACCCTTTTCGGGCTGTGGCTGCTGGCATCACCGCGCGGCGCATGATGCGGGCGGGCTGTGGTTGGGGCGGGGCGTAGCGCGGGCGGGGCGTAGCACGGGCGGGGCGACGTTCGGGCAAGGGGCGACGTTCGGGCGGGCGGAATGTCAGCGGGCGGCAATGCGGGGCGGAGTGGCGCCCGATCTTTGAGCGGCGACCAGAAAGAATGCACACAAACGAGTTTCGGTGCAGATAAATTATTGGACAGCTCATTTGCGCGCCTACAGACTGCGACGCAGGGTCAGCCTAATAAGACCTCGTCAATCATATCCAACAGGGATGTTCTGATCATGACCGATACACCCAGCAAGAGACTTTCCGGGGCGAGTTCAGCCCTGCCGACGCGCCGCCAGGCGCTGAAGACCCTGGCCGCGGGCGCAGGTGCGGCGGCCACCATGCCGCTGTGGTCGCGTTACGCCGGCGCGCAGAGCGCCGAGCCGATCCGCATCGGCTTTGGCAAGCACGCCACCGGCATCGGCGCGGCCTATGGCCGCTGGTACGAGCGCACCTCGGTTGCGGCCCTGGCCAAGATCAACGCAGAGGGCGGTATCAATGGCCGCCAGGTGGAACTGGTGACCGAGGATGACGGCACCGACCCGAAACGCGCCGCCGAGGTGCTGGAGAAATTCGCCAGCCAGTCCAAGTGCGACATCGCCTTCGGCACGCTGTTCAGCCATGTCGTGATCGGGGCCGCCCCGCGCGCGGCTGAACTGAAGCTGCCGTATTTCGTGGTGTCCGAGGGGCATCACGTCGCGTCGGGGATGCTGAACCGCTGGACGCTGCAACCCGGTATCACGGACGTGAAAAGCCAGGTGACGGCGATGGCCCCCTTTCTGACCAATACGCTGGGCAAGAAGGTGACGATGATCTACCCCGATTACGGTTTCGGCTATGATCACCGCGACAACCTGACCCCGGCGATCACGGCAGCGGGTGGCGAAGTGGTGGCGCAGATCGCCATTCCGCCGACCGAGACCAGCTTTACCAAGTATTTCCCCAAGATCCCGCGCGACACCGAAGTGATCTATCACGTCATGGTCGGGCCGGCCGTGCTGACCTTTGTCAAGGAGATGGGCGAGTTCTTCGGACCCTCGCGCCCCGAGATCTTCGGCTTCATCGATTCGCTGGAGGCGGTCGATCTGTCCTCGCCCGGGTTGGAGTTCCTGGAGGGCACGTATTTCTGGGAAGGGATGCCGCGGTACCTGCAGGACGATGCGCCCGACTATGTCAAAGCCTACCGCGATGCGGTGGGGATCGACGCGAATGGCGCCAGCACCAGCGACGGGGCGGATGTGTCGACCGCGGCGCACATGTTCGGCTGCTGGGAAACGCTGCACATCATCAAGGCGGGCATGGAAGCGGCGGATTACAAATCCACCGATGACCGCCAGGCGCTGATCGAGGCGGTCGAGGCGATGACCGACATGCCCGCCGGGCCGGACCACCCGCAGGGCGCGAAACGGTTCAACGGCAAGACGCACCAGGTGTTCGGGCCGCAGTACATTTCCAAGGTGACGGACGGCAAGCTGGTGGTGGCCGAAACGGTCGACTACGAAGATACGCTGTACCCGGACGAAGTGGACTACACCACGATGAGTTTCTGACGCCATCGCGCCTGAAACGATCCCCCTGTCCGACGCCGCGTGCCGGGCAGGGGGAGGACATGTCCAGACCAGCGGGCCAGTCGCGCCCGGTTGAGGGACCCGCCACCTGCCCGGCACGGATCGGCAGCGCCCTCGGAGAATGATCAATGGAATTCGGACCTTACTTATTGCTCGCCTGCCTGGAGGGCGCGGTGCTGGCGGCTGTGCTGGCGCTGATGGCCTCGGGGCTGAGCCTCGTCTTCGGTGTCATGCGCGTTGTCAACGTGGCGCACGGCGAGTTCTACATGCTGGGCGCGGTGATGGCCTGGGTGGTGACCAGCGTGCTGGGCGGCGGAGCGGTGATCAATTTCGTCGCGGCCCTGATCCTGGCGCCGCTGATCGTCGGCGCGCTGGCGGTGCTGGCGGATGTGACGATCCTGAAGCGGCTAAGCTATGACCCCGAGCGCACGATCGTGGCGACCATCGGGTTGCTGTACATCATCCAGCAGTTGGCGCTGATGGGGTATGGCCCCGAGGCGCGGCCCGTGGCGCCGCCGTTCAACAGCCGCATTGCCCTGCCGTGGGTCGAGTGGGGCGAGGGCGGGATTGGCCTGTATTTCCCCTGGGGTCTGTCGACGACGAGTTACAAGCTGTTCGTGATCGTGGCGGCCGTGGTGCTGCTGGCGGCGCTGCGCCTGTTCATGACGCGCAGCCGCGCCGGGCTGATCATGCGCGCGACGCAGGCCGACGGCGAGATGGCGACGGCCTTCGGCATCCCGGTCGAGCGGGTCTATGCGCTGGTCTTTGGCGCGGGGGCCGCGCTGGCGGCGCTGGCCGGGGTGCTGATCGTGCCGATCCAGCAGGCGCATTACCTGATGGGGGGCGACGCCCTGTTGCTGAGCTTTATCGTGGTGATCATCGGCGGGCTCGGCTCGCTTGCGGGCACGGTCGTTGCGGCGGTGCTGATCGGGATGAGCGATGGCATCATCTCGGTCTTTTTCACGCCGACGCTGGCCAAGATCATCGCGACGCTGCTGGTGGCGCTGGTGCTGGTGTTCCGCCCGCAGGGCCTGTTCGGGGTGCGTGAGCGATGAGGGGCAAGACCTGGGGCGCGGTCGTCGCGCTGCATCTGGGGCTGGTGGCGGTGCTGTTTGCGCTGAACTTTGTCCTGCCGGTCTATCATCAGGGCGTGCTGGCGCGGGTCATGGTGCTGGCGGTCTATGCGATCGGGTACAATATCGCCTTTGGCTATACCGGGCTGCTGAGCCTTGGCCATGCGATGTTCTTTGGCGCGGGCCTGTATGGCGCGGGTCTGATGGGGCTGCATTTCGGCATGTCGGCGCTGCCCGCGTGGCTGGTCGGTACGGGGGCCGGCGCGTTGCTGGCGCTGGTGGTCGGCGCGCTGGCGCTGCGCACGGCGGGCGTGTCGTTCATGATCGTGACGCTGATGTTCGCGCAGGCGGTCTACCTGACGATCCTGTATTTCGGGGATATCACCCATGGCGACGACGGGTTTGTCGTGCCGGGCGTCAGCCGGACGCTGGCAGGCATCGACCTGAGCCAGCAGCACCCGCGATATCTGGTCGGATGGGTTCTGTTTTCCGCCGCGCTGCTGTTCAGCCTGTGGCTGGTCAGGGCACCCTTTGGCCGGGTTCTGGTGGCGATCCGTGAAAACGAGGAACGCGCGCGCCTGCTGGGCTATGACACGGGACGCCGCAAGCTGGGGGCGCTGGTGATTTCCGGCGCGATCTCGGCCGCGTCGGGGGCCGCCTACGGGCTGCTGTTCGGCTATGTCGGGGCCAGCTTTGCAGGGGTGCAATATTCGATCTTTGCGCTGCTCTGGGTGTTGCTGGGCGGCGCGGGCACCGTGTTGGGGCCGTTCGTGGGGACGCTGTTCATGTTCTATCTGATCGACCTCGCGACCGGGGTGACCGACGCCTACATGCTGATTGCGGGCGTGGTGCTGGTGGGCCTGACGCTGTTCGCGCCGCAGGGTATCGTGGGCGAGGTGCGCCGACGCCTGTGGAGGGATCTGCCATGAGCGATGTGATCCTGTCGACCAAGGGGTTGAGCAAGAGCTTTGACGGGCTGCGCGCCAACCACGACATCAATTTCGCGCTGCACCGCCACGAGGTTCATGCGCTGATCGGGCCGAACGGCGCGGGCAAGACGACCTTTGTGTCGATGTTGATCGGGCGGCTGCGGCCCACCTCCGGGGTGATCACCTTTGAGGGGCGGGACGTGACGCGGCTGGGGGCGCAGGCGCGGGTGCAGGCGGGCATGGCCTATACCTTTCAGATCACCAGCGTGTTTGCCAAGCTGAGCTGCCATGAAAATGTCGCCCTTGCCGCCCGGCGTCTGGGCGGGGATGTCGAGGCCGAGGTTGCCTCGGCCCTGTCACGGGTCGGACTGGGGGCGCGTGCCGGGGAAATCGCGGGCGATCTGTCCTATGGGCACCAGCGGTTGCTGGAGATTGCGATGGGGTTGGCGCAGCGCCCGGCCTTGCTGATCCTGGATGAGCCGACGCAGGGCCTGGCCGAGAGCGAGATCGCTGGCTTCAAGGCGCTGATCCGCGGCTTGGCGACCGAGACGACGATCCTGCTGATCGAGCATAACATGTCCGTCGTGATGGAGCTGGCCGACCGCATCACCGTGCTGAATTTCGGCGAGGTGCTGGCGCAGGGGACGCCGCAGGAGATCCACCAAAGTGCCGAGGTGCAATCGGCCTATCTGGGCACCGGAGGCGACGATGCTGAACATTGAGGGGCTGAGTGCCGGGTATGGCGCCGCGCCGGTGTTGCGGGGCGTGAACCTGCGTGCCGAGGCCGGGGAAATCACCGTGCTGATGGGGCGCAACGGCGCGGGCAAGACGACGCTGATGAAGGCGATCATGGGGCTGGTGCGCGCCGAGGCGGGGCGGATCGGTCTGGGGGGCGCCGACCTGGCGCAGATGCCTGCGCACCAGGTGCCGCGACAGGGGGTCGGGTACGTGCCGCAGGGCAGGCGGCTGTTTGCGGATCTGAGCGTGGCGCAGAATATCGAGGTCGGTGTTGGGGCCGGGCCAAAGGACACCGCCAGCCGCCGCGCCCTGCGCGCCGAGGTGCTGGAGCTGTTTCCGCGCCTGCAGGAACGCATGAGCCAGCGCGCGGGCACCCTGTCGGGCGGCGAACAGCAGATGCTGGCGACGGCGCGGGCGCTGTGCGTGCGGCCAAGGCTGTTGCTGCTGGACGAGCCGACAGAGGGGCTTCAGCCGTCGATGATCGAGGCGATCCGGCAGGTCATGGTGGCGATGCGCGACAAGGGGCTGGCGGTGCTGCTGGTGGAACAGCGCATCGATGCCGTGCTGGGGCTTGCCGACCGGGTCAGCGTGATCGAGATGGGCCGCAATGCCGAAGATTTCAGCCGCGCCGATCTGGCGGTGCCGGAACATGCCAGGCGCCTGCGGGGGCATCTGGGGGTCTGAGGCGGAGGGTCAGCAGAGCTTGCGCAGCAGGGTCAGGAATGTCTCGATTTCATCGGCATCAAGCGGGGCGAGGGTTTCGCCGGTGATGGCAAGGGCGGCATGGGCGGTGCGTTCATAGAGCGCGCGGCCCTCTTCGGTGGCCGAGAGGTAGTGGCGGCGGCGGTCCTCTTCGTCGGGGGTTGCCATGACGAGGCCCCGGGCGCGCAGGCGGTCCGCGACACCCTTGATCGTGGCGGCGTCCATCGCCACGGCGCGGCCAAGCGCGTTCTGCGAGGTCGGCCCCATTTCGCACAGCTTGGCCAGCGTGGCGAACTGTGTCGAGGTGAGATCGGGCAGCATCTGGGTGAAGATAGAGAGATGGCGTTGCGACGCACGGCGCAGAAGGAAGCCAACCTGCTCCTCCAGCCTGTAGGCATTTGCTGCCTTATCCTTGAACTCATATTGCATGAAAAAGGTATCTCTGGCCCGGTTGCGATTGGCAAGGTGGAAAGAGATTGACACCGAGGTCGGCGAACAGGCAAATTCCATTTGTATACGAACAAAATGTCGGGCGTATCGCGCGGCGGCTCTGCTGGCCGGTGCGGCGCCGGACCCCTTGTTTACAGGAGTGACGCGGTATGGCGCCAGTTGACAAGATCCGATGCGATGCCTGCCCGGTGATGTGCTATGTGGCCGAAGGGCGCACAGGCGCCTGTGACCGATATGCAAACGAAGGCGGACGGATTGTGCGCTGTGATCCGGTGACGGTGCTGGATCGGCGTATCGCGGCGGGCGGAGAGATCCGCCCCTTTGCGCAGCGTGATTGGGACGGTGACGCGGTGGCGGGGGGCGATCTGTTCGTGTCGGGCATCGGCGCGGGCACGACCTATCCCGATTTCAAACCGGCGCCGTTCATCGTCAGCCGCGAGATCGAGGGCGTCGATACGGTGACGGTCGTGACCGAGGCGATCTATTCCTACTGTGGCGTCAAGGTAAAGATCGACACCGACCGCCACATCGGGGACGAGCGCGCGGTGGTGCGCGCCAGGGGCGAGCCGATCGGCATGGTGATGACGGCCGAGTATGGGTCGCAGATGCTGTCGCTGGGCGGTGTGGATCACCTGACGGGCGGGTCCAAGGCCGAGGGGCGTGCCACCTGCGACACGCTGATGGCGCTGTGCAACGGCGCGGCGGTGGAGCTGGAGATCGAGGGCGGGTCAACCGTGCTGGTGCAGGCGGGGCAGGCCCCCGTCGTGGACGGTGCGCGCGAGGAACGGATGCGCGTTGGTTGCGGCAGCGCGACAATCGGCATGTTCGCGAGCCAGTGGCAGGGCCTGGTCGACGAGGTTGTCGTGGTAGACGACCATATCACCGGCGTGGTCAGCGAACATCAGGCGGGCAAGGTGATCGGCTGGCAGGACACCGGGATCAAGATCAAGGGGCGGCGGTCGACGCCGGGCCGGTACTTTCAGGTGGCCGAGCCGGGGCTGGGCTGGGGTGGCACAGATATCAGCGATCCGCTGACCATCCTTGGCGACTGGCAGCCCAAGAAGGGCGCGCGGCCCGGACTGACGCTGCTGATGGTGTCGACCACGGGCGAACATGCAGCCTATTACGTGCTGGATGCGGACCTGCGCCCGGTGCAGCAACCGCTGCCCGAGAGCTTGCGCCCCTCGGTCGCGCTGATCGAGGAAAACTGCGAACCGGCGCTGTGCACGGTGATGTTCTGCGCCGGGGCCGGTGGGTCGTTGCGATCCGGGGTCACGCAGAACCCGGTGCGGCTGACCCGCGCGGTGCAATCGGGCGCGGCCAAGGTGACATTGGGCGGGGCGCAGGCGTTTTTGTGGCCCGGCGGCGGAATTACCCTGATGGTCGATGTGCTGGACATGCCGGCGGGCAGCTTTGGCTATGTGCCGACGCCGGCGCTGGTCGCGCCGCTGGAATTCACCATGCCGCGCGATCTGTACGTCGCCCTCGGCGGCTATGGGGCCGCGATCCGGCCGCTGGCGCAGGTGCTGGAAGAGGGCGGCGAATACGGCGACAGCTTTCGCGCGGTCGCCCCGGTTGCCCCGGTCGTGCGGTGATCGAGGCGCTGCCGCAGATGCGCTCGGGCGTGGCGCGGGCGGCGATGCTGCCCGATGGCGCGCGGCTGCATTTGCAGGCGGGGCCGATCGACCTGATCCTCTGGGCGGAGGTGGATGTGCGACCTGTGGCCCATGCGGCGGCGGTCCGGCGTTTCGACGGCCTACTGGAAGATCTGGTGGCGGAACTGGCCGAGCTGCGCCGCCAGGGTGGCCAGCCGCAGGGCGTGGTGGCGCAGCGCATGGCGCGTGCGGTTGCCCCCCATGCGCCCGATTTCATCACGCCGATGGCGGCGGTGGCCGGCGCCGTGGCCGAGGAGGTTCTGGGGGCCATGGCCGCTGTCGCGCCGGGCGCCAAGCTGTGGGTGAACAACGGCGGGGATATTGCCTGGCAGGTCGGCGGAGACGAAGAGATGCGGCTGGCGATGGCGGGCGGCGTGATCGCGGTGCCGGCCTCTGCCCCGTGGCGGGGCTGCGCGACATCCGGTCGGGGGGGGCGCAGTCATTCGCTGGGCATCGCGGATGCGGTGACGGTGCTGGCGCGCGGCGCCGCGGTGGCCGACGCGGCGGCGACGATGATCGCCAATCGCGTCGATCTGCCGGGCCATCCCGCAGTGCATCGCCGCCCCGCCGACGCGCTGTCGCCCGACAGTGACCTGGGCGCGCGTCTGGTGACGGTGGGCCTGGATCCCCTGAGCGAGGCCGAGGTGGCGCTGGCGCTGGCGCGCGGTGCCTCTCATGCGGCGGAGTTGCAGGCGCGCGGGGTGATCGGGCCGGTGCACCTGGCGTTGCAGGGGCAATCGCGGCAGGTTGGCGCGCGCGATCTGATAACGGATGAAAAAATGAAACTGGAGGAGCGGCATGGCTGAATTCACCCTGCGCAAGACGATGATTTTCCTGGAAGAGATTGCCCATGACGGTGGCCCGAGCGGGCCTGCGCGGCAGCGCGGTGCCATCGTGGCGCTGGTCAAAAACCCTTTTGCGGGCGGCTATGTCGAGGATATTGCCAGCGCGATGGACGACCTGAAACCGCTGGGCCTGGAGATGACCGACAAGCTGATTGCGGCCATGGGCGGGATCGAGGGGATCGACGGTTACGGCAAGGCGGCCATGTGCGGCGAGGCCGGAGAGCTGGAGCATACCGCGCTGTGGCACGTGCCGGGGGGGTATTCGATGCGCGAACGGCTGGGCGAGGCGCTGGCCATCGTGCCGTCGTCGATGAAGCAGGGCGGGCCGGGCACGCGGATCGACATTCCGCTGGGCCATATCAACGCGGCCTATGTGCGCAGCCACTTCGACGCGATGGAGGTGGGGCTGCCTGACGGCCCGAAAGCCGACGAGCTGTTGTTCGCGCTGGCGATGTCGCGCGGCGGGCGCATCCACGCGCGTGTCGGCGGGCTGACGGTCGATCAGATTTCCAAGGGCGATGGTCTGCGCTGAGCCGTGCAGGTGCCTGTCGGGGGCCCGCCGCTCATCTGACGGGCCTGCGCCTGCCTGCGTGTGGGGTGGCCCGCTGCTGCGGGCCACTTGGGTGATCAGGCGGGATCGCCGAAACGGGTGCGGTCAATGGCGCGCAGCATGGCGGTGACCAGCGCGAGGTTGGGGCATCCCAGCCCATGCGAACGCGCCACCGCAAGGGCGGCGCCGAAGATAGGCTCGATCTCCATCGGGCGGCCGGCTTCGAGGTCTTGCAGGGTCGACGGCTTGATCCGCAGCTTTTCCCGCGCCGCCTGTGCGCGCTGTTCGGGTGAGGTCGGGAATACGACCTGTTCGGCCAGCCCGACGGCCTGTACCTCGTGCATGATCGCGACGACGAACTGCATCAGCACCGGATCGGCCAGCGCCTTGTGCACCGGCGTCTGCGAAACGGCGCAGACCGAATTCAGCGCCGCGTTGCCCATGATCTTGTTCCACAGTGCATTCTGGAATGGCTGGGTGCGGCGGATCGACAGACCGGCGGCTTGCATCACCTCGGCCATCCGCAGCACGTCGCGCGTGTCCTGGCCGGGCAGGCGGCCAAGGTCGATGTAGCCTTCGTTGTTGACGTTGATAAGACCTGGTTCCTCGACAAAGGCGCTGAAAAAGGCGATGGCGCCGATGGCCCGCGCCGGCCCGATGGCAGACCACAAGGCCCCGCCCGGGTCGACCTCGTCCGCGCCGCGGGTGCCGCCGTTGCCATCGCTGATCGGGTACCACCAGGGCAGGCCATTGACGACGCTGAGGATGCGGCCATGGGGCGCGAGCAGCCGAGCGAGCTGATCTGCCATGGGCGGTATCTGGTGCCCCTTCAGTGCGGTGATGATCACGTCCTGCGCGGGCAGGCTGTCGGGGTCGTCTGTGGCGGTCACCTGAAAGGTGCGAATGTCGGGGGCAGAGGTGGTTCTGAGGCGCAGGCCCTGCGCCTGGATGGCCGCAAGATGCGCACCGCGCGCGACGACGGAGACCGCGCCGATCCCGGCTTCGGGCGGGGCCGCGGCAAGCTGGGCGGCGATGGCGCCGCCGATCGCCCCGGCCCCGACGACGCAGATCGACAGGGGGCGGTCGGGCAGGTCGGGCAGGTCGGGCAGGTCGGCGGGCGGGGTCTGGGTCACTTCGGTCATCGGGCATTTCCTGTTGTCTTGCGTTCCGGGCAAACTAGGCCCGGGATCGGGCCGGGCGCAAGGCGAGGCGGTGTTGCAAGAGTGCTTGACAGGCGGCGCCCAAGGACGGATTTACAGGGTCGATTTTCATTGCTAAGTCATGTTGCCCGGCACGATCGGGCAGGCAGGACGAAAGAAGGGCACGGAATGAGCGGGAAACGATGGCAAAGCTGGCCGTTTTCCCGGCGATGGTAAGGCCATCGCCGCACTGACCCCATTCCATTGCCAAAGCGGTCTGACGCCCTTGTCCGCGCGCCGCCCCTGCACAGAGATGTATTCCCGATGACCGACCTCACTTTCCAGACCAAGGGGGGTGTGACCGTCACCCGCCGCGAACTGCCCGCGACCTACATGACCGACACCGATGCGCTGGCGGTACAATTGGATTCGCACCGCGGGGTGCTGTTGACTTCGAACTACGAATATCCCGGCCGCTATACCCGGTGGGATTTCGGCTTTGCCGAGCCGCCGGTGATGATCGAAAGCCGTGGTCGCAAGATGAAGCTGCGGGCGCTGAACGGGCGCGGCGAAGTTCTGTTGCAGATGATCGCGCCGACGGTCACCGCGCTGGACGCGGTCGCCGGGGCCGAGGTTTCGCAGACCACCATCACGCTGGACATCCGCCAGCCCGACCGGGTGTACAACGAGGAAGAGCGGTCGCGCGCACCGTCGGTGTTTTCCGTATTGCGGGCCATCGTGGCGCTGTTTTTCACCGACGAAGACGGGCACCTCGGGTTGTACGGCGCGTTTGGCTATGACCTGGCGTTCCAGTTCGAGCCGATCGAATTCACCCTGGAACGCCCTGCCGATCAGCGCGACCTGGTGCTGTTCCTAGCAGATGACATCCTGGTCGGGGACCATTATTCGACCTCGGCCATGCGGTACCGGTACGAGTTCGCCAAGGATGGGCTGAGCACCGAGGGCGCGCGTGGCGGCAGCGTGGCCGAACCGTTCCAGCGGGGACGCGAGGATCTGCCGCGCGGGGATCACAACCCCGGCGAATACGCCCAGCTTGTCACCCGCGCCAAGGAAAGCTTTCGCCGCGGCGACCTGTTCGAGGTGGTGCCGGGGCAGGTGTTCTACGAGCCGTGCAAGGACAGCCCTTCGGCCATTTTCGAGCGGTTGAAAAAGATCAATCCGGCCCCTTTCGGGTTCATCATGAACCTTGGCGAACAGGAGTACCTGGTGGGCGCCAGCCCCGAGATGTTCGTGCGGGTGACGGGACGGCGGGTCGAGACCTGCCCGATTTCCGGCACCATCAAGCGGGGCCGGGACGCGATCGAGGACAGCGAGCAGATCCTGAAGCTGTTGCAGTCCAAAAAGGACGAATCAGAGCTGACGATGTGTTCGGACGTGGATCGCAACGACAAGAGCCGGGTGTGCGAACCCGGCAGCGTGCGCGTGATCGGGCGGCGCCAGATCGAGATGTATTCGCGCCTGATCCATACGGTCGACCATATCGAGGGGCGTCTGCGCGAGGGAATGGATGCCTTTGACGCCTTCCTGTCGCACGCCTGGGCCGTGACGGTCACTGGCGCGCCGAAGCTGTGGGCGATGCGGTTCATCGAAAAGCACGAAAAGAGCACGCGGTTCTGGTATGGCGGCGCGGTCGGGGCGATCCAGTTCGACGGTGGCATGAACACCGGCCTGACGCTGCGCACCATTCGCATCAAGAACGGTGTTGCCGAGGTGCGCGCCGGTGCGACCCTGCTGAACGACAGCGACCCGGACGAGGAAGAGGCCGAGACCGAGCTGAAGGCCAGCGCCATGCGGGCCGCCATTCGCGGCGACATGCGCAGCAACAGCGGGGGCGGGGACGGCACCCGCCTGCCGTCCGGCAAGGGGCGGCGATTGCTGCTGGTCGATCACGAAGATTCCTTTGTGCATACGCTGGCCAACTACTTTCGCCAGACAGGGGCCGAGGTTCTGACGACCCGCAGCCCCGTTGCCGATGCGGTTTTCGACCAGTTCCGCCCGGATCTGGTCGTGCTGTCGCCGGGGCCGGGCAACCCGTCGGATTTCGATTGCGCGGCCACGATCCGCAAGACGCTGGACCGTGGGTTGGCCTTGTTCGGCGTCTGCCTCGGCCTGCAGGCGATTTCGGAATATTTCGGGGGCGAGTTGCGGCAGCTGGACGACCCGGTTCATGGCAAACCGTCGCGCATTTCAATCACCAATCCGGGCGAGGTCTTTGCCGGGCTGGAGTCGCAGATCACGATTGGAAGATATCATTCCCTGCATGTATCCGTGGAAAGCCTGCCGCAGGAGATGGCTATTACGGCCAGCACTTCGGATGGTATCGTCATGGGAATAGAACATCGCGACCTGCCAATTGCAGCCGTGCAGTTTCACCCCGAGTCAATCATGTCTCTGGGCCAGGACGCAGGAATGCGAATGATTGAAAACGTGGTGGCGCGCCTTGGCGTCAATACAGGGGCAAAGGCAATGGCAGGCGAGTAGCCCGTTCAATCTGCAATTGAATGCTGGACAGGCCGGACATCGAAAGGTGTCCGGTCTTTTCATTTTGTACGGATGCCCAATAGCGTCATCTTTAGACATCGGCGTGATGATCTGGCGGATGTTCGCTCAAGCACAATAAATTTCGGATTAACCAAATCTTGATTATTTCTGCTCTATTGCCAATGATGAATAAATCGTCTTAAAGGTCGTTTTCAGAAATGGCCACTCCGTTTCTGAGTGTATGAGGACAATGAAAATGTTAGATTTAGATCTGGACGCCATGGCACTGGCGGATCTGAAAAAGTTGCAAGTGCAGGTGAACACTGCCATCAAGACCTACGAAGACCGTCAGCGCAAAGCGGCAATTGCCGAACTTGAAGCCAAGGCCGCGGAAATGGGATTTTCCCTGTCCGACCTGACGGGGAACCACGGTAGCCGTAAGCCGAAAGTGAATCCGCCGAAATACCGCAATACCGAAGACCTGACCCAGACGTGGAGCGGCCGTGGCCGCCAGCCGAGCTGGATCAAGGATGCGATTGCGCGGGGCGAGTCCCTGGATCAGTTTCTGATCGTGAAATAATCGTCCGGTACGGTCGGGCCACCATGCGTTCATGGAGCCCGGCCAGACCGCCGCGAGTGAGACCGATGAAGGGGCCAGGGGCCTCTTTTTTTATGCGCAGGGGCCTGCTGTTTGCAGGTCTGTCAGGGGGGCTGTTGGTTCGGACGGTCGGTTTGCACGTGCGGTGCATCCGGTCGTACGGCGGGGCGATTGAATTTTGCGCAGATGCGGGGCCATTTGAAAAATAATGTCCGCGTAGAAAATTTACCATTTGATAAAAAATTGAAACATGCCACGCTGGCTCTACCAAGGATCTCAACGGGAGGCCCCAGGATGAGCAACACGACAATGACACCGGGTATCCAGCCGGGGCGCCTGCCGGGCGAAAATCTGGACGTGAATTTTCAGGACCTGCATCCGCCGCTGACGCCGCATGAGGCGCATGTTGCAGCGGACCGCTGCTATTTCTGCCACGACGCCCCGTGCATGACGGCCTGTCCGACCTCGATCGACATTCCGTTGTTCATCCGCCAGATCATGACCGGTACGCCCGAAGCGGCGGCAAGGACGATCCTGGAACAGAACATCCTTGGCGGGATGTGCGCGCGGGTCTGCCCGACCGAGACGCTGTGCGAGGAGGTCTGCGTGCGCGAAACGGCAGAGGGTCAGCCGGTCGAGATCGGTCGTCTGCAAAGGTACGCGACGGACACGCTGATGGCGCGCAATTCGCACCCCTTTGCCCGCGCCGCCGAAACCGGCAAGCGCGTGGCGGTTGTGGGGGCTGGTCCTGCGGGCCTGGCCTGCGCGCACCGCCTGGCGATGAAGGGGCATGACGTGGTCATGTATGACGCCCGCGCCAAGGCGGGCGGCCTGAACGAATTCGGTATCGCCGCCTACAAATCGACCGAGGATTTCGCCGCGCGCGAGGTCGCCTGGCTGCTGGGGATCGGCGGGATCACCGTGGAAACCGGCAGATCGCTGGGCGCCGGACTGAGCCTGGAGCAGCTGAAACAGGACCATGATGCCGTTTTCCTCGGGATTGGCCTGGCGGGGGTCAATGCCTTGTCGGTCGCGGGTGCGGAGAAGGACGGGGTTGTCGACGCTGTTTCCTTCATTGCCGAGTTGCGGCAGGCGGAGGATCTGGCGACGCTGCCGGTGGGGCGTCGCGTCGTGGTGATCGGTGGCGGGATGACGGCGATCGACGCCGCCGTCCAGTCGCGGCTGCTGGGCGCGGAGAGCGTTACCGTGGCCTATCGGCGCGGAGCCGACCGCATGGGGGCATCGCAGTTTGAACAGGATCTTGCGGCGTCCAAGGGCGTGCGGATCATGACCAACGTGATGCCGGTTGCCGTGCACGGCAACGGCGCGGCCAGCGAGGTCGAGCTGGAGTATACGCAGGACGTGGATGGCCGTCTGACCGGCACCGGCGAGACGGTGCGGCTGGTGGCGGACCAGGTGTTCAAGGCCATTGGCCAGACGTTGCAGGGCGCGCCCGAGGGGCTGGAAATCACCCGGGGCAAGATCGTGGTGACGGGGGGCGGGCGTACCTCGGTTAAGGGCGTCTGGGCCGGGGGGGACTGTGCCCTGGGTGGCGAGGACCTGACGGTGACCGCCGTGGCCGAAGGGCGCGATGCGGCCGAGGATATTCACAAGGCATTGATGGGGTAGGGCGCGAGCCCCCCACGCAAAGGTGGTTTCGGGCATGCCCGGCCGCCCTACGCAGGGAGACGTGATATGGCTGATCTGACGACAACTTTTCTGGGCATTACCAGCCCGAACCCCTTTTGGCTGGCCTCTGCACCGCCGACCGACAAGGAATACAACGTGCGCCGTGCCTTCGAGGCTGGGTGGGGTGGCGTGGTGTGGAAGACGCTCGGCATGGAAGGTCAGCCGGTCGTGAACGTGAACGGGCCACGCTACGGCGCGATTTTCGGTGCCGACCGCCGGCTGCTCGGGTTGAACAACATCGAACTGATCACGGACCGCGATCTGCATCGCAATCTAGAGGAGATCACGCGCGTCAAGAAGGACTATCCCGATCGGGCGCTGATCGTGTCGATCATGGTGCCCTGCGAGGAAGAGGCATGGAAAGCCATCCTGCCGCTGGTCGAAGCGACCGGGGCGGACGGGATCGAGCTGAACTTCGGATGTCCGCACGGGATGGCCGAACGTGGCATGGGGTCGGCTGTCGGGCAGGTGCCGGAATACATCACCATGGTGACGGAATGGTGCAAGATGTACTATTCCAAGCCGGTCATCGTGAAGCTGACACCGAATATCACCGATATTCGCCAGCCTGCCCGTGCTGCGTTCAAGGGCAATGCCGATGCGGTGAGCCTGATCAACACCATCAATTCAATCACCAGCGTCAATCTGGATGCGATGAGCCCGGAGCCGATGATTGACGGCAAGGGCACGCATGGCGGGTATTGCGGACCGGCGGTCAAGCCGATCGCGATGAACATGTGCGCGGAAATCGCCCGTGATCCCGAAACCAATGGCAAGCCGATCAGTGCCATCGGCGGTATCACGACATGGCGGGACGCGGCGGAATTCATGGCGCTTGGCGCGGGCAATGTACAGGTGTGCACCGCTGCAATGACCTATGGCTTCAAGGTGGTTCAGGAGATGATCTCGGGTCTGAGCCAATGGATGGATGAAAAGGGATATGAGAAGACGTCGGATTTTGTCGGCATGGCGGTGCCCAATGTGACGGATTGGCAATATCTGAACCTGAATTACGTGACCAAGGCCAGAATTGACCAGGATGCCTGCATTTCCTGCGGCCGCTGCTATGCCGCCTGCGAGGATACAAGCCACCAGGCGATCGACATGTCCATTGATCGGGTGTTCACGGTAAAGGATGACGAATGCGTGGCGTGCAACCTTTGCGTTAATGTCTGCCCTGTCGAGGGCTGTATCGAGATGGTCGAGCTGGAAATGGGCGCGTTGGACGAGCGTACCGGGGAAATCGTCAAACCTTATGCCAACTGGACCAGCCATCCGAATAACCCCGGCGCGATCAAGGCGGCTGAATGAGATTGAGACAGGCAATCTGATCCCCACCAGTTTTCAGGCTGTCTCAGGGTCGTCCTTATCGGGCGGCCCTACCTGCTTTCAGGGGGGGAGGTGGTGGGGCGCGTGTTTCCAAGGCGGGGCGGGTGCGATATTGCGGACCCCGGGATTGCGGGCCCCTAATGCGGCGTCGAGGTGAGCATGACGGAACTGACCATTCTGGAAAATGTCCTGAGCGACCGCGGATCGCGATACGCGGTGTCGGGCGGGCCAGCGGACAGCCGGGCGCAGGCCGAGGCGATGATCAAGGAACTGAAGCGGCGCAAGAAATTCGCCAAGGCAACCCACAACACCTGGGCGCTGCTGTTGCCGGGCGAACCGGTGAAGTCCGACGATGGCGAGGCAGGGGCTGGATTGGTGATCTTGCGGATGCTGGAACGCGCGGACCTTCGGGGGCATGTCGTCATCGTGACCCGCTGGTTCGGGGGCACGCATCTGGGCGGCGACCGGTTTCGCCATGTCCAGAGCGCGGTTCGCGCCTATTTCGACCAGGTCGGCATTGATCCCGGGGCAGGTCGTGCCGGGTGAACGACGGCCCTGGCGGTAGAGGTGGAGGGGGCGCCGCCCCCCGCGCCGGCGGCGCGTCCCCCGGGGATATTTCAAACAGGGAAACATCCAGGCCGGCACGCCCGCGTCAGGCGGGGCCCTGGGGGGCCACGGACAGCATTCGGGTGAACAGGGTCGTCAGGTAGGCCTCGGCCTGGGGGAAGGGATCGGGGCGGTCGGGGCCGAGAACGGCACGCACCTGGACATCGAAATCGGCGTAGTGCTGGGTCAGCGACCAGATCGAGAAGATCAGGTGATGCGGGTCGGCGGGGGCGAGGCGCCCCTCGGCCATCCAGCCTGCGATGATCGCGGCCTTTTCATCGACGAGAGTCTTGAGGTCGGTGCCGAGCAGGCCGAGGATATGGGGGGCGCCCTGGACGATTTCATTGGCGAAGAGGCGGCTTTCGCGTGGATGATCGCGGCTCATTTCCAGTTTGCGGCGCACGTAGGTGAGGATTTCGTCCAGCGGATCGCCGGTGGCCTGGAGTTCACGCAAAGGGTCGAGCCAGGTGTCCATCAAGGTGGAGAGGAGGTGCGTGTGGATCGCCTCCTTGGAGGGGAAATAGTACAGCAGGTTCGGTTTCGACAGGCTGGCTTCGCGTGCGATCTGGTCGACCGTGGCGCCGCGGAAGCCCTGTGCGGAGAAGATGTTCAGGGCTGCCTCGGAAATCAGGGCGATGTTCTTGCGTTGAATTCGGGTGCGGGCCAAGGGTTTGTTCATCCTGTTGCAGGGTCCTTCGAATCTACGGGAAGTTTCTGTCTCTAAAAGCTTTTCTGCGTAAATGGCCGGCTGTGTCGCTTGGGTGGGCGTGGCGGGGCGTGCGGAGTGACTGAAATATGATCAATCCGGGCATCAGGTGTCTTGCAGCGGTGTTGGACGGGCGAATTTCTTGACTGCCCCATGTGCTCTGCTAGCGTGGCTTTGACCAAAAGGTCAAAAGGAATTTAGGTCAGTCAAGGAGCCTTGTCATGTCTGCACCCGGTGAGAATTTCAAGATTAACGGGGAAAGACTGTGGGACAGTCTGATGGAAATGGCCAAGATCGGGCCCGGTGTCGCGGGCGGGAACAACCGGCAGACGCTGACCGACGAGGACGCCGAGGGTCGGGCGTTGTTTCGGGACTGGTGCGAGGCCGCCGGGTGCACCATGGGGGTGGATTCCATGGGCAACATGTTCGCGCAACGGGCGGGCACGGACCCCGACGCCTTGCCGGTCTATGTCGGTTCGCACCTCGATACGCAGCCGACGGGGGGCAAGTACGACGGCGTGCTGGGCGTTCTTGGCGGGCTGGAACTGGTGCGGACGCTGAACGATCTGGATGTGAAGACCAAACATCCCATCGTGGTGACCAACTGGACCAATGAAGAGGGGACGCGATATGCCCCGGCGATGCTGGCGAGCGGCGTTTTCGCCGGTTTGCACGAGGAATCCTGGGCCAAGGATCGCGTGGATTCCGACGGGAAGCGATTTGGCGACGAACTGAAGCGGATTGGCTGGGAAGGCGATGAGCCGGTGGGGCAGCGCAAGATGCACGCCTTTTTCGAACTGCATATCGAACAGGGACCCATCCTGGAGGCCGAAGGCAAGGATATCGGCATCGTCACGCATGGGCAGGGATTGTGGTGGCTGGAGGTCACGCTGACCGGCAAGGACGCGCATACCGGATCGACGCCGATGAACATGCGGGTGAATGCCGGCTTGGGAATGGCGCGGATCACCGAGTTGGTGCATTCGATCGCGATGGACGCGCAGCCGGATGCCGTAGGCGCCATCGGCCAGGCGAATGTCTATCCCAATTCGCGCAACGTGATCCCGGGCAAGGCCGTCTTTACCATCGATTTCCGTTCGCCCGACCTGGAGAAGCTGGACGGGATGCGCGCCCGGCTGGAGGCGGAGGCGCCGAAGATTGCCGAAGACCTGGGGCTTGGGATTTCCATCGAGCCGGTGGGGCATTTCGACCCCGTGACCTTTGATGAGGGCTGTGTCGGGGCGTTGCGCGATGCTGCCGATCGCCTGGGATATTCGCACCGCGATATCGTGTCGGGGGCCGGGCATGATGCCTGCTGGATGAACCGGGTGGCGCCGACCGCAATGGTGATGTGCCCCTGCGTCGACGGGTTGAGCCATAACGAGGCGGAAGACATCAGCAAGGAATGGGCCGCAGCGGGGGCGGATGTGCTGCTGCATGCGGTCGTCGAGACTGCTGTGATTGTAGAGTGATCGTGCCGCCTGCCCCGAGGGCGGGTTGGCAGAGGGAAGAGGGGGCGCTGCCCCCGCCGCGCCAAAGGCGCGACGCCCCCGGGATATTTCCAACAGGGAAACAGGGCCGGGGTTGGAACAGACAGGGAGAGTAAGATGAGCAAGGTGATCAAGGGCGGAACGGTTGTCACGGCGGACCGGCAATGGAAGGCGGATGTCCTGATCGAGGGGGAGACGATCAAGGAGATCGGCGTGGACCTGATGGGCGACGAGGTGATCGACGCCGAGGGGGCCTATGTGATTCCCGGCGGGATCGATCCGCATACGCACCTCGAAATGCCCTTCATGGGAACCACCGCGGCGGAAACCTTTGAGAGTGGAACCTGGGCTGCGGCCACCGGCGGGACGACGATGCTGGTGGATTTTTGCCTGCCGGGGGCGGATGGGTCGATCAAGAATGCGATCAACGAGTGGCACCGCAAGAGCGCGCCGCAGATCTGTTCCGACATCGGCTATCACATGGCGATCACGGGCTGGAACGAGCTGATCTTTGACGAGATGAAATACGCCGTGGACAACGGGGTGAACTCCTTCAAGCACTTCATGGCCTACAAGGGCGCGTTGATGGTGGAGGATGACGAGATGTTCGCCAGCTTCAGCCGCTGCCGCGAGCTGGGGGCGATCCCCATGGTACATGCCGAGAACGGCGACCTTGTCGATATCATGCAGAAGAAATTCCTGGCGGAGGGCAAGACCGGGCCGGAGTGGCACGCGCGGTCGCGTCCGCCGGAATTCGAAGGGGAGGCGGCGAACCGCGCGATCACGATTGCCGATGCGGCCGGGGTGCCGCTGTATATCGTGCACGTGTCCTGCGAACAGGCGCACGAGGCGATCCGGCGGGCCCGTCAGAAGGGGATGCGGGTTTATGGCGAGCCGCTGGCCCAGTTCCTGACCTTGGATGAAAGCGATTACCTGAACCCCGACTGGGACCATGCCGCGCGGCGCGTGATGTCGCCACCCTTTCGCGGCAAGGAGCACCAGGACGGGCTTTGGGCCGGGTTGCAATCCGGCTCGTTGCAGGTGGTGGCGACGGACCATTGTGCCTTCACGACGGAGCAGAAGCGTATGGGGCTGAAGGATTTTACCAAGATCCCGAACGGCTCCAACGGTGTCGAGGAGCGTCTGGCGGTGCTGTGGACGCAAGGGGTCGAGACGGGGCGGCTGACGCCCGAGGAATTCGTCGCCGTTACCTCGACCAATATTGCCAAGATCCTGAATATCTATCCCAGGAAGGGCGCGCTCGTCCCCGGTGCGGATGCGGATGTGGTTGTGTGGGATCCGAAGATTTCCAAGACGATCAGCGCGTCGAACCATCATTCGATCATCGATTACAATGTCTTCGAGGGCTACGAGGTCACGGCGCAGGCGCGGTATACGCTGAGCCGGGGCGAGGTGATCTGGGCCTGGGGACAGAATTCGCAACCCCAGCCGGGACGCGGGCGGTTCGTGCCGCGTCCGGCGTTTCCGTCGGCCAATACCGCGTTGAGCAAGTGGAAGGAGCTGAACTCTCCGCGCTCGGTTCAGCGTGATCCGATGAACATTCCGGCTGGCATCTGAGGGGAACTGCGTGACCAGGACCCCAGTGATAACGGCCAGCGGCCTGGATCTGACCTTCGAGACGAATGATGGTCCGGTCCAGGCGCTGCGCGATGTGAACCTTGAGATCGAAAAGGGCGATTTCGTCAGCTTTATCGGCCCTTCGGGCTGTGGAAAGACTACGTTCCTGCGCACAATTGCGGCGCTTGAGACCCCGACAGGGGGCGAGATCACGGTCAATGGGATGCACCCGGAAGAGGCCCGCAAGGCGCGCGCCTACGGCTATGTCTTTCAGGCGGCGGGCCTTTATCCCTGGCGCACCATCGCGGGGAACATTCGGCTGCCGCTGGAAATCATGGGGTTCAGCAAGGCCGAGCAGACCAGGCGCGTGGCCGAGGTGCTGGAACTGGTCGACCTGGAGACCTTCGGCAGGAAATTTCCCTGGCAATTGTCCGGCGGGATGCAGCAGCGGGCCAGCATCGCCCGGTCATTGTCGTTCGATGCCGATATCCTGCTGATGGACGAGCCGTTCGGGGCGCTGGACGAGATCGTGCGCGACCATCTGAACGAAGAGCTGCTGAAGTTGTGGGCAAGGACGGGCAAGACCATCGGCTTTGTGACGCATTCGATCCCCGAAGCGGTCTACCTATCGACCAAGATCGTGGTGATGAGCCCGCGCCCCGGGCGTATCACCGATGTGATCGAAAGCCCGCTGCCACGAGAGCGCCCGCTGGATATTCGCGATTCACCCGAGTTCCTGGAGATCGCGCACCGCGTGCGTGAAGGTTTGCGTGCGGGGCACGCCTATGACTGATCCCAGCTGCGCCGTGCCTTGCCAGGCGCCCGTCCGCGCAGGTCCTGCGAAGGGCAACATGGGGGCACCCGGCGGGGTGACGGGTTGCGTGACATGGACGGGGTGGCGGCGATGAAATGGTTTCTGCCGGTGCTGAGCGTGGTCGCGGCCATTGTCGTCTTCTGGTACCTTGCCTGCGTTCCAATGAACGTGAAGTTCGCGATGATGACGGCCGAGCGCCAGGGCGTGGTCGTCAGCCCCGAGGGTGTGCAGGCGCGTCGCGACATGTCAGCCATCCTGCTGGCGGTGCGTAATCCTGTGGTCTGGGCCGATACCTGGACGCAGGACAAGCCCCGCCTGCCGGCCCCGCATCAGGTGGTGGCCGAACTGTGGAAGACCACGGCCGAGGTGAAGCCTACCTCCAAGCGGTCGCTGGTCTTTCATGCCTGGGTGACGTTGTCGGCGACGCTTGCGGGGTTTGTCATCGGGGCCGGTGCAGGGATCATCCTGGCGGTCGGTATCGTGCATTCCCGCGCCATGGACATGAGCGTGATGCCCTGGGCCATTGCCAGCCAGACCATCCCGATCCTGGCCATTGCGCCGATGATCATCGTCGTGCTGAATTCGTTCGGCGTGCAGGGATTGCTGCCGAAGGCCATCATCAGCGCCTATCTGAGTTTTTTCCCGGTTGTCGTCGGCATGGTCAAGGGGCTGCGTAGCCCCGGCCCGATGGATCTGGATCAGATGCGCACGTGGAGCGCGACGCGGGCCCAGACGTTCTGGAAACTGCGTCTGCCCGCCAGCGCACCTTACCTGTTTGCCTCGCTCAAGATCGGGGTGGCGTCATCGCTGGTCGGCACGATCGTGGCCGAACTGCCGGCGGGTGGAGGCCAGGGGCTCGGGTTTCGCCTGCTGTCTGGCAGCTACTATGGGCAGACCGTGCAGATCTGGGCCGCCCTGTTCGCCACGGCGATACTGGCCGCCGGGCTGGTGGCGATCATCAGCGGGATCGAGCGCGGCACCCTGAAACGGATGGGGTTGGCATGACACTGGTGATTGCTGCATTCGTCCTCTGGGCGCTGGCATGGTGGTGCAATGTCTGGCTGGCCAACGGGCCAGCGCGCGACATGGCCGCAACCCGCCTGGCAGTGCCCCTGATTTTTGGCCTAACACTGTTGGCCATCTGGGAGCTGGTGGTCCGTGGCCTGGGCGTTTCGATGGTGATCCTGCCCGCGCCGAGCGTCATTGCCGAGAAGATCAGTACCAGCCTGCCGATCCTGTGGACCGATTTCGTTCAGACGTTCATCAAGGGGGCATTGTCGGGGTATCTGATCGGTATCGCGGCGGCGTTCGTGGTGGCGGTCATCGCTGACCGGAGCAGTTTCCTGCGTCGCGGACTTTTGCCCGTCGGATCGTTCGTTGCCGCCATGCCGATCGTCGGCACCGCGCCCATTCTGGTGATGTGGTATGGGTTCGACTGGCAGTCCAAGGCGGCGGTCGTCGTGGTCATGGTGTTCTTTCCGATGTTGGTGAACATCACGGCGGGTTTGCAGGAAACCACCAACATGCAGCGCGACCAGATGAAAACCTGGGCGGCGAGCTATTGGCAGGGCTTTTGGAAAATGCGTCTGCCCGCTGCGATGCCGTTTATCTTCAACGGCTTGAAAATCTCGTCTACGTTGGCATTGATTGGCGCCATCGTCGCGGAATTCTTTGGCTCGCCAATATCGGGAATGGGGTTCCGCATCTCGACCTCGGTGGGACAACTGGCGCTGGACATGGTCTGGGCCGAAATCTTTGTCGCCGCCCTGTCGGGATCGGTCTTCTACGGGGTCATCGCCCTGATAGAGCGGGGGGTGACCTTCTGGCACCCGTCGCAACGCAAGTGAAAACATAAGCAAGTTATAAAAACCAGCACGGGAGCTAAGAGATGAAAAAGATGATCGCAGGGGCAATGACCCTGGGCCTGGCGACAGGTCTGACCGCCGGTGCGGCCTCGGCCGCCGATGAGGTGACATTGCAGCTGAAATGGGTCACGCAAGCCCAGTTCGCGGGCTACTACGTGGCAAAGGACAAGGGGTTTTACGACGAGGAAGACCTGGACGTGACGATCAAGGCCGGTGGCCCGGATATCGCGCCCGAGCAGGTGATTGCCGCCGGCGGTGCCGACGTGATCACCACCTGGATGGCCGCTGCGCTGGCCGCGCGGGAACGTGGTGTCGACCTGGTGAATATCGCCCAGCCGTTCAAGACCGGTGGCCTTCAGGTCAACTGCCTGAAGTCCAGCGGGATCGAGACGCCGGCAGATTTCCCGGGTCACACCATGGGCGTCTGGTTCTATGGCAACGAATACCCGTTCTACGCCTGGATGGCGTCGCTGGGGATCGAGACGGACGGTGCGGACGACAACGGCGTCACGGTGATCAAGCAGGCGTTCAGCGCCGACCCGCTGATCCAGGGGCAGGCCGACTGCATTTCGACGATGACTTACAACGAATATCGTCAGATCCTTCAGGCGGGCATCACCGAGGATGAACTGGTGACGTTCAACTACCTCGACGAAGGCTTTGGCATGCTGGAGGACGGCCTCTACGTGCTGGGTGACAAGTTGGAGGATCCGGCCTTCAAGGACGAGATGGTGCGGTTCGTGCGCGCCTCGATGAAGGGCTGGAAATACGCCGAGGAGCACCCGGACGAGGCCGCCGAGATCGTTCTGGAAAACGACGAGACCGGTGCGCAGACGCTGGACCATCAGGAATACATGATGGGCGAAGTTGCCAAGCTGACCGCAGGTTCCAATGGCGCACTTGATCCCGCGGATTACGACCAGACGGTCGCGACCCTGCTGAAGGCGGTTTCGCCGGACAACCCCGCGATCACCAAGGAGCCCGAGGGCGCCTATACGCTGGACATCACGGACGAAGCCCTGAAGTAAGGGCATCTTGAAACGATAGTGGAAAAGGGCCGGGCATTGCGCACCGGCCCTTTTGCTGTCAGTAAATTTATAATGAAAATTAACGAGATTGATCAGGTAACCTTGTTCAGGTGGCGAGAGTGCAGGGGGCTGAACCGCTGAAACACGACAGCGAAAAAGGCGGGCCGATGCGGCGTTCGCGCCCCGTGCAGGTGGCCGACCAGATCAAGGATTGGGTGGTCGAGCAGGGGTTGCGCATGGGCGACCGCCTGCCGGGCGAAACCGAGTTGATTGACCGTTTTGCCATGTCAAAGGGCACGATCCGCGAAGCGATGCGCATTCTCGAAGCACAGGGATTGGTCAAGACGCGTACCGGTCCCGGTGGCGGCAGTTTCGTGCACGAGGTGTCGAGCGAGCGCGCCCGCGCGCTGCTTGGAAATTATTTCTATTTTCGTGACCTGAGGCTGACCGACATCTACCAGATGCGGCGGCTGCTGGAGCCTGAATTGGCGGCGTCGCTTGCCGGCACGCTGAGCGACACGCAGCTGGCTGCGCTGAGTGCCGTGGTCGAGAGCTATGATGCCCCCTCGGCCACCGAGGAGGAGGAGCGCGAACAGCATGTCGCGTCGTTGCGGTTTCATCAGCTTCTCGCTGGATATGCGCGCAACGAACTGCTGGGGTTCGTCATCGGGTTCATGGCGCAGATTCTCAGCGACCTGACGGTTTACCGCCACCTCTATGCACCGCCGAACCGGGAGCTGTGGGAGCGTGGCCGGGCCTACCAGCTGGAGCTGATCGAGGCGCTGCGGATCGGGGATGCAGAACGTGCGCGCCTGGTCATGGCCGACCACATGGCCACGGCCGAGGGATTGATGGAGGGGCAGGAAGCCCTGATGCTGAAACGCTTTCTGAATACCTGAGCCACGACGCCCTGGTCACTTGCCCTGCATATCGGTCGGCACCGATGCGTTGAGCCGCGCGAGATCCTGATCGGTGGGGGCGCGAAAGGGGGCCTGCCGTGTCGGTACCAGGTAGGACCAGTCCGCGTAAGGCCGTGCCGTCGCCCGCCCAAGCAAGCCCGCCAGGTCGCCCAGCGGCGTTTCCGAGTAATCGATACGCAAGTTCAGCGGCGGCATGTCCGGCCCGAGGCAGAGCATCGCGGAGGACATCAGGCCGCGACTGTCACTGCCTGCTTTTTCACCAGCCGTCAGTGCCGCCAACAGCCTGTCGGGCAGTGCGCCGGTGGTCGAGACGAACGTGGACAGTACCGCGTCGAGGACCGATTCGCTGGTCAGCATGTTCCCGGACACGATGACGCCGCTTGCGCTGCGACTGGCGCAGGCAGGGACCGATGCCTCGCCGGTGAACGCGGCCGTTCCCCCCAGCACATCCAGTGCAGCAAGTTGCCTGTGCGCCCGCCCCGGATCGGGGGTGGTGACGCGCGATACCGCCTGCGCGGCAGAGCTGCCCGCCTGCATTTCGTCCAACGCAGCCTCGCCCCAGAGCGTTGAGGGCGCAGTGCCCTGGCTGGCGGTCAGGCCCGCCTCGACACGTCCGCGCAGCACCCAACCGCCGACGCAGAGCGACCCGGTGGCTGCGGCGCCGCCGATCCTGCCTGTTTCGGCATCACGGGCGAGAATGGAAAACGTCATCGGCGAACCTCCGGATTACTTGCCTCTTGAATTTATCATGAAAATTTGCGTGACTTCAATTTATCATGATTAATAAGTGAAGCCCGCGACAGAGGAGTGGCTCATGACACAGGGATTTCGCAATTGGACGCGGCGTGGCGTTCTGGCAACCGGGGTGGCGATGTCGCTGGCGCTTGGCGCGATGTCCCCCGCAGCGGCGCAGACGCCGCCCGGGGTTCTGATCATCGGCCAGATTGCCGAGCCGAAGGCGCTGGACCCGGCGGCGGTGACAGCCGTCAATGATTTCCGCATTCTGATGAACGTCTACGACGGGCTGGTGCGCTATAAATCCGGCACGCTGGAGGTCGAACCGGCGTTGGCGACGGATTGGGACATCAGCGAGGATGGGACGGTCTATACCTTTCATCTGCGCGAGGGGGTCAAGTTCCACGATGGATCGGATTTCGATGCCGAGGCGGTCAAGTTCAACTTTGACCGGATGCTGAAAGAGGATCACCCTTTCCACGACACCGGGCCGTTTCCGCTGGCGTTCTTCTTTTCCTCGGTCGAGGAGGTCAGCGTGGTCGATCCGATGACGGTCGAGTTCACGCTGAACGCGCCTTATGCGCCGTTCCTGTCGAACCTTGCCTATCCGACCGGTCTGATCGTTTCGCCTGCGGCGGTCGAACAGTCTGGCGGTGATTTCGGTCGCAATCCCAGCGGGACGGGCCCGTTCCGCTTTGCGGAGTGGAAGTCGAATGAACATGTCATCCTGAATGCGAACCCCGATTACTGGGATGGCGCACCGGCATCCGAAACGCTGGTCTTCCGTCCGATTACCGACGCAAATACCCGCACCGCCGAGATGCTGGCAGGGGGTATCGACCTGATGGTCGAAGTCCCCCCGGTGGCCCTGTCCGAATTCGAGGGCGACCGCTACAAGGTTTTCGAGCAGGCCGGCCCGCATGTGTGGTTCCTGATCCTGAACGCCAAGGAAGGCCCGTTTGCCGACAAGCGGGTGCGACAGGCGGCGAACTACGCGGTCGACAAGACGGCGCTGGTCGACAATGTCCTTGAAGGCACGGCCGAGGTTGCGGCAGGTCCCACACCGCCCGCCTTTGCCTGGGCCTACAACGAGGATCTGGAGCCTTACCCGTATGATCCCGAAAAGGCCAGGACACTGCTGGGCGAAGCCGGAAATGAGCACCCGGAGGTGACCTTTTTCGTCACCGAAGGTGGGTCGGGGATGCTGGACCCCATCGCCATGGGGACCGCCATTCAGGCCGACCTGAAGGCCGTGGGCTTTGACGTCAAGATCGAAACCTACGAGTGGAATACCTTTCTGGGCGAAGTAAATCCCGGCCTGGAAGGCAAGGCCGACATGGCCGAGATGGCCTGGATGACGAATGATCCCGATACGCTGCCCTATCTGGCGCTGCGCAGCGACGCCTGGCCAGACAAGGGCGGCTTTAACTCCGGCTATTATTCGAACGCGGAGGTCGACACCCTGCTGGAAGAGGCACGGGTTGCAACCGATCAGGACGAACGCGCACGGCTGTACAAGAAGATGCAGACCATCGTGCAGGAAGACGCGCCCTGGCTGTTCGTTGCCAACTGGAAGCAGAACGCCGTCGCCAGCGAGGCGGTGGAGAATTTTGCGCTTGAGCCGTCGTTCTTTCTGCTGCTGAAAGACGTCGCCAAGAACTGACGCCAGGCGGAAGGTATGGCCGGAAAAGCTGCGCCGGAGAAGCTGCGCCGGAGAAGCGATGCCGGTCTGCTGAGACAGGACCACCGCGGCCGGTGCCCAAAGGCCAGGTGCCAATGCTCGAAAAGGGGCCGCCCGCGAAAGGTGGGCGGCCCATCCGTAAAAGTCAGGGCCGCGATTGCCGCCCCAGCCGGAAAGTCCCCACATGACCGGTTACATCCTGAAACGACTGCTGTCGGCCATTCCGGTTCTGTTGGGAATTACGGTGATCGTTTTCCTGATCATGGCGCTGATCCCGGGCGATCCGGCCCTGGCGATCCTGGGCAGCTATGCGACCCCGGAAAACGTGGCCAAGCTGAACCGGGATCTTGGCCTCGATGCGCCACTGGTCGCGCGGTATTTCATCTGGCTTGGCAATATGCTGCAAGGTGACTTCGGGCAGAGCTTTGCGTTGAACCGCCCGGTTCTGGACGAGGTGCTGGAGCGGTTCAGCGCGACGCTGCTGCTTGCGGGCGTGTCCTTCGTGCTTTGCGCGGTGCTGGGCATCGCGGCGGGCGTGATCAGCGCAGCGCGTCAGTATGGGATGGCTGACAAGGCGATCACCTTTGTCGTGCTGCTTGGCATTTCCATCCCCAGCTTTTTCCTTGGCATGATGATGATCCTGATCTTTGCCGTCGATCTGCGCTGGTTTCCGGTGTCGGGGATGAAGATGGCCTATGGTGGGGGTGGTTTTGTGGATGTGGCCCGGCACCTGGTGATGCCCGCGCTGGCGCTGTCGGTGGTCGCAACAGGCGTCGTGGCACGATTGTCGCGCGGGGCCATGCTGGAGGTGCTGCGGCAGGATTACATTCGGACGGCGCGCGCCAAGGGCGTGGGCGAAGGGCGGGTGATCTGGGGTCATGCGTTGCGTTCGGCCATGGTCAGCATCATTCCCGTGCTGGGCATTCAGGCGGGCTTCGTGCTGTCCGGCGCGGTCTATATCGAGATGGTGTTTCAATGGCCCGGTGTCGGCCGGATGCTGGTCGATGCCATCCTGAAACGCGATATCCTGCTGGTGCAGGGCGGCGTGGTTTTCGTCGCCGCCTGCTATGTGCTGTTCAATATCGCGGTCGATGTCGCACAGAGCCTGCTGGACCCGAGGATCAAGACATGACGCAGTTTCTTGCCCTGCTGTTGCGCAATCGCCTGGCGGCGGCAGGCGGGATTGTCCTGTTGGTCGTCGTCGTGCTGGCGGTGCTGACGCCGGTGCTGCCATTGGCCAATCCCGATGCCACCGATACGGCCAACCGGTTTCAACCGGCCCTGAGCCGCGCGCATCTGCTGGGAACCGATCACCTGGGTCGCGATTTGCTGAGCCGCCTTTTGTGGGGGACCCGGCTAAGCCTTGCCGTGGGCTTTGCCGCCGCGATCTTTGCCGCGACCCTTGGCGCGGCCATCGGGATCATCGCGGGGTATTTTGGCGGGCGGACCGACAACCTGATCATGCGGGGTGTCGATATGCTGATGGCCTTTCCCTATATCCTGTTGGCGCTGGCAATCGTGGCGGCACTGGGTCCCGGGCTTGGCAATGCGCTTATCGCCGTGGCGGCGGTGAACATCCCCTTTTTCGCGCGCAACATTCGCGGTGTTACCGTCGGGCTGGCGCACAAGGAATTTGTCGACGCGGCGCGCCTGTCCGGCCTGGGACACGGGCGCATCATCCTGACGGAGATCCTGCCCAACGTCGTTCCGGTGATCGTGATCGCCATGTCCACGACCATCGGCTGGATGATCCTGGAAACCGCCGGCCTGTCGTTCCTGGGTCTGGGATCGCAGCCGCCGCAGGCCGACCTCGGCTCCATGCTGGGCGAGGCGCGTTCGGCGCTGATCACGAACCCGCTGACGTCGATCGTGCCAGGGGCGATGATCCTGGTGATTGTCATGGGGATCAACCTGCTGGGTGACGGGGTGCGCGATGCCCTGGACCCTCGGCTGCGCTCTGGTGCGTTGACGCGGCCGATGCCGGCGACGCGGGTCGACCGCCCGACACCCCCGCCTGCCGAGACGGAGGAGGGCGGAGCCGTTCTGGCGCTAAGTGATCTTCAGACGCAGTTTCATGTCAAGAAGAGGGTCTACAAGGCCGTGGGCGGTGCCAGCCTTGCGGTCAGGCCCGGGGAATGTCTGGGCATCATCGGTGAAAGCGGATCGGGCAAATCCGTCACTGCGCTGAGCGTCATGGGGCTGGTCGCCTCGCCCCCCGGCGTGATCACTGCGGGGGCCGCCAGGTATGACGGACAGGACCTGATCGGCGCACGTTACGAAACCCTGCGCCGCCTGCGCGGCGACCGCATTGCGTATATCTTTCAGGATCCTCTGGCGACGCTGCACCCGCTTTACAAGGTGGGTGACCAGCTGGTCGAGGCGATCCGTTGCCATCGCACGGTAAGCAAGGCCGAGGCATGGCAAAGGGCGATCGATCTGCTGAAGCAGGTGCGCATTCCGAATGCCGAAAGCCGAGCCAGCAGCTTTCCGCACGAGATGTCGGGCGGGATGCGTCAGCGCGTCGGGATCGCCATGGCGATGGCCAATGATCCGGATGTCATCATAGCGGACGAGCCGACCACCGCGCTGGATGTCACGGTGCAGGCCCAGATCCTGTCGCTGCTGAATGATCTGCGGCGCGAACGCGGGCTGGCAATCGTCTTTATCACGCACGATTTCGGCGTGGTGGGCCAGTTGTGCGATCGGATCGCAGTGATGTACGCGGGCCGGATCGTGGAACAGGGGCCGACGGAGGCCATTCTAACCACACCTGCGCATCCCTATACCCGTCGCCTGATTGCCTGCGTCCCGGAGCTGGGCGAGGGGCGTCGCAAGCTGGAGGCGATACCGGGCTTGCCGCCCGCCGTGGATCGCCTTGACCCCGGCTGTGCGTTTGCGCCCCGATGCGAGAAGGCCCGCGCGGCCTGCCTGACGGGAGAGATCGCCTTGGCTGGATCGGGGCAGCGTGCCGTACGCTGCCTGTTTCCCGAAACCGAAATTCCGAGCGAGCAAAGCGCATGAGCGATGTTCTGAAACTGGAGCGACTTTCAAAGAGCTTTCCCGTCGGCAAACGCCTGTTCGGCGCGCCCAAGGGCGTGGTGCATGCGGTCCGGCCCGTCGATCTGGTCGTGCAGCAGGGCGAAACGCTTGGTATTGTCGGGGAGAGCGGCTGCGGCAAGTCCACGCTGGCGCGGATGCTGGTGGGGCTGCTGCCGGCAACGACCGGACGGATCGAGATCAACGGCGAACCGCTGAACACGGCGGACCCGGCGGCATTCGGCAGGAAGATCCAATATGTCTTTCAGGACCCCATCAGCTCCCTCAACCCGCGCAAGACCATACGGCAGGTGATGGAGGCGCCGTTGAAGCGATTGCATCGGATGGACAGTGCCGCCCGTGCCCGGCGGATTGCCGAGATATTCGCCAGCGTGAATCTGCGCGAGGACTTCCTTGATCGCTACCCGCACGAGTTTTCGGGCGGGCAGGCGCAACGGATCGGTATTGCGCGCGCCCTGGCGGCGGAGGCGAAGATCCTGATCCTGGATGAGCCGGTCTCGGCGCTGGATGTATCGGTGCAGGCTCAGGTGCTGAACCTGCTGGGTGACCTCAAGTCGCGCCTGGACCTGACCTATCTGTTCATCAGTCACGACCTTGCCGTGGTCGAGGCGGTGTCGGATCGCGTCGCGGTGCTTTATTTCGGCTCGGTCGTGGAAATTGGCCCGGCCGAGGATATCTTTCGCGCGCCGCGTCATCCCTATACGCGCCTTCTGGCGCAGTCGGCGCCGGTCGTGGGGCGCCCGTTGCGTGCGCCGGAGGGGCGCGAGACCGAGTTGCCGGATCCGCTAAACCCGCCCACAGGCTGTGCCTTCAGGGCGCGGTGCCCGCGTGCGACAGAGCAGTGCGCAGCCGTCGCGCCGGATCTGACAGCTGGCGCGGATACGGACCACCGGGTGGCCTGTTTCCATCCGCTTTGAAGTCAGGTGTCGGGCGCGATCCTGACGGAGGCGTCGAGCCAGGGATATGTGCTTTGATCAATTTCCCGGGCCATCGCGCGCAGCAACGCCCGCAGATCCGCGGCGATCTGGGCGGGGACATCGCCCAGGATGCCGGCCCGCGCCGTCAGCACGATACGGCGCGACAGAGGGGCAAGTGGCAAAGGAAAGATATCGAGTTGCGCCATCAGTCTGCGCGCCCTGAGAAGAGCCAGCGGTGGCAGGATCGTCCAGCCGGTACCGCCTCCGACGAGGGCCAGAATGGCGTGGTAACTGTCCAGTTCGAACCGGTGGTCCAGCCGCAGGTTCTGTTGTTCAAGGTGCGTGGCGATCAGGCGCCCCATGTAGTGGCGTGTCGTGTATTGCACCATGGGCCGCGTCTTGAGCTGGGCCAACAGGTCGGAATCGGTGCGCAGTGATCCACGCTGCGTGGCAACGACCAGGCCTTCGGTCAGGACGGGATGCACTTCGGCCCAGGGTTGTGGCGTGCCCATCTCGGCGGCGACGATCACGTCCAGAGCTTCTGCGTCCAGCTGATCATGCAGGAAGTGGCTTGCGCCCGTTTCCAGCAGGAACCGGCAGTCGGACAGCACGTCGGACATGCGGGTCAGCAGGCGCGGGGTCACGTCCGCCTCGAAATCCTCGATCACGCCGAGCCGCAGACGCGTGAGCGCGGGGGCATCGGACACCGCCAGTTCCGCGCGGGCCTGTGCGGCTTCGTTCAGGATGGATTGAGCGCGGCGGCGAAATGCCTCGCCAGCCGGGGTCAGGGTCACGGGGCGGGCCGAGCGCATAAGCAGCGTCGCATCCAGCGCGGTTTCCAGATTTGTCAGTTGCTGGGACACCGCCGAGGGGCTTGCCCCCAAGCGGCGCGCGGCAGCGGTGATCGAGCGTTCCTCAGCCGTGGCCACGAAGACTTCGATCCCCCACAGGGTGATCCGTCCTGGGCTGCCGGTCATGACGCGCTCAGCTCAGCTTGTTCAGCTTTTGCTGCAACTCGGCCAGTTGCTTCTTGATCAGGGTCAGGTCCTCATCGCTCGTCGTGGTGGACGGGGCCTCGCCCTCTTCACGGCCAGGGCCGCTCCAGCTGCCGGAGAAGCTGCCGGTCATCGCCTTGATGAAGGCTTCTTGCTGAGCCTGCATCGCGTCAAAGCCTGGCATGTTGGCCATGATCGGATTCACCGTTTTCATGTTTTCCATCATCTTCGACTGCCCGTCGCGCAGCATCTCGAAAGATGCGGCAAGGAACTGTGGAACGACGGAACCCGCGGTGCCGCTGTAGCTGCGCACGAGATCGATAAGAACATTCAGTGGCAGAACATTTTCGCCCCGGCTTTCGTGTTCCGCGACGATCTGCAACAGGTATTGCCGCGTCAGGTCGTCGCCTGATTTCAAATCGACGATCTGGACTTCGCGGCCTTCACGGATGAAACCTGCGATATCCTCCAGTGTCACGTAATCGCTCGTCTCGGTATTGTAGAGACGGCGCGAGGCGTAACGTTTGATCAAAAGCGTGGAGTCACTATTGGCCACTGGCGTACCCTCCCGAAAATGCAGCGCTGCAGCAAAGCCTAGTGCACTGTCAGACAAAAAGAAAGCGCAGAGACTCTCGCCTCTGCGCAATTCAAAAACACCCTGAAACGTGACCCGCGAAACAGGCTTAGGTCAGTACGCTGGCGTACGGTATGGCCCCGTTCCACAAACAAATAGGACGGGTCCGAGGACCCGCCCTTCTTGATCGCGCCCTGTCAAAGGGGGAGGAGCACTGGGGCGCAAATTCCTTGGGAGGAAAGGAATTACTTAGCTGCGGTTTTCTTGGCCGCGGTCGTGGCGTCCTTGGTTGCTTTCTGCATCGCTGCCGAAGCTTCCTCGGTCATGTCCTTGCCGGCTGCCATCATCAGTTCGACGGTGTCGGTCTGAACTTTCTTGGCAATCTCAGCGAAGGCCGCCATGTTTTCTGCCGACATTTCGGCGTAGGCCGACGCGAAATCGGTCATTGCCTTGGCATAATCGGCCGGTTCGCTTTTGGCTTTGGACAGCTCGGAGATCTTGGTCAGGGCTTCCTTGGTCCATTTGGTCGACAGGTCCGTGGATTTGCCGGCTGCTTCAATCGCGACGCCGGAGAGCTTTTCGCCCAGGGCTGCCTGCGTTTTGAAGGCGTCTTCCATGGAGGACGTATCAACAGGGAATGCGCCCATGAAGTCTTTCATGATCTCGGAGAAATCTTGTGTCTTGGCCATGTCTAAAATCCTCTTCTTGGTGCGGGGCATACTTTGCATCCCGCTAGCTTTGGCGTTGACCCCAATATGAATGCTGCGCCGCAGCAAATCAAGTATTTTTTCTGCGGCGCAGAAAACTCCACAATCATAGGGAGATAGGATGCGTCTACTTTGGCAGGGGTGCCGCCACGTAAGTTCCCGGTGCCGGGCAAAGCGGCGGATGAGACGAATCGCCGGGCGTCCTGGCGGGAACCATCGAGCCGGATTTGCCCGCCAGCCATTCGCCCCATTTCGGCCACCACGATCCGTCGGTAAAGGTCGCGCCATCCATCCATTCCTGCGCCGTCTCGGGCAGGGCGGCATTGGTGTAGTGGCCGTATTTCTTTTTCGACGGTGGATTGACGATCCCGGCGATGTGACCCGATTGCGAAACGATGAACGTTCGATCCTTGGACTTGGTCTGCATGAAGCCGCGATAGGCGCTGCGCCAGGCCGCGATATGATCCGTCTCGCAGGTAATGGCGCAGATGGGGACGGTGACATCGCTGATGTGCAGATGTTCGCCCAACAGGTCCATGCCATCAGTGGTGAATTCATTGCCCTGGCACAGCCGGCGCAGGTACTGCACCGCCATGCGCGCGGGCAGGTTGGTACCGTCGCCGTTCCAGTACAGCAAATCAAAGGCCGGCGGTGCCTCGCCCAGCATGTAGGATCGGATCGCAGGCTGATAGACGAGGTCGTTTGAGCGCAGAAAGGAAAACGTGCGCGACATGATGTGACTGCGCAGGATGCCGACCTCGCGCACATCTGCCTCGATGCCGTCGATGAAATCGTCTTGCAGGAAGGGCGTGAAATCGCCCTGATCCGAGAAATCCGTCAGCGTGGTAAAGAAGGTGGCCGACTTGACGGAGCGATCCTTGCGTTTTTTCAGCAGGGCCAGAACAAGGTTCAGGGTGGTGCCGCCAATGCAATATCCGACGGTGTTGACCTGCTTCTGGCCGGTGATCTGCTTGACCTGCTCGATGGCGGCCAGATAGCCGTCTTCGATGTAGTCCTCCAGCCCGACCTCACGGTAGGTCGCATCCGGGTTGACCCATGACACCACGAACAGGGTAAAGCCCTGGTCGGTAATCCACCGGATGAGCGAGTTCTTTTCCTTGAGGTCGAGGATATAGAACTTGTTGATCCAGGGCGGAAAGATGATCAGCGGTGTGGCGTGGACCTTTTCGGTGCCTGGCGCGTATTGGATAAGCTCGATCATGCGGTTGCGATAGACCACTTCGCCCGCCGCGGTGGCGACGTTTTCGCCCAGCTTGAACGCGCTGTCGTCCGCCAGCCGCACCAACATTTCGCCATTGTTGTGTTCAAGATCGGCGACCAGATTTTCAAGGCCCTTCACCAGGCTTTCGCCATCGGTTTCAATCGCGCGCTCCAGCGCGTCGGGGTTGGTGGCTAGAAAATTCGTCGGCGCCATCAGGTCGACGATCTGGCGCGCGAAATAGGCCAGGCGGGCCTTTTCGACCGTGCTCATGTCCTCGGCATCCTCGACTGCCTTGGCGACGGCGCTGGCGTTCAGCTGGTACTGCTGCTTGATGTAGTTGAAATAGGGATGCGTTTTCCACAGCGGGTTGCGAAAGCGCGGATCATCGGGGCCGGAATCGCTGGGTGCCTGCAACTTTCCCGCTGCAAATGCCTGCTGCGCCTCAAGAAAATGCTTTACCGAATTGCCCCAGTATTCCAGCTGATGTTCAAAGATGCGCGCGGGGTTTTGCAGCATCTCGCTCCAGTAGGCGCCCGCGGCCTTGGCGAACAACGATGGATCCGGGCCGTTCAGTTCGGGGCGGCTGCCCTGCTTTTGCTGTAGCGCAGCAAGAAATCTTTGCGTGAGAGCGTCCACTCTCGCCAGGTTTTCATTGAGTTTTTCGAGGTTTTCTCCAGAAGTCGTCACGTCGCCAACTGTCTCTTGTGTTGTCATGTTAACGATTCCCCTCTATTTTCTGCTTTGCAGCATGTGGCGATCCGGGTGATCGGTCGTATCAGGATACCACCTTTCCGCCATGCCCATGTTACCTAACCGCCGGGTTTTGCCCCGCAAAAAGGAGACGCCTATGCGCTTTATGGCAAGCTACGACCTTATGGAGACCATGCGCAATACCCAGCAATGGATGGGCGCGTCGGCGCTGAGCTTTGCGTCCTACCCGGCCTTCGCGCTGGCGTCGAACCCGATGCTGACGATGATGTCTGCCTGGGGCGAGGTGACCGAGCGGGCGTTCAAGCGGATGGTGATCAAGCCGGATTGGGGCATTCATTCGGTCGCCTGCGAGGATGGCCGCGACCACCTTGTCAGCGTCGAGCAGGTGATCACCCGGCCCTTTGGCGACCTGATCCATTTCCGCGTCCAGGACCGGGCCGAGCGGGCCCGCAAGGTTCTGCTGGTCGCGCCGATGTCGGGGCACTATGCGACGCTGCTGCGCTCGACCGTGGTGTCGCTGCTGCCCGACTGCGAGGTCTATATCACCGACTGGCACAATGCCCGTGACATCCCGGTCAGCGAGGGCAAGTTCGATATCGAGGATTACACCCTGTACCTCGTTGATTTCATGAAGGAGCTGGGGCCGGAGATCAACGTCATCGCGGTGTGCCAGCCGGCGCCTCTGACGCTGGCGGCAACGGCCTATCTGGCCGAGATCTTTCCCGAGGCGCAGCCCAGCACGCTGACCCTGATCGGCGGTCCGATCGATCCCGACGCGACCCCGACAGAGGTCACCGATTTCGGCAACCGGGTCCAGATGGGCCAGCTGGAAGAGATGATGATTCAAAGGGTTGGCACCAAGTACAAGGGCATCGGGCGGCGCGTCTATCCGGGGCTGCTACAGCTGACGTCCTTCATCTCGATGAACGCGGATCGTCATGCCAAGGCATTCAACGAACAGATCTTTCGCGTGGCCCGCGGCGAAGCGTCGGACCACGATCCGCACAATCGCTTTTACGATGAATACCTTGCGGTGATGGACATGACGGCAGAGTTCTATCTGTCGACGGTCGAGCGGATCTTCAAGAACTCCGAGATCGCCAGCAATACCTTCACCATCAACGGGCATCAGGTGGATATCGGCAAGATTACCGACGTGGCCGTCAAGACCGTCGAGGGCGAGAAGGACGATATTTCCGCGCCGGGTCAATGCGTTGCGGCGCTGGATCTGCTGACCGGGCTGGATGCGAGCAAGAAGGCCAGCCACCTTGAGCCGGGCGCGGGGCACTATGGCATCTTTGCCGGATCGTCCTGGCGCAACAACATCCGACCCCTGGTGCTGGAGTTCATTGACCAGAACGCGGGCAGGAAACAAGGCCCCAAGGCCAAGCTGACCGCCGTGACCTGAGCCGTGACCTGAGGCTGCCAACTGCCCGGAAACAAAGGGAAATGCCTGCGCTGGTCGCGGGCATTTTTCGTATCCGGGGCCGTCAGATCAACAGCGACGCGGCGCCTTCGAGCCGCAACAGGGCGATCTTGGTTTCGACGCCGCCCTGACCAGAAAAACCGCCCAGGCCATTGGCCCCCAGAACGCGATGGCAGGGAATGATCACCGGGATCGGATTGCCGCCGCAGGCCTGCCCAATCGCCTGCGCCGGGCGATCCAGCCGACGCGCGATGTCGCCATAAGTCATTGTTTCACCATAGGGAATGCCCTGCATAACCGTGCAGACGGCGCGTTGCAGATCCGATCCTGCGACGCGCAGCGGCAGGTCGAAGGTGCGAAGCGTTCCGGCGAAATAGGCACGCAGTTGATTAAGCGCCGTCGCCAGCAGCGGCGTCGGCGCGGGCCCCCCAAGGTCTGCCTGCCCGAGGCACCAGGACAGGCGCGTGATGGCGCCGTCTTCTTCGGTCAGGCGAAGAGGGCCGGTCGGCGTGTCGAGGCAGGCTGTGGGCATCTTAACCTTTCCGGTGCGCACGAATCACGGGGCAATTTCAGCTCGATTTCATGTCGGTACCTACGTCGGTATCACGTCGGTATTCGTGCGGCGATCTTTCGGTGTGTCGCCGGGGCAGGCCAGATGAACGCAGCGTTCGCGCCGCGGTGCAGCATGGGCCAAAGGTTAACGCGGCTGCACAAAACTTGGTCATCCTGTGGCGGCGCGACCCGGGCGCGGCATCGCCCTGTGTGACCGCCAGACTCACGACAAGGCGGAGGGGCAGGGCGGCGGGGCAGATCGGCGCGGCGATTCAGCACCGATTCAAGATTTCGGTCATCTTTGCCGGTCAGGTTTGTCTTACGTGTTCAGCAGCGGGAAAGGAGCCGGTGACATGATCGAGATACAGACCTCTGTTCGCATCGTGACGCCGGTGGAGCCACGCGCAAGCGTGGCCGGTGCGGACCCTGACACCCGGACGGTGGCGGGGTCCAACGCGCTGGTGCCGCCGGTCGAGGCGATGGCCGCGATGGAGCCGGTGGGATTGCTGGCGCTGCCGGTGCCGGGACGTGCACCGGATCGGGCGCCGGAGAATGCCCCGGGACCGCATGACCGGGTGCACGAGGCGCTGGCCCATCATGACGCGCTGCCCGATCCCGCAGATCAGGCCGAGCGCGCCGAGGAGTCTTTCAGCAACAACGCGCCGCGCATGGACCCTGTCAGCCTGTTTCAGGGATTGGTGGCGCAGGCCAGCCGTGCGGGCGACAGCGGGTCGGACAACGCGTTCCAGATCTATGCGCTGGTACAGCAACTGGCGACATTGGTTCAGCCAAGGGTGCGGCTGGCCGCCTGAGCGCAGGTGTGGCCCTGACATGCAAAACCCCCGGCAGTCGCGCGGACTGCCGGGGGTTTCGCGTTTCAGGTCAGGGGTGGGCCGGGCGTCGCGTCAGCCGAGCGCCTCGTCACAGCGCCCACATACGCCGGCGTGCGCATGGGTGCCGACGTCGGGCAGGATCTTCCAGCAACGTTGGCATTTCTCGCCCTCTGCGGCGTCGAACACGACGGCGATGCCGGGCACCTCGGCCATGCGGAACGCCTCGGCCGGGGCCGGATCGGCGGTCAGGCTGAGACCCGAGGTGATGCAGACATCCTCGAACGCGACGGATTTCAGGGCCGCCAGCGTCTCGGGGTCGTCGACATGCACCACGGGCGCGGCCTCAAGCGAGGCGCCGATGACCTTTTCCACCCGTTGCAGTTCCAGCGCGGCCGTGACGACGCGGCGGGCCTGACGCACCTTGGCCCATTTCGCCGCCAACGCGGGGTCGCGCCAGTCCGACGGGGTATCGGCGAAGTCGGTCAGGTGGATCGAGCTGGTGTCGCCGGGGAAGCGTTCAAGCCAGACTTCCTCCATCGTGAAGACCAGGATCGGCGCAAGCCAGCTGGTCAGGCGGTGGAACAGAAGGTCGAGCACGGTGCGGGCCGATCTGGCGCGGAGCGTGTCGCCGTCGCAATAGAGCGCGTCCTTGCGGATGTCGAAGTAGAAGGCCGAAAGCTCGACCGTGGCAAAGTTGAACACGGCCTGGAAGGTCGCCTGAAAGTCGAAGGCGCGGTAGCCGGTGCGCACGACCTCGTCCAGTTCGGACAGGCGGTGCAGCACCCAGCGTTCCAGTTCGGGCATGTCGGCGGGGGCGACGCGGTCTTCCTCTCGGAAATCACCGAGGCTGCCGAGCAGGAAGCGCATGGTGTTGCGCAGCCGGCGGTAGCTGTCGGCGGTGCCTTTCAGGATCTCGTCGCCGATGCGCTGATCGGCGGTGTAATCCGTCTGGGCGACCCAGAGACGCAGGATGTCGGCACCGTATTGCTGGACGATCTTTTCCGGCACGATGGTGTTGCCGAGAGATTTCGACATCTTGTTGCCCTTGGCATCCAGCGTGAAGCCATGGGTGACGACATTGCGGTAGGGCGCGCGGCCCAGGGTGCCGCAGGCCTCGAGCAGGGAGGAGTGGAACCAGCCGCGGTGCTGGTCGGTGCCCTCCATGTAGACATCTGCGATGCCGTCCTCGGTGCCGTCAGCCCGGTCGCGCAGCACGAAGGCGTGGGTCGAGCCGCTGTCGAACCAGACGTCGAGCACGTCGAACACCTGATCGTAGGCGGCGGCATCGGCGGCGGTGCCGATGAAGCGTTCCTTGGCACCGGGGGCGTACCAGGCGTCTGCGCCCTCGGCCTCGAAGGCCTCGGCGATGCGGGCGTTGACCGCGTCGTCGCGCAGCAGGTAGTCGGCGTCGGTCGGCAGGGCACCCTTTTTCACGAAGCAGGTCAGCGGCACGCCCCAGGCACGTTGCCGCGACAGCACCCAGTCAGGCCGGGATTCGATCATCGAATAGAGCCGGTTGCGGCCCGATGGCGGGGTGAATTTCACCAGCTGGTCGATCGAGGTCAGGGCGCGTTCGCGGATGGTCTTGCCGTGGGTGTCATTGCCGCCCGCAGGCTTGTCGATGGCGGCGAACCACTGTGGCGTGTTGCGATAGATGATCGGCGCCTTGGAACGCCAGGAGTGCGGGTAGGAGTGCTTGATCTTGCCGCGCGCCAGCAGGCCGCCGACCTCGACCAGCTTGGCGATGACGGCGCCGTTGGCGTCGCCTTCCTTGCCGTTGGGTTTCAGGATCATCTTGCCGCCGAAAAACGGCAGGCTGTCGCGGAAGGAGCCGTCGTCCATCACGTTGTAGGTGATGACCTGCTCCAGCATGCCGAGATCGCGGTAGAGCTCATACTCCTCCATCCCGTGGGACGGCGCGCAATGCACGAAGCCGGTGCCCTCGGTGTCGGTGACGAAGGGGGCGGCGCGGAAATCGCGGATGTCGTCCCATTCGCCCATGCCACCCTCGGCCCCGTGGAGCGGGTGGGTGAGCGAGATCTTTGCCAGATCGTCGGGCGTCACATCGCACAGGCGGCGATACATGGTGTCGTCCAGACGGGCCCGGCCCAGCACGTCGGCGGCCAGGTTGTCGGCCAGCAGGTAGCGATCCCCGATGTTGACCCAGCATTCCTCGGGGCGGCCGGTGATTTCGTACAGACCGTAGGAGATGTCGGCGCCATAGACGACGGCCTTGTTCGACGGCATCGTCCAGGGTGTCGTGGTCCAGATCACGACATAGGCGTCGTCGAGCGTGGCGTCACCGGTACCGACGACCTTGAACTTGACCCAGATCGTCGGGCTTTCCTTGTCGTGATATTCGACCTCGGCCTCGGCCAGGGCGGTCTTTTCAACGGGCGACCACATCACGGGCTTGGAGCCCTGATAGAGCGTGCCGTTCATCAGGAACTTCATGAACTCCTCGGCGATGACACGTTCGGCGTGGAAGTTCATCGTCAGGTAGGGATCGGCCCAGTTGCCGGTGATCCCGAGGCGCTTGAATTCGTCGCGCTGGATGTCGACCCAGCCTTCGGCAAAGCGGCGGCATTCCTGGCGGAAGTCGACGACAGGCACCTCGTCCTTGTTCTTGCCCTTGGCGCGATACTGCTCCTCGATCTTCCATTCGATGGGCAGGCCGTGGCAATCCCAGCCGGGCACATAGCGGGCGTCGTGGCCCATCATCTGGTGCGACCGTACGATCATGTCCTTGATCGTCTTGTTCAGCGCGTGACCGATGTGCAGGTGCCCGTTGGCGTAGGGGGGGCCGTCATGCAGGGTGAAGGAGGTCCGGCCTGTCTTTTCGCGCAGGCGGTCATAGACGCCGATCTGGTCCCAGCGGGCGAGCCATTCCGGCTCGCGCTTGGGCAGGCCCGCGCGCATCGGAAAATCGGTCTTGGGCAGGTTCAGGGTGGACTTGTAGTCCGGCGTTTCGGCGGTGGTGTCTGGCGTGTCGGCGCACATCTTTGGCGATCCGTTCTCTCATGTCGAAATGTCAGGAAGAGGGGGCGGCGCGGTCTGTCCATACGCCTTGTCCCGGCGGCTCAGAAGGAGAGCGCCGGGCCGGTAATTCGAATGATGATGGCGAAAGCATTTGTCATCCTGCGGCGCTTATACGCGCGGGACCTGTGAGCGTCCAGAGGGGGTGCCGCCCCTGTCGGGCATCCGACGGCGGCAGCGCCTGCCCGACGCCCGGGCAGGGGGGTGGCGCATCTGCGTCGTCTTGTGCAGGTCGTGTGCGAAGGGGGGGCGTGGGCGCGCGGTTCGCCCCATCCGCGCGGCCCCACCAGCACCGAGGCGCCTGCATTTCCCGGGCCGGAGTGCGCCGGTTGTGACCCCATTGTGCCAAGCCCTGCGACAGGCCCCGCCAAAGGCCCCGATACAGGTCCCGGGCCAGCCGCGCGGCGGGTCGGGCGCGGCGTGCGCAGGGCGGGCGAACCTGTCAGGGATTCTGCGGGGTTAGCGGCGCGCGGAACGGTGCCGCCGTGGCGCGCGGGTGCATCCGGCGCACTGGACGCGGGTCGTTAATTTTGACAGAAGCAAGGGGATATTTCGTCGCGCAGGGTCCGACGCCCTAGGGAGAAAACACTTTGACCGAGTTCAATGTACAGGATTTCATTTCAAGAGAAAGTCTGACGGTTCCCGAGACTTTCGTGGAGTCGGCCTGGCTGGGTCACGGACCGTTCGCATTTCATGTCATTGCGCGACTGAAGCCGAAGGTGTTCGTCGAACTGGGCACGCACAACGGATTTTCCTATTTCTGCTTTTGCCAGACCATCGCCAGCAAGGGCCTGGAAACCGCGGCCTATGCCGTCGACACATGGCAGGGCGATGAACACGCCGGTTTCTATTCCGACGCGGTTTTCAACAGCGTGACGGCGATCAATCAGAAATACGCGTCGTTTTCGACACTGATGCGGGCGACCTTCAGCGACGCGGTGGACTATTTCCCGGACGGGGGCATCGACCTTCTGCATATCGACGGGCGCCATTTCTATGACGACGTCAAACAGGACTTTTTCGAATGGCTGCCGAAACTGTCCAGCAACGCCATCGTGCTGTTCCACGACACCAACGTGAGAGAGCGCGATTTTGGCGTCTGGAAGCTGTTCAAGGAGCTGGGCGAGACCTACAGCACGTTCGAGTTCTTTCACCAGCATGGTCTGGGCGTGCTTGCGATCGGCGAGGTTCCCGCCAGCCTGGCGGCGTTTTTCGAGGCCGGTGACGCCGCCGCCGAAGCCTACCGGTTTGCCTATAGCACGCTGGGCGCGAACATGAACCGGAACTGGGCGCTTCAGGTCGAACAGAGCCGGACCCGCGAGCTGGGCGAATGGCGCGACCATGCGCGGGAACTGGAAAACGTGGTCAGGCACAGGGATGCGCAGCTGGCCGAGCAGGTGAAGCTGCTGGAAGACGCGCAGGCGAAGCTTGCGGCCTCGGAGGAGAAGCTTGCGGCGTCCCAGGAGAAGCGGTTCGCGGCGGAAACCGCGCGCACGGCGCTGACGGAACAACTGGAACTTCAGGAAGCGCAGGCGGCCGAGGCGGCGCTGAGGTTGCAGGCGCAGAACGATACCCTGGTGCAGTTGCAGGCACAGCGCGAAATGGCGGTGAACCTGGTCGTGCGCGCGCGGCGGCGGCCGCAGGCGCTGCTGGTCAAGCTGCTGGAATACCGTGTGCTGCGCGTGCTGGCCAAGTTGTCGCCGCCCTTGCCGAAGGACATGACCCAGCGATTTGCCAGGAGCGCGCAGAAGCGCAATCCCAAGCGGCCGATCATGGCGCTGCCTCAGTCATCGCAGTCACCGCAGTCACCACAGGGTGCGGTGGTCCCGGTGGTCCCGTCCGAAGCGCCCGAGGTTCCCGTCCTGACCAAGCCGCCACGCGACTGCGTGATCGTGGTCAGCCACGAGGCGACGCGCACCGGCGCGCCGATCCTGTCGCTGAACATCATCAGGGAGTTGTCGCGCAAGTATGACGTGATTTCGATTTCGCTGCTGGGCGGGCCGCTGGCGCGATATTTCAGCGAGGAGAGCTATTGCAGCATCGAACTGGACCGCGCGACGATGTCACCGGCAGAGATCGAGGTGCGGGTCATGGAGATCGCGCAGGCCACGAAGCCCCTGTTCGCCGTCGCGAATTCCGCGGCCAGCTACAGCGCGCTGCCGGCGCTGAAGAAGTCGGGGGTGCCGATCGTGGCGCTGGTGCACGAATTCGCCTCGGATCTGCCGGCCCATCCGTATTTCATCGAGACGCTGGAGCTGGCCGACAAGGTCGTGTTCTCGACCGAGCTGACGTTGTCGAACCTGCTGGAAAATCAACATATCTGCCGCCCCCCCAAGGCGATGATCCTGGCGCAGGGGAAATCCGAGGTGCCGTCATCGCTGGTGGATGAGACCATCAGGAAAGGCGAGCTTGCCGCCATCGGGCGGGCGTTCGGCAGCAACCCTGCCGAGATCACGCTGGTCGGTATCGGGTCGATCCATTACCGCAAGGGGCCGGATGTCTTTATCGAGATCGCGCGCAAGATCAAGCAGCGCGCCCCCGCCACGCGGTTCCGCTTTGTCTGGGTCGGGGACGGGCTGGACCCGCAGGGGGCGGAATATCCGCGGTTCCTGATCGACCAGGTCAATCGGGCCCAGTTGCAGACAAGTTTCCATTTCCTGCCCTCCGTCTCGGCGCTGGACGAGGTCTATGCCGCGGCAGATGCGCTGATCATCGCGTCGCGCCTTGATCCGCTGCCGAACGTCGCGATCGACATGATCGATGCGGGCAAGCCGATCTTCTGTTTTGAAAAGACCACGGGTTTTGCCGAAATTCTGCGGGACGAAGGCTTTGGCGCGTGCATCGCGGATTTCTTCGACACCTCCGACATGGCGGACCGGATCATCGCCGCCCTGACCAGCAAGGACGCGGCGATCGAACTGGGGCGCCGGCAATCCGGTGCGCTGGGGCCGACATTCGACATGGCCTCATACGTGGCGCAGATCGATGCGGTCGCCTGCGATCTTGGGAACGCGGTCGCGCAGCGCCAGGAGGATATCGACACGATTGACGCCTCCGGGATGTTCCGGACGGATTTCTATGATGTGCACGCGCGCAAGATGTCCCAGCGGGATCTGATTGCCGAATATGTCGATCGCAGCAAGACCGGGCGGGCCGCGCGCAAGGCCGTGCCGGGATTTCATCCGCTGGTCTATGCGGCGGAAACCGGGCTGGATTCGACCCGTGATCCGCTGGCGCATTACATCGGCACCGGCACCCCGCAGGGGATCTGGAACGCGCTGGTCATCGATGAACACGCGGAGGTCGACGAGGCAGAGGCCGCAAAGGTATCCGTGGCATTGCATATCCACGCCTATTACCCGGAAATGCTGGACGAGCTGATCACGCGTCTGAATGTCGGCAGCGTGTTTCCCGACCTGTTCATCTCGACCCGGGCGGGCGGAGAGGACGCGGTCACGCAGGGCGCGCGCGCCTACAAGGGCAAGCTGGTGGAGGCCCGTGCCTTTCCCAACATCGGGCGTGACCTGGGCCCGATGCTGAGCGGTTTTGGTGACAGCCTGCGGCAGTATGACATCGTCGGCCACACCCACACCAAGAAATCCCTGCATGTTCAGGACCGCGGCGTTGTCAGCAAGTGGAGCAACTTCATGCTGAACAACCTGCTGGGGTCCGAGGAGGCCGGTCCGATGGCGAGCCGGACCATCACCGCGATGGCGCGCGACCCTGAAATTGCCATCGTCTATCCCGACGATCCCGGGATGATGTCCTGGTGCGAGAACGCGGAAATCGCCGAGGATCTTGCCCGGCGTCTGAATGCCGGCCCGCTGCCGGATTACTTCAACTTTCCGGTGGGGTCGATGTTCTGGATGCGCAGGGCCCTGTTCGAGCGGTTCCTGGGCTTGGGATTCGACTGGGACAGCTATCCGTCCGAGCCGCTGCCAGACGATGGCACGGAGTTGCACGCAGTGGAGCGGTTGTTCGGTGCATTGCCGCAGATGGAGAAGATGAAGACGGCGGTTCTGAACGTGGTCGGCACGACGCGCTGAGGCGATGCAGGCCCGCATCGCGGGCCGCCCCTTCAGGGCCGTGCCCGGGGCGCATTTCCCCAGAGGTTTCGCGTGTGGTTTCGTCTGGGGGGCGTCTTTAGCGCCCGTCGCATCTTGGCCCCGCCCGCCGGGGGGGTGTTTGGTGCAGTGCGGCGAGGCGCGGCGAGGCGCGGCGAGGCGCGCCTAGGCGGGGGTGGAACCCGTCGCGGGCTTTGCATCGGTAAGCCCGTAGAACGCCAGCGCGGTATCGCGCAGCAGGGCGCGCCGGGCGGCATCGGGCATTTCGATCCCGTCGATCTGGGCGCGGGCGCGCACCGGGTCGACCACGGGCCAGTCGGTGCCGAACATCACCTTGCCGACGCCGCGCCGCGCGAGGTAGTCGACCAGCGCGGCAGGCCAGTGGCGCGGCGGGTGGGCATCGGTGGCGATGCGCACATTCGGATGCTTGAACGCGACCGAGATCATTTCATCGGTCCAGGGCACGCCGATATGGCTGCCGATCAGCTTGAGTTCGGGGAAATCGCAGGCGACGGTATCGAGCGTCATCGGATGCCCGAAGCTGCGCAGGGGGCGATCCGGGTCATAGATCAGGGCGTGCCCGACCTGGATCTGGATCGGCACGTCGAGTTCGCAGCATTTGGCGTAGGTGGGATAGTAGCGCGCGTGATCCGGGGCCAGCCCGAACCAGTGCGGATAGAGGTGCGCACCGACAAAGCCCATGTCCCGCACGGCACGTTCCAGATCTTGCAGGCCGGACATGCCTCGCGTGGGGTCGATCCCGGCCAGCCCGCTGAACCGGTCGGGGTGCCGGGCACAGATGCGGGCGACGCGATCATAGGGAATTTCGAACGATCCGCGCATGCGCATGTCACCGGCACGCACGGCGATCAAAAAGCTGCGTTCGATCCCGGCGCGGTCCATCTGGTCGAGCAGGACATCGACACCGGCGCCGGTGCGGGCGTGGTCATCCAGGTGCAGAAGGTCACGAAAGCTGGCAGAGAGACCGCCACCGTGGCTGGTGGCATCGCCGGGTTCATGCAGGTTGCAGGCAATGTCGATGGCGCCAAGACGGGCAGTCGTCATCAGGCGGTCCGCGCGGTGGCCGAGCGGTGCCGTGGGTCTGCCGGGACGTCGGTGGTTGCGGGTGTTTCCGTCTGGGGCGGGCGTAGCGATGGCGCCTTTTGCGCCCCGGCGCGCACAAGTGGCGTGACACCGGGAATGGCGGCAAGCAGCTGGCGCGTATACTCCTGCTGCGGGGCGGCGAACAGCGCCTCGGTTTCGCCGTGTTCGACGATGCGACCGTGCTGCATGACATAGACGTGGTGCGCGATCTGGCGCACCACGGCAAGGTCGTGGGAGATGAAGAGATAGGACAGGCCAAGCTTTTCCTGAAGATCCGCGAGCAGTTTCAGGATCTGCGCCTGCACGATCACATCCAGCGCCGAGACGGCTTCGTCCAGCACGACGAGGTCGGGGTCGAGCACGAGGGCGCGGGCGATCGCGACCCTCTGGCGCTGACCACCGGACAGTTCGGCGGGCAGGCGGCTGGCCAAGTCACGCGGCAGGGCGACGGCATCCAGCGCCTCTTCGACCTTGCGCTGGCGGGTGGCGGGGGTGCCGATGCGGTGGATGCAAAGGGGTTCCTCGATCGAGGCGCCGACAGTCCAGCGGGCATCGAGAGAGCCATAGGGGTTCTGGAACACCGGTTGCACGCGGCGGCGGAAATCATGCAGCCGCTTGCGGCGCAGTCGGGTCACGGCAAGGCCGTCGAAGATGATGTCGCCGGTCGTGACCTGTTCGGTGCGCAGCAACATCTTGGCCGTGGTGGATTTGCCCGATCCGCTTTCACCGACGACGGCAACTGTCTGGCCCCGCGGGATTTTCAGGTTCATGCCCTCGACCGCGACAAAGGGCGCGGCGCGACCGAACAGGCGTGCGGCGCCGGGGTATTCCTTGCGGGCCTGTACCAGTTCGGCCAGCACGCGCTGGCTGCCGGGGGTGCCGGGACTGGCGGTCGTGGGGCTGCGCACAAGGCGCGGGGCGTCAAGGGTCGGTGCCGCGTCGATCAGGCGGCGGGTATATTCCGACTGGGGGGCCTGCATGACGCGGGCGGCCGGGCCGCGTTCGATCATGTCTCCGCGAAACATCACCAGTGCCTCGTCGCAGCGTTCGGAGGCAAGCGGCAGGTCATGGGTGATCAGGATGACGGCGGTGCCCATTTCAGCCGTCAGGCTTTGCAGCTCGTCCAGGATGACCTTTTGCACGGTCACGTCCAGCGCCGAGGTCGGTTCATCCGCGATCAGCAGACGGGGGCGGCAGGCGAGACCGATGGCGATCAGCACGCGCTGACGCATCCCGCCGGACAATTCGTGCGGATACTGGCGCGCCCGGCGCGCCGGGTCGTTGATGCCGACCATGTCCAGCAGGTCGACGGCGCGGGCGTGGGCCGCACGACCGCTGGCCTGTCCGTGGACCTTGAGCACCTCGGCGATCTGCGTGCCGACGCGCTGAATGGGATTGAGGTTCGACATCGGGTCCTGCGGCACAAGGCCGATGCCGCTGCCGCGGATGCGCCGCAACTCGGCCTCGCTGGCCTGTACGAGGTCGCGCCCCTCGAACAGGATCTGGCCGCTGGTGACACGCCCGTTGCCGGCCAGCAGGCCGTTGACGGCGGCGGCCATGGTGGATTTTCCCGAGCCGCTTTCGCCTACGACGGCGACGGTCTGCGCCGGTGCAAGATCCAGGTTGATGCCGCGCACCGCGGAGACCGGACCATGGGGCGTGTCGAATTCGATGTGCAGGTCGCGGATCGACAGCAGCGGAGCGATGGAGGCAGAGGACATCAGGCGGACTCCGGAAACGTGAGGGGCAGAACGGCGTGACGGGCAGGGTGCAATCGGCACCTGCCCGCACATGAGGCGGGCGCACCGGTCAGGCGCGCCCATCCCCGAGGTTATTCGGCGGCCTGTGTCGCCACGTCGGCGGGCCAGGCGGCGGCGATATCGGCGGTTTCGACGACCTCGGCAAAGGACCAGCCCATGCCGACGAGGGCGTAGTGATTGCGCTCGGGCGTGAATTCGGCCACCGCGTCCTTGACGACATAGGTGCCGTAGTCGCGCTGGCCGGCGTCGCGCACGGTGGTTTCCACGCAGATGTTCGTGGTCACGCCGCAGACAACCAGGTTGCGGATGCCCATCGAGGTCAGCACCGGTTCAAGGCGGGTGCCGTAGAACGAAGAAGGCCGCGACTTGTCGATGACGATGTCATCGGGGCGCACTCCGAGCTCGTCTATCACCTCGATCTCCTCGGTGCCGAAGCCGAGCGAGCCGTTGGTCAGGCGTTCGTCGCCCTTGGCGCCGCGATGCAGCCCGAAGTCGACCATTCCGGGCATGTAGACATACCGGGTGAAGATCACCGGGATACCTGCGGCGCGGGCCATCTTGACCAGGCTGACGCAGCCGGGAATGGCCGCTTGCAGGGGGGTCACGTCAAGGCCGAGCTGGCCAAGGCTGTATTGGTTGTCGATGAAGGCCTTTTGCATGTCGACGACAAGCAGGGCGGTGTTCTGTGTCGGGATGGGTGTCATGTTCATTCCTCAGCGAAAGACCATCATGCCATCAGGGCGCGGCGACCAGTCGATGTCCTTGGACACGCCGTAGATGTAGCTGTCGATGAAGAGCGGGGCGTAGATCGTCCGCTCGGCGTTGATTGCCGAAATCTCGGCCAGGTCGGCGGCGCGGGCTTCGGCGTCGTTCTCTCCGACCTGCTTGGCCATCAGCGTGTCGATCCGATCATCGTAGATATAGCCCTGCTGATCCTTGGCGAGCAGCATGTAGAAGGGCAGATGCGCGTCCATCACCGAGGGTGCAAAGGCAAAGATGAAGATGCCGGGGAAGGATTTGCCGAACCAGTTGCCGTAGAAGGTATTCTGCTCCATCGGGTCGAGTTCGGTTTTCACACCGATCTGGTCCATGAAATAGGCGATGGCCTGGGCCAGCTGGTCAATCTGCGGCAGGCCGGTGGTGGGGTAGGAAATCTTGATCGGGGTGCCGTCATAGCCGGCCTCTTGCACCAGCGCCTTGGCGGCTTCGACATCGGCCTTGGTCGGCTCCATCGTCGGATCGAAGCCAAAGGTCACAGGTGCGATGATCTGCGCGGTCGGGGTTGCGGCCCCGTTCAGCAGGCGTTGCGAAATCAGGGTGCGGTCGATGGAAAGGTCAACGGCCTTGCGCATTTTCTGGTCGCCAAGGAACGGCGCGCCGCCGTTGAAGCCCAGAAACACGACGCGGTTTGCGTCCTGCGCGACGACATCGACCGAGCCCTGCTGCTTGACCCCGTCAACCTGTGCCGGACCGAGGAGCGCGACATCGACATCGCCCGATTGCACGGCAGCCGCCCGGGTGGTTTCATCCGGGATCGGCTTGAACGTCACCTTGTCGTATTTGGCCGCGTCGCCCCAGAAACCGTCATAGCGCACCATTTCGATGGAATCGCCCGACACCCAGTTCGTCACCTGGTAGGGACCGGAGCCGATGGGTTTGCGACCGAATGCCTCCTTGCCCATTTCCTCATAGGCTTCCTGGCAGACGATGGGGATCAGCGAGACCTGCCGATCGAAGGGCGCGAAGGCGCTTTTGAGGTTGATCACGACCTGGGTGGGCGAGGGGGCCTCGACCGTGTCGACCAGACCGAGGTAGCCGCCGAGGCGCGAGGTGCTGTCGCCCATGGCGGAGTCGAACGTGAACTTGACGTCGGAGCTGTCCATCGGCGCGCCGTCCTGGCAGGTCATGCCCTCGGCCAGGGTGAACGTCCATTGGTCCAGGGTGTCGTTGAAGCTCCAGCTGGTGGCGAGATCGGGCACGACATCGCCGTTGCCGTCAATCGTCGCGAGGCGGTCGAACACGTTGTAGTAGATGTTCAGCGCGGGCAGGTTGGTATCGTAGAGCGGATTGAGGGAGTCCGGTTCGCCGTGCAGGCCGGCGATTACCTCGGCCGGCTGTGCCTGGGCGGCGAGCGGCACAAGTGCCGCCAGCGCCGTGGCCGTGATCGTGGTTTTCAGGATCCTGTTGGTCATGTGTGTTCTCTTTTTTTTATGGGAGGAACGGTTCTTGTCAGCCGCGAGAGGGAGGTTTCGCGGCGAGCCCCTGCCCGGCGAACTGAATGCCGCCGATCAGGCAGAAGATCACGAATGCAGGCAGGATCGTCAGATGCGGTTCCGTCTGCAGGTAGCGCTGCCCTTCGGAGATCATCATGCCGAGAGAGGGGGTGGGGGGTTGCACCCCGAGGCCGATGAAGGACAGCGAACTTTCGATGGCGATGACGACGCCGGTGTCGAAGGCCGCCAGGATCAGCACCTTCGGGGCGACGTTGGGCAGAAGGTGTCGCGCGAGGATCCAAAGATCCGTCGCCCCGGCGGTGCGGGCGGCGATCACGAATTCCTGAGAGCGCAGGCTGAGCACCATGGAGCGGGTCAGGCGGCCGTATGTCACCCAGTTGGTCAGGCCCAGCAGCAGCACCAGCATCCATGTCGACGCCCCGAGCGCGGCAACGAGGACGATCAGCAGCAGCACGACGGGGATCGCCAGCTGGATGTTGCCCAGGCCCATCAGCAGCGTGTCGGCCAGCCCGCGATACCAGCCTGCAAGCAACCCCAGGGCCAGGCCGAGGCAGGCGCTGATGGCCACGGCGCTGGCGGCGATCAGCAGCGACACCTGCGTCGCACGCGCCAGTCGTGACAGCACGTCACGGCCCAGGGCGTCGGTCCCCAGTGGGTGGGCGGTATCACTGAAGGCCGGGCCGAGAGAGCCGAAGAGATCCTGGTGCATCGGGTCGAACCCGGGCCAGAGCGGGGTCAGCACCGCCAGCGCCAGCACGAGGCCCAGCATGATCAGCGACAGCGTGGTCGACAGCGACAGGCGCGCGCGGCGGCGTTTCGGGGTGGTCAGGTCTGTGGCGGTCATGAATGCCTCACACGCGGGTCGAGCGCCGCGTAGATGAAATCGACAAGAAGGTTGATGACGACGAAGGCGCAGGCGATCATCAGAACGCCGGCCTGGACGACGGGAAAGTCGCGCTGGCTGACGCTGTCGATGATCAGGCGGCCGAGGCCGGGCCAGTTGAATACCGTTTCCAGCACGACCAGCCCGCCAATCAGCACGCCAAGGTTCACGCCCGCGACGGTGATCACCGGCAGCAGCGCATTGGGCAGCATGTGACCGAGCACCAGACGGGGACGCGAAATGCCCTTGGCCCGCGCCGTGCGGACCCAGTCGCTGGCGCGCATTTCCTCAAACGCCGAGCCGATCAGGCGCAGGTAGAGCGCGATTTCAAAGCTGGCGATGGTGGCAACGGGAATGACGTAGCTGGACCAGTCGTTGCGCCCGATGGCCGGCAGGACGTTCATCTTGACCGAAAAGATCAGCACGAGGAGGATTCCGAACAGGAAGGGCGGCACGGATTGGCGTGCTGTTGCAATCCACAGGATCAGCGTGTTCAGGCGTCTGGAGCCCGACACCTCGCTGATGACCGCCAGGGCCACGGCGATGAAGAAGCCGATGGAGAAGGAAATCAGCGCCAGTTCCAGCGTGGCGGGCATACGCTCCAGCACGATGTCGAGCGCCGGGCGCCCCTGTCGCAGGGATATGCCCAGATCGCCCTGTACCGCCGATTGCAGGAAGGTCAGGTATTGTACCGGCAGGCTGAGGTCGAGGCCGAGCGCATGGCGCATCGCGGCGACGTCTTCGGCTGTGGCCTGGTCGGGCAGCATGAGGCGCACGGGATCGCCGGAAAAGCGCACGAGCAGGAAGACGAAGGTCAGCACCGCCAGCAAGGTGGCGGCACCCCCGAGCAAACGTGACAGCAGATATCGGCCCATGCGGTTCTCCGTGCGGTTGGCGGATTGTGCGAAACGGAGCCGGTATCGCCGCGGCAGACATGCCGATGCGGCGCGTGGTGTGGGGTCCGTTGGAACAATCTTCGCCTCGATGCTGCGGCTGCACTGTTGTTGCTGTCAATATTTATATTCACTATTCGCACTCGAAATTTATTTTAGTTTGAATATCGAAATCATATTGTCAGATAATGAACAATTCTGCTTAGATGAGCATCAGACGGCTTGAGTCGCTGCGCTTCGTCCTTCTCTATGGGGCATTCCTTCGGTGTGGACCGGGGGTGCCGGGCCGAAAGCGAGACAGAGGAGACGCGCAGCATGCCGATAAAACAGGAACCCGACGCCACTCCGACGGGTGCGGATGACAAACTGGTCATTCCACCGGGAAAGAAGCCGCCGCAAGGAAGTCAGACAGTCGATAAGGCAATGAGATTGTTGAAGATCATCGCTGGCGGTTCCTCTGAGGGATTGCGCCTGATGGACCTGGCGGAACAGAGCGGGCTGGACCGGGCGACGGCCTATCGGCTGGTGACCAGCCTGGCGAACCACAATTTCGTCGATCAGGACATGCAGTCAAAGCGGTATACGCTGGGCCTGGAATTCTTTGCGCTGGCGTCGGCGGCATCGAACCGGCACGACCTGTCCGATCGTGCGCGGGAGGCGCTGGAGCATCTGTCCGAAGTGACGGGCGACACCGCGATGTACTGTCTGCGCTCGGGTCTGGATGTCATTTGCATGGATGTGCAGATGGGCAATTTTCCCGTCCGCACCATGCCGATGGACATCGGATCGCGCAAACCGATCGGTGCCGGGGCGACCGGAATTGCCATGCTGGCACCGCTGCCGGACCCTGAGATCGAGGATATCCTGGCGCGTGCGGCACCGCGGCTGGCCAAGGTGCCCGGTTCGGACGCGGAAAGCATCCGCCGCGAGGTCGCCCTGTGCCGTGAGCGGGGCTGGGCATTGGCCGCAGACGATCCGCAGGGGCGGATCATGGGGCTGAGCCTGTGCCTGACCTCGCGCAACAATCGTCCTGTCGGCGCGCTGACGCTGAATGGCATTCCCGAACGTTTCGCCGATGACCGTGTGGCTGGCCTTGCGGCCCTGCTGCGGGAAGAGGCGCGCGAACTGGCCGATCAGCTTGATCGGCTGCCTGAAACGGAACGGCATCGCACCCGCTGGTCGGGCAAGCGGACTGCGCGTTCTCAAAACCGGCCCTGATGACGCCTGAGGAGGGCGCATGAGGGGCCAGATCCAGAAAGGAACTAGCCCGAATGACCATGACGGACCTGCTACGTGGCCGCCTGCGCCTTCCAGTCATCTGCTCTCCGCTTTTCATCATCTCGGGGCCGGAGCTTGTCATTGCGCAATGCAAGGCGGGGATCATCGGCTCTTTCCCGGCGCTGAACGCGCGTCCGCCGGAAATGCTGGACGATTGGCTGGCGCAGATCAACGAGGAGCTGGCTGCGCACGACGCCCGCCATCCCGACCGTCCCGCCGCGCCGTTCGCAGTGAACCAGGTGGTCAACAAGATGAGCACACGCCTGGATAGCGACATGGAGATCTGCGAGAAGCACAAGGTGCCGCTGATCATCACGTCCCTGGGCGCACGCGAAGACGTCAACCAGGCTGTGCACCGCTGGGGTGGGCAGGTCTATCATGACGTCACGACGAATTTCTATGCGCACAAGGCCATCGACAAGGGGGCAGACGGCCTGATCGCGGTTGCCGCCGGCGCGGGCGGTCATGCCAGCGATGTGTCGCCCTTTGCCCTGATGCAGGAAATCCGCGCCTGGTGGGATGGTCCGTTGGCGCTGTCCGGTTGCATTTCGACCGGACGGTCTATTCTTGCCGCCGAGGCAATGGGCGCAGATTTCGCCTATATCGGGTCGGCCTTCATCGCCGCGGCCGAGGCCAATGCGGTCGAGGATTACAAGCAGATGATCGTCGACAGCGAAGCCAAGGACATCATGATGACGGACTTGTTCACCGGGCATCCGGGCAACTATCTGCGCCCGTCCATCGAACGCGCCGGGCTTGATCCTGAACAGCTGCACCTTGAGACGAAGGAAACGCTGGAATGGACGCTGAACCACAAGAAGGTCAAGCGCTGGAAGGACGTCTGGGGCGCGGGGCAGGGCATCGGAGCGGTTGATGCGGTGCGCCCGGTCGAAGCGATTGTCGATCGCTGGGTGGATGATTACGACAAGGCGAAATCCGGGCTGATGCGCGAAAGCAGCATGCTGCGGTCGGTGGCCTGATCGCAGCTGGCCATCGACGGTGCGCCAGATCACGAGGCGCACGTGCGGCTAAGTGGACGTGAACGGGGGCGTGGCAGGGAAACCTGCCGCGCCCCTAACGTCTCGGATATGACCGCGTACGTGGGGGCTTGGGTGATGGCGCCTGTTACAGCAGTGCGCGCAGGATGTCGGGTTCGGTTTTTCGGCCCAGCAGTATGGCGGTGGTCTGGGCCTGCAGCGCGTCCAGATCGGGCGAAAGCGGAAGCGCACGCTGATGTGCGGCGTCCCTGCTGAACCATGGGGCATAGCTCAGCCCGTCGCGGGCGCGCCACCATGCCGCCATCATGTGTCCGCCGTGCCAATCGTCGGGCACGTCGTGAATATATCGCGCGCGCAGTCGCGCCAGTTCAGAAGGATCCTGTGGCAGGGGGTCATGCCGCGTGGTCAGGGTGAACCGGTCGCGTGGCAGATGCGCGGCGACGCGGGCACCGGTGAACCATGTCTCGACAAGGGCCGAGCCGGGAATCGCCTGGGCGAGGGCGGCGGCCATGCGGGGGGCAAGGGTGTCTGGTGGGCCGTCCGGCAGTGGCGCGGACTGGCCCGAGCCGGGCAGATCGGGCACCCAGACCGGGCCGTTGGCGCGTTCGCCGTGATGCAACAGCATCGCGCCGGACCCTGGATGGCCGTGCAGCAGCAGGCGGGCCGGCCCCGTGTCGCGATCAGGCCCCGTGTCGCGATCCGGCCCGAGACGGCGCAGGAACAGGCCGTCGCGCGTGAAAAAGGCGCGCTGGCTTTGTGCGGGGCGCGGCGGGGCGGGGGTGTCATGGTGCAGGGCATTGGCGATGGCCCTGTGCCAGGGGGCCGGATCGGGGGGCAGTCGCAGGATATTGGCCGCAGGCGCCAGCGCCTGCACGCGATCAAGGTGCGGAAACAGCAGGTCATCGGCGCGGCACAGGTAGGTCACCGGCAGGTTGACCGCTGCGGCCGCGCGCACATCATCGTGCGCGTCATACCGAAATGCGGCGCTGTATCCTGTGGTGTAGTTGGGCGCATCGCTGACCCCGGCGGCCAGCAGATCCTCGATGACCTGCATGTGAAATTCCAGCGGTGGCGGATCAAATCGCAGCCGGTTCGCCTCTCCGTGGGCATACCATGGATAGAACATCAGCTGATCGCGCACGCGGGCCCAGAGCGCGCTCATGTGCGTGCCGGACCATTCCGGGGCAAAGCGCGGCAGGTAGTGGCGCAGTTGCTCTTCCTTTTCCTGCCGGGTGAAGAGCGGCAGTCCGTCCAGCACCACGTGAGAGCAGGTGCCGGGGTGCCGACGGGCCAGAGACAGGGCGATTTCGGCGCCCGTGTGCGTGCCATAGAGTGTGGCCTGCTGAAGGCCAAGGCGAGCCAGAAGGGCCGCCGTTGCGTCGGCAAAGTCTGCAATCTCGGGCCGTTTCTGGCGCAGGGGGTCGGATTGCCCGTATCCGGGGGTATCGGGGCAATAGACGGTAAAGCGGTCGGCCAGCGCCTGGGCAAGCGGCAGCACCTGGACAGAAGATCGCGGCGAAAGATGCAGCAGGACGACGGCGGGCCCGCTGCCGAGGATGCGAACGTGGTGGTTGCGCTGTGCCACGTCGACGATGAGGCGGGTGACGGTATGGGGCATGTCGGGGGCTCCGCTAAGCCGGTCGCACGAGATCAGGCGGATTTCGCCATTACATCGTGGTGCGACTCGGAATTTCACTTATAGAAAACTTGTGCGGCGGGCAGTGAGGATATGCCCGAAGTTTGGCAAGGAGCGGGTACAAAATGCGCCCATTTGCGGCGCGGTGCGCAAAAAATGCACGTATGAAATTCTAAGAATTTCATTTAATGAACTATGTTGGTTATTTTATGGCATTAAATGAAATCAAAGTTGACGCCCAAAATGCTGCATCGCATCATTTCTTCATGAGGCCGCGCGCCGGAGCCAGGTGCCAGCCCTTCGTGGTGAGGACCGGAGCCGCCGCGCCCACAAGACCTGCGACATGGAGTGCAATATGACTCTGGATGATGCCACATCAGAGATGCAAACGGTTCTGGATTTTTCGCAAGACCCCGGCCACGAAATGATCCGGGATCAGGTGCGCAGCTTTTTCGAGCGGGAATTGCCGGAAACAAGCATTCGCGCGGCAGACCGGGCGCGCAAGATTCCCGACAAGATCCTGCGTGCGATCGCCGATCTTGGCTGGCATGGGCTGACCATACCCGAAAGCCATGGCGGGGCGGGTGCCGATGTGACCTATGCCGCCGTTCTGGTCGAGGAGGTCGCACGGCGGTTTCCGTCGATGGCGACGGACCTCGTGGGCTTTTTCATGGGGGCACGCGCGGTCGCGGAACACGGTTCGGCGGCGCAAAAGGACGCGTGGCTGCCGAAGATGGCGATCGGGGATTTTACCTTTGCATTCGGGATCACCGAACCGGATTGCGGCACTGACGCGCTGCGCGCCAAGACCCGTGCGGTGAAACAGGATGATGGCAGTTGGAAGATCAACGGTCGCAAGCTCTATACCTCGTTCGCGGCCGAGGCGGATGCGGTCCTGGTGTTGGCGCGGACCTCTCCTCATCCAGAGGGGAAACCGGCGCGGGGGTTGTCGCTGCTGATGGTGCCGACCGATCAGCCGGGGTTCGAGGCGCGGCGGATGCAGCTGATGGCGCATCGCGCGGCCTGCACTTGCGAAACATATTACGACGACGCCGTTGCCCCCGCCGATGGTCTGCTGGGCGAGGAGGGGCGTGGTTTCTACCACTTGATCAAGACGCTGGACGAAGAGCGTATCCTGGCAGCCGCGATCTATATCGGGATCATGCAGGGCGTGCTGGACGCGGCGGTCGGCTATGCACAGGAGCGTATCGCCTTTGACCGCCCCATCGGGGCCTTTCAGGCGGTTCAGCATCCGCTGGCCGATATCGCGACCGATCTGCATCACGCCCGGCTGTTCACCACGAAGGCCGCCTGGATGATTTCGCGCGGGATCGAGTGTTCGTCAGAGGCGGCGATGGCCAAGGTCTTTGCGTCCGAGGCCGCGCAACGGGCGACCGACCGGGGAATGCGCATATTGGCCGGATACGGTCTGGTCGAGGAAAGCCCGATGGAGCGGTTGTTCCGGGATGCGCGCCTGGGCCTGTTTTCGCCCGTGTCGAACGAGATGAGCCGGAATTTCATCGGGGAACGCCTGGGCCTTCCCCGGTCCTATTAAGTGCCAACAGTGGTCGGCCGCCTGGCGATCGCACCGCCGGGAACCGCAGGTAAAGACAAAGGAAGATGACTTGAGTGTAATGAGCGCAATCGAACCGACAAGCTATCCCTGGCTGGACTATCGCAAATATGCCTTTGCCCTGGGACGCAAGACGCCGGCGGGCTTGTTCCTGTCCGGCGCGACCGGATCCGAGCATATCGATGGCGCGGTCGTGACCCGGGGCGGCATGGCGGCGCAGGCACGTCTGGCCTGGGCCAAGATCGCGGCCGTGCTGGAGGCCGAGGGCAAGAGCCTGCAGGATGTGACCCGTGTCGCCGAATACGTGCCGATTGCGGCGCTGGAGCAATACGGCGAAGCAATCGGGGTGCGCACGGAAATCCTGGGCGGACGTGAAATCTGCGTCAACACCGTGCCGGTCAAGGGCCTGCTGCGGCCCGATGCCCTGATCGAGATCGAGGCGAACACGGATATTGCGGCGGCGGGAATTTCCAAGGGCGTCGTGCACCTGCCGACGATCCTGCCGCTGAAGAATGGCGAGATCTGCTATCCCGGCGACGTGGTCGGGCAGACGGCGCGCATTTTCGAGGTGGCGGAAGAGATGCTGCTGGCCATGGGTCTGGACCTGAGCCACGTCGTGCAGACCATCGACTATCTGCTGCCGAGTGTCCGGCGGGATTACCGCGGTGCAGGCCAGCCACGGTTCGACGCGCTGGGGCCTGTCTATCCCGGGGCCGCCGGGATCATGCAACCGGGCCTGCTGCATCCCGATGCCGTCGTGCAATACGATATCACCGCAACCCGCGATGTGCCCGAACGCATTCGCGTGCCGGGCTGGGATCGATATGACAGCCTGTCCTATTCGGCGGGGGTCAAGGCGGGCAAGCTGGTGTTCGGGTCAGGGTTCGGGGCACTGAACTGTGCGACCGGAGAATGCTTTCACGACTATGACATCGTGGCCCAGGCAGACATGATCTATGCTTCGATCCAGACGATGCTGGCGGTTGCCGGGGCCAAGATGTCGGACGTGGTGCATACGCTGGAATTCGTCGAAAGCCAGACCTTGGAGGCGTACAAGGGCGTCGCGGATGTCCGGCGCAAGTATTTCGGATCGCAGGTGCTGCCTGCGGCGACCGGAGTGGTTTGCGAAGGTATCCTGAAACGCAGTTTCGTGATTGAAATCGTGCCGATTGCCGTGATCTCGGAATGAGCGATCTGCTGAGCGATGAGATCCGCGCCCTGATTGGCGCGGAGCGATACTATCCCGCGCACGAAGAGATCGGCGGCGCGGCGATCCGATATTTTGCCATCGCCGTCGGGGATACGGATCCGATTTATGTCGACGATGCGGCGGCCCGTCGCCAGGGGTATTCCGGGCGTATCGCCCCCCCGACATTCGTGGTGGAGACCGGGCAATACGCGGGCAATACGCCCAGTGCCAATGGATATATCCCGCACGAATGGCCGTGGCCCAAGGGGTTTCGCACCATCCGCGGCGGCCAGGACTATGTGTTCAAGCGGCCCATCGTGCCGAGCGACCGTATTTCGGTGCGCTATCGGCTGGAAAGTGTCGAGGCGAAATCATCGCGCGACGGGCGCGGGCAATTGCTGGCCGTGTCGCTGGCGGAATATCTGGATGCCGCGGGCGCGATCGTCGCCACGAACCGAGAGCTGTTCTTTCTGCAACCGCTGGAGGCGGGGCAATGAGGCACCAAACGGCGCTGAACCCGCGCGAAGGGGACGTGTTGCCACCTTTTGAAAAGACGCTGACCCCGGTTGACCTGATGGCCTACGGTGCGGCCACCTGGGATTGGTACGCCTGTCATTACAATGATGCCGCCGCACGCGATCTGGGCCTTTCGGCGCCATTCGTGGATGGCCAGATGTGGGGGGCATGGTTCGCCCGCCAGCTGCGCGCATATTGCGGACCGCAGGCGTTCGTGGGGGGCATGAAGCTTCGCTATCACGCGATGTGTTTTGCCGGCGATCACGTGGAATGCCGCGCCGTCATCACCAGTGTTTCGCCCCTGGCAGACGGGACCGAGATAGAGGTCAGCCAACAGATCGAAAAGGCGGGCACGCGCGTTGCCTCCTGCATTTCGGTCGTGATCCTGCCGGCAACTGGGGTCGCGGAAACTGACTCGGAACACTCTGCCGGAAAAGCCACAGAAGAAGGTATTCGCACGTGAATATTGGGCACCACCTTACCCAGGCCGCTGCGCGCTGGCCGGACAAGACCGCAATCATCTTTGAAGGACAGCGCTGGAGTTACAGCGCCTTCAACAAACTGGCCAACCGGGCGGCCAATGCCTTTGCCGCGCGCGGCGTGCGGCCGGGAGACAGGGTTGCCTTTCTGACGTGGAACCTGCCTGAGCAGGTGGCCAGCTTTTACGGCCTGTTGAAGATGGGCGCGGTTCCGGTGCCCGTGAATTATCGGCTGGCCGCGAACGAGCTGAAGTTCATCATCGGCAATTCGCAGGCCCGCATGGTTGTCTTTGACGATGACCTGGCAGACCGGGTGGCGCAGATCGTGCCGGATCTCGATGTGCTGGGTTTTGTCAATATCGGCGCTGCGCGTCCCGGTTTCGCAACCGAGTTCCATGACTTCATCGCACCTGCTTCGGATACCGAGCCGCCGCTGGGCGCGGGATGGAACGACACGGCCTTTATCATGTACACCTCGGGCACGACGGGATTGCCGAAAGGCGTGTTGCGCAGCCATCGGGCAGAAACCATCGGCGCCATGATGACCGCTCAGGAAATCGGCTTTCGACATACCGATATCTGCATCCACAACAAGCCGCTGTTCCATATTGCGCAATTGCAGCTGCAAGTGCTGCCCTTCATCATGTTGGGGGCGACCGCGATCATCACGCGGGGGTTCGATGTGGACGAGACGATGAGCCACGTCGTCGATGAACGGGTCAGCGTATTGCACGGTGTGCCGACGCAGCTGGTCATGATGATGCAACAGGATTTGTCGAAATACGACCTGACATCGCTGCGCACCGGTTTTTTCGGAGGGCAGAACCTGAATGATGAAACCACGCAGGCGGCGATGGCGCTGTTTTCAGGGCGCTTCATGAACCTGTTCGGCATGACAGAGGCGCTGACCTGCACGGGCATCGATTACAAGCAACGCCCCGATCGCATCGGATCGGTCGGGCATGAGCTGGCTTCGGTTCACATGCGGCTGGTCAAGCCGGATGCCACCGACCCGAACGACATCGCCGCGCCCGGTCAGATCGGGCAAGTGATCGCGAAGTCTCCGGCCGTGATGGACGGTTACCTTGGCCTGCCCGAAAAGACCGCCCAGGTGCTGCGCGATGGCTGGTATTTTACCGGCGACGCTGGGTCGATCGAAGAGGATGGCAGCCTCTACGTGCATGGTCGTATCGACTACACGATCAAGTCGGGGGGCGAGAATATCCATCCCTCCGAAGTGGAGAACGTGCTGTTTCGTCATCCCGCGATCCGCGACGCGGCTGTCATCGGCCTGCCGAGCACGAAATGGGGCGACATGGTCTGTGCGGCGATTGTCGCCAAGGATACGGATCTGACCGCCGAGGCCTTGGATCGCTGGTGCCGCGAGAGCCCCGACCTGGCAGATTTCAAACGGCCCCGGCGCTATTTCTTCGTGCCTGAAATTCCTTCGAATTCGACCGGCAAGGTCGAGCGAAACAAGCTCAAGGCGCACCTGATGGATGCGCTGGATGCGCCCCTTGACTGATCGGAGGTCCCAATGAACACCATCGCTGTACCAAACGGTCTGGATCACCCCTTTCCCGATGCGCCGACGACCGGGCAGGCGATCCGCGTGGCACCTGGCGTGCTTTGGATGCGGCTTGCCCTGCCGCTGTCCCTTGATCACGTCAACATCTATGCCATCGAAGACGGCGATGGCTGGTTCCTGTGGGATGCAGGCATGGGCGATGCGCCGACGCTGTCCACCTGGGAAACCTTGCTGGCCGGCCCGCTGGGCGGACGGCCGGTAACGCGGCTGCTGGTCAGCCACCATCACCCGGATCACGTTGGCGCGGCGGGCTGGCTGTGCGCGCGAACAGGGGCCGAGCTGCTTATGGTAAAGTCGGAATTCCTGCTGACGCGGGTCCGGCTGGGGGGGCTGTTTGCCGACACCGAAGGCCACGACCGCGATTTCTATCATGCGCGCGGCCTGTCGGATGCAGCCACCGATGGCATACTGGGGCGCGGTGCGACCTATATCGAAACGGTCGCGCCGCTGCCTGCGGCCTATACCTCGATCCGGGCGGGGGACGTGATACGCATTGGCGGGCAGGATTGGCATCTGCGCACGGGGGGCGGGCATTCCGACGAAATGGCGATGCTGTGGAATCCGCAGGGGGGAGTTTTCCTTGCGGCGGACCAGGTGATGGAAAAGATCACCCCGAACATCGGCGTCTGGCCGCAGGAACCCTCGGCGCGGCCCCTGGATGAATTCCTGACCTCCCTGACGGCAATACGCGATCAGATCCCGGATGACGCACTGGTCTTGCCCGGGCACAAGTTGCCGTTTCGCGGTCTGCATCGGCGTGTGGATGAGCTGCTGGCCCATCACGAAAAGGTCTGTGGCAAGATCATGGCGGCGTCGGCCGATGGGCCCAGCACCGTCGGTGCGTTGATCCCACGCCTGTTTCGCCGCGAACTGCCGCCGCACCACGCCGGTCTGGCCTTTGCCGAGACGCTGGCACATGTGAATACGCTGATCGCACGCGGGGCGTTGACCCATGACGCGGATGGGGATGGGAAATTCTGGCTGAGGCAGGTGGCATGAGCGAAGCGCTCGACATCGGGCCCGACTCCCCTGATGTCGTTTACGAGGTGCGCGACGGGGTCTGTGTTCTGACACTGAACCGTCCGTCACGGATGAACGCATGGACGCCGGGCATGGAGGTCGCCCTGCGCGCGGCCTTTGAGCGCGCAGAAGCTGACCCCGAGGTTCGTGTCTTGCTGTTGACCGGGGCTGGCCGTGCCTTTTGCGCCGGTGCGGATATGGACAGTGCCGAGGGCGATGCGGACAACGCGATGAAGGCGCCACCCGCCCGAGAGGGAGATTTCGCACAGCGCTATTCCTACCTGATGGGTGGAGGCAAACCGCTGATTGCCGCAATCAACGGTGGCGCAGCGGGCGTCGGGCTGGTTCTGGCGTTATTCGCGGATATAAGGATCGCGCGCGCGGGCGCGAAGATGACCACGTCGTTTGCGCGGCGTGGGTTCGTGGCCGAGCATGGCGCCGCATGGTTGTTGCAGCGCCTCGTCGGGCCGATGACGGCGGCGGACCTGCTGCTGAGCGGGCGCATTTTTCTGGGCACCGAGGCCGCTGCCCTTGGCCTGTGCCGTGTTCTGCCCGACGCCGGCTTTGCCGAGGCCGCGCTGGCAGTGGCGCAGGAGATGGCCGCATCCTGTTCGCCCCGTTCCATGGCGGTGATCAAGGCGCAACTGCGCGCCGCCTGGGGGCAGACCCTTGCCGAGGCGACGCGGATGGCAGAGCGAGAGCTGGAGGCCTGCATCGCAACCCCCGATATGGCCGAAGGGGTCCGCAGCTACCTTGAAAAACGCCCGCCGAATTTTCCCCCACTCTACTAGCAGGGGCGGTCCCCGGGGAAGGGGAACACCTCGCCGGTCTCTTGGGCCGGAGGCTGGCAGGTGTCAGGGGGCTGGTGCGAGCGATGCGGTGGGGCAGGGGGGGAGCGCCCGGATTCGGCGCCGTTTGAAAAAAGATGGCCTCTGAGCAGAGCTGTGCCGGGGCAGACGACAGGATTCGGCCGCGCTGAGCCGAAAAATCGCCCCTGATTCCGAATCTTTCCGCGGTCTGATCGGCTGAAACGGGCTGCGCAGGGCCGAAATGCCGCGTGAAACCCGTCTGGAGCGCTCTCATCATCATGCTGATTGCGCTTATTTTATTGGCTCAACGGCGGTGATCGCGCGAAATGTGACTTTTCTGCGAATTTTGTGCTTGCGGGTTTGGGTGGTAAACTCTAGAACCCCCTTCACCGGCGGC
>TARA_R110002126_G_scaffold248949_1_pt1 | contig 67575 bp, 73 predicted proteins | sample TARA_R110002126 | Tara Oceans TARA_R110002126 (sample SAMEA4397536) | marine metagenome | biome: Polar Biome; feature: [DCM] deep chlorophyll maximum layer (ENVO:01000326); material: water (ENVO:00002006), including particulate matter (ENVO:01000060) such as... | depth 30 m | reverse complement strand
CATGAGCACTTCAGTTCAGGGCGCGAAGGTCCTGAGGCCGCATCTCTGCGCCGAGTTTGGTTATTTATCATAGCAATCACCATTCACAACGCCCCAGAGGGTCTGGCCGTTGGGGTCGCGTTCGGCGCGGACGGGTTTGCGGGGGGATTTCCAGTTGCATTGGGTATCGGACTGCAGAACGCGCCAGAAGGACTGGCGGTCGCGGTTGCATTGCTCGGTGAGCGATACTCTGCAAAACGGGCCTTTAGCATCGCAGCTCTCACTGGCTTGGTTGAGCCTGTCACCGGCTTTCTTGGTGCTGCAGTTATCGTGGTTGCTCAACCCCTCTTGCCTTGGGGTCTCGCCTTCGCGGCGGGCGCTATGCTCTACGTCATCAGTCACGAGATCATCCCCGAAACCCACCGCAGTGGACATCAGAAACAAGCAACGACCGGGTTAGCAATCGGTCTGGTTGTCATGCTGTTCCTCGACGTTTGGTTAGGCTGAAACATGGCAATCCGTTCTCTGGGAATTTGTGCAGCCGTCATTGCATTTGCTGCCGACCAAGCGTCAAAAGCATTCGTGCTTGTAAATGCAGAAACGTTAGCCGCTGGCGTCAATGTCGCGCCCGGTTTCAACTTGGTTTTTCACCGTAACACCGGCGTTACCTTTGGTCTTCTACAGGGCACGCCATGGTGGGCGCTAGCTATCGTTGCGACCGCTGTTGTTCTGTTTCTGGCCATTTCGCTGGTACGGTCGACTGCAATAAGTGAAGCTGTTGCCTATGGTATGGTCATAGGCGGTGCTCTTGGAAATATTCTGGATCGCATCCGCTTCGGCGGCGTAACTGATTTTCTGGATTTCTATATTGGGACGACACACTGGCCTGCATTCAATTTGGCAGACGTGTTTGTGGTTTGTGGCGTTGGTCTTCTGCTGATCACTGCTGGTCGGGAACATGCCGCCATAAAAAAAGCGCCTGAGTAGAGAGTGAGACCCTCAATTAGCATTTCCAGTCTTGGTCCAAGGTTTAGGACGGACATAGTCCCGTTTATCGTTGCTGTCGTTCTCGGAGTCAGTGTTGTTTTTGCACTACCGCCGTTCTCAACTCCGTTTGTATTGCCCATCGGTTTTGGTGGGCTGCTTTACCTCACCGCCAACAAGGGTCGAACAAGAGCGTTTCTTACCGGATGGGCTTTCGGCTTCGGCTTTTTCCTGTTCGGACTGTCATGGATTGCGGAAAGCTTTTTTGTTGATGCTGAACGTTTCGGTTGGATGGCCGCCCCTGCCGTGATCGGGCTGGCAGGGGCGCTTGCGCTCTTTCCAGCGGCGGCGATGGCGGTTTTCGCCGCAACCAAGACGACAGGGGTGTCAGGCGCGCTTGTCTTTGCTGCCTGCTGGTCTGGATCCGAATGGCTGCGCGGCACCGTTCTTACTGGCTTTCCCTGGAACCTGGTTGCTTACGCATGGGTCGATTACGATGTCCCGCGCCAGATGGCAGCGCTTTTCGGCAGCTATGGTCTAGGGTTGTTCACAGTGTTGCTCTCTACCCTGCCCACCGTGATTTTCACGCGAAATCGTCGACAGAGTGGGCTTGCAGCCACGATGTTTGTCATTTTGGTCGCGGGTATATGGATAAATGGTGAAGCCCGTCTGACCGGTGAAGATCAGAAAACCGCAGTCAATGTCAGAATTGTTCAGGGTAACATCCCACAGCGGGAAAAGTGGAATCCAGGGTTTCGCGACCGCAATATCGCCCGATATCTGGATTTGTCTGCTCAGCCGGGCCAGTTTGATATCCTGCTTTGGCCCGAGAGTGCCTTTCCTGGATACCTCCATGAAGATCAGTGGATGTTGGGAGAGATCGCGAAGCTTTTAACTGATAAGGCCGTCCTGCTAACGGGGGCGCAAACGCGCGAAACCGTTGACGGTGAACAGCAATACAAAAATGCGGTTCTCGCAATCGATTCAACAGCTCAAATCATAAACCGCTACGCAAAACATCACCTCGTCCCGTTCGGCGAATACGTGCCCCTTCGAGACCTCCTGCCGCTAAGGCGGCTAACTGCTGGATTGGGTGACTTCACACCAGGGTCCGGGCCGGAGACGTTTCGCATGCCGCAACTGCCCGGCGTCGGTCTATCAATCTGTTATGAAGCAATCTTCCCCGGACAAATTATAAATTCGACAGATCGGCCTGAATGGATTTTTAACGCCACGAACGACGCCTGGTTCGGCGCATCAATTGGCCCGAACCAGCATTTAGCATCTTCGAGAATGCGTGCCGTCGAAGAGGGGCTTCCTTTTATCCGCGCAGCCAATACCGGCATTTCAGCCATCATAGATGGTAATGGTCGCCTGATTTCGCATCTCGGTTTGGGCGAGACCAATATACTGGACGGCGCTTTGCCTGCGGCGCTCTCACCAACACCATTCTCGAGCTATGGACAGGTGATGTTCTGGTTGGTCTTTGCAATGAGCCTAGCGATGGCGGCAATACTCAACTTTAGAAAGGACAGCGTATCATGATGACGATAATAGCAGCTTTGGCTGGAGCCATATGGGGTGCGTATCTTGCGAAGAAGCGCGGTGGTAACAAGAAAGACATTGCTCAATACGCAGTGAGTTCCGCACTCGTATTTGGCCTTTTCGCAATGGTTGTCTCAATCATTCTCTTAAGGTTCATTTGAACAAAACTGCAGATCTTTACAAAAACCTAGGCGAAGATGTCAATTGGCGTCCCGTCACGAACCATTGCGTAGATGTCTTCTATCTCGCGATCAGACACTGCAATACATCCTGCTGTCCAGTCGGGTTTGATTGGGTCAATACCCAATCGCGGCCCACCATGTATAAAGATATCTCCACCAGGACTGCGGCCCTGTGCGGCTGCATAAGCAATATCCGCTTCATTCGGATAGGATATCCCAACCGACAGATGGAACATGCTGTTTGGATTGCGCTTGTCGACAGTATAAGAGCCTTCCGGTGTTTTTCCGTCACCTTCAAACTGCTTGGGACCCGCGGGTGCAAAGCCGAGATCAAATTTATACGTCTTCAGGACCTTTGAATTGTTGTAAAGGAAGAGGGTTCGATCGTCCTTGAACATCTGCAAGCGCGTGACTTCTGGACCGTTATAGGTTCGAAACTTGTTCGCGCAGCCAGCCAAAGTAAGAGCCAATCCACCCAGAACCGCGAAACGGCGTGTTGTACGTATCATTTTTTGCTCGACCTCTTTTTCTTATTGGCTCAGTTGATATTTGCACAAAGGGGTTTTTGAAATCAATGCCCATGCGCCAAGGCACCCTGTGCCATCGTTTCTCCGATTTTTTCGCCCCCTGATGGGTCGGACCGATCCTTCTTGGCCCGAAGCAGCCTCAGCGCGTTGGCTACGACCAGCAGGGAAACGCCGACATCCGCAGCAATGGCACCCCACATCGTTGCCATCCCGAAAGCCGTCAAGCCGACGAACAGCGCCTTGGTGGCCAGTGCGATGCCAATATTCTGATGAATGATATTCATTGTTCGACGTGAATGACCGACGAGCCACGGTACCTTGCTGATATCGTCCGTCATCAGGGCGATATCGGCGGTCTCGATGGCGGCATCCGATCCGACAGCACCCATTGCAATCGCGAAATGTGCCCGCGCCATGGCCGGCGCATCGTTCACACCGTCGCCGATCATCGCCACGACATCGTAGTTGGCAACCAGTTCCTCAATCGCCGTCACTTTGTCCTCGGGCAACAGCTCTGCGCGAACTTCGTCAATGCCGACCTCTGCCGCGACGGCGCGCGCTGTGCGTTCGTTGTCACCCGTTAACATGATGATCTTTTTCACCCCTTGGGCATGGAGGCGTGCCACCACTCCCTTTGCATCCGGTCGGATGCGGTCGCGCAATTCGATTAGACCCAGCAAACGATCCCCGGACCCGACGGCAACAAGCGTACTTCCCGCTCCCTCAATCCGTTCCAATAGGTCACGGGGAATGGTATCACCCAGTCCTTTTTCGGTGGCAAAGCGGTCGGAACCAAGCCACACAGATTGCCCTTCCCATGATCCCTCTACGCCGCGACCCGGCACAGTTTTCGTGTCCGTAGCCACCGATTGCTTCAATCCGTCGCGTTCACCGCGCGCAAGGATAGCGCGTGCCAGCGGGTGGGATGAGCGGGCTTCCAGCGCAACAGCGGCACTCAAGAGGTCACGCTCGGCAGTGCCACCCAAGGGATGCAGACCCGCGACTTCCGGTTCACCCATGGTGATCGTTCCGGTCTTGTCCATCGCCAGTGCGGTCAGGCGTGAGGGGGCTTCGACATAGGCGCCGCCCTTGATCAGCACGCCGTTGCGTGCCGACGCCGCGAGAGATGCAACGATGGAAACAGGCGTGGAGATCACAAGCGCACAAGGGCAAGCGATCACAAGCAGCACCAGCGCGTTATAGAACCAATAGTTCCACACCCCTGCAAAGAGAAGCGGCGGGACAACGGCGATTAGAACCGCCAGCACCATGACGATAGGCGTGTAGATGCGCGCAAACTTCGTGACCCATTGTTCGACCTCGGCTCGGCGCGAATGCGCATCTCCTACCATGCGGATAATCTTTGACAGAACGGTATCGCCTGCGGCTTTCGTCGCCCTAACCGTCATTGTTCCGTCACCGTTGATCGTACCGGCATAAACCTCATCGCCGGTTTCTTTGGCGACCAGCGCGCTTTCACCAGTGATCGGGGCCTGATCGACATCACCGCGACCCTCGGTCACTTCGCCATCAAGCGGAATTCGATCCCCTCCCCGCACAACAAAGCGATCTCCAATGGCAACCTCTGCTGCAGGAACATCGGCCTCAGACCCATCTGCACGAATGACCCGCGCCGTCGGTGGTGCCAGATCAAGCAAGGCCGAAACCGCATTGCGGGCCCGCCCGACACTCCAAGACTCTAGCGTGAGAGATAGCGCAAAGAAGAAGGCGACCGTCGCGGCTTCAAAGAATTCACCCAGTCCGATCGCACCGGCCACAGCGACGATCATCAATAGGTTCATGTCCGGCGACAACCGGCGCGCAGCCGACCAGGCTTTCGGTGCGACCAGCCAGGCACCGAACACGACTGCCAGCAAAAACAGACCCATCTCGATCAGAGGCATTGAGGTTTCGCCATGACCAGAAAACAGCCGTAACGCACCCCCTGCCCCGGTCTCGACGATATGGTAGAGGAATCCCGCCGCCCACAAACCGCCGCTCAGACCTGTGAACAGACGCTGGCGGGCGAAATGCTCCGCCTGATCCGCTTCGGCGCTTTCGGCGTTCCACATTTTCGCGCTCATTCCGGTCGAGCCAACGATCTTGATAATTTTGTCATCGCTAAGCGGCTTGGCGCCTTCGAGGATGGTCATACGCCCATTGATCACGTCGAAAGCCAGATGCTCACTCCCTCCAACCTCCGGCCCGACAACCTTGCTCAGGATCGCAACTTCGTCCGCGCAGTCGAGCCCATTTACGCGAAAACTGCGGCCTGAATTTGGCGGCGGCGCTGGCTGCGCCAATGTATCGGCGGATGCGCCGCAGCAAGTATCTTCTTCGTGATCGTGAGCGGCATCATGTGGCATCTTGGCGTCCTTTAACACTTTTCCTTTCCGGTGTAGGAGCTTCAGTAACTAGAGGTGCAAGTCAAAAGTTTGTATATCTTAAAAGGTGAACGCGCATCCCAGCAGATAATCCCTTAGAACTCAGGATCTGCACTGCTCACTCAGATCTATCCGATCGTCGAAAGAATGGGAAAGGTGCCAAGCAGCCAATACGCAAACCGTGAAAGCTGCCCAGTGATGACCGCAACTCCCATAACGACCATGGCAATCCCCGCTCCCATGTAAAGCCAGCGTCCGGCCTTGCTGATCCCCCGGATGCGCGCTGCGATAGCATCGGTAAAAAGCGCGGCAAGCAAAAACGGAACACCAAGCCCTGCCGAGTAAATTGCGAGCAACCAGATACCGTCAGACATCCCGCCTGAGGTCGAACTCAGCGTCAGGATCGCTCCGAGTATGGGACCAATGCAGGGTGTCCAACCAAAGGCGAATGCAAGACCCAGCACGTAAGCCCCGAATGGACGTCCCCCCGGAATGTTGAGGTTCAATCTGGTATCACGCGACAATGCCGGAATGCGGAACACGCCCAGCATAACCAAACCAAACAGTATGATGATCCCACCACCAAGATAATTGAGCTCAGCACGCCATGTCAGCAAAAGCGATCCGAGCGCGCTGGCACCGGCCCCAAGGGCGATAAAGACCGTCGAGAACCCCAGAACGAAACAGGCGCTTAACCCCAAAGCTCCGGCCCGTGCCCGCATCCCAACCTGGCGGGTCGTGCGCAATTCGGGCTGACCGGCGATGAAAGAGACATAGCCAGGCACCAAGGGAAGAACGCAGGGTGACAGAAACGATATGGCCCCCGCCAAAAAGGCCGCAAGGATACCAATACCCGAAATATCCATCGCTATAACTCATCTGCATTGAAAGGACGCGAAGCCCACCAAAAGGCGACTATCGGGATAAAGATCCACTGCAAGACGGGCGACAGTCCCGCATCGAGAATAGGAATAATTGGCATGAGATCCGAATAGGCCCAGGCTGCACGGATCACAATGTTCAGCCATTCGCTGAACAGCGTGTAAGCTAGGCCGAATGCAACAGTGAGAACAGTCACCTGCTGGCGTGTCTGTCGGGCGAAGGGCCAGCCCTGACCGGCCAGCATCAACGCCAGCATGAGCGCACTCATCGCGATTAGAATGTCTCCTCCTGTACAATGAAGCGCCGCGAAAACAGTCTCTCCCCAGCTGCCTTCATTCCAGATGGTATAGAGCGGCATATGTGCAAATTCCCAGATCAAGTTCGCGGGAATGATCACAGAAAAATAACGGCGCAAGGCGCGCAGTGAAATTTGCGCTCCGTACCTATCCATTGGCTTGGTGGACGCATGGTTCATCGGAAAACATCAGACAGCCGGCTCCACCAACGCGTGCCAGTGCCACTCTTCATACAAAGCCCCAGTCCGCACATGACCCCACAGGGTGCAAGCGATACAAGGATCGGCGCTAGCCCTGCAGCGGTCAACCATCCCCAGTTCAGGACCATTCCGCTCCCGATCACAACGGTCACACCAGCAAGCAGTATGCGTTTGCGCGTCATCCATTTCGGCCGACCGCCAATGACAGACGCTTCCTCGATGCCAGCGTCATGCTGTGAAATTTGAACCATCTGGCTGCTGTCTTTTGATGTTGGGCGTTCGGTCATTCCAGTGGCGGTAGGGTCAAGGTGCCGTGATGAAATTTCCATAGTACTCATTCGATAAACCCCCTCAGGAACGCTATCATCTCAGGATCATCCCATTCTGCCGGTCCGACCAGCCGTCCTAGTTCCTGACCTTGTCTATTGATCAGGATTGTCGTTGGTAAACCGACCGTGCGTAAGGCAGTGGCTGACAACATCGTCTTATCGACATACGTTTTCAGATGTTTCACACCGATTTCATCATAGAACTTCCGCACAACCGGCGTTCCGGCACGGTCGATTGAGAGGCCAACCACCTCAAAATTGTCACCGCCGAGCGCCACCTGCAATGCGTCCAGCGTCGGCATTTCTTCGCGGCACGGAATGCACCAAGTTGCCCAGACGTTTACCAAAAGAACCTTGCCTCGTAGCGATTCCATATCTTTGCGTGTGCCGTCTTCAGTCAAGAAACGCACGTTGATTACGGGTTGCGGTTCATCATGAAGCGCAAAGCCTTGTGGCGCTGCAATTGCCCCGCCGACCCAAATGAGGAAAAGAACGACTGTCAGTTTCAGCGAAGTCATTGTGCTACCTTCTCAGGGGTTGAAGATTTCAGATTGCGAACGATTGGCATGATTGTGTCTTGCAGAATTGTGCGTGTAATAGGCCCGACATGGCGATAGGCGATAGTCCCGTCAGCGGCGATGACATAGGTTTCCGGAACGCCGTAGACACCCCATTCGATGCCGACGCGGCCATCTCTGTCCGCGCCGATGCGGGTATAGGGGTCACCCAGTTCATCCAACCATGCCCGTGCCTGTTCGGGCGGGTCCTTATAATTGATACCATAGAGCGGAACCTCGCCAATTTCGCCTAACTCCATGAACAGCGGATGTTCCGCGCGACATGGCACACACCAGGACGCGAACACATTCACCAGTGAAACATGCCCGACCAGGTCCTGTGTCGATAATCCGTCGTCCCTGCCAAGGACGGGGGGGAGGGTGAATTCGGGTACGGACTTATCAACCATTGCCGAGGGCAGCGCGTCGTCACGGTTGAACAGCCCCCAAGCGAAAAACGCCATCAGTACAAAAGCAACAGCAGGCGCCACCACAAGACCTGAGACGCGATACCACGGCCGTTTCTGCTGCATTGATTTGTCCGCCCCCCTCATTGCTGTGCCTCGATGTCGGCACGCGTTATATCTTCTTGCGCAGCCTTCTCACGATCGGGCCATGTGCTCTTGATGTAATCGAGGATCGCTTCGATATCTTCGCTCGAAAGTGTGTCTGCAAATCCTGGCATGTCGCTTTCGTACCCGTTCCCTACAATCGCCGCCGTTCCCCGTGTGATGATGTCTGTCAGCACGCGGTCGGCATGATGCCAGGTATGTCCCGAAGCATCGTGGGGTGGTGCAGGCAACCTTCCGTTTGGCAACCGCGAGCGCCAGTCGGGCTGGCCCTCCAGATTTGCGCCATGACAACTGGCACAGTTCTCCTGATAGAGTTTCTCGCCCCCTAAAAGTTCACTATCTTGCGCTTCCGCCGTGCCAGCCGCCGCCAATGTGAGAACCCATAAACCAAGCCACTTTATCATTTTTCCACCCACCTTTTTCGGAGCCAGATGCAGAATAGCGCAATCGCGGCGAGCCCGATCAGTATCAGCAAGACACAAAATGCCCAGATCAACCCCATCGACAGCAAGCTGTCACCACTGGCGGCACCGCTACTACGCATCATCTGACACTGTTATTTCACGCCATCAGAGCGGATATATTTAACCAATGCGATTGCAGCGAGCACCAGCACAGCCACGATCAGCAAACACATGAGACCCATACCGATCATCATGCCGCCGCCCATCGTTCCACCATCCATCCACATGTACTTCATCCTTTGAGTTGTTCTGGGTTGTGTCCGGCACGGTTTCGCACCGGACAATTGGTTTGCCTATTCGACCGCATAAACTGTCGGGTCCACGCCTTCTTCAATGGCGTAAACTTTGAATGGCTCTTGCTTTGCGCCGCCCATACCGGGTGAGCCCATCGGCATTCCTGGAAGCGTGACGCCGGCGATTTCGGGTTTTTCAGACAAGACCTTTTTGACCACATCAATGGGCACATGACCACTGATCACATAACCCCCGATAAAGGACGTATGGCATCCCTGAAAATCCTCCGGAATACCGGCATCACTGCTGATTTGCACAAGATCCTGGGTTGGTTTGACGTCTACTTCAAAGCCATTTTCACGCAGGTAATCGGCATAGCTCTCGCAACAACCACACTGTGGATTTTTGTAGAGCGTCACCGTTTCGGCAGCCAAGGGTGCCGCGTTCAGGCTCATTGCCAATACGGCGGCACTACCTGCAGCGGCCAGACTGGTAAATCCGAACAGTTTTTTCATGATCTTCTTCCTTTTTCTTCCGTTAATTCTGCGTATTTTTAAGTTTTTGTCGCATCCAATTCGACGCGGATAACCCCCATCATCCCTGCGGCCTGATGCTCCATGATGTGGCAGTGAAACATCCAATCTCCGGGGTTGTCGGCCACAAAGGCGATGTCGACCTTTTCGCGTGGTGCCATCATGACGGTATCCTGCCACTCAAGGTGCCGTGTTGGCTGCCCGTTTCGAGCAATCACGCGGAATGTATGGCCATGGAGATGGATCGGGTGCGGCCAAGCAGTCCTGTTCTCCATTTCAAGGATGTGTGAAGTCCCCAGCGGCAGCGTCAACAGTGGGTCCAGAATAGGTCCGTTCGCGGCCTTTCCATTGATGAACCAGATATTGCCTTGGCGCATCTGACCCATCATCGACCCCATGCCATCGCCCATCATCATCTGCCCCATCATCCCGCCATTGAAGACAATCTGATGCCGTGTCGCGTTCTTGATGTCGGGATCAGCCAACGGGTTAGGCGCAAGGACCATTGACCAGTCCGGCACCGTTTGCCGCAAAGCATCAGAGCCATAGGCAAAATCAACCAGCCGGAATTCGAGGTCTTTGTAATAGACGTCGTTCACACTCAGAAGATCGCCGGGCTTTCCAGTAAAATCGATCACAACATCAACGCGCATAGCGGGTCCAATGACGATAATCCCGCCATCTGGTGCGTGCGGCACAACGGGCTGGCCGTCCATCGTGATTACCACAGGATCAAGATCGCCAAAATCCAACCCGAATATCCGGGCATTTGCGGCATTGATCAGGCGCAGCCGAATACGTTCACCAGCCTGAACCGCCATGCGATCAGGTATTTGGCCATTTATCGTGACAGTGTTACCGATCCGCCCCCCATGCATAGCATCGCCTTGATTGCCGAAATCATTCGAGAGCTGACCGTCGTTTGTCATCCGCCAGTCATCCAGCATCCAAGTCACATCGCGGTCCACGCGGATCGGTTCAGCCTCTTCAACAATCAGCGGACCGTAAAGGCCGCGACCCAACTGTTCGAAACTGCGTTGATGCGGGTGGTACCAGAATGTTCCCGCATCCAGAGCGTCGAACTCATATTGGAAATCACCATTAACCGGAATCGGATCTTGTGTAAGAAACGCCACCCCATCCATCGCATTTGGCGTACGAATGCCATGCCAATGAATGGTCGTCCCCTCCTGCAGACGGTTTTCAGCCAGAACGCGTATCTGGTCGCCTTGACGGACCCTGATTTCCGAACCGGGAACGGCACCGTTATAACTCCAGACGTCAGTCAAGCCGTATGGTGCAGGGCGCAGCTCGGCCTTCGAGGGTGCGGCGCGCAAACGAAGCGGCTCGTCAGATTGCTGCGCCACCGCTGCCCGCATCGGCGACAGAAGCGATAGTGAAGCGAACGCCGAACCGGTGCAAAGCACGCCTCTTCGTGTCATTGGAACTTGTTTGCTCATCGAGACTTTCCTGATCTAAATTGGGCTGCGCTCAGCCACACATGGGCGATGCACCGCTCAGTCTCCCTGCAGATTGCAAGGCCGAGAATGTACTAGATCGAAAGTTTCGGGGGGAAAGGATCGAGTGCCGGTGCTGTCCCTATTGGGAGCAACAGATCAATGCTCGACCGCATGAGACCGAATGGCTTAGAAAATTGTGTTGAAGATATCTGCGGCGCAATCATAGCAGATGAACCGCCCAGGCCGCAGGGCACAGTACATCCACTGTCACAGATGATGCCCGCACCAGCAGTTGACGGGCATCCCGCACAAGTCTGATCCTGACCGTCCATCTGCATTGCCATGCTGGGTTCTTTGGCCGAACTATATTCAGGCGCAACTACCACGCCAATAGTCAGGATAAGAATCAGGAAAAAGTGCAGTATTGGTCTCATGGGAGCACTTATGCAGCCTTCCAGCTGGTGGAGGTCAAGTGCATTCTGGTAACTTGAGCGTGACTATGTGAAATGAAGGTCGAAAGATCAAAGGCATCAAGACTCAAATTAACCTCGCTTCATCCATTCCACTGTTTTGTTACGTTTGACGCTGAACCAGCAGCCCTCTTGCTATGTAGTGCGGGCGCGACTACCAGAAAGTTGCATTTTTGAAAGGTTATCCGTAAGCGACATGCTTGTCGTGAGATTGCGGCACCAGAAAAGCAGTGTTTGCGTTTCAGTTTCGGTGGGCGTTTACACCACGCGCCATCATCATATGATGTTCTTTGTGGTGACCCGCCTTCAAGTGCCGCCACACAGTGAACTCTGTGCCACGATCAAAGTTGATCGAGCGGCGCGTATCGGACCGATTGGATGCTTGGCTGGTCTTGTTTGGTGAACCAACAAAAGGGGAATGGGTGCATGTTGCTGATGCTACAGGTGAGTCCCCGTCTTCACTTTATAGGGAGCTTGCCCGGAGGCATCATTGAGTCCTGAATCAACTCAACCTTTGGAGGGGGCATTCATAGCGGAAAGGGAGTTTAATGAGGTCCCAATAAATGGAAAGATTGAAGGTAAGACTTTAGCAGCGTTGTGCCAGAGAATTTGTTTGCCAGATCATAAAACCTTTCAATGTTGAGATTACATATGCGATTATCGGGGCTTCCACCTTGATCAGGGTAAATTCTTGTAATCAGCATGCTAACCAACTAGCCCATTCATCAGGGACAATGCCTTATTTTTTAATGTGCGGACCATCAATCCGTCCACCATGCTCGAGGCCCTCGCCATGGCGAAACTTCCTTGGTGCTATTTCAAAATGGGGAAATTGTATCACGGCCAGCACGCACAACTTCGAATGTGATATATATCGCGTGGTGAAATACATAGCCTTATGGCGCTCTGCGTCTCATGACTTCACGCGACCGCCTTGCTCACAACATTCTAGACCGACGCCATGCAATGGGCATCAGTCAGGAAGAACTTGCTCACCGGGCGGGAATAAGTCGGGGATACATGGGTCGCGTCGAGAACTCCAAGTTTTCCGCGACGCTCGACTTGCTAGATAAGATAGCACGTGCTTTGGAAATCGACCCAATGCTGTTGTTAGAAAAGCGCTGAAGAGGATGCTAGCTGACCCTCAAACCACACCTGTGCCATTCTATGCCACCACAAAGGCCGGACAAAGTAACAGTCTACTCAAAATCATCCCATTAGGTCCAAAGCTACGGTTCGAGATAGGAAAAACATGCAAACGAAACATTCAAAACTTACTGCGAAGGCTACATTTCTTCTCTTCGAGAAAGATAAGGATCCGGCCCGCATCGTTGGATGGCGCTATTCTTGGAACAGCGGTGAGACCACCGATGTGTTTTTTGAAGCTTCCAATGATAGTGCAAGCATTACGGCGGACGTGATCTAACACTTCGTTAGATTAGATACGCCCGTCGTGATCTACTCATGCGCATTCAGATCATATCAGCTTGTCTTCAGACTCTACTGTCATTTCTGTTACTATTTGGCGGCTTTCGGGGTCCACCAGCTTTCTTAGCTCTTGCTGACATTTCGGCAAAATTGACCTGGACCTCTTCAATCAAATCGTTTTTTTCAACTTCCGTATCAACGCCAGTTGACGAGCCCGGCTTTGTCGCAACTGTGCTCAATTTCGGCACCTCTTTTTTGCGCTCGTGGTCGAGCTTTGGAAAAGGTAAAGGGTGGGCTGCACGTGCCTTATCAATCGGTCCAAAGTGACGATCTTCATAGTATCGGATGTGCTTTGCTCTGATCGGATACTGCCCCTCTGGCAAAATCAGAACGTCATCCAGTGGAAACCGCAATATCTCGCTGGAGGAAATAAGGGGGCGTTCTTCCGACTTCCGACTGACATTCGCACTGTCGTCCAGATCTTTGATCCGTCGCTGGCTTTCACTTTTTGACACGATGGTATGCTTGCCCAATGATGTCGAAATCACCTCAGCCGTGCGATCATCTTGCGGCGTCATGAATATTTGAATTCCAGCTCCTCCAAGCAAAGACCGACGGCCTGCCTCCCCATATATCAGATCCAATCCTGGTACGGTTTGAGATACAATGAAGTAACGCCCACCATAGGAGCGGATTGTTTTGATACTGTTCAGGACCAAGGGTTGTTTCCCGAGCTGGTCGAACTCATCCATCAAAAACATGACTGTATATGGTTCGCCCCTGCCCGGTTCCCGGCGCTGTAACGACGCGATTGCATCTGCAAAGAGCAACCGGATCAACGGCGCGAGCGTTGTTAGATGTTCAGGCTGCACGACAACATATAGTGTCTGCTGGTCCGATCGGAACGTCGCAAAGTCAAAATCGCTTTTGGATGTCGCCCGCACAACAGACGGGTCATTCCAAAGTTCAAAGCCTGCCCCGTTGATCACCGAGATGTAACTGTCGAGGATTTTCTGTGTCTCATCCGCCATTTCAATCAAGGTACGTGCGACAATCGGAATGTTGGTGAGCTCAGCATGTTGGCGGTAATTGTCCGCACGCGACCCCCCTCCCCCCATAACCTCGGACGCGTATCCAAGCGTGGGTTTGTCCTGTTCGATCGCAAAGAGACAACATGCCACAAACAAGCGCTTACCAGCCTGATAGAAACTCTTGGCGGAATCTCCTTCGACCACAAGGAACAAGTCAGCAAGTGTATTAAGAGCCGTGTACTGCTCGTCAGTCGAGGTCATCAGCGCAATCCGCGCCAGAGGGTTGAACCTGTGGGTCCGTGTCACACGACCAGTTGACGGTTTTCCGCCCGTTGCCGGCACATCCACATAGTCAAAGGGTGAGAAGTACCAAACCTTATTGTTGAGACCTTTCGAGCGATGCACCGACGTGTCCTTAAAAATATCTCCTTTAACATCGAGCACCACAGCCGAGCCACCGTGATGCAGCATGTTCGGTTTCACAAACCCAACACCCTTGCCACGTCCCGTCGGCGCAATCATGATGGCATGCGGAAACCGATCCGGGTCAGCAGAAACATATGGCCTGTCTGACTTGGGGCTTCCAAGTTTGCCATAAATAAAGCCATTGCCTGTAAAGCCCGCGATCATTTTGTTCTTGCGCATTTCGCGTTTGCTTTGAAAATGCGCGTCATCATATTTGGTAAGGCTCCCGCGATAGACCCCCGCAACGCCAACAATCGTAAGGGCGGCTGTGATTGCGCTGGTTATGATGAGAGCCCCGTTAAGCAGATCAGGCGTGGCCTGCATTGATGTCCAAGAATACCTTAAAAACCACGGATCGAGAGGGCCAATCGAGTTCAGATCTCCGCGTTTCGCCAACACTACATATATAGTAGCAATCATCGACCCAATGTATCCGCCCGCCAACACACCCGCGAGGACGGCCAGAACATAGCGCCACCGTGTTTCCATTCCCTGTATCATGGCACCACTACCTCAAAGACCGTAGTCGTCTGCAACATCACGGTTCGCACCGCGCGACGTGGTGCGCTCATTCTCATTTGCAGGCAACGTTCGTACCAACATCTGGAATTGATCAACCGGCTCACTATGGCGCGTATCAGCATCGTCTACGAGATCAGCCTCATTCTTCAATTCCGATGCGACAGCTGCGCGAACCGCAGGATCTTTGATCTCGTTTTTGAGCGAACTCGCATCCCCTGCCCTCACATCCCGCAGATCATCCGGCGACATCTCTGCACTGACCCGGTCAACGATGGCCTCAATCGCTGGCAGATCGGCAAGACGCTTGTCTTGTTCTGCCTGCGTCAACTGATCTCGCGCCGAGATCTCCTGTAGATCACGCGGAACCTCGTAATCCTCTATAATCCGCGCAGCTTCTTTAGACAGATCACGTTCCACTTCGAGATAAAGCGCACCGACCGCGCTGTTCTCCTGATCCCGCCACGCAGCAACTTGAGCCTCGGTTCTCTGCGCAAGCAAGAAGCGCTCCGTCATCTCGACGCTGGATGAACCGACACGCTGCAACCTTTCTTCGTCGTTCCCGAAGGTCTCACGCAACTTTTCGCGAATGCCATCAAATAATGCTTCGACCCTGGAGCCATTGCGGTTTTCTTCTGGCAGTGCGTCCCTCGCTGCATGCAGTGCTCGCACTGCACTATTGGCAAATGGATCGTCGGCTTCCGCCAAAGCGCGCGTATGACGATCAAAGAACGGCTCAAGAATAGCCGCATCACGCAATGACCGCGCCTGCCCAGCAAACTCAGCTTCAAGTTGGGTCTTCTCAACGCCTGGATCCATGTCCTGAATGTCAGACCAAGCCTGCTGCGCCGTTTCGACCAATCTCCCTTGGGCTTCTGCCAAGCGACTACCTGGATCAACGGGCGGGACGTCCACATCTGTTGAGGTCATCAAAGTCATTCCTTCATCCAAATTATGTGCTGCTGTTTCAAACAGCGATTTCATCCGGTCCATAAAGCCTGCGTCTTGTTCTTGATCGCCTGCCAATCCGGCAATGCCGCTCAAGCCCTTATATTGACGCGCGAACCCTCGGATTATCGCCTCGCGCTTCATGCGCTCAATCATCGACAGAGGTTCAACCTCTACTGCGGTGCCTTGTGCATGGGCGGCCCTGTATTCCGTTTCACGCGGCGCATTTTCAATAATCCCACGCGACAGGCGCGATGACGCATTCATCGCAACACCATGTTCAGTAGAGATTTTTGCATGCAATTCGCGCATGATGTCGTAGTTGATCTCAGATTTCATGCTGATTGAGAGAAACTTGCCCCACTCAACGCCGCGTTTGTTGACGACAAAGTGCGCGTGCACATGATCCGTGTCTTGGTGAAGGCCCGCAATATACTGCCAGCGATCCCCAAACTCTTCACTGGCAAATACCGCCTGCCCCCACTCCCGCGCAATCGTTTCAGCCACCTCAACGTCAGTGCCATGCGGAAAGCTCAAGATGATATGGTCGGTATGACCGCGTTTAGGTGCGCCAGACCAAGTGCTGGCCCACAAAGGAATGGTTGTCGCCACAGAATTCTTGAACAAGTCCCTCTCGATACCATTCATATTCATCCAAGTGGCCTTCACACCATCATCACGCGTAACGTACTCCAGCTGCCGCTTTAGCTCCTTGGTGCTGCGCGCACCCCCTGACGGGACGCGCTTTACCACAGACTGAGGAATACGCATGACGTTTCCACTCAACGCTCGCGCCGAGCGAGCAGACGAACCACCCAATCGCTGTCGCACAGGATGATCTCCAAACGTGCCGCGGTGCCGTCTGCCAATGTCTGGCAAAACATGGCCAATGACCGCTTCTTGAACTGTCTCTACATCACTCACTGATCGGACCTTCTAACGGAAACACAGCGCGCACAAAGGTCTTGCGGCGCCCTGCCCCAACGAATGCGATCAACTGATTGACCACATCGTCCACCTTCAAATCGAGCTTACTCAAGAAGCTCTTCTCTTCTTCTCCAACTTCCACAGGCCCAGACTTCGACAATTTTACAATTTTGTTGAGATCAATCCCGATTGCGTTCAACTCACGTCGCAGATCAGCAAGCGCATCAATCTCCGCAGCCGCAACGTCCAGAATGCCCAACGAATGCCGCACCAACCTGCGACCCCCTTCTGAAAGGGTAATCCCCAGACGATCAACCTCGACGTTGAAAGCTTCATATTCCTCATCCGTCAGCCGCACTTGAAGCTGCTTTCCGCCAGTCGTCACGCTCCTGCGTCGCCCACCTGTCCTTACTTTCACTACAGAAGTTCGGTGACGCCCCACCTGAGCAGCAATCGCGCCATCCCCCAACCCTTCGGCGATAAGTCGTTGAATTTCTTCAATTTCCTCATCGGTCATTTTTGAGCGAGTCGGCATTTCATTACACCCCGTGTCAATGTGTGCCAAAGGAGTAACACATTATACCATTCCAGCCAAGTATCATTATATACCGTTTTTCTCACCTTCAGAGAAGGTCTCGCATGAGAAAACGAACAGTGTATAATGATTCCGTGTTCCGCCCTCGTTTTTCGCCGTCAGGCGGAAATTCATCAGAGGGCGCGAGTATGAAGATCGCAGAGCGGTCGGAATTCATTTTTGCGCCGCATTTTCGGCGTTTTAAAGGGCCGACAGGCAGTTTTGGCCATACACCCCTACCTCTGGATGCTTTGAGGCTCAGGAGTAGTATTTTTTACGGTTTCTCGCCCACAATGCCGAAACGCCAGTAATCCACATCGCCATTTCTCCATAACGCCATCAATCCGACTATCCCTACCTCCCAATCCCCATCGAGCCATCCCTCCTCTAATCCGCAAAGCCCTGCCCCCACATCTCCACACATCCTCAGACCCGTAACGGCAAATACCCAGCTATCCACCACCCCAAATGTCCGAATGCCTGCTAAGACGCTCGCCCATAACGACAAATAGCCGAAAATCCACAAACCCACCCACCCAAAGCACCCAAACTCCAATACTCCACATTGACCAATGCCCTGACATCCACTATTCCACATCCCCAATGCGCCCGTGATCCACACAGACGCAAAGACGGATGGCCAAGACGCCAAAAACCCGCACAGACATAAAAAACGAGGCATGGCATGCAGATCATCACACTCATTCAAACCAAGGGCGGATCAGGCAAGACAACTGTCGCTATGTCTTTGGCGAGCGCGGCCCTCGCGAAGGGCGAGAAAGTTTGTATGTTCGACGGCGACGTGAACCGACAACTTTTGGGATGGCAGGACGCATATGAAGAGGCGGACTGGGGCCGGGTTAAAAAAGCCCCTTGGCCTGTAGCTCTGACAATTAAGCAACCACCGGCAAGCGTTGAAGATTTGTATGCCGAGGTCGAAGCCTTAGAAGCATCAGGCACTGATCTGCTGATCATCGACACGCGGCCTGGGACTTACAAAGACACCGACGATCTAGCGCTTGTGGCGGATGTCGTCGTTATTCCGGCCAAGCCTGCGCAAGCAGAATGGCGGTTGGTATTGAGTGCTTTCAAATGGATGGAGGATCTGTCCAAAACAATCTCCGACGAGGACTCTTTTCCTCAAGTGCGTTCGGTTTTGGCGAACGTCCCCACAAAGATCATCAACGCCGCCGCACGGGTAGGGGGCAGCAAACTACCACAGCATGATAGGGTGGTCTTGGATAACCTGCTCGGAACACCACATTTCGATACCATGCTGCCTAATAGCCGATTGTTTGAGCATTTCTTGCATCACGGGCCTTTGCCCGTCGCTCAATACGCACACCGTGCGGCCAAGGGCGGCACCTTGATGGCAAACAACTTTGAAGATCTGACAATGATCTGCATCAGCCTTTACGATGAGATCAAAGGGAGTGCTGCGCAATGACGAGACGTCCACCGATGAAAATCGCACCAAGCCCGTCAGAAACCCCTGAACATGAAGCTGTGCGCGAACGCGAGCGCTCAAGCGAGGCCGTTCAGGCGAAAATTCGCGAAGAACGCGCAAGCACCCCTGCGTCAAAACCAAAAAAATTGCCCGCTAGAAAAGACGTGAAGGCTGCGCAGCCGAAAGCCGACACACCTGTGCCAGATCCAAAGCCAAAGAGACAAAAATCAACGCCAAGGGCCGCTGCGGCATCTGCAACGGTTCCAGCACCGATGCAGATTGCAGCAACCGCGCCTGGAGCAGATACATCTGCAACACGGGTCGAGCAGCGCATCAGTGTTGGCGTACCTGTCTCACTTGCGACATCGAACGCTATGGAAAAAGCAGCTGCCAAACTGGGCACTGACGTGGATTACGTCAAACGCGCCTTGCTGCCCAAGGCACGCACCGCTTTTCTTGAGCGGGCAAGCGCGGATGGCCTGAAGGCGACGTCTAAATCCATGAAACTGCTTTTTGAGCAGCGTATCGACAACGGCGTCGCACTGATGCCAGTGAAACTGGTGGTCGATGAGGAAATTGAAGCGAAGGTGCGCGCGTTCATCCCTGATCCGCTTAACGTCATTTCGGTCAATCGTCTGGTTGCGGCATTTGTGGGCGCTGAATTTGAAGCGCTTGTTTCCGCTCTTTGATCAGCACTCCAGGTCGGGCAGGGGGGATACATCCTCGAACTGAAGCACGTCCTGACCTGTAACGAAAGCAAATGCACCGCCAGCGCCAAGAATCGCAGTCATCTTGGCCCAGTCCTCGGCATCCACAGCCGCTTCATTTGCACCGCCATCGTTTACAGCAAAGGCCGCTTGCGTGCCATCTGACGCGAGAACTACAAATCGGCTTGGTGCGGGATCGTTCGGGAATATCACGCGAAGGCTTGCGTTTGTAACGTTGTTTCCAAACACGCGGGCAGGATCACAGCTTAGGGTGACAACTCCGTCGCCTTGTTCAAGCGTATATGTTTCAAGACCACGCGAAATGGAGTGGATCCAATCGATTTGCGCAACAGCTGGTGTTGCAACCAAAATAGCCAAAACGGCAGGATAAATATGTTTCATGACGATATATACCTTTCGTTGCCACTCCCATTGCCAGTTTCGCGATCGCAGTTCAAGATAAATGCGCCGGAGCGTGCGCAGCCGCGCGACTTCCGCGCGAACAGCGCAACGTGGGGCCTGCATTGACCCGCAGGGTTGATAAAGGCCTCACTCCCTCAAGCGCTTACGCACCCAAGTGCACCGCCGTGCCTGTGGGGGCTCAACGCCAATAAAAACGAAACCCCACCCCGTCATGGGGCAGGGTAGGGGGGTTAAGCCGCTTTTTTAAAGGGAATTTCTGCAAGTGCCAAAATATGGTCGATGGCCTTTTGAGCCTCAGAGGCCGCACGAAAGATCGCGCGGTTGTCCTCTTTCAAAGCAGCTTGCCAGCCTTCGACATATGCAGCACTTTGACCAAAGTCGGGGTCTACACCTATATGCGCACCAAGCATGCAAGTGCCAATTTCCGCAACCAGTTCTTCAAAAGCGTAGGACTTACGATCTGCGAAGCGGCTTAGGCGGTCGAGACGTTTGGCAGCGCCTGTCCAGTGAACAAGCTCATGGCCTTGCACGCCGTAGTATCGCGCCGCCTCGTGAAACGTCTCAATCGGTGGCATGTGGATCTTGTCCCGCGCGATATTGTAGTAGGCGCGCGGCTCGGCGCTGGTCTCGATCTTTGCGCCCGTGGCCACAAAGAAGGCATCAAGGTCGGGATCAGCTTTTGTACCAAGATCGCGTGGCGGTTCGGGTTTGACATAAAAAGCCGCGTCAAGTCCTTCGATCTGGTCGGCGTTGAACACACGGTAGGCACGGCAATATCCGATCTTTTTACCCTCCGTCGGTGACGTGTTTGGAGCGGTTGGACCATTGGGGTTGTCTTTGGCACTGTCAAAGGTGCCATATTTGACCACCGTTGCGGATTTTTGGCCTTTAGTAACTTGCCCACCCAAATCTTGGGCCTGCCGATAAGTCAACCAACGGTTTGACACATAACCCTGCTCGGCGGCCACAGCCCAGAGCATCACAACGTTGATGCCGCGGTACGCCTCGCCATTCCACCGCAGCGGCATTGCCGCACCAATGGCACCGCCCGTCCAGGGCCTGCGCCACGGCGGCGTGCCCGCTGCGATTTGAGTAATGATTTGCTCAGTAACGTGATCGTAAACGTCGAATTTCGACTTAGCCATTTTGGCCTCCTAAAAAACATGGAGTTGGTTTTGAACAAAGCCCGCGAGGGCGCCTGTTTCAAAACCTGCTCCCGGCGAGGGTGGGGGGTGCAAACGCAATGCAAATCGATGGGGGTGGTGCGGCCCGCAGGCGTCAGCCGAGGACACGGCCCCGTCTATTTGCATTGCGGGCGCGGGGGGCGAAGCCCCCAAGGCCTTGAAAGCTGAAAGGCCTTTACGAAGGCAGGTTGGTGCGACCAGAGCCGACCAGATCACCGAAAAAGCAACTCACTGGGGCCGATGGATATAGCATCGCCATATCCGCGAGACATTTCTCGACCTCGGAGCGGTTCATGTCGTCGAACTCGTGCAGGGTGAGAATTTCCCCACCCGCTACCGCCATCGTTTTGACGATAAGGTCGTAAAACTCTGGCTGCTCGCGGCCCTGAACCAAACGCGCGCCGTCATCGCAGTAAATCATGCCAAAGGCCTGCACTTCCAAACCCGTGGCTTCGTCAACTTCCAGCAGCGATGTGCTTGTCTCGCAGACTTCGCAGAATTTCTCGTCATAGATGGAATGAAGGACCCACTCACCTGTGTCTGCGTCCCAAGATGCGTAAGCATCTGCACGGACATTTTCTGAGCCACAGGTCGCGCAAATGACATGGGTTCGGCTGACAGCGCTGTTCTCTACTGCTGTTTCAATCGATGTGACGGTGAAACCGGTGCACGCGATGCCTGTGGTGCTGTCTGCATCGGTCAACCGGCCGATATCGTCTTCGATCATAGAGCGATGGTCGGCTGGGCTAGATGGTGCAGGACACTCAAAGGTAAGTGCAACTTGGGCGATGATATTCATTTTCATGACCGCACCTCTTGCACCAAGGCCGCAGTGGTCGCCTCAAAAGACGCTGGGCCAGGCCAAGTGACTACCGCACAATAGAACCGCTCATCGATTTCAAAGAATGCCTCATAGAGGTCACCCATTGTGCATTCCATCATCACGAATCCGACTGTGTTTTGATACAGGGGCGGCAAACACTCCAGAAAGTACCAATAAAGCTCCTCGGTCGTCTCAAACCATTGGCCTGCGGTGAAGCCTGTTGCGGCATGGGGGGAACTGGATTGGTAACGATTGATCAAGGCGAAGGTCGCATCGTAACCTTGCACACCGTCAGCGATCCGGTTGAGGTTGGGTGGTTGGCCCGCACGGCCAGATTGGTCCAGCGCCGCGATCAGGTCGTCGTCATCTTCAAAGTACATCCGCGTGTCTCCTGTTGAGATTGAAAATTCAAAACCCAAAGAAGCTTTCTTTCACTTTCCAAACCCGACTGGCCAAAGGGCCCAAACCTCAGAGATTGGAGCACGCCAAACCCAAAAGGGCCCCGAACCCCGCACCTGCGCGGGGTGAGCGTCCGCAGGACAAATGCATGTCGCCGTGCAGGCCAGAGCGCAGCTATGGTTGATCTGCACGCCTGTGTTCAGTGAACGATCATGAAACATGGCGTTCTCCGCATCTGCTGCGCCGCATTTCTTGGCACAAGAAAAGGGGCGGCATCTCTGCCGCCCCAGACCCCGAGGGGTCTTAATCTTCCGTGACACCTTCCTCTTTGCCTTTCGGCTTGGGGATGAAGGCGACCAGTTCGGTGACGCCGACAGGGTAGTCGAGTTTGATGGAGAGGAAGGTTTCGCCACCGTTGGTCTTGGTGTTTTCGAAGACCGCACCGACGCGGCGGTAGCTGGTCTGTTCTTTGCCGTCTTTTGTGAAAGTGACGGGAACTGTGAGGATGTAGTTAGTCATTTTTGATCTCCTTGTTTCGATGTGGGTTAACAAGCTGATCGGTTAAGGCAGGGTCGCAAGTTGAAACGCGGAGGGTCCGCTCTCTTGGGAGTGGAAACCGTTTTTCTGCTTGCCGGAGCGCAGCGCAGGGCACAAACCTGCCGAGATCAGCAACCCATTCATCTCAAAAGAAACAAGGCAGATCAGAACTGTCGCCACGACACCGCAATCTTGTCACTGGTTCTCTCAATGGACCAAAGATCATAGCTGCGGCTTCCATGGTGCCGTCTACAATCCACCTGCGCGAGTGGTGAAATCGGATTGCCACAGCATACGATCTCGCTGGCACGGCAACCGCGTCGTTTTCCCACAAGAAGGGCAGGGGGTATGAACGCGAAACGTGCCCTGAGGTCTGTGCGCGCGAGATGCAGTCTTGGCAAAAGAAAGACTGCGCATGGGTTGCAAGGGAGGTAAAGCCGACCGCCCGCACAAGGGATCGTCACCCGAATGGGCGAAGACACATCTTGGTGGCTTCGGGCGCAGCCTAAAGCCCGGTCAGCTTCTTAAGCTGATGTGCACAAAAGATCGCGAATACGCTCCCCCGTCGTGGTGATAAACTGCGTAAGATCACTCACTTCGGGTAAATGCACCTCTGCTACGGTATTACTGTAACCTTGTTTCATTGCGTCTCGCTTGGCGTTCTTGTTCCTAGCGCCTTTCAGCTCGTCGTCCCATTGCAACAAAAACGAGGTGTCGACAACTGCCGCCACTTCCTCATCAATAAGCCAGTCACATCTATGGGTGCTTATGAACTGCCGAGGGTGTTTCAGGAACCCTGCCCAAAGACGGATGATCGTTTCGTTTTTTTCTTCAACAAAAGCGCTATCCTGCACGGAGTCGCGCACGTATTCTCGCAGAATATCAAACTGGAGAAGCAAAATTTCCGACAAGCTAGCGCAAGCCACATGGCTTCTGGGAAGTGTGAGTAGGCGCTCAATACCAGCAATAATAGACGCCACATTGCATGCCTGCGCGACATGTGCCTCTTCGTTACCGTCTTCCCAGGCAACGACCAGATGATCAAATTTCTCCGGCTGCGCATGCCACGCACAACAGACGGGCTCTTCGCCATCGTACAAGCGAGACGCCATGGCGTCCCGCATTACGTGGAAGTCTTCCAGATCGGTTCTGTTGTTTTTCATATCCACCTCCCGGGCCTGACGTAAAATATAGACTGTCGGTTTAGGTCGTGCATATTTCCGGCTCAAGCGTGCACATTCGATCTATCCAGAGCATCACCTGTACGATCTATAGCGACCAGTTCAGAAAATAAGGGGCGGTACAGCCCAACATCGTCAGGGTGATGAGGCCGAATTTAAATCAAAACGATTTGCGCCGCCGTACCGTATCCGGCAGGCGGCGCAATGGCAGATCTTAGGATTTGGCCTTCATATCTGCGGTGTCTTTAGGATCTGCGATCCGCATAACCGTGATGCCCTTATCTTCGGCCTTCTGACCGAGGTTTAGTGCAACACCGTTGCCTCCGAACAGAACCACTCCTGCTGCGGCGAATTTATCGTCCAGCATCTCGTCATTGCACTTGAAGGGCGCTGCACGTCCGTGGGCTTTCCAACGAGGGTCAAACTTCGCTTGGTGGATACCGCGCGCCCGCGCCCAAGACGCTGCGATCAGTTCTGCACCCTTGCTGCCTTTGTGGCAGAGGAAGATTTCTTGATTGCGGTTCTGTTGGATCCGTTCGCGAACCCGGTCGAGATAGCGGTAAATTGTATCTACGTCTGTCCAATCAGTTGCTCCAGAGACGATCAACGGCACTCCTTCAATTTTAGAGCTATCGGCAGTTTCACGATCATGCTGCTCTAAAAGCAGTTTTGCTTCAAAGACGGCCCCCGTTTCTCTGGCGCGCGCGCTTGCGCGTGATCCTGAGGCTGGGATGAAAGCGTTGCCTGTCTCCTGCTCGTAACATTCTGCGGCCTTCTCGCTCATCACCTCCAGAGCGGCAGTCACATCCCGAAGTTGGATGAACCTGTCTTGTGCATCCTCAAGGGCAGTTTCGGAAATTTCTGATCCATCGTGCGATTTCGCCAGAGCCTTGATCTTATCAGCTGTTCTGTCGAGCTCGCGGTTCAGATTGACCTTGCGGCGTTGCAGGATCGTCGCCAACCCGTGGGCGAGGGGTTCAATCTCGGCTTCCAGACCTGTGCCGCGCAGCTGGCCAAGAAGGCTCTCGAAAGTTTCGCGAATGATCGCGTCTGCGAGGACGTCGTCGTTCGGGATTGGAAGCTGTGCATCTCGCTCGGTAAGGCCAAAGAGTTCGATTGTTTCGTATGTGGATGCTGTGTCGTAAGCCATGTTGTATCTCCTGAGTTTTGATTTTGGGCCAACCGCATGAGCGCGGGGGCATGTCCAAAATTTTTGCTCCGAATCTGTTCGGGTCAGGGACGGCGCAGCCGCCAGCTTGGCTGGGCACATAAGTTTTCGAAATCCGTCGCTTCAACGCACAAGAACGCCGCCGATCAGACCAACGCGCACCACACACACCACCCTCGCCGAAAAGTTATGTGATCCTTGACGCGGGCTGATTTGGGAGCGCATCCGGAGGATATGATACCCGTCTCATGTGTGTGTGTTTTCGGGTAGGTTTGGCAGGTACGGCGCAGGCAAGCGCAGGGAGGGGACGCGAGAGGCGGACGCAGTGGCGGGATCGTTTTGCCCTTCGCAAAACAGACCGAAGCGCAGTCCGGCGACGTGGCCACTGACCGGAGTGCTCGTGGCCCTGCCAAACCGGAATGCTGGACGCTGCACCGCTCTGAGGGCGCATGCCCGAATGTGCGACAGGCGATAGCCTGTTCTTTGTTTTTAGATCTGGAACCACGAAAACGAGCCCAATGGGGCAAAAACGCGCCAAACCTAATATCGCTGGCAGGGTTTCAGTGCAGTTGCGCGTCTACTTGCACCAGAACTCGTCGCTATCGGGCCAATGCCGGGCAAGACGTTCACGGATCAATATGTCCCCGACATCTTCACCCTCTATCTTAATCATTGCGAGCCGTCGTTCGCCTGTTCCATCAATACCAAAAGTGTCAATCGTCCAAGGATTGCTGTTTAAGAGTTCTTGCAAACGCAGGGTAGCCGCATTGGCGAGATCGATTTCGAAAAAGCTGCCGCAGATATTGTTCCTTGGTTCCGGCGTGTCAAAATCTTTGAGACGGACGTTGACGCCACCCAACCAAAGTGTGTCACCGTCGACAATACATGTCTTATCGCGGGTGTTTGGTTGTTTCGCCCCGCAAATCGTCAAGTACTCAACCGGCCCTATCGCAGCTGACGCTACAGGAAACCGGCCGAGCAAAGCCATGCTGCCGAGCAGGCCAAAGATGGCGAGAACACAATATATTTGCAAATTTCGCATTGGTGATTTTTCGGATCCTACTGCTTTGCATCGCCACAAAAACCGTGTTGCACCATACACTTGGCTTCATTGCGAGTGAAACGCAAAAAAGGCGCTCGAGTTACCTCGAGCGCCTTTGATTGCTGTCGGGATGGTGGCACCGCTGCGCAATGGCGTTCAGGCGACCAGTGACAAACCTCCGCTCGCTTTGGCGTCGCCGTCAGTCGCTTCCACGAAGGGGATGATCGAGAAGGTCTCACCTCCGCGCTGCTCTTCGTTCTGGACTGCGTTGACGCGCAAATCCCCATCAGGCGTGTTGATCAGCAGGGAGATGTAATCGTTTCCAGTCTTCTCACTTTTGGCCAGCCATGCGGAGCCGACACGGATCGCGGTTCCGTTGGGGGAACTGATCTCGATGCGGTAGTCCGGGTGCTTTTCCTCGGATTTGTAGCCATTCTCGATCAACATGAAATTCAGATCGAACATCATGTTGGCGACGTAACCTGCAAAAGCGTTGTCTGCGTCCATTGCGGTCAACTCACCGCTGATCGAGCCGGACTTCATCGTGCTGTTGGCGACAAACGGGATAATGTCGAAATCGACGCTCTTGGCGTTGCGGGCCTCCTCAGTTTGCACCGCGTTAACGCGAAACGGGCCGTTGCCGACATCGACCTGCATCGAAACGTAGCGGTTGCCGGTCTTGTCACTGATCTGGTCCCAGGCTGATCCGATACGGATTGTGCGACGGTGGCGGTTGATCGCTGTCACCTCGAAATCTGGCGACTTAGGCGATGTCTTGGCAACTGGGTTCAGCTTGATCGCGATATCGAAGTCACGCGCATGCAGTTTGCCATTGAATGAGACGACGTCACCAGCGGTGGATTGATTGAGAGTTCCTGCGAACATGGGATGTATCCTTCTTGGGTATGTGACAGCCGACCTTTGATCTGCCGCACGGTTTCTTTCTCGGCCCCTCATGGAACCAAAAACCAAAAAAGCTTGCTTTCACTCTCTCGCGTAACGCTGGCCCCATAGAACGCAGTGGAGGTTGAACCGCTGATCCAACCCCACGCGCGACCTCTTCAAGCCTCCATCCTCAACGACAATCAGATATTAAGCGGCGGTCGCACTTTGATTGCCGCTACTTTGTCCGGTGATGCGGGCCAAGATGCCAACGGTATCGGCCCCGTCACCATGCGGCACGAATACTCTCAGTTGGAACGCAATAATTTCTGTAAAACATCCCATCGATTTCAAGGTTGTGATGGTCGCTCCATCAGCACCTTCGATCTCGAGACGCGCCTCACCTGCCACGCGGCGACGCCGCATGCAGAGCCCGTGGCCAAGATCAACTGATGTGGTGGAGCCAAGGACAACGGTCAGCATCTCATCCGGCGTGACTGGCGTCCCTTTCATGAAACGTGCCCGCAGGGCGGCGGCACCGTCCTCGCTCAACGTCCGACCAATCATTGCACCACCAGCGCTCGGGGTGACGCGGTAGATGCGCTCATTGCGGGTTGGAATATCTTTCCAGATCGGAAGCAGCAGGCCTGTGAGCAAAAAGAGCTTGGTCGTCTCTTCGCGTGGCAACACATCAGCCTCGTCGTCCCAAAGGCGCGTAAACTCACCAACCTCGATCTGCTTCCAGGCGGATTTTGCAAATTCCTCCTCAAGGATCAGCTTTGATCCCGTAGGGCGCACAGTCTTGCGCATCAGCGTGACAACATCCTCGTCATAGATTTGCATTGGCGTCGCATCGATCAGCGCAACACGGCCCGAGGCACTGTTGAGCATCGGCCTGCGACGCCCGGCCCACTCGAGCGCCTCGCTTGATCGGCGCACATGCACTGGATTGGTGACCTCAAGACCAATGATCCGTGTCACCGCATGTGATTGAGGGCAGACCCACAGATCCTCACCTGACGTCTGGACAATACGATCCCCGCGCAGTGTCTCAACACCCAGATCGAGTGTCCCAGCTTCGCGCGCACGCGCAGTTTGGGTTGCAATGCGCTCCATGAACTCTTCAAACAGTGCATTCTGCATATGGATTGGGAGGGCCAGAACACGGTTCAGAAACCTTTGAATGGGAGGAAGCTCATCGAGCAGGACGCCTTCACCGTCCATCAACTTAAGGGCTGTCCACTCTAGAAACGTCTCGTAGCGCATAGCAGTGGCCTTATCGCGGGCGAGGTCAGCGTAAAAACCGCGCAGCGCTTGGCGTGCGATGGGGCTTTCGAGGTTGTCTTCTTCGCGAAACATGCCCTGACTTCCGGTCTCCCGCTGCCCTTTGGTGAGTGCTCCGAGATTGTCCAAACGCCGCGCAATGGTGGCGGTAAATCGTTTTTCGCCGTGCACATCTGATGTGCAAACCCGAAAGAATGGAGCGCTGATTTGGGCAGAGCGGTGGGTGCGTCCCAAGCCCTGGATGGCAGCGTCCGCACGCCAGCCCGGCTCGAGCAAATAGTGCCGCCGCCGTTTCTGGTTCGCTGCATTTTGAGCGGCGTGGTATGATCGCCCTGTGCCTCCGGCATCAGAAAAGATCAAAATGTCCTTCTCTGCACCCATGAAGGCGCCGGTTTCAGAAGAATTCGAGCTGGCGCCTCGTTTTTCGATATAGAGCGTTCCATCTGGGTTCTTGAGGGGACGCATGGAGCGGCCCGTGACCTCTGCCACGTCGTCGGCCCCAAACGCCCAGAGAATTTGATCAAGTGCGGCGGGGATCGGTGCAAGCGACATCAGTTCCACCAGGGCATCTTCGCGCAAGCCGAGCGCTTCACGGGACTCGACAAGATTGCCATCAACATCTCGCAGCGGTTCTGCAATCATGTTGCCATCAATCTCCACAAGCTTTTGCGTGTGGATCGGGAACGCCTGTTCGAGGTAGCCCAAAACGTAATCACGCGGCGTAAGTGCGCCTTCGACCAGTTCGTCTTCTGGATCCATGGTCTCGAGTCTGCGTTTAAGCAGGCTTTCTCCTGTTGAGACGATCTGGATAACCGCAGCCCAACCGTCCGCAATGTCGTGTTGCACCGCCGCGATGATGGAGGGCGCTTTCATCCCCATCAACAGGTGATTAAAGAATCGCTGCTTGGTACTCTCAAAGCGGGACCGGGCCGCCGCTTTGGCGCTGGAGGCTTGGGTTTTGCCTTCCGCATCCACAACGCCTGTCGCTTCCAAGGCCGCATCAAGGTTCTGGTGAATGGTTTTGAATGCCCGCGCGTAGGCATCATAAACCTCTATTTGCGCCGGGGTCAGCGCATGTTCGAGAACATCATACTCGACACCATCAAAGCTCAGAGCCCGCGCTGTATAAAGTCCCAAGGCTTTGAGATCGCGTGCAACCACTTCCATCGCCGCAACCCCGCCCGCCTCCATTGCCGATACGAAGCTTTCGCGACTTGGAAACGGATAATCGGCCCCTTGCCCCCAAAGGCCCAGACGGGATGCATAGGCAAGGTTGTGCACATTTGTGGCCCCTGTGGCTGAAACATAGAACACGCGGGCGCGGGGCAGGGCGAGTTGCAGGCGCAAGCCAGCAAGGCCTTGCTGGGATGGTTTTGCCCCACGTCCTTCTTCCGTACCAGCTGCATTCTGCATCGCATGGGCCTCATCAAAGCTGATGATCCCGTCAAAATCACCACCGAGCCAATTGAGGATTTGATCAAGTCGGGTACTTCCGTGTTTGCCCGCCGAACGCAGTGTGGCGTAGCTGACAAAGAGGATCCCTGCGGCCATCGTGATGTCTTGATCTGGCTTCCATTTGGACAGCGATTGGATGTCAGCTGGTGATCCGCCAAGATCGTGCCAGTCTCGCACGGCATCCTCAATCAGGGTCGCAGATTTAGAAACCCAGACCGCACGGCGGCGTCCTTGCAACCAGCCTGCTAGGATCAGACCAGCAACTTGACGGCCCTTGCCACATCCTGTGCCGTCGCCCAAAAAGTAGCCCAGACGGTAAGCAGTTGCGTCCACATCATCATCTTTGCGCACCAGTTGGGTGTTGTTGTCATTGATGACAAATCTGCCCGGCAAATCACGACCGTGGGCATCATTGGCCATGATGATGGTTTCGAGCTGTGCCTCTGACAGCACGCCTTCAGATGTGATACGCTTTGGCAGTTTGAGAGCGGCGATCTGCTGTGCGGCGGGCGCAGGGGGCGCGACGGAGGCCATCGCCAGGCTTTCTACCAGCGGTGTTGGATGAGCACAGGCCTGCCTGATGTCGATTCGTTGCGGCGCGTAGCGCGCATAGATGTCAGACACCGCCGGATTGTCGCGCGCCACATCCAAGAGATCGTAAGCTACTGGTGCAAGCGCGTGCTTCTGGTCGACCGAAAGGCCGGACACGGGCGTGAACCCGCTGCGAGCGGGATGGCTCTTTTCCGCATGTCGGTGTGTGATGCTCTTAGCAGGGGTCATCGGCCTTGGGTTCAGGGCAGGACGTGTTTTAGTCCGCTCAGGCAGCGCCTGATCGAGCAAGACATAGGCGTCTTCAAGCGATTGTACCGCATGTCGTTCAAAGGCATCGGTGTCCGTGCCCACCTTGTCGCAAACCAGAAGCTGCGTATCAACCGACGTGCCCATCTTGCGGTAGACATGACCGGGTATGTCCAAGGCAAGGCGGGGGCTAACGAGACCCGTCAACCGCTTCCAGTAAGCTGGGTCGGTTTTTGCCGTAAACCGCGTGGGCATGATCGCGACCAACCGACCACCGGATGCCAGACGTTTGGCGGCAGCGATGATGTGTTTTGCCGCTGTGTGCGGGTCCTTGCTGCGATCCACCGAGGATGAGAACGGCGGATTCATCAAAACCACTTCCACCTTACGTGGATCGCACAACAAATCGTCAATATGCTCACCGTCATGACCACTTGGTGTCAGATCGAAAACTGCCTCAAGCAATGCAGCTCGAAAGGGGTCGATCTCGTTGAGCATCACGTTCGCACCGCGAGAGACGGCCATGGCCGCCAAGCTGCCTGTGCCCGCTGATGGCTCAAGGACCAGATCACCTTTGCGAATACCTGCCGCATATGCAGCAAGATCAGCATAGGGCAGCGGGGTTGAAAACTGCTGCAAGCGGATTTGATCTTCCGAACGCCGCGTTTCTGTCAGCAAGCCTTGAGACAAGTGCGCCAATGCGCGCGGCGGCGTTGGGGACGTGGCGGTTTTGAGCGCGAGAATAGCAGCTGCTTGCATCACGTCGTAGGCCATGCGCCAGCTCCACGCCCCGGCGGCGTCACGGCCGCCAAAATGGGTTCGCATCGCCTTGGCCAGATCGGCACTGCGCACACCGTTTTTTAAGATTGCGGCGGCAAGAGGTTGCAGCAAGCCGCGCAACGCGGGGATATTAGCAGCCTGTGGGGCCATTGGAATGCTGAGATGTGACATGGAGATCTGTCCTTTCGGGATTTGAAATTCACCAAAAAGAAAGCCGCCTTTCCTCTTTATGGGAGGTCCGGCGGCTTCTGGAGGAGCGGTCTATTGAGGTCGCGACATCAGCCTCGGTTTTGGCGCGCGTAGAACTCGGCCAACACATCCGATCCTGCTGACGCCGCACCCTTGATCAAAACGGACCCTGCAAGGCTCTCCCTGGACAGCCGGATCAGCACCCCTGTTGTGAGGTTCGCGTAGCAGGTCATGTGCCGCCCGCGGCGTTTGTAGTGCGTGCGCCGGACGCGCTGGACGGTTGATCCATCGCTGAGTTTGACTGGGGCTGCGAGTTGGACTTCATCGCCCTCCTGATAGCTCGGGATCGCGGCCCACGCTCTACACTTTTTTCGCCAGCCCTGCGCATAGCAGTCCGGATCAGCAAGATCAGATAGGCAGGCGAGAAGTCCAAAAGGCGCGCGGGCCTGCACCGGGCCCATGGTTTCATCCATATCCTTGTAACCAAAACACCCCTGATCGTAGCTGACCAAGAACACGGCCGCGAATGTGTACGAGCCCTCGGCATCGGAGACATATTGGGATTGGGAGAACACCGCACCCGGTTTGGGTTGAGATTTAACAGCCGCATACCAAACGGAGCCAACCTTGGAGAGTTTGACGGGGGATTGGCACAGCGTGTCGTTCTCAAAAGTGCAAATTCTGGTTATCTCTGCTTTCTCCTGAGCGTGCCCGTGAATGCGTCTGTCGGTGTAAAAGAGCCAGCCCATCATGCGGCTCCTTTCATGCGGATTGGGTAAATCTTGTCGAGCGGAACGCGGTAGGGGAGGGCGTCATCAAAATCTTCGCTGTTGCCGTGATTTTGGACCAATGCGTGGGTCGCTGTAAGCGCGAGTATTTTAACGTGGAACACGCCCCCGAGCCCTGATGGAGTCTTGTAGATTTGACCGATCAGCAGTGTTTGATGAGTGGGATCAAAGACATTGATCGCATGGTTCGATACTGAAAGCATCAACGTCGGGTCGCCTCGGTCGAGGATCTGTTCCGCCGCTTGGACGATATCAAGATGGTAGATGCCGGTATATGAGCCAAAAATAGCTTTCATCTCGGCCATCCAGTTGCGATCATCTTGCGGGCTTTTACCGTCCGCATAGGCCTGAACCCGTCTGGTGTCCGGCAATCCGGCTTCTTCGATATAGGCCGCATCCAATCCGTTTGACATCAAGAAGACGCCTTGATCGACCACAAGGATGAGGCCGGGGTGCGTCACCTCGCCGTCCCATTTGCGTACAAATCTTGTGCAGGTTTGGGCATGTGTGATGAGTTGAGCGACCTCAGGGGTCGCAAATTCGAGCAGTGCCATGTGTGTCTCCGAAATGGTCTGAATTGTGGAATATTGCTGACGCGATGGGGCGCGGCCCCTGGGCGTCGTGATCCCAAGGGCCGTGCTGAGGATTACGCTGCTTTGGCGTGATCCTCGACGTGCTCATCAACATCACTGTCCTCACCCTCAGCGATCGAAGCCGCAGTTTGCATGCCTGGCGGGCACCATGTGGCGACGGCAGTAAGCTGCGCGGCTGTCAGGGTTGCAAACGGCTCCGCAAAAAGCTGGTCGCAGAAGGTGACAATGTCGTTCTTGCTGGAACTGGCCAGATTGAGCGCTTCTTGGGTCAGGCCAAGGTCTGCGTTGAGCATGTGCAGCAGTTGCGCCTTTTTGAACCGCCCGAACAGCGCGGCATTGGGGCACCAATGGGCGCGAATGTCGGGCATGATTTCGGCTTCCAGATCATACATCAACGTCTCGGCGTTGCGGTTGCGCGCAAAGCAGGGTTTGACAGTCAGTCCCATGACGAATGCGACCAATGCGGATTTCTTGGACGCGTCAAGCGCCCGGAACTTGGCAAATTGCTCGGCTGGGGAGCGCGCCTCATTGGCCCAGCTCATGTCCAGCCTTTCGCGGATCGCGTCCATCTGCTCCTGCGCCGTAGGATCGATCTCGTCCATCTTCGCATGAGTGCGATGCTGTGCGCTCACCGACAGATCGACTGCATAGGTTCGAATACCAGTGCAGAGCACGTCACTGACCACTTTGAAAAGCGCAAAGTCTGTGGTGATTTCGGGCTGTGAGGCCAAGGCCGCACCAAGAGCCATTGCACGCTCCGTCTGTAGATCAGAGGACAGTGCTGCAGAATAGGTGATGGCGTCGCTCTTGGCTGGACCGTCCAGTGCACCGTCTGCGGCGTCACTTGATGTGGTTTCACCAGCAGCCTGATCAGTTGGCCGGATAAGACCAACCGTCAGGTGCACATTACTGTGGTTCCAGGTCGCAAAAACACCAGCGTTTTCGACATCATCAGGCAGATATCCGGTTTGCAACGCGTCAGCCTCTTCGCTCAACGTGTCGATTTCATCATAGATTTCATCTGCCTCGTCCTGATTGATCCCATCAGCTGACTGGCGATCCTCCAGAGCGGAGACCAGCTTGGCAATCTCATCAACGCGCGCTTGCCCTGCGGCGTCGGGCTCAATGGGTGCGGGATAGATTCGGCCATAGCTGGCGAACATCTGGTAGTCATGCTCGGTGGCAGCGTCGGCCCAAGCAAACCCAAGACGCACCCGTTCGGCTTCGGCGGCGGCTTGAAGTTTGACAATCAACACCTCTTTCGCGAGATCCATGTCCTCAAGAACCGAGTGCTCCTCAATCAGATCAGCGGCGATTGCGCCTCCCTTGGCTTTGTAGTCTTCGTGGATGAACGCACCCAAAGCATCCCCAACTTGTATGCCGCGGGCACGCAAAGTTGTCTTGATCTGATGCGCATGCGGCCGTGCGCCGTCTTGGGTCAAAGCCTCGAAGACCTCGAGCTGTACGTCGGGAGAAGGGTGATCGGCAAAGGCCTTCATGGCGTCCAGCGTAATTTCCTTAACACGGACGGCCTCGCGGATCGTGGGATGGATAAGACCATAGCGCAGGCGTTCTTTGACTGCGGTTTGGGATGTACCAAACGTCATTGCGATGCTCGCGATGGATTGATCGTCGGTCTCCAGCATCCGCGCGAAGGCTTCAAACTGGTCGATTGGCGACATCGGGGCTTGGGTGATGTTCTCTGCCAGAGAGATGGCCGTTGTCACATCGCAATCTGCTGGCACGACACGACATTCGACCTTGGTTTTGGCGGTAAAGCCCTTCTGCGACTTATCCGCAGCCAGCTCTTGCAAGGCCGCGCGACGGCGACCACCGCCCAAGACGCCATAAGTAGAGCCGATCTTCTGGACAACCAGAGGCTGGATCAAACCCAGTGTTGCGATGCTGGCCTTAAGATGCGCGATATTCTCCGGCTCATAAGCCTCGACTGATTTGGCCCGCACATTCGCAGGATGTTGGGCTAGTTTTCTGATCTCGATCTGTTGGGATGTCATTTGATTTGTCATGATGCTTCCTTTTTTGGTTGGTTCGATCCCCAAAACTCAGGATCATCCCCAAAAAGCCTGCTTTCACTTTCCCTCCTGCCCCCGGTTTCAAGCCCGTTCACCGCTTGAGGGGAACCGCCCACCCCTACTTTCTTCCAGCAAGGCCCCGTCTGGAGCTGCGCAGCGCCCCATGTGATCGTGACCCGCAGGGCAGATCAACGTACGCGCAGACCTGCATGAACCAAAGACGCAGGCATAGCTCGCTCTCGCGAGATGCGCCCGCACCTATTGGATCAGTCGGTCTGGGTGTTGCGGTGTTCTGGGGTGGAGCCGATCTGTCGGCGCAAGCCTAGAGCAAGGTGCCCCATTTTTCGGGGCAGGGGCCAAAAGACTATCGATTTTTCTCAGTCCATTTACCTGACTGTCTCTTTTTAGGGGATGACATCCCTCAACTATGAAGCGGGTTACAGTGCTCCGCCTGACACATTGCAGTGTGAATAGTACCTTAAGGTTGCTGCCTTTAGCTGATCTCTCTTTCTACTTTTCTAAGCAGATTCTACATTGGCGAGGCTTTGTTGCACAAATCGGGGCGTGACTGCACTTCCCCTTTCCCCTGACGGATTTAGCCTACGACCTCAGTAACAGGTATGCCAAGAGCTGTGTACTTGTTAAGGACGGCTACGCGGATTTGGATTTCTGCGACCTGCCGGTCGAAGTCCCGCGCCATGAGGCTCTGACCCAGCAACTTCACACAATGCATCTTAGTTTCGACACGGCTTCGTCGGTGATACCCGCTCCACCGTCGCCAGATGGCGCGGCCGAGATATCTTGATGCGTTGACGGCCTCGTTGCGGGCGATGGCACCGGCGCTGGTCGGCTTCCAAGGCTTGGCGTTCTTGCGCGGAGGGATGACTGCATGGGCATTCCGGGCAGCAATCACGTCATGGCATTTGCGAGTGTCATAGGCCCCGTCGGCGGTCACTGACCCGATGGCCTGATCGGCTGGGATTTGATTGAGCAACTCTGGTAGCATTGGCGCGTCACCGACATTGCTGGTGGTGACTTCGACGGCGCGAACTTCCAGCGTTTCTTCGTCTATGCCAATATGTATCTTGCGCCAAATCCGGCGTTTCGGGCCGCCATGCTTGCGGGCGTTCCACTCGCCTTCACCCTCGGCTTTGATGCCAGTGCTGTCGATCAGAAGGTTCAGCGGGCCAGTGCCGCCACGATAGGGCAGGCTCACGTTCAGGGTTTTCTGGCGGCGGCACAGGGTGCTGAAGTCTGGCACCGACCAATCCAAGCCGATGAGCCGCAACAAGCTTTGTACAAAACCGGTTGTCTGCCGGAGCGGCATCCCGAACAGCACCTTCAGCGTGAGGCACGCCTGGATCGAAGCATCACTGAAACTTTGCTGCCGACCGCGCTTGCCGCTCGGCGGCGGCACCCAAACCATCTCAGGATCAAACCAGATCGACAGCGATCCGCGTCGCTTCAGGCTGTCGTTGTAAGCCGACCAGTTCGTGGTCTTGTACTTTGTAGGGGCCCAACTGCTCATGCTCTACAGCTATCATGCTGGATTCGAGTGATGAATCCCTAGCGGGATTTGTGCAACAAAGCCCATTGGCGATCTCAGTGCCGTGGTCTGGGTGATTTAGCTGCACAGCCTATGTGTTATATATGTGTTATATAAGGTGTTAAGCTACAGAATGGCTCTGTAAGCGTTTGATATAGCAAGATATCTTTACAAGCTTGGTGTGTGATACCCCGAAAGTCTGTGTGTGATACCCCGAACTTGGGTGTGTGATACCCCGAACGGTATCTGATTCTATAGAGATGCCTGCGGCGCGGTTGAATTGCCCCTTTTTGTCTGATTCGGCATCTCTCGTCCCAGTTTAAGACATTTGATGCACCAATTGTCTTCAGTTTGGTGTGTAAAACCCCGAATCACCGGAACGGGTGTGTAAAACCCCGAACGTGCGGAAGGCGTGTGTCACCCCAAATAATGTGATCTACCCTTATTAAACAGGGTTTGGTGTGTGATACCCCGAACTGAATCAGGCGGTGTGTGAAACCCCGAACCGGAAACCCCTTTGTTTTATAGCGGATAGCAGTGTTCAGCGTGAATAGCGTTCTAAAGTGTCTAAAACCCCGAATCTCTTGACAGGTGTGTGAAACCCCGAATAGTTATCCACATGGTGTCTGAAACCCCGAATCCCAATTTGCAGCTCCTCCCTGAGCGCCATCCACAAGATGATCTGTTCATCTGCGATGTAGCGGATGCTGTGCTCAAAGATGTGATGCCCCAGATGGAGCATCCGTTCTATTCGCTCTCAAAGAAGCCGGAGACGAATGTCCGACGTTATGAGCATAATGGAAATTGGGTTGAGATCACACCAAGTGTGAAAGGTCTTGCGACGATTTATGACAAAGACATCCTGATTTATTGTATCTCCCAGATCATGCATAAGCTGCGCGATGGGCAAGAAGTGTCACGGCGCGTCCGTTTGAATTCGCGTGATTTGCTGGTGTTCGCCAACCGCGGGACATCGGGCAAGGACTACCAGGCCCTGATACAGGCAGTCGACCGTCTGGCCGGCACGCGCATTAGTACCAATATCCAGACAGGTGACGAAGAGCAGTACGATACTTTCGGCCTGATTGATGCAGCGTCCATTCGCCGCAAACATGGCAACGACGGGCGGCTCTTGTGGTGTGAACTCAAGTTGTCGGAATGGGTGTTCAATGCGATCCGCGCACAAGAAGTTTTAACGCTGCACAAGGATTATTTCCGACTGCGCAAACCGATTGAGCGCCGCGTCTACGAGATCGCGCGCAAACACTGTGGCCGCCAGCCAACATGGTCGATCAACCTGGATTTGTTGCTGAAGAAATCTGGATCAAAATCGTCGTTAAAAGAGTTTCGACGGTCGCTGCGGCATTTGGTCGAACATGATCACCTTCCCGATTATTCAATTTCGTTCAAAGACGACACTGATCTGCTTGTCTTCGTGAACCGTGGCACGATGCACAAGGACGTTCAGGTGGTGGAAGCTGCGGGACGCATCGTGCTTGCAACCGCGACCTATGAAGAGGCGCGCGACATTGCTCCTGGCTGGGATATCTATCACCTCGAGGGCGAGTGGAAAGTTTGGATGAGTGATGGTGGATTGGATGCCCCAAAGAACCCTGATCGTGCGTTCCTGGGGTTTTGCCGTAAGTGGTTCGAGAAAAGGGGCCGCCCTTAATCGGGTGCGCTGTACAGTGTTGGGTTGAGAGGCTTTGGCAGTGTGCGCTGACCTGGCGGCCTTTGTAACATCTGCGAACTTTGGAGCGCAACAGAGTTGACGCGCAGGCGCACAGCAATATATACGCGCAATCAAACAACACAAAATGCGCGCAGACGCACAACAAAAGTTACGCGTGTACGACGGCCCGTATCAAGGCAAGTGGTGAGCGTTCGAAAGGCAAAAACAGTGGCAAAACCCAATGAGAAGCTCGCATCTTCCTTAGAGGTTCTTCGTAAAGTTCAAGACGAAACGGGCCCGGTTGTAAAAAGCAGTCAGGTGTCCCGCGTTCACCGGGAGCGCTTACAAAAGGCCGGTTATCTGACTGATATTGCCAATGGCTGGTTGATTACGACACGACCACAAGACAGGGCGGGGGATTCCACATTTTGGTATGTCTCGTTCTGGGAATTCTGCAAACGATATTGCGAAGACAGGTTCGGGTCAGACTGGTGCCTGTCACCTGAGCATTCGCTGGTGATGCATGCTGAAAGTACAACCATTCCGCGGCAGGTTATTGTCTGGAGCCCAACGGGGTCGCGCAATAATAAGGATCTGCCATTCGAGACATCACTTTATGACCACCAGACCGAGCTACCCGCACCCGCTGACAGAGCTGAGATAAACGGGGTGCGCTTGATCGGAAAAGAGTTGGCGCTTTGCAAAGTCACAGAGGCCTTTTTTCAGACACATGCCCCTGAAGTCCAAATTACGCTGAACGGCCTGGCATCCGTGACACCACTCCTGACGCGGCTGCTGGATGGCGGTCACGTAAATGCATCAGGGCGGATCGCCGGGGCATTGCGCAAGATGGGGCGCGACAAAGATGCTGATCTGATCCTCAAAAAGATGGGAGATGCAGGTTATGATGTACGCGAGAAAGACCCCTTCGGGGTGGTTGCACTCGCCCCTCGCATTGCAAACGGAACATCACCGCTGGTCATGCGCATTCTTCAAATCTGGGAGAAGGAACGCGACGGTATTATAGACCGGTTTCCGAAGCCAAGCCCACTGCCACGTGATCCTGCGACGTATCTTGCGGCAGTAGACGAAATCTATGTCAACGACGCCTATAATTCATTGTCGATCGAAGGGTACCGCGTCACGCCCGAACTGATCGACAAGATCAGGGCAGGGGCCTTTGATCCAGAGGGTAACCCCGAGGATCGAGAAGATCGAAACGCTTTGGCCGCAAGCGGATATTGGCAAGCATTTCAGTCTGTGCGCAGATCCATTGAAAGCGTTCTTGCCGGACAAAACGCTGGCGAGGTCGCACAAGCCGATCACGATGATTGGTACAGCGCCCTGTTCCAGCCTTCCGTCGATGCGGGTATTCTAAAAGCTGGCGTGTTGGCCGGTTACCGGAGCCATCCGGTCTATTTGCGGGGTTCACGCCATACACCGCCACGCTCCGAGGCGGTTCTTGACGGCATCGAGGCCTTGTTTGACCGGCTACGCGACGAGCCTTCGCCCGCCGTCAAAGCGGTGATGGGCCATTGGCTTTTAGGGTATGTTCACCCCTATCCGGACGGAAACGGTCGTATGGCACGCTTTTTGATGAATGTCATGCTCGCGTCGGGTGGATATCCGTGGACCATTATTCGTCTGGAAGATCGCAGCAGCTACATGGTAGCCCTTGAAGTTGCCAGCACGACGACGGATTTACGGCCCTTCGCCGATTTTGTTGCAACAGCAATGGCGCGTGGAGTGTAGACGGTCGAGAACGGTGTCTTCCATCAAAAGTCAGGCGATGGAAATATGAAGCCAAAATTCTTTTGCGGGAAATTCTCCGCATCGGTATCGCTAAGCCAAAGCAGAAAGGGCTTTGCAAAAGGCTTTTGGCGCATAGAAACCTTTGGTTGAAAATAAATTTTATAAACCGCCCCCAGATTGTGCTTGAAGCAATTTTGCGAACGGTTAAGAACACTCCTCATTGATGCCCAAGTAAGACTGATGATATTTTATGAATGATGTGTCTTTTCCCGACTTGCCACTCAATTTGGTCACGAAAGATGGCGTGGATGCCTGGCGCACCCAAGCGGAACCCTTCGCAATTTCCTATGGGCTGATCGGGCATGATGATACCGGTCGTCCTCTCTACCGCGCGCTTTTCGAAAAGACAGGCGAAACATTTCTGCTGGTCGACCCGGGTACGCTGGAGATTGTGTCAGCACCGATCAGCCTCAAAGGCGAGGATGCAGTTGTCGATCATTGCTTTGAGATTGCGCCAGAAGCCTCGCCTCTCTTGTATTTGGACACATCTGAATTTGTCGACGGCAGGCTTCCGATTGCCGCCTGTTTCATGGCACCGAAACAGCGCCGGTCATGACTCCGATTTCAAGATCAATACCGGACCAACTCATAGCCATGGCGACCCTCAAAGTCGTGCCATTCTATGCCGACGCCGCGGTAGAGACCCATGCCGCTATGACATCCCGTCGACAAGGCCATCCACGAAGGCACACTTCGGGCACTTGAGCGTGTCCAGTTGAAATCGCCTTGCACACCGTAAGTGCCCAAGAATGTGCGGTCGGTTTCTTCGCAACCGCCTTCGCTCCCCTGTTCGCGGTGCACATAGTGATCCACGCGCCAAACTTTAATGCTGCGCACAAAGTCAAAAGCGGGGTCAGAGATATCAATGTCAGCTGTTCCATTGTCGTCGGAGATGCTCTGGGCCAGCAATAATACAGCGGCCTCTTGGTCAAAGATCTCGTTTTGAACCGGAGCGCCGCGTGCGGGCTGACCAATGGATGCCAGAACAGGAAGCTCTCCGATCGGGGTCGATTGTTGCGGGGCATCTTCAAAGGCGTAGCGTAGGAACCTCTCGCTTGGAGATAATGGACTTGGTTCGTTCAGAACTGTCCGCATCGGGCAACGCCAGATCTGAAGAGGCGGTTCAATGGGCCAAGGTGTGATCCGGCGTATGAACACGGCGCGCGCATGAGCGCAGGGTGCCGAAGCTGGCCAGCCGCCTGACAAACACAAAAGGATCGCGCAATCGACTTGGTATGCTTGGGCGGGTCGCGGCACAAAAGCGACAAGACAAGACACAGCAAGAACAAGGAGTAGGCAGCGGGTTTTGAGAAAGTCAGTCATTTTCGTCTCCGATCTGAAAGATGTAGGGAAGTGGGGTCAATTGTCTTTACGGGGCGTATCCAAAAGCGCCGTGTAGTCACGGATAGCGCCTTCAATCTCGAGGCGTGTTGCGCCATGCGCCTGTTGCAGACAGTTGAGATAGTCTTGGGCATCGGTGAAATACTGGGAGAAATCCGCAGAAAGCTCGGCTCTAAACTCGATCAGCATCTCCGGATCGTTTGGAAGAAGGGGCACCGCAGGGGGTAGGCAAAAAACTGTCTGGGAAAGCACGGCGGCAGGCAGGCTGCAGACCATCAACAACACAAAGCCTTGAATGCGGTTTGCAGGTGTCCGTCCGAATCGTGCGCAAAAGACAGAAAACGCGGCTGCCGTGACGATCCATCTATTTGGTTCTGTGTATGAGCGCAGAATTGCGGTCATGAATTTGTGGCCGTGCTGCGATTGTTCATGGGGGAGAACTTCCCAATATCTTAGGGCTGGAATTCGCTTAAGGCTTTATATTGAGCCACTCTGAAGGTCTCATTTCACCATACAACCTGAAATAGCATTGACTAGGTTAAATATGTAACCTAACGATGAATATGCAAACTACCGTAATGCGCGAAGTGCTAGCGATGGTTGGGACGGTGGTGTTAGATGACCCAGATGAGTGGCTTTGGCTGCAGCTGTGGGGAATCGAAAATGAGAGACAGATCGTCTGTGCGCAAGATGGCCGGTGTTCGTGAGGACATTTCGGCTGGGGGAACGTTAGAAGTCGAATGCATAGAAGGTGCGCAGAAGGATAAAGGTGTATGGCGAGGGCTTTGGCGGCTGTTCGTGTGTACCCAAGCTGATGATGGTGCGCCGTTACGTGCACTTGTTGTCGTCGCGGGGGACGCAAGTCCAAAATACATCGTCACCGTATCCGGTCTGGTATCTCTTGCTGTCGAACTTGGCTTCAACGTTGTGAACATCCCACTTGCCGCAGGCCAAAAAGAGGTTTGGGAAATTGCGGAGGACCATAGGTAAAAATCTTTGGATCATTGCGCTTTGCGTGATAGCCGCAAAATCTTCACCAATCGCCGCACAAGCAGATGTTATCGACCTTGAAAAAGGTGAGTTTTCCAACACCACAAGATCACCCAGTCAATTCGTGTCAGGCGTTCTGGATCTTGATAGACCAACCCCTCAGCCCGCCGCACAACTGCTCGATCAGCCCGACCCTGTAGTTCTGCCAAGCGTGAGCGCACCCCGGCAGGGAAGTGCCGAGGTCGAGGAGATGATCCGCAACGTCGCCGCGCAATATCTTGATCATCCCGGTCTTACGGCTGCCGAACTATCGGGTCTGCAATGGCTCGCATTGTTTCGTGCAAATATCGGCATTGAATCCAATTTCAGGCAATCCGCCGTCTCGCATGTCGGCGCAATTGGGCTGGGACAGCTTATGCCCGAAACCGCCCGCGTACTGCGGGTGGACCCGCATGATGCCGAAGAGAACCTGCATGGCTCCGCGCGCTACCTTCTTGCGCAAATGCTGAGGTTCCAATCCGCAGAACTGGCGCTCGCTGCTTACAACGCGGGTCCTGAAGCCGTCACACGCTACGGCGGCATTCCCCCTTACCGCGAAACGCAAGAACACGTTGTCAAAGTGTTTGCGCTTTATCGCGCAACGATCCCACAGGAGAATTTGTGATGAAACAACTGAAGCGCCTTTTGGCTCTGACGCCCTTCTTTTTGGTCATGGCGGACCCGGCGCTCGCGCAGAACCTCGATCCGCTGGAAAATATGCTGCAAACGGTGGTCGACGCGCTCACCGGTCCAATCGGCCGCCTTGTTGGCATCCTCGGGTTGGTCGCCGCTGGCTACATGATGTTCACCGGGCGGCTTAACTGGCCGCTGTTTTTGGCGATTTTCCTCGGCATTGTTTTGGTATTTTCCGCCGCGACCATCATCGACGGTTTCGCAGCACCTTAAGAACGCAAGCAACCCTGCACCTGTCTTGAGGGTGCGGGGTCCCATCCATTTCAAAAAGGTGCCCGCAGATGCGTGAAACGCCCGTCTTTCTTGGATTGACCAGACCTCCCAAGTTTTTCGGGTTGCCTATCGGGTATTTCATTGGGCTGATGATGACGGCTGTGATCCCGTTTGTCGGATTGGACGAGTGGAAGTTCCTGCTTCTGATCCCCGCGGCTTATCCGGTGCTCTGGGTTATCGCAGATCGCAATCCCGCACTGTTTGAGATTTTGGCGACTGTGTACACAACGACACCGCCCACGAGGAACCGCGCCATTCGTGGCGGGGATAGTTATGGGCCCACACTGTCGATGGCGGGGTCCAATACGGCGCAACTCATCGGGGCAGCCGCGAGTAAGGAAGAACCTGCGGCACGTCATTTGCCATATATGTCATCGCTGACAGACGACATTATTCTGACGCGGCAGGGAGACCTGATGGCGTCGGCCATCGTGGAGGGGCTCGACAGTTTTACATCTGACGATGCGGACGTGGACACGCAAGCAGAGGCTTTCGCCCGCCAGGTGGGCCAGTTTGGCGAACAATTTGGATTTTACGTCAACAAGATAACCATCCCCGAGAAGGTCGATCTGGATCCTGTCGATGAAGACCCGTTCACCTCAGAAGTTGACCGCCGTTGGTTGTCGGATGTGAAGTCACGCAACCTCAAGCGACGTGTGATTATGATTTCGCTGCTCTTGCGACCAAGCATTTCTGACAAACTGGGCCTGTCAAAGTTTTTCTCCCCCAGAAAAGAGAATGCGCAGTTTCGCGCGGAACTCATCGAACGCCGGGACAAGCTGAATGAGGCAATGCGCCTTCTTGAGGGCATGCATCAAGGCGTTGGGTTTCGGCGGTTGCGCGTAGGGGATGGCGAGTGGTTGGGCCTTCTTGGCTCCGTGCAGGGTCAGAGCTACCAACCGCGCCATGCCGTTCCAGGCCAATTCCTGTCCACGGCAGGGGTCAACAGTGAGTTCACGTTTAAAGGCAAGCTGGTTGAGATCGATAATGGCCAGGAGAAACGGTTCGGGGCCTTGTTTGGCGTGCAAGCTTACAGCCCCAATACGTGGCCCACGATGTTGGACGCGTTAGAGCTGCCCTTTGACATCGTGATCACCAATAGCTTCACCCCGCAGCGCAACAACGCGGTTGTCGAGAAAATGAAACTGGTCTCACGCCAAATGAAGGCCACAGACGATGCTGCCCGTTCTCAACAACAAGATTTAGAACTTTCGGCTGATAACGTAGCCTCTGGCCGACAAGTTTATGGCACACACCATCTGTCGGTGATGGTCACGGCGGACAGTCCCAAAGAATTGGAGATCGCCGCATCCGAGGTTTGGCGCGCCGCGCAAGAAACGGGTGCTACGATGATCCGCGAACGCGCCAGTTATTGGGCCTTCAAAGGCGTGATCTCGGCCCTGTTCTTCGCTCAAGCTCCAGGGAATTGGTCCCATCGCGTTCGCACAGCCTTGCTGTCGTCCGACAATTTCGCCGAAATGGCAGCGTTTCACAAAGCACGCCCTGGCAGAGTCAAAGAGCAATCACCCTGGGGAGAGGTGATCAGTGTCTTCCCGACGATTTCATCGGGGATGTACCGCTTCAATTTTCATGACGCAGGCAAGCGCCTAGAGGAGCCGAGTGCGGGGCACACGCTTGTGTTGGGCCGCACCGGGTCAGGTAAAACCATCGGCACGGCCTTTCTTATGGCGCAGGCGCGACGTGTCGGTGCGCGCGTTTTGGTCTTCGACAAGGATCAGGGCCTGGAGATGTCAGTGCGGGCGATGGGTGGAGCCTACAGTTCGATCAAAGTAGGCGAAGCCACAGGGTTTAACCCGTTCCAAACTGAAACCGATGAGCGTGGTGCTGCATGGTTGACCGATTGGCTGACGGATATTTTGGCCCGCAACAAGCCGCTTTCCACGACACAGACTGTCGCGATTAACAACGCGGTGCGCCAGATCACCTCAGCGCAAGAAGGGCTCCGTACATTTGCGGGCTTGGAAAGCCTTGTCACATCTACCGATGATGATGGCGACCTCCTCGCGCGGGTGCGTGAATGGACCAAAGGTGGACGCTACAGCTGGCTATTTTCCAAAAAGGCCGACCAGCCGATTGAGATTGGTGAAGAGGTCGTTGGCCTCGACATGTCGGAGATTTTGGACCTCAGCACAGAACGCTCGGCCCTTCTGGCTTATCTCTTCCGTCGGATCGAGCGGGTCATTGAGGATCGAAAGCCGACGATGATTGTCATTGATGAGGCCTGGAAGATGCTGAACGACGAGATGTTTGAAAAGCGTCTGCACGATTGGCTTGTGACAATGCGCAAGAAGAACTGCGTGGTGATCATGTTGACGCAAACACCCGGCCATCTCGAAAAAAGCTCCGTTGGTCAGATCATCGCAGAGAGCGTGACGACGCAGGTGCTGTACCCGAACGCGCGCGCGAACCCAGAGGATTACAAGATTTTGCGGCTTAATGATCGAGAGGCAGATTTCCTATCTCGCGGGGCCGGTGCGATGCGGATTGCTTTGGTGCGTTCTGGTAGCGACAGCGTCTTTGTCGACATGGACCTCAGCGGTCTGGGAAGCGCGCTGACAGTTTTGGGTGGCGGGCGCACGGGAGAAGAACGTGCGCCTCATAATTGGCGCAAAGACACTGAGTTTTGGAGACATATGTCATGAAGTGGATCACAGGAATATTGTTGGCTTTGATTGTCCCGGGTTGCTCTGGTGTGAGCACCGGCCAGCGGTCGGATTGTTTTGGCCGCATGGACATAAGCGATACGTTTGTGACCAGAGATGGAACCAGCGTGTCGCTACATGGGGCATTGTCAGCGATAGCGCCCGTTGACGACTGTGGGTTTGTGGACTTTTGAGATGAGGTGCATTGGTCTCGCAAAACTATGCCTCCTGATTGTGATTGGCGGCCCAGTTTGGGGGCAGGGAGTTCCCATCATCGATGGAACCCGGCTCTCGAATGCGATCTCGCGGCTTTCGGAACGCGCGAGGGATTTCACCGAGCAGGGCACAAAGCTCGCCACGCGGGACGAACAAAGTACGCTGGAACAAGAACAGCTCGACGCCTTTGAACGGTTTTTGGCGCAGACAACCGGCATCACAGACATCTCCGGTTTCGAGACGGGTGGAAGCGGTATCCCGAGTGCTGCGGAGACCTACCCAATCGAAGAAAGCCATCCAGACCAGCAGCGGTTGTTTGGAGACAACGCGTCCGTTGAACAAATGATCATCACCACAGCGGCCCGCTACGAGAACCACCCTGGTGTGCGTAAAGTTGGGTTGTCTCCGACCACATGGCGCATCCTGTTCCAATCTTTGATCAAGCAGGAAAGCCGCTTCAACAATGCGGCTGTGAGCCATGTAGGTGCGCGTGGATTTTGCCAACTTATGCCTGGCACTGCCGCCGATCTTGGCGTTGATCCCAGAGACCCATGGCAGAACTTGGATGGTGGCGCGCGCTACATCGCCACGCAGCTCAATACCTTCGGCCGGATCGACCACGCCCTTGCGGCCTATAATGCTGGGCCGGGCAATGTGAACAAATATGGCGGCATACCGCCATTTGAAGAGACGCAAAATTATGTGCGCCGGATCCGTGGGTATTACGATGAATATCTGAGCATCATTACCGGCGCAGACATGACTGGATCCCTCAATGGGATCGACGGGGCGAGTGCGGCTTGGGGGAATTGGGCGGATGCCTCTGCCGGATATGGCGCCTATCAAAGCGGGCAAGTGGATCAGGCGATGCGCCGCGTCTCAGAATTGTTGCGACAAGCGGAGCCAACATCGGCCAAAGAGGCCGTCGACCACAACACCTACATGATGGCCGAACGGGCGAGGCTGATGGCTTTAACTCTGAGATTGCGCGCGGCCCACGTCAAAGTTGAAGCGGCGGCTGGCATGAACACCGCTGCGCAAAACCTTCAATACACAACATTTTGGGAGTTCACCGATGAAGGCTAGTATCAAAGCGGCATTCCTGGGGTTGGCACTCACGCTGCTGCCACTCTCGGTACACGCGCAAGGTGTTCCAGTCATCGACGGGACCAATCTTGCAAAGAATGTAGAGCAATTGCAGGCCGCGCTGCGCGACGCAGAAAACCAGATCGCGCAGATCGAAGAACTAAAACGGCAGGTCGAGCTACAGATAGAACAATTGACCAACCTTGAAAATATCCTGGGGTCAATAACTGGATTGAACGACATCGCGGCGCTGTACAATTCGGTTGAAGATATACGCAGTAGGGCCGCGAAAATTACGGATCTTAGCGGTTTCCGGGATGCACTCGCTATTGGCGATTTTGATGGCCTGTTGGAAAATCTGCTTGATGGCGACGTGACAATGGGAGAACGCCGCGCGGCTGATGCCATGCGCGAAACGCTGGCGGGTGCGGGCTTTACGCAGGAAAGGCTGCAGGGCCTTTCATCCTCAGATAACGCAGCTGATGGATTGATCGCGGAGACTGCCGCAGCGAATGCGACCGCGATCGCTGCAGCGCAACTGTCTTATGAAGAGGCGGGACAGAGCCTCGAGCGAATTGATGGGCTGGTGGGTCAAATTGCCAACCAGGAGACGATGAAAGAATCCATCGATCTCAACACGCGCATGGCGGCCGAGACCAACTTCATGCTGGGGCAGATGTGGCGGCTCAATGCAGCACAGGGTCTGGCAGCAGGTCAGAACGGGATCAACTGGGCCGCAGAGCAGGCCAAAGAACGCGCATTCTTTGATTTTTCGGGAGCAGCAGAATGATATCCCGCACAATATTTACTTTGATCTTTGCAATCCATCTCGCCTCGCCGCTTGCCGCTGAGGAATTTTCAGACCTGTCGCCGCAACAACTCCAAGAGAGTGCCGTGGAGGCAGTCAATGAGGACGACAGCCAACGGTTGCTGAAAATCATGAAAGAGATGCAAAGCCGCCAGCTATTGTTCTTTGCAGATACGAGCGAAGAGGATTGCAATCGTGAACCGGACCGCGTTGGCATCTTGGCCTTCAGACCCTTTGCATGGGGGTTCGCGCGAAAGGCCTATGTGACGTTCCTTAAGCAGCAACAGCTTGAAATGGGGGCTTGCGGCTGCCTCACACAACTTATGACGTTTGACGCGTTTGCACTCCAGATGACCGGTGCGCCTGCGGCGACCATGGATGAAGCGCAATACGAAATTCTGAACAACTATCAGCGAGATATGGGTAATCAGGTTGCGGACGCGCATAGGGCGCACCGCCAAACAAACTGCGAAGCCAACTGAAGATGGCCGTGATCGAAGACGTATTGTCAGGCGTTGATGCCACAGTTGCGAGCATCGGGGCAGACGCATTTGAAATTGTGGCGGGCTCAGTTGTGCCCGTCTTTCAGGTCGCAGCGGTCTTGGTTGTGGCGCTGACAGGGATAAATCTTGCCATTCAAGCCATTCCGATGACCGTACCCAACGGCATCAGCTTGATGCTGCGTATCGTTGTGGTCGCAATTTTCCTCACCAGCTTTAATAATTTCTTCGCGGTATATGATGCGATCACCGAAGCTCCATCGCGGTTTGGGGCCACCATTCTTGAGGCGGTGACGGGTGGCGGCGTCGCGGACCTCTATGACGGGTTGGACAATCTTTACAGCGAAAGCCTCGATGTTGGGAACGCCATAAGCGCCAATGGGTCTTACCTGGCAGGTGCAATTGCTGGCGTCGTGATGTTTTTGATCTCTGCCTTGATGGCCACGATCAGCATTATTGTGATCGCGGCGGCAAAGCTGATGATTGGCGTGCTGATCATCATTGCACCGCTTGCCATTGTGTCGACCATGTTCAAACAGAGCGCGCCCTTCTTTGAGGCCTATGTGAAGCTCGCTTTGGGGTTCGCGCTCGTGCCGATGCTGGCCGCGGCCATGGCCGGATTTACCATCGCCACGGCAGTCGCCGTCACACCGAGCGATATGAGCACGGTGGAAACCATTGGCGATATGGTCAGCTTCATCGTGGTGATGATGCTCGGGGCCGGGCTGATGTTGATGGTTCCGTCTATTGCGCAATCTTTGGCCCAAACAGGCATTGGGCTCGGTGCGATTGCATTCTCAACCTATGCGCAAGGCAAAGCGTTCGGATACGGCGTCGCCTCGACCACAGATTCTAGCGCACGCTTTGCCAGAGGCGCTACCGAACGCGCGATGGGGAAACCCTTGGCACGTGACGCGACAGCGCCGCGACGGGCGGGATTTGCCAGCACCAACACTGTGATTTCACTCGCACAGAGGATGCAAAGAGAATGATTGACCTTACTATTGAGGGGTGTGCGGTTTGAGCGAGCATGGCTTTGATATTGATCTGATCCTTGAACCGCGCCGGAGTGCGCGGCGGGCGTGGATTGTCGCATGGGTGGCTGTTGCTTTGGCGTTTCTGCTTGGGCTTGCTCTGGTCGTGTTGATGCCGCTCAGGACAACAGAGGTGTTCACCGTGCTGGTTGATAAGACAACCGGACAAGCGGAGCGCATCGTACAGGTTCAACCTACCGGTATTCAGGATGAGGAAGCCATCAAGCAGGCGCTTCTTGTCGCCTATGTGACGGATCGTGAGAGCTTTATTCTCGCGGGTATTCAACAAAGGCTGGAAAGCGTCCAGCGGCGGTCAATCGGTTCTGCACAAAGAGCACTCCGCGAACTATGGACCGACAGTGGTGACAACCAAGACTACCCGCCGCGCATTTACGGGCAGGGGGCCGAGGTCACGATCACAGTCAAAGCGATCAACTTCCTGGAGCCGCTGGTTGCACAAGTGCGTTTTGAAAAAACGTTGCGACGGACACGGCAGCAGACTGTCACTCGCGCCTTTGTCGCAACGATTGGATTTGAATTTGAACCGCGGCGGGAACGCCAGCTTCAACGTGTTTGGGAAAACCCCTTGGGGTTTGTTGTCTCAACCTATCGCGTCGATGCGGAAACACTTGGGGAAAACTGAAGATGAACATGTTCAAACTTGGGACAGGCCTGCTGGGTGCCGCACTGATGACGCTTGCGACGGTCTCCTCGGCAGAGCGTGCGCCTCGATCTTTGGGCGCTGATGCCCGTGTCCGCCAAGTGACCTACAGTCCCATTGATGTGATCCGTATCGACACACATCTGCGGGTCAACACTGCGATTGAGCTGGGACGCGGCGAACGTATCAGTCAGGTTTTGCTGGGGGATTCCGAAAGCTACGAAATCGAGGTCCTCTCGAACAGAAACACCGTGTCGGTCAAGCCGGTTGTGCCACGCGCATCAAGCAATATGACGATCTATACCAATCGACGCACATTGTCGTTTTTGCTGACAGAAGGGCGCAGCAACACCCATACGTTCCGCGTGGTGATAGAATATCCAGAAGAGCGCTCTGTGCCACCGACTGCGGCCACAGGCGTGAGGGACATCGGGTATCAATTCGCGGGAGAAGAACCGTTTCGCCCGCTACGTGTCTGGAACGATGGCAGACATACCTATTTCGAGATGCCTCGCGATGTCCGACCAAGTGTGTTCGGTATCAATGGGGCGGGGTTCGAGACAACAGTCAACTCCACAACAAATGGGCGCATCATCAAAGTGGCCGGCGTGCAGTCGGAATACGCCGTGCGTATCGGCGAGCGCGTTGTTTGCATTAGGAGGGTTACCGGTGGTGACACCCGAGACCAGGCAATCGTTTCTGTTCTGAACAGTAAGGAATTCTGAGATGGAGAGTGAGCCGGATTATGAAGTCAAAACGGAAGAGAAATCTGGCATAGGGCGCGCTGGCAAACTAGGTTTGGGCGTAATCTTGGCCGCTGTCATCGGGCTTATTGGGTATCCGATCATCGCCCCCCAGCTGTCATCGGTTCTGGAAACGTCTGAAAGCCAGGAGTTTCAGGATGAGCAGGATGGTAGCAGGTTCGGCCGTGTCGAACCCGGTGAAAATCCCCAAACCCAACAGCCGACCTTTGACATCGGCCCTCTGACCGACCAACTCGACCAGCAACGCGCTGAACTTGAGGGCAGGAATGCAGCACTTGCAGGTCAGGTGGAAGCCCTACAAGCGCAGCTGAAAGGAATTGCTGACGAGGCGGCGGCGGAATCCAACAGTATGGCGCAACAGCTGGCGGATGCGCTGCAACGCGCACAGGCCCAGAATGCTGAAGCCGTTGAGCAGCTAGAAACCAGCTTCCAGAACAGGTTGGCCCAATCAGAGGCCGAGGCAATGGACCGCCAAGCCAGTCAGACGACCCTTCTCGAAGACCTTCAAAAGCAGAACGCTGACTTGGCGGCCTTGGTGGCTGCGGGGACGTCGAATGCGCAGGATGCGGAACTTGAGCGTTTGCGGCTTCAGGCCGAGACAGACCGTCAGAGGCGTGAAGATGAAGCGGCGGCCGCTGCTGCAGCGGAAGAACAACGGACAGCAAGCCAACGGGAACAAGAAAGGCTCGCTGAGCTGCGCGCTGCACGCGCAGCTCAGAATGCTCTGATGGAAGCTCGGATCAAGTCGGATTCCGTTGTTTTTGATGAAGGGTCGTCTGGCGGGTCGGAGGATCAGGCAAACGCGGCTGGCACCAGAGATATTGATCCTCAGTCGGCAGATCAACGAAACAGGGACTTTGTTGCAAACGGCGGCATAGCGGCTGATGTGACCCAAGCAGAAGCGATTGCAAACCCATCCAACACGGTGCTGCAGGGGACGATGATCCAAGCAACATTAGAGAACGCTGTTGATTCAAGCCTACCTGGTGCTGTGACGGCAATGGTGAGTTATCCGGTCTACGCCTTCGACGGGACGCGAGTGTTGATCCCACCTGGATCACTTCTTATCGGCCAATACAGCTCGGACGTATCGCTGGGGCAGGCACGCATTCTTGTAGGCTGGACACGCCTTGTGACCCCCGATGGGCAATCCGTTCAGATCTCCGCCTTCGGGGGTGACGATCAGGGTCGGTCCGGGATCACTGGACGGGTGAACACGCGGTTTGCGCAACGGTTCGGCGGGGCAGCATTGATTTCGCTGATCGGGGCGGCTCCAGCCATCGCGGCCAGTTCAACGTCGAACGAGTTACGCGCCGAGACGGCGGAGAATGTCGCCGATAACTTTTCCAGCGCGACGGCAAGCATTGTGAACGAATATGCAGGGCTTCCGCCAATCATTGCAGTTGAGCAGGGTGCGCAGATCACGGTCATGGTGGACAGAGATCTGGAATTCTACTGATGCCGGGCCCAACGTCGTTTTTGCAAAGCTACCTGGAACCAATCGCAGGTGTCTTGCAGGATCCAGAAATCGTTGAAGTGGCAGTGAACCCGAACGGCAGCGTCTGGATCGAGCGCCAAGGCGGTGAGTTCATGATTGAGCATCAGGCTCACAAGTTTGCAGCTGAAGAGGCCAATAATCTTGGGATGTCGATCGCCTCAGCGGTCGGAGCGCAGTTTTCTGAGAAAAAACCAATCTTCTCTGGAAAGGTCATCTTTGAGGATAGGCCATTGCGCGCGCAGGTGGTCTCGTCCCCCGTGGTCGAGGGCGGCACGGCCATCACACTGCGGTCCTACAGCCAGAGAAAGGTTTCCTTGGAGAAAGCGGTTCTGTTGCACGGCAAGCTCGTCGATCTTGATGCCATACGCAAAGAGCGGGCCGAGAAAGTGTCGCAATGCGCAGGGCTTGGTGACATTGCCGGCGCAATGTCGGTTTGTGTCGAAGATCGGCTGAACATTCTGGTTTCAGGTGGAACATCGACAGGGAAGACGACATTTGCGCGGGGTCTCCTAGATCTTGTGTCCAAAAATGAGCGTATTGTTACGATCGAAGATGCTTACGAGCTGTTTCCAGATCAGAAGAATTCTGTCTGCTTGAAAGCCAGCAGAAGCGGAGCAGGGGAGACAACACCGGCCAAGCTACTTGAGGGCACCCTTCGGATGCGGCCTGATCGGATTATCCTCGGGGAAATTCGCGGCGAAGAAAGCAAGACGTTTCTAGATGCTATAAACACAGGCCATGGCGGATCATTTACAACCATCCACGCGGATACCGCACCCAAAGCAATCGACCGGTTAGCACTCATGATTATGTCTGTGGGAATTAACATGACTTTCGAAGAAGTGCGTCGCTACTGTGCGTCTAGTATCGACGTTGTCATTCAACTGGGACGCATCGCAGGCAAGCGCGGTGTAGTTGAACTTTACTTGCCAGGGATGGAGGCTGTTTAGGACGGCGGCTAAGTTCCAAAAATTCCTGTTATCGTAACTAGCCGAGCTCTATTGTTCCCGTGGCTCAGCCTTTTCAGGCCAACCAGAGCACTGTTGTAGGCGCGGCGGGGCAGAGGTGCTAAGGTGTACTTTCGCTGCACCAATGGCGGACCGGACACTCGCTGCGCTGTGTATGAACTCACACTCTGCAGACAAAGCAACCGTCATGTTGTTGCTAGTTTGCTGCCATAGTCTAGAGTTGTCTTATGGTAGTTTATCTTGCTCTCAACCTGTCAATTGCGGCCTGCATTTCAAGCCTGATCTTGTTGACGTTCGCCACTGTGGAGATGATAAATCCAGGCTTCAAGTTTTGGCCGCCACCAAAGAACGAACCGTGGAAGAAAATATTGTTCATGACGCTTTTTCGGATCATGGTTTATGGATTGGTTATCGCTTCCATCATCTATCTTTGGCAGGATGGGCTGCAATCTTCGACGTCAGTAAACATAGCCGCTATCATTTTTCTTTTGTGTGGATTTATTATCGCCTTCTGGGCGACGGGGGCGCTCGGGTGGGCAAACGCTTTTGGGTCAAAAGAAGGTTTGAGGACAGACGGAATATTCGCATATTCACGCAACCCGATTTACATCGCCACATGGTTTGGGCTTGCAGGATGGGCGCTTCTTGTACCTACCCCATTCATAGCTGCAACGCTGTGTTTCTGGGCGTTGCTCTATCTGGTAGCCATCTTTCTCGAAGAACGTTGGCTACTTGAGGAATATGGCGAACCATTTACCGAATTCTGCCGTAAAGTTCGAAGGTTCTTTTGACACCTTCGCTGCGCACCGCACGAACGACCGGTCTCCGCCTTTGGAACGAATTGCATGAGTTTTGCACCAGCTCAGACTAGCCTTGAAAACAAGGTCACTGAGGCGGTGCAAATTTCAGGTGCATAATTAGCGTAAGGTGCGTGAGGGTGCCGCACTTAACATCGGAGGATCCTCAGGCAGTTCTTTCAAGCTCTCGGGCCTACCAGTTTTGGCCCATGTACCTCTTGCTAGTCTTCAAACTCGATGCAGGTGTATTGATAGCCACGCCCAGAATAGTCGAAATACTGACTTTCCTGCGCAGCCCGATGCTCGTTCCAAGAAGTTCCAGAGTCCTGTTGGAGTTCGCATCTCTCGCCACTCACTTGCGCTGATAGTGCATGTGATCCCGTTGGTAATTCATCTCCAAACCGATACGCTGTCATGAACGGAGCTGACTTGCTCTTACAGCCCCAGATGATCATTCCATCACGCGACACTATGAAAGCGGTTGGTTTGCTAGATACTCCAACAAATCTCAAAGCGCTGGCTTGAAGGGAGCATTCAAAGCGATTTCCGATCTCACACAAGGATGCCGTGTTCCATCCGATACAACTGAACTCGGCTCTCAGCAGATTGGCAGGCATGAGGAGCCATGACGCAAAAACGTTTGCCTCATTTTCCACCTCATCTTGGAAGTTATTCAGCGTCTCGTGACTGTCTTCAAAGCAATCTCGCACATTCCGATGACACATGAAGTGTCCTAGCTCATGAGCGTAAGTGAAGCGTTGGCGGCGCTTGTTCTCAATCTCAGAGTTCAGCAAAATCGTCCACTTTTCTGTGTTCTTTGTTTTTACCAGACACCCTTCAAAAGAGTCATAGCCATCAATCTTGGTTTTCAGCTCTCCGCTAAAATCGCTATTCTGGAGTGCGCCATCGATCAGCGCTGAAATATCCAGGGGGTAAGTGTTTGGGCCGTGGTCCTGCCAAAGCCGTGTAAGGCGGTTCGCCTCCTTAATTGGAGGTCTACTAATCTTCGTCGTCAAAACCTGAAGCTATCCTTTCAATTGTACGCTTGTCACTTTCAGACAGCTTTTTGAATTTTCTGAAAAAAGCGTCTTCAACCTGCCCGACGTGCCTGTCTGAGGGTTCCATCTGCGTATCATCCAAAAAATACTCTGGGGATTCACTGAAGTGGTTAGCAATCTTAAGCAAAAGCTCTGCAGATGGCTTGGCATGCTCTTTGTTCTCAAGTTGCCAGACATAAGCCTTCGAAGACCCAATAACAGTTGCCAGCTCTTCAAGGGTCAAATTTTTGGACGTCCGCAATTTTCGGAGCTTTGCGCCAAATTTTTCGGCCATAGGAAATTTCTCTCTAACTTCAGTTGACAGAAGTATAGCGATGACTATATCAGAGCTCAAGTGTAGCGTTCGCTATACTTAATTAAACCTATATGGAGCACTACAAATGACAGAGACCTGCAAAGCCTCAAATGGCGATAAATGGGAAATCTACAAAGACGCGGCAAACCAATGGCGCTGGCGTCGTACGGCATCAAATGGCAACGTCGTTGGCGCGGCTACTGAGGGCTATGTCAACAAATCCGATTGCATCGCAAATGCGCAACGCAACGGAATGACATGCACGCCGTCGTAACAACGGGCTACGCGGCTACCTCCCAGTCGCGTAGCACTTCTCTTGCGGTATATATCGTTTTGTATTGTTAATTCTGATCAGTTGGAGACCAAGATGCCTAAGACCATATTGATATTCTCGGATGGAACGGGGCAGGTTGGTGGGCTGAGGCCAGATCAACGGTTGTCGAATATTTACAAGATGTACCGAGCGATGCGGCCGGGTCCAAATTCTTCAATTTCACCTATGGAACAGGTCGCGTTCTATGACCCAGGACTTGGAGCCGGTGAAGCTGGTGGGTTAACTTTCAAACGCACGCGAAACTTTTTCGCGTCTGCTGTTGGCAGCGGGATCGACGAGAATATCATCGATTGTTACGAGGCCATTATTGCGAACTACGAAGAGGGTGATCGGGTTTGCCTGTTTGGCTTTAGTCGTGGCGCATACACGGTTCGATGTGTGGCCAACGTGATGAATCTGTGCGGTGTCCCCACCAGAATGGCGGATGGCAGTGCAGTCCCAACTAACGGGCCAAGGCTTCGTAAAATCGCTGAAGATGCAGTCAAATATGTTTATAATCATGGCGCAGGTAAAGACCGTAGAACGTATTTTCCTGAGCGGGAAGCCAAAGCGGAGCGGTTCCGGAACAAGTATCATTCGAACGGCACGGGCATGGACGGCGAGTCTCAGGGCAACGTTCAGCCCGATTTCGTCGGCGTTTTTGATACCGTGGCAGCCCTTGGTTCACGTAAAGCCCAATGGGTCACAATGGCAGGTGGTTTGATGCTTTGGGCGACCACTGCCGTCGGTTGGTGGAATGATTGGACATGGTTGTTGACCGTCCCACTCACGGCGATGTCTTTGATTGCCCTTTACTGGGTGGTAGTGACCACAAAAAGCCAGATTAAGTATTTTCGTGAGGTGCCCGGTGGGCGGATAACATCGTGGCATTTTGCTTCATGGAATTTAAAGAATTATGATAAGTTTCTCGATAATCTGGTGCGCTTTGCCCGCCATGCCATTTCAATCGACGAAAATCGTAAGAGCTTTCCCCGTGTTGGATGGGGGCATAAAGACGACTATCGGAAAAATGCGCATTTGAACCCAGCTTGGTTGGAGCAGGTTTGGTTCAGTGGCAATCATTCAGATATCGGCGGTAGTTATCCTGAATCAGAGTCTCGGCTTTCAGATGTAGCACTGCAATGGATGATTGATGAATTCCAGCAAGCAGTTCCAGAAGTGCATATCCAAAAAGAGCTGCTTGTAACTTCACCAGACGTGAAAGGACTGCAGCATGACGAGGTGTTAAGTACAGCCCAGATGTGGCCAAGATTCATACCTGATTGGCTTCGACGTAAACTTACGTGGTCGGCGAAGACCCGACGGGTTCATGTAGATGCGAAATTGCACCCGACAGTATTTGAACGCTTAGACGCAGACGAGGTGCCTCACATTAACGAATCCAAAGCTTATCGGCCCGCAAACCTTAAGGGACACAGCAAAGCAGGAAGCTTTCTCGACTGAGTGGCCATGCGTCCGAAAAGGCTGACTTGATATGGTCAGTAGACTTGGCAATGCGGCACGTCTGGTTTGCCCCTTCCAAGACTTGCGCGTTAGGATAGGGAGTTCCCAAAATGGTAAGCAAAAATCTCAGGTTCCGAACTGAACCTTTTGTATTCCCGCTGCTCGTTGATGACGTAGAATTTCGCTGGTGTTCGTGAAAAGGCACCGATGTGCATCAGATGAAATCACGAAGTGATCGTCGGTATCGTAGTGCGCCTTTATCTGGCCAAGTCTTTCGAAATTCGAAGCATAGCGTGTGTTCTTCGGATCGTTAGCTCGTTGTCGATAGCGTCTGAGTTATGCGCTGTGCCCTGCATGCAGAAGTTTATAATGAGAGATGGTTGGGCGAGATGATCCGCAGTTTTGAGTAACAAGCATCATTGACTTAACGCAATTTTTTCCATACTAAATCCCTCATAACGCAATACTGTAGAATCGGAGCAACCATGGGCGATTTTGTGAAGACCCGCTTTCCTGTCGCCATTTATCGCGGCCTTATAATTGATCTTGAGGATCGCCTGCGTGGCGAGGCACTCAAGGCACATCGGATGATCCAAGATCACTCCGGCCTTGATCAACTTCGCGGACGGCGGCTTGAAGGAATGTCGCGCTTCCACATGATGGAAAAGGGTTTTCAGGAAGTTTGCGAACTCCACGGAGGCGCTTTACTTGCAGGCGGAATCATTCCCGGCACGGACTTTAAGGTTTTTCAGCCATTTATGCGTTTCGAGCATGCGAGCCAAGGTTTCATTATTGGCCTTGCTGCCATGCCAGAACCAAGCAAACTGCCTACCAAAAACAAATCAAGGTTGGCCGGGGTGACCCTAAATTACCATATCTCGCCACATTTCGACCTTGACGGCAAAGGCCCTAAAGCTGGGGATATTTGTATTTTGTTTCTCTTTTCTCGCGACCGTGAACAGGCTGGGAAAATAGAGGAACTTGCCATTGGCGTAGTGGATTCAAATTACGATCAATATCTATTTTATGAACGGATCGATCAGTACCTTGCGGACGACGGTGACGTTTCGGAATCCAGCTCGCCATTCCCGACGCCCCCAGCGTTGCCTTCCAGCGGCGCTGTCCGCCTGAAAAGCACAATGAAGACCTTTATGCCGCCCGAAACGCCATCTTTGGATGACGAAGAAGACGGCAAGGCATAGCTGGTGCGATAAGCACCGACGGGAGAGAATGATGCGAGTGGGAACACCTGGCTTTGTGCCAGAACGTTTAGTTGAAGCCCGCGCAGCGCGGCGGATTCAAAGCATGAAAGAACTGGCGCGTATTTTGGGCGTAAATCCGAGTTCTGTGTCGCGTTGGGAAACAGGGAAGCAAGCCCCTGAAGCAGAAGCATTGTCCGAGTTGGCTAAAGCACTGCGGGTGAGACGAGAGTTTTTCCTTCGGCCTGTATTCGATAGCTCGAGGCCCATGTTTTACCGTAAATTGGCCAGCACACTGAAGCGTGACCGCGAGTATCAAAAATCCCAGGTGAACTGGCTACATGAGATAAGCGATGTCTTACAGCATTACGTGGACTATCCCGAACTGGACATTCCTGACATGCTCGGCGGCTCTAGTTATAAGCAGCTCCGAGATGAGGACATTGAGGATATTGCTGGCGACTTGCGGACTCATTGGCAGTTGGGGCAGGGGCCATGCACCAATGTTGTAGCGGTTCTAGAAAAGATTGGGTGCGTTGTCGGTTCAATTGAAATGGGAACGTCGAAACTCGACGGTGTATGTAGCTGGTCAAAGGCTGAAGACAGGCCACACATCCTATTGGCATCTGACAAAATGAATCTACCACGCAGACAAATGGATGCGGCGCATGAACTTGGTCACGCAGTCCTTCACAAAGGTGTTAGCGCCGGTTCTTTGCGTGATGATCTGAAAGAAATCGAACGGCAAGCATTCCGGTTCGCAAGCGCCTTTCTGATGCCACAAACCACTTATGTACCTGAAGTTCCGAATTTCTCCCTTGCTGGACTGCTGTCACTGAAAGAGCGCTGGCGCGTTTCGGTAAAGGCACAGATCAAACGCCTGCTCGACCTTGAGATCATCCCCCCAGACCACGGCACCCAGCTTTACAAAACATATTCTGCCAAAGGTTGGAGTAGACAAGAACCTATGGACAGGGAATGGGCTGTTACAAAACCACGTATGCTACGCGATGCGCTTTACTTGATAGTAGATTCCGGAACGCGCACGAAGGAAGACTTGCTATCGGTCGAATTCACCATGCATCCGGGCGACATTGAAAACATTGCCAATCTGCCATCTGGCTGGTTTACAAAGAACACAGGCGATGTGGTGCCTTTGACACTGAAACCCGCTACTCCGCGCGGAACAGAGCCCCCTGCAGGCGGCTCTGTCATCTCATTTTTCCGACGCGAACAACCTTGAGGGGATAAGACGTGCGTGTATCCATCGACGTTTTGGAGGAGGACTTGGATGGCGACTACGGATCAGTGCCGGGGCTTATTATTACATGCTCCCGATGCCGCCACTCGGTTGAGGTCTTTGGAACGGAAGAAAGTTCCTTAAAACGCGGAGCAGTCATGATGCGTGATGAATGTCCTTTTGACGAGGCCAATTTCTACGAAGCCTAAGCCAATTTCGGCGGAGGTCACGCTGAGCCCAGCGGATATAAAAATTATTTGAGGGCTTCCTAAACTGAATATTGATTGAGTATCGAAGGACATTGGAATGGCATTACCCTCAAACTACCGGTGGATTGTGGTCGGCAATCTGGCAATCAGGAATCGTGCAAACGCCCCGCATTATGCACCGGCATTCGAAATAGGTGACTTGCTAGCGGCGCTAACGGATCGGATTGCCCGTGAGGATGTACATCGTCCATATGCGAAAAATTCGCGGCTGATGTGGTGTGCTGATCTGGCTGAAGATGACGATTACTACCGGATGATCCTTCAGGTTGGAGACAAAAACGTAACTGGGGTTTCATTCCTACATTTCGAAACCAAGGAAACACGAGACATTGAAAAGGATGAAGATGAAGGTGGTCACTATGCTGCCCACATTCTGATAAAGAAGACGGGCGATCAGTTTGGGCGGCATTTGATCTTGATCGAGAAGGTGCCAGGCATTTACCTATCTTCGGTCAAGGATCATCTGACTTGGGTTTGTAAGAGCGCGCTATACGAAAAAGAGGCTCAGGATGATGACGGTGAATCTAAGCGGTTTCGGCCAGTCTTCGAGATTGATGGTCATCAATCCAAGACTATCCGTGAGGCGTTGAGGACGGGGACGCTTCAGGACATTGAGTTCATTGGACACGAAGAAAATCACGAAGATGGGTTGGATGAAGATCCAATTGTGGAAGAGATCGTCCATGAAGCAGGGTGGGAGGTGAAAAAACGTGTCACCGAAGACCAAGCGCAAACGATTTTTGGACGTATTGGCGGATTCTTGGGTGGCTTCAGAGGTGGTGCTGATGACACGCAGATTTTTGTTAGGATCAAGGCTGCAAATGGCCAAATCAAACGAACTGAAGTGCACCACAACGGCGATGAAATTCTTGAACAGGCATTTGTGCAGAACGAAATCGTCAATGAATTCGACCCCCCCCCTAACGCAACGCTATGAGGCGTTCCGCCAAGACATGGTTGAGAAGATGATCGCAGTCGCCGACGCAGTGGGCGGTTGAAATGGCCCTTCAGAAACATACCAAGGTCTTCACCGTATTCTCGTTCTTACGTCTCCGAAGCGCTGATATTTTTTGGTATCAATGGATTTATCCGTCTATCTTTTTCGCCGTGACCTTTGGTGGCTTCCTATTCTGGGGCCATCAGTTCGTTAGTTTTGATCAGTCGAAGTTGATTGGAGATGTCAACGCCTTGATGGGCATTTTAGTCGGGTTCTATATTGCAGCCTTGGCAGCAGTTTCGAGCTTTGCAAATGAGAACCTAGATCAAATCATGAGGGGCAGAGCCCCAACCCTTACATCTGTTCGCAAGGGCAATGAAATCAAAGAGACGCTGACCAGACGGCGGTTTCTGGCAATCATTTTCGGATACTGCGCCACCCTGGCAATCATCCTTTATGTCTTTGGAGTGCTTCAAGTCCATTTGACGGTAACGCAACCAGCCGCGCTTTGGGCGCAAACCATCATGAGTGTAGTAGGATATATTGCTTGGGCGATTTATTTATGGATAATCTCTAGTTTGCTTGTCGTGACCCTTCCAGGACTCCACTACCTTGTTGAGCGCATGCACCGAGCATAAATCACAACTTGTGTGGGCTCTCGCGCCCTGCAAAAACGACCGCTGGTTCATCTAGAATTAAATTTCCGACAGATGCGGTCATTTACCGGATGAAAGCAACGTCAGTACTGATTATCCGTGATATCGATTTAGGGAGACGCGATTTTGAAGGTACGCATTAAGAAAATCGCAGGGAACTGGGAAGATGGCTATGCTCTCGATAAGCATACTGCCAGTAGCACATTCACCGGCCACAACGAACAAGGTTATGCGACGTTTGACACTGTCAGAACAGAAGCAGGCGAGGCAGTTTACCAGCTCAAGTACAGGCAGGATTTCGATCAAGTCCAGCCGCTGGCAAAAGCCGTCATCAAGTACATCCTCCCTCATTTGGGTAAGATCGGCTTGGTGGTCCCTGCTCCAGCCTCAAATGCACGCAACCGGCAACCCGTTCATGAGGTCGCGGCAGCGATTGCAGAACGTATCAAGGCACCTTTTTTCGACGACATGATCATCAAGTCAGCAGTAGCCGCAAACTCAAACTCGCTTAAGAATATGAGTACTAAGGAAGAAAAAGAAGAGACCTTAAGGGGCCGTTTCCTTCTCCAAAAAAGGATCGGCAACGATGGAACTTGGAATGCTTTGATAGTGGATGATCTCTATCATTCTGGGGCAACAATGGAGGCTGTTTGTGAACTACTTTCGGGCTATAGTAAGATCGGAAATGTATACGTGGCCGCCCTGACATGGAGATAACGATGCAGACAGTATTCATCGCAGGTTCAATCAAGATCAAGCGCCTTCATCCGCTGTTCGTAGAGCGTATCGCAAACATTGTCCGCGAAGGAATGCCGGTTATCGTCGGCGACGCGAACGGGGCGGACGCATCGATCCAAGCCGAACTTCTTGCTCAATCTGCATCAGATGTGACTGTGTTCTGCACTGGTGAAATGCCAAGGAACAACCTTGGCGACTGGAAGGTCCACCGAGTTAAGTCTTCGGCCCAACCTGGAACCAGAGCCTATTTCACTGCCAAAGATATCGAAATGGCTGAACGTGCAGAGTTTGGTCTGATGCTTTGGGACGCTGCCAGCACAGGCACATTAAGCAATGTTTTCGAGCTGTTATCACAGGGTAAAAAGAGTGTCGTTTTTGTGAATAGAGAAACAAAATTCCTGAACGTGAAGCAGGGTGGTGATGTTCTCGATCTGGTAAGCTTCATGAGTGACGGTGCGAGAAAGACAGCTGATCGGAAGATACGTCTTGGCGAGCGTGTCAGTCAGTTGGCTGGTATTCAATCTAATATGGCTATCTGACTCACTTAAATTTCCAGCAATCTGGCTTCCACTTTCAGGCGAGGGTGACACCTCTACTTGCTCATGTCGGACTTTCACGGAGAATCTTATCGTCTGATCAAAGTCGCATAATATTCAATATGTGAAAATTTGATCCGTAAAGCGATGACCTACCGGGGCAGGGACCAGTTGTCACATTTGGCGTAGTCTTTCAAGGTGGCCGTTCATTCATGTTGCAGCTAATGCCGGGTGAGAGCCCTCTTTGACCGATGCTGAACGTTGGATGAATGGCGGCTTTTGAGGTCAGGTCCAAAAAACAATTAGGCCAAGCGCCGAGCAAACAAAACAGAACTGACTGTAGACATAGTGTCTTGACCTACTACCCACTTTCTACCAGTAGTAATTCAGATGGTTTCCAGCCGCTGAACATGCGTCTGGGATGAAAAGGGAATACGGTAAGGAAGAGCTGCTAAGCGCCGAAACCGTAACTGCCCCCGCAACTGTGAGCGGTGAGTGACCCCGATGAACACCACTGAGCCTTAGGCTTGGGAAGGTTCGGGCGAACGCTGATCCGTAAGTCAGGAGACCTGCCATCAACGACACCAATAGGTGCCGTAAATGTAACTCAACCCAGACGGGGTGTCTGGTTAGGAGATCATGATGGCGACACGGAAATTCCCGTGCTTTAAAACATGTCTGCCCTGCGCCCCGCATATTCGCGGAGGGCGATATGATCACGCACCAAAACCACAAGATAACCGTCTGCACACCCTGCAGGCATAAAGGCACGGACTGCCGCCCAGGATTCGAGTTGATCGAAAAGCTAGGAGCCGCAATTGCAGCGGCTGGGGATACGATCTCCGAAGATTTCGAAATATCGGGTGTGGCCTGCATGGCGGGCTGCGATCGGCTCTGCACGGTCGCCTATCATGGCAGCCGCAAAGCGACCTATTTGTTCGGCGATGTCGACCCAAAAGTGGACATCAACGATCTTGTCACCTTCGCACGGCAGTATGCCCACTTATACGACGGTTGGTGTTCTTCGGTAGATCGTCCAGGCAAGCTACGTAAATCCACACTTGCAAGGGTGCCCTCTGCGATGATCGCAATGGAAGCCAGTGACGTGCGCGCATCATGAACGCCGCTGATCTTGAGGTGAACGGTGTGAGTTGGGCACCGACCAATTCGGGCCAACCAGTGCTGCACCCCACAACCTTCAGCGTTGCTGCGGGAAGGGTTTTGGGTGTGGTGGGGCCGAATGGTGCGGGAAAATCTACTTTGCTGCGGCTTCTCTATCGGTTTCAACACCCCAAGACAGGGCAGGTTCGCGTGGGCGGACAAGACATCTGGTCCATGTCGGCTCGTGACGCCGCCAGGCGGACCGCAGCAGTCTTGCAGGAACAGGCTTCGGCATTCGGACTGACCGTTCAAGAGATCGTGCAACTGGGCAGAACACCGCATCGGTCAGGCTTTGCCGCATCGGGGGCGAGCGACGAGAAAGTTGTTGATTACGTCTTGGACACCCTTGGTTTGCACCCCTTGGCGCACCGTGACTTTGGCACATTGTCCGGCGGTGAACGCCAGCGCGTAATGGTGGCGCGGGCTTTGGCCCAGGAACCTCAGGTCTTGATCCTTGATGAACCGACGAACCATCTTGATGTGCGCCACCAGCTTGAAGTCGTGTCGCTGATTCGCAGTTTGGGCATGACCATCGTGGTGTCGCTGCATGACCTGAACATGGCTGTGAGCGTTTGTGATGATGTGCTTGTCCTCAAAGACGGGCATCCACAAGGCTTTGGTACGCCGCAAACGTTACTGACCGACACCCTCGTTTCGAACACGTTTCGCGTTGATGCGCGGCGTGAAACCCTTGCCCCCAGCGGGGCCCCTCATTTCACATTTAACCTTCCAGATTGAAAAGGAACCTTAATATGAAACTTACACTAACAACACTGGCAGCCCTTTTGATGGCAGGGTCTTCTATCGCCCAAACCACCGTGCAAAGCTGTAACCGCGTCGTGACGTTCGATGCCCCACCACAGGCCGCCATTTCCAACGATGTGAACCTGACCGAAATGATGCTGGTCCTTGGCCTTGCAGATAACATGGTTGGCTACACTGGAATATCCGGTTGGAAGACGTTGGACGAAGACATGACCGCCGGTGTCGAAGAATTGCCCGAGCTATCGGCGAAATACCCGTCCAAAGAAGTGTTGATCGGGGCTGATGCGGACTTCTTCTTTGCGGGCTGGAATTATGGCATGAGGGTTGGCGGCGAAGTGACACCAGAGACCTTGGCCCCCTTCGGCATCCAAGTTTATGAGCTGACCGAAAGCTGCGTCCACGTCGGCGAAAAAGACGCGGCATCTATGGACGACATGTATAATGATCTGCACAATCTGGGTGCGATCTTTGATGTATCCGACCGCGCTGAGGCGTTGATCGAAAGCTACCAGATGGCACTGCAAACATTCCTCGCCGACCTACCCGCGCTGGAAACTGCTCCACGGGTGTTTGTCTATGACAGCGGTGAAGACGCGCCGTTCACGGCAGGGGCATACGCTATGCCAAATGCCCTGATCGAGGCCGCAGGCGGTACCAACATCATGAACGACTTTGAAAAAAGCTGGGCAACTGTCGGCTGGGAGGCAGTGGTCGAGCGTAACCCTGAGTTCATCGTGATCGTGAACTATGGCGAGGTCACAGCAGATCAAAAGCGCGAATTCATGATGTCCAATCCTGCGTTCGCGGATATCGACGCGGTGCGCAATGATCGGTTCGTGGTGCTTGAATATGTCGAAGCAACGCCTGGGCCGCGCAACATCGAAGCCGTCAAAACACTTGCCGCTGCATTTCGGGCTGAGTGATCTGACATGACCCAAAAACAGCAATCGATACACTCTCCCAGACCATCCCGCGATCTTTGGATCACCGGCATCTTTGGCGTGCTGGCACTTTTGGGATCGTTGTCGATTGCTGTAAGCGTCGGGGCCATCGCGGTCCCTTTGGAAACCGTCTGCGGCATTTTGATCAACAAGATTGCCCCAGACACGATTGCCGTTGATTGGTCTAAGGGCCGCGAGGCTATCGTTTGGGATATCCGGTTCCCGCGCGCCATCCTCGCCTGTTTTGTCGGGGCGGGGTTGGCAATCGTCGGGGCCAGCCTTCAGGCGGTGACGCGCAATCCACTGGCGGACCCGCATCTTTTGGGGATTTCAGCAGGTGGCGCATTCGGGGCAATATTGGCGCTGTTGCACACAGGGTTGTTCATAGGGCTTTTGACCGTTCCATTGTTGGCGTTTATCGGTTCGCTTGGAGCGACACTCATCGTTCTGGCCGTTTCGCAATTTGCAGCCGCAACCAGTGCGGATAGGCTGGTGTTGGCGGGCGTGGCTGTGTCGTTCATCGTGATGTCGGCGGCGAACGTTTTGATCTTTCTGGGTGACCCACGAGCCACACACACCGTGGTTTTCTGGATGTTGGGCGGCCTTGGTTTGGCGCAATGGGATCAACTAATTTACCCAGCAGTGGTCCTAGTAGGTTGCGGAACCTATCTGTGGCTTAAATCAGAAACCCTGAACGCCATGACAGTCGGGGACGAAACCGCCACCACGCTCGGTATTCCCGTCGCCCGTTTCAGGCTGTCGGTCTTTGTCATCGGGGCGTTGATCACCGGCGTCATGGTCGCGTTCTCTGGCATCATCGGGTTCGTCGGCCTCATGATTCCGCACATCGTGCGCCTCTTAGTCGGAGGCGACTACCGCCGCCTTATACCTATCTCTGCATTGTGCGGGGCCGTATTCCTCGTTTGGGCAGATATCATCGCACGGACCATCATGGCCCCAGACGACATGCCCATCGGGATTGTCACGGGTCTGGTCGGCGGGGTATTTTTCGTTTGGTTGCTGCGACGGCGAATACGATGAGAGCGACGTGTTGCTTTGAACGGCAATGACGATTACAGGCCTTCGGCCTCAAACAGCCAAGGTTGGCTTTGTCCGCATCTTACCAGTTCGTGCGCCCCGCAGCGAAGGTCGGCTCACCACAGTTTGCCTTTGTGGCTGGACACGGAAAGATCCGAGGACAGGGGGCTAGAATTTTACCCTTTGTGCTCTAGAATTTCCATATGGCACCAAAGACAACACTGAACGCGGATAACCTTGCAGCACTTGGCGCTGAGCGTCTGGCTGATCTTCTGCTTGAGATCACCAAAGGCAATGCGGGCGCTAAGCGACGGCTCAGGCTCGAACTGGCGGGCGAAGCAGGGACGGGGGATGTTGCACGGGAAATTCGTAAGCGGCTTTCGGCGATTGCGCGGTCGCGG
>TARA_R110002126_G_scaffold291777_2_pt1 | contig 68269 bp, 66 predicted proteins | sample TARA_R110002126 | Tara Oceans TARA_R110002126 (sample SAMEA4397536) | marine metagenome | biome: Polar Biome; feature: [DCM] deep chlorophyll maximum layer (ENVO:01000326); material: water (ENVO:00002006), including particulate matter (ENVO:01000060) such as... | depth 30 m | reverse complement strand
AAGCATGCGGATATGAATTCATTACTTAGTGACAAGCGCTAGCCAGTTGGTTTGAAAAATGGTGCCTGTTTCTTGCACCAAAACGCTGTCACATCGAATGGTATGTTGACGCCTGTAAATAGTCGGGTTTTGCAAGCAATCCCGAAATTTGATCATGCACGAATGAAAACCCGATGCGAAATGCGTGACGCGTGGTTCAGATAGTATGGCTACCTGTAGAAACCTTCGGTGCCAGTCAGCGTTGGTATGCAAATCCGCGATCTCTTTCGAGTCCGTCATGGTCATCATCGAGTGAAAGTCTCTCAACTTTTTGCAGACAAGACCAAGTTGGATTTGCTTCGATAAAGTGGACCGGACAGCCCAGACCACGCACAGCCATGTGGATCTTGGTGCTCAGACCGCCGCGGGAGCCGACAAGGGCTTGATCTTCAGCCCCCTTTTTGCACCAGCAGCGTGCTGATCAGCGCGGATGATGGTGGAGTCAACGATCAGGTATTCGAAGTCCGGATCGTCCGACATCGCCTCGAACATGCGCCACCAGATGCCCTTCTGGCTCCAGCGAATGAAACTACGAAAGACACTGTTCCACTCACCGAACACGTCCGGCAGATCACGCCAGGGCGAACCGGTACGCACAATCCAAAGCACTGCCTCCACAAACATGCGGTTGTCCCTGCCGGATGAACCACGGGTGCGATCGTTACCAATAATGTGCTGCGATATGCGCTCCCACTGCTCGTCCCGAAGAATCAAGCGATCCAATACATCCATGACTGCCTCCAAAAGACAGTATTGAATCTGATTTGCCCTCTCTTGGGAATCCCAAGAGTCCACACGACCTAGAGGCTAGTGCCAGAGCCTGTAACGGCTGAGATGGAGCGTCGTCTGGGCATAGCGCCAACCACTCCATCTATTCAGATGACTGCAGGGCGCGCAGCGCGATTGGAGGGCCGCGTAGTGCAGGGTTTTGGTGCGAACTCAGAAATTTGGATCAGGTCTATTTACAAATCAGTTCTTCTATACCTATAATAAATGAACATAAAAGTTCATACAATGAACAGAAGGATTATTATGTATCACGTTGGTGTGGATGTAGGCGGGACGTTCACCGATTCCGTCGCTGTGTCATCTGAAGGAAGGGTATTTGTCGGTAAGTCGCCGACGACTCACGAACAAATTTCCCGTGGTGTTCTCGCCAGTCTTGAAGATCTTGCCTCGAAAATAGGGGGAGACCTGACACTCAATGAATTGTTGGCGCAGTGTTCCTATCTGGGTAATGGCACAACGGTCGGCACCAATGCTCTGGTTACGCGTAACGGTGCCAAACTCGGGCTCATACTGACCGCTGGATTTGAGGATACTCCATTTATCCAGCGCGCAATCGGCCGGTTGGCCGGCCTGACCGAAAAACAGATGCAATATCAGGTTTCGTTACGACAACCCAAACCTCTCGTCGGTCGCAAGTGCATTGCCGGCGTCATTGAGCGGGTTGACCGACGTGGCGAAATACTCCAAGCGATGGACGAGAACAAAGCGCGGGCCGTTGTGAAGTCGCTTTTGGATCAAGACGTGGAAGCAATAGCCATTTCGCTGCTTTGGTCCTTTCTCAATCCGGTGCATGAGAAGAAGCTGATGGAGATAATCCGTGAGCTTGATCGCTCAATTCCGATTTCGGCATCGCATGAGCTGTCTCCAAAAATCAGAGAGAACGCCCGGTGTAATACGGTCATGATCGACGCTTTTGTCGGTGCCCGTGTCCACCATTACCTGCGTGAATTGCAAAACCAGTTGGCCACCGGTGGGTTGAAAAAATCGCTTGCCACCATGCAATGCTTTGGTGGGGTTTCATTTTCCATCCCAAACGCGATTAGCACGATCGACTCCGGTCCTGTCGGTGGCGTCATGGCAAGCAAGCATCTGGCAGGCGTGCTGGGCGAGCCGAACGTGATTACGACAGATGTAGGCGGAACGACGTTCGATGTGAGCGTCATCTGGCAGAACAACGAGATGATAGCACGCGAGTTTTTTGGCGCTGCTGGTGTGATGGATCGTTTTGAAGTTGCAATGCCCCGCGTTGATATTCAGTCGACCGGAGCGGGCGGGGGAACAATTGCTCGGTTCGATCCCGCAAGCCAGTCGATCAAGCTCGGCCCGGATAGCGCGGGGTCGTCGCCAGGGCCTGTATTTTTTGGTCGCGGTGGCACAGAGCCAACAGTTGCTGACGCGTGGATGGTGCTCGGTTACCTTGATCCGAACAGGTTTCTTGGGGGTCGTTTTTCGGTAGACATCGAAAGCGCAACTGCAGCAATTAAAGAAAAGCTCGCTGGGCCAATGGGTAAATCCGTTGTTGAGACCGCATTGGGCATCGTCGAGCTTGCAAACAACCACATGAGTGATGCGATCAAGGTTTTCATGACCGCCAGAGGGCTGGATACGAGAGATTTTGTCCTGTTTGCATTCGGTGGAGGTGGCCCAATGCACGCCGCCGCCTACGGCAAGATATCCGGTGTAAAGCGAACTTACATGTTGGCCAATTCCAGTGTCGCGTCGGCGCTGGGAATTGGGCTGGCCGATGTCAAACGCAAACGCGATGCAACTCTTTTGATGCGCGAGCCTTTGGACATGTCCGAATTGCGGGCAGCCCTTGAAAAAACGAGAGGCCAAATAATTGAGGATTTTTCCACCGAGGGTTTGGTTGATGTTTCCCTTGCGATCAGACACTTTCTTGACATCCGTTATCGCGGCCAGATCCACGAGCTGACAGTCGAGCTGCCCGATACGGTTTCGCTCGAGACGCTCGACGAAAGCGCTCTTAAGGCTCTATTTGTAGAGCGCTATTCGAAAACCTACGGCGATGGTTCCACCAATGAAGGAACCGGCATCGAGGTTGTCGGATTGGGCGTTGAGGGGGTCGCCCTATCTGCCAAACCGTCAGTCCGCCACGACCAAAAGTCCACAGCAGACAGACAATCAGGCGCACAGCGCGATGCCTGCTTCAACATTAATGAAGGTTATGTACCGACGCTGATTTATGAGCACTCGACATTAGCGTCCGGGCAGTCGATTGCCGGACCGGCTTTTGTCCAGAGCGACTATTCGACAATGCTGGTGCTGCCGGGCCAGCAGGCGCGTGTTGATCACCTGGGTAACGTAATAATTGATCATCGGGATGAATGAAATGCACCATATACAGGCACCACTAGTTTGGGACAGCCTTGGCGGGGCCAAAGGTCTTCGGTCCAAGAATGTCGATACGTTATTTGAAATGTTTACGATGGACGCGATCAGGCCTTTGCCAAATGAGTCGGTTGATATTGATCCCGTAGACTACGAGATCGCGACCAATCGTCTGATTGCTTCGCTGAGGGAAGGCGCGTTCACCCTCGCCAGGACATCGAGTTCACCCTTGGTCACGGAATGCGGTGAGTACATGATGGGGCTGTTCGATGCGGCTGGTCACATTGCTGCCGTACATGCTGGCGTCACTTCGCATGTTATCGGGACTCAAGGTGGTATCAAATATATCCGGTATTGCTATGAAAACGATCCGGAGGGAATTAAACCCGGAGATCAGTTCGCTCTCAATGACCCCTATTTGCTCGGCCAGCATACGCCCGACATGCTGATCGCACGGCCAATTTTTTCGGGTGGAAGAATCGTTGCTTGGGTGGGAAGCCTTACGCACACTCTTGAAATGGGAGCCAAAGATCCCGGTGGAGCGGCGGATACCACCGACATCTTTCAGGAGGGGCTAAGGATACCCTGCTATAAGATTGTAAGAGAGGGAAAGCTCGACGAGCATATGTGTCGGCTTATTCGACGGGCTGTTCGTAGCCCTGAAGCCACCATTCTGGATATCACCTCAAAGATTGCTGCAAATAATGTGGCCAGCGAACGCATTCAGGAAATGGTGGATGCTCGCGCTCCGGATTTTCTGCCCGGTGTACTTCGCAAGTTTATCGGTGAAATTGAACACAAGGCGACAGCTTTGCTTGCGCGCATTCCTGACGGTCGGTGGGAGACTGAAGCACACCTCGACCATAACGGCCTTGAGAACATGCTTTCATTCGCCCGGGTGGCACTGGAAAAAAAGGGGCAGAAGCTGCACTTTGACTTTACAGGCACCAGTGACCAAAATCCCGGGCCGATCAACACTGTGCTGGCTGGCACGATTGGTGCGCTTTATTCTGCCCTTATCTCGATCCTCTTTCAGGATATACATCCCAATCGTGGGCTGATGTCGACCGTTTCTGTGAATGTGCGCAAGGGATGTCTGTTTAATGCCAGCTACCCAAGCCCGGTCTTCGCATCGCCGGCCGGGCCGATGACTTTGCTTTCGTCCATTGCAACGAACCTGATTAGCCAGATGGCCATGACGGGCGAGATCGTGGAAAGCGTATGCGCGCCGTGGCGGGGTAATTTCAATTCAGTGTTTCAGGGTGGCACCGACCAGTTTGGTGAACCTATTGGAACTTTAACGATGGATGCCAATGCTGGCGGCACAGGCGGCACGCCCTTCGATGACGGTGACGACAGTTCTGCCTTCATGCTGGCGCCGGGTTCGATCATGTCCGACGTTGAGATGCTCGAGGAGTGCTATCCACTTTTGTATCTATATCGTCGCCAGCGGCAGGATTCTTGCGGACATGGCAAGTTCAGGGGCGGTGTTGGTGGCGAGGCTGCAGTTGCAATTCACCGGACCAACAACTGGAAGATTGGATTTAGAGGGCTTGGAACACAAGTCACAACGACCCATGGCCTATTTGGCGGGCTTCCTGCCGATTGTTCGGCAATCCGCGTGGTACGGGGAGTGAACCCAGCCAGCCTGGAAACGAGCGCATTCGGTGTGCTTCTCGGGAAACCGGAGGCTCTCGTCGCGGCAGGAACAGTCGCCAAAGTCAACAGCATTGCTGCACCGCAGTCGATGAATCCGGGTGATGTCTATTATCTAGCTTGGACTGGCGGCGGAGGCTATGGCGATCCGTTGCACCGTCTACCCAACAGTGTGGCCCTGGATGTGGAAGCTGGTCTGATCTCAAAAAAATCTTGTTCTGAGATTTATGGAGTTGCGATTGAAGTCGATGGAAGTGTTGATCAAAGCCGCACTGAAGAGCTCCGGCAATCCATTCGGCACATGCGACTGGAGAGCGCAATCCCGCCCAGCGATGGACGAGCCCAACCTCTTAGGTTCGAAGAACCGGGACGAGCGATTACAGATGCACTCGCTGTTGCATCGGCCACTGACGGCGAATGGTATGTCTGCCGGCACTGCGCAAGTGGCGTCAGCAGAACTGATCAGGCGATCCGTGATCATGCAGCCACTCGCTTGAGAGATCCCGCCGATATCGGACATATGGGCGTACGGTCTGACTGGCAGAATTATCGTGAGATATTATGTCGGGCTTGCGGTAGCCTGCTGGAATTTGACGTCATTTCTGTTTTGTCGCCGGAAACGCCGGCGAAGACGGACACTGCGGATATGCCAGTGTAACTGATCAGCTGGAACCAATTCCCGATTCAAATAAACATAGCGAAGGGTTGCAATGAGATGGAACATGTACTCAAAATATTGAATGAAAATAGTGCCCCAAATTTTCAGGCGCGCCTTGCAAACAACGGCCTGGATCTGGCGATCGTCAACCAGACGCTGGACAGGTGTATACGGGAAAAGAAGTGGCTGGCGAATTGGATAGAAGTCGCTGAAGACTATGAAAGAATGGGCGATGACATCTTTAATAATGGCGGTGCCTTCAGTGCTGCCGAATTGTATGTCAAGGCCGGTGTGGCATTTCACTATGCGCAATTCTTACATTTTTCGGATCTCAATGAAAAACAGGATGCTCTTGATCGAAAAGATGCGGCCTTCGCGAAGGCCGCGCCGCTGGTAAGATATCCCATTACGATAACGAGCGCCAAATTTGAGGGCGTGGATCTGCCTGTTCACATTCGGCTTCCAGAGGGCAGGGGTCCCCATCCTGCTATTCTCATCGCATGTGGAATGGATTCATCGAAAGAAGAATATTTCAGTATGCAGACTTACCTGCTTGATCGCGGATTTGCGATGGTAGGGTTTGATGGACCAGGCCAAAATCAAGTCTGGAAACACATGAAAATGCGTCCCGATTTTCACAAGGCTGTTTCTGCCGTGGCGGACCTTGTCAGTGAGCATTCTGAAGTGGATGCAAATCGACTTGGCCTGCTCGGGCAGAGTTTTGGCGCATTTCTAGGGCCATCGGTTCTTGCGCGTGATGATCGGTTCAAGGCAGCTGTGGTGAATGGAGGGTTTTTCGACCTTTCGCATTTTGATTGGGCCAATCCGATTCGCGAAGTGGGCTTGCCTTTCCTGTTTGGGGTTGAGACAGTTTCGGAAGCGCGTGACCTCGCCAAAGGTTATTCGCTGGCAGGCTACATCAAGGATGTGACAGCACCGATTATGGTGATTCATGGAAACCGTGACAAGGACGCGCCACCATCAGCGGCCAAAAGGATCGTCGATGAGGCTAGCGGTCCTGGAAAATTCGTTGCGTTCGAGGATGGAATCCACATGTGTCACAATGTTTCTCATTTGGTGCGCCCAATGACTGCGGACTGGTTCGCCGAACATTTGGGCCTGCAGCGCGGTCCATGATAAGGGATGGTCCTTCTCAGGCAGGTGGAGTTTCAAAAGATGAGCGACAAAGACGCCGCTAACGTTGGTTCAACTGAAAAATCAAATACGGGGGAGGTGCGCGCGCGTCTCTTGCAGCGCAGCCTAAGGGTAATCCAATTGCTGGCCGATATGAAAGGCCGGGCAAAGCTGCAGGAAATTTGCAACAAGAGCGGCCTGTCGAGAGCGACTGCACTTCGGATCTTGCGTACATTCATGGACTTCGAGTTCGTGGAATACGATTCTGTAACCCGCTTCTACAGTATCGGTCCGGGTTTCTTTCAACTCAGCTCCAACGCGTTGGAATCCAATACGCTCGTGAGAAACGGACAGAAGTTGCTAAATGCCTTGCGCGACGAAACTGGAGAGACAGCTTGCTTGTTTCAGCAACGCGGCAATGACCGTTACTGCATTGCATCGGCGAACAGTCATCACGAACTAGGCATGAATATCGAACCCGGACAGCGACGGCCGATATTCGCCGGTTCGCCTGGCCGGATCCTAGTAATGGGATTAACCGAAGAGTTTCGCGACCGGATTATCAACTCGGGAACCGAACTGGAAAGGTCCAAATATGACGAAGAATGCGCGTCACTCAGCTCTAACGGCGTTGTCGTGTCTCATGATGAGATCATTCAGGGTGCGACCGCGATAGCTGTTCCTGTAACCAATGCGGTCGGTTCAATAGACACATCATTGGCAATCATAGGCCCCAGTGTTCGGCTCAAGCTGGAACTGGTGAAAAAATTTCAGAAATTTGTTCGTGATGCCGGTGCGGAACTTTCCGGTCATCGTCGAACAACAAACAATTGAGGTGAAACATGGACAATATGGAACTGGGTACACGATTTTTGTTTGAAATGCGTCTTTACGCAAAGAGAGTGGACGAATTGGGCAATCTTCCCAAGGGTAAGACACAATTTGTTTTGGGCAAGTCGGGCATCGTCAAAGGACCGCACTTAAATGGTATTGTCTTGGAGGGTGCCACGGCTGTGGTGTCGACGCGACCTGACGGTGTCCAACAATCTGACGTCCGGCTGGTGATCAAAACAGATGATGATGCGTTGATACTGATGAGCTATTTTGGTCGCCGCCACGGATCCGAGGCGGTCATGAGCCAGATTTCGAATGGAGAAAATCCCCAGGCGCATGAGTACTACTTCCGCACGGTGCCGACTTTCGAGACGGCAGTCAGCAAATACAGCTGGCTCAACAAGATTGTGGCTGTGGGTATCGGACGCCGCTTGCCGGATGGTTTGAATTACAGAGTATTTGAGGTTCTTTGATTGAAAAGCACCTGAACCCCTGTCGGCTGGAATAGGGTGCCGATGCCGGCGGGCACCGTTGACGTGCCGTCAGCTCGGTTTCCAGATTGCACTGAGTTGTAACGACCATCCAATCTGAAAGCATTTCAATCCTATTGTCTCGTCCGATTATATGATTGACAGGCCCGGTCTGGAGAGCGCAGAGCCGATATTGGCAATTCCACCCCGTGGGGTTGCCCCGACGACTGGAGTTTCCGCGCAACATTGCCGAATTTGCGATGGAACAGCAGAGCGAGACTGCATTGGGTCGCACATGTAAATGGTGGCGACCCGTCTGACGGAGCACATCTGCGGGCAGATAGATCGGTGTCCATTCTCCGGCGCGATGTGCCGGGAAAGCCATCAAGCGCTAAATCGGTCGGCTCAATCAGACCTGGCTGGTGGTGCAGAAACCATTTCCACAACAAGAGAATAACCTATGCAATTTAGGGCCGCGCATTGGTCTGCCGTTACAAAAAATGAGCCATGGGGTCCTCCATCAAGCTTTACAAGGGATGACAAAACAGCTATTATATAAACACTGAAGTTCATTCAGTGAACTTTATTCAAGAGCCCGCTTCGTGATTGACGGGTCTGGATCGTGTGAGGCGGTTCCGTCCCTGCCGCTTCAATGTGGAACTGATCGATGGGGTTCAATTCTTGGGAGGAAGCACAATGATCATGAAGAAAACTTTTGCACTCGCGCTTGGTTTGACGCTTTGCGCGCCTTTAAATTCCGCCAGCGCGGAAGAATATATCTATGGGTCTTTTATAAGTTCGCGCGCGCCGGCAAATCAGATCGGATTCCCGAAGTATTTTGAGGACGTTGAAAAGGATTCCGGCGGCACTATGAAATGGCGAATGGAAGCCGGCGGCTCACTGGTTAGTGGTCGCGGCTCGCTTGCTGGTATTCGCGATCGGACCGTCGATGGTGGGATGATTATATCGACCTTTACCCGCAAGGAGCTTAAGAATAATAATATCATCGCCGACATGCAGTTTTCTTCGCAGAACACGATCGCAGTAGTCGGCGCAAGTACGGAAATGATCCTGCTGCATTGCCCGCAGTGTATTGAGGATCACAAGGCCTCCAACGCGGTGTTTCTCGCAGGGTTGGGGCTGACGCCAAATGTACTTTATTGCACGTCCGATGTGACTAGCCTTGCAGATCTGGAGGGTAAGAAAATACGCGCGACCGGAGCGCCGACGCGGTGGGTCACCGCAATGGGTGCTATCGCCACGCCAATGTCAGCACCCGAAGCGGTCGAGGCGTTGCAAAGAGGCGTTGTCGACTGCGTTTTGGGGCCAATGCAGTGGTTGAAGACTTACGGCTACATGGATTCTGTCAAGTCGATTATCGACTATCCGATGGGTGTTTCCCGCGGTCATTTCACGTTCGTCATGAATCGGGATTCATGGTCAAAATTGTCACTTGAGAACAAAAAGATCATGCTCAATCACATCCCGGCCATGATGGCGAGAACGACGATTACCGGTTATATCAAGGACGATCAGAGCGCCCTTGAGATAGCTCTATCCAATGGTATCAAGGTTTCCAAGGGTGGGCCAGAGTTTGCCGATCTTCAGGCGGAGCATATCAAGAGTGAAGAAGCTGTCCTGCCTGAGAAACTGGCAGAACTGGGGGCTGGTGATGTAGAGGCGACGATGGCCACTTACCAGGAAGTTCTTGCTAAGTGGGACAAGCTGGCGATCGACATTGGCGAAGATGAGGATAAGTTCGCGGCCGTGTTGAAAGAGCAGATCTACGACAAGGTGGATCCGAACGCGCTCTAATCGCATCCGTTGCGGCTGGTCATCATGACATGATGGCCATCCGCCGACCATTTTCCAGAAAAAACCAACCGCTCAGAAGGATTGAATTCCATGAGGCACAAGGACTACCTTCCCAAAGGCGTTATTCCTGCGACGCTGCTGGCTTTCAATGACGATTATTCAATCGACGAGAAGGCGACGCAGGCACACTTGGAGTTTGTTGGGGGTGTGCCGGGAATCGATGCCGTGACTGTCAACGGTCATTCGACTGAGGTTCATGCCTGCAGTCTTGACGAGCAGAAAAGACTGCTTGATCTCGCCGGCGATGCAATTGGTGACCGGCTTCCCCTGATAAGCGGGATTTATGCCGATGGATCATTGGAAGCGTCGAGGATTGCGCGCATGGCAGATGAGGCAAGCGCGTCCTGCCTTCTCGTTTTTCCGCCGAGCACCATCGGATGGGGCGGAATGCAGCAGCGTCCCGAGGCCGCGCTTGCCCATTTCAAACATATTGCGAATGCGACGGACCTGCCGCTTATCTTGTTTCAGTATCAAGGCGAATACGCATATCCGACAGATACGCTCCTTCGTTTGGTGGAGGAAATTCCCAGCATCAAGGCAATCAAGGACTGGTCGCCGCCCATTCAGCATCAAAACAATATCCACTTGCTGCAAAACTTACCCAGACCTGTGAACGTGCTGAGCACCAATAGCGCCTGGTTGATGGCTTCTCTGGGTATGGGCTGCAAGGGGCTCTTGTCAGGGGCGGGCAGTGTGATCGCTGATCTGCAAGTGGCATTATTTAACGCTGTCCAGGATAACGATTACGCACGGGCGAAACAAATACATAAGCGTATTTTGCCAACCAGTCAGGTCTTCTATGCCGATCCATTCGGCGACATGCACAATCGTATGAAGGAGGCGTTGGTCATTTTGGGGCGGATGCCAAGGGCGGTCGTGCGGCCACCATTGGTGAAATTGACTGACGCGGAAATAGAGACCGTCCGACAGGCTTTGGAACTTGCCGATGTTTCCGGCGATGGCGCCGTTGGCATCGCGACATAGCCCGGCCGGGAATGTGGCTGGTTAGCTCTGGCTAAACCAGCCCGGTTTTGGCCGTCCGCTTGATAAACGTGCATGTTCTTGGGGAGTATACCATGACGGTAAATCGTGTAGCTGAACGTATCTCACTGCTGCTGGCTTGGCTCGCCGGTATTATGGCGGTTGCGATGATGTTTCACATATCGTTGGATGTGTTTTGCAAGTATTTTTTTAATCGTCCATTGGATGGAACTATAGAAATAGTATCTTTGTACTATATGGTTGGCATCGTTTTTTTGCCAATTTCATATATATCATTGACTGATTCGCATATTGTAGTCGAGTTGTTCACAGTAAGGCTATCTGATCGCAATATTGCCAAGGTCAAAATCTTTTCTGCATTGTTCACGGTTGCGTATATAGCGATTTTTGCAGTCAGCACGGCACTGGAAGCATTTCATCGGACAATTCAACAAGAGATTTGGGAAACGGCTGAGGCGAATGTCGCGGCTTGGCCAAGCCGCTGGATCTTGCCGATAAGCGGCGCACTGATGGTAATTGCCGTTTTGTTGAGAATGTATGACGGAATCGCGTCCATCAGAAATGGCTCGACTCGCAAGTGAAACACACTGTTTGGGGATTAGAATAAATGTCTTCGCTGGATATTGGGATATCAAGTATCGCGGTTGTGCTTGTGTTATTGGCTTTTCGGATACCAATCGGTGTGGTGCTGGGAATCGTTTCGTTTTTCGGTCTTGCGCTTGTTCGTGGGCTTGATGTTGCCTGGGGTGCCATGAAATCAATTCCATTCGACTTCAGTGCGCACTGGTCCCTTTCTTCAATACCCATGTTCCTGCTTATGGGGGCAATTGCCTATCATTCGGGAATTTCGGCGGCAATATTTCAAGCGGCGCGGGTCTGGTTATCAAATCTGCCAGGCGGCCTGGCTGTGGCGACGAATATCGCCTGTGCCGGCTTTGCGGCTGCTTCCGGTTCCAGCGTGGCAACGGCTGCGGCAATGGGCCGGATCGCCATTCCCGAGATGCTCAAGAATGGATATGACAAGGGCCTGGCAACAGGCGTTGTTGCGAGCGGGGGCACGCTAGGGGCATTGATCCCTCCCAGCATATTATTTGTCCTGTATGGGATATTCGCCGAAGTTTCGATTTCAAAACTGTTGATTGCCGGTGTTCTGCCTGGAGTTCTTACCGGGGCTGTCTATTCCACGATGATTATTGCGCGGTGCTGGCTCAAGCCAGAACTGGGGCCGCGGGTGGCTTCCGATGTGAGCTGGAAGGAACGAGTACAAGCGCTTGGTGCGGTGTGGCCATTGGCATTGCTTATCATAGGTGTGATTGGCGGCTTGTATGGCGGTATTTTTGGACCGACGGAAGCAGGCGCATGCGGTGCATTCTTCGCATTCGTGATTGCGCTGTTGCAGCGCCGTCTGAATTTGAAACTTTGTGCAACCATCGTCCTTGAAGCGACCAACACGACATCTCGTTTGTTTTTTGTCGCCTTCGGAGCCGTGCTCTATACAAAATTTCTTGCCATAGCCGGTGTATCCACGTTTCTGGCGGGACTGTTTCAGGAACTGGCGGTCGATCCGCTAACGCTGATCTTGCTGACATCTCTGATTTTCTTTGTACTGGGAATGTTTCTCGATCCAATTGGACTGATGTTGATCACGCTTCCCATCCTACTGCCTGTCTTTGAAGCAATGGATCTTAGCCTTATTTGGCTGGGTGTGATCGTGGTGAAGTTCGTTGAGATCGGAATGCTTACTCCGCCTGTCGGGTTCAACGTATATGTCATTAAAAGTGTTGTGGGCGATACGATCAGCTTGGAACAGATATTCAGGGGCGTAGCATGGTTTTTGGTCTGCGAAGTGTTCATCATGATTTTGTTGTTCAGCTTCCCGGCGATTTCATTGATGCTGCCCGAGGCAATGTGACAGCAAAGATATTGACCAATCCTAGATAACCTTAAATGCTATCGTGACACTCATCATGTCTGACTGCATTTAAGCCTGTCCGGCGAGTTTTTCCCGCAGGGCTGTTTTGAGCACTTTGCCGTAATTATTCTTTGGCAGCGCCTCTTCGAACAGGTAGGCCTTGGGGCGTTTGAAGCCGGCTATATGCGCCCGGCAATGGGTATCGAGTTCCTCGGCGCTCAGGTTCTCTGCTGATGGGGTGACGTCGGATGTGGCGCTGTGGGATGTGGCGCTGTGGGACGTGGCGCTGTGGGACGTGGCGATGACGACAAAGGCGACCACCTCCTCGCCCCATTCGGCACTCGGGCGGCCAACCACTGAGACCTCGCTGATGGCCGGATGCAGCAGCAGGGCATCTTCGACCTCGCGCGGATAGATGTTGGTGCCACCGGAAATGATTACGTCCTTGGATCGGTCACGCAGGGTCAGATAGCCATCTTCGTCGAGACTGCCCATATCGCCGGTCCAGAGCCAGCCTTCGCGGATGGTGGTCTGCGTGGCAGCGGTATTTTCCCAATAGCCGGCCATGACCGGAGAACCGGAGGCAATGATCTCTCCGATCTCGCCAATGGCCTGGTCGCGGCCTTCCGGGTCGACAACCCTTATGCGCACACAGGATTGCGCGACGCCAACAGAGGCAAGTCTTTGCTGCCAACGGGCATGACGCCTGTCCATAATATCGCTGCGGGGCAGGCAGGTCAGCGCCATCGGGCATTCACCCTGTCCGTAGATCTGCACAAAGCGATCCCCCAGTTGATCGCAGGCGGCCTGGATATCGGGCAGATACATCGGTCCGCCGCCATAGACGATGGTGCGCAAACCCTCCCCGCGATAGCCCATCTGTCTGGCCGCGCCGACCAACCGGTTGACCATGGTCGGGGCGGCAAACATGGTGACATTGTTCAGGCGTGGCGCCAGGGCGCACAATTCCGCGGCATCAAAACCACCGGACTTGGGAATGACATGACGGCTGCCGCGCAGGACATGCATGAAATTGTATAGTCCGGCGCCGTGTGAAATGGGCGCGGCATAGACCGCCGCATCCTGTGGCAGGACATCATCCACATCGACAAAATAGGCGTAGGTCATGGCCTGCAGATTGGCAAAGGTCAGCATGACGCCCTTGGGCTTGCCGGTTGTTCCCGATGTATAGAAAAGCCAGGCCAGGTCACGACCCGCCCTTGGTTCGGGTGCGGCGAGCGGATCGTCCGCAGGATCGAGACCTTCTTGCGCATCGATGGCGCGCAGAACGCAATCGGTTGGGAGGTTTTCAGACAAGACCTCCGCGCCTCCCGATACAAACACCAGGCGGCACCCGGCATTGTCCAGAATGTATCCGGCTTCGCGCGCATGCAGTTTTGCATTGATGGGCACAGCAACCGCACCGCAAAACCAGATGCCGTAGAGCAGGGCAAGATAGTCCGGGCAATTCTTCATGAAGATGGCCACCCGGTCGCCCGGTTCGATGCCATGCGCCTGGCGCAGCATCGCGCCGATGCGCGCCGCACGCCCGGCAAATTGGCCATAGTTCGCGACCACTTGCTCACCCAGCATCAGCGCCGGTGCTTCAGGGCATCGGCGCGCTGTGCGCACCAGCCATTCCGAAACGTTCATGATCTGCCTTTCAGTGGTTCAGGCATTCATCCATGCCATAAGGTCTGAAGTCCTTGCGATTGATCGGTTCATCAAGACCCGGTTTTGAGTGCGGTTCTCGCATCACCCAGAATAGTGCGACCGGCCTGCATGAGGAATGCCTGATCGGTGCCCAGAACAAACAAATTGCTCCCGGCCTCGGACCATGCGCGTGCCGCTTTGGGGTCGGACAGGAACATGCCTGCAGCCGCACCGGCGGCGCGCGCCGCCGCAATGGCCTGACGACACTTGGCCATGACATCGGGATTGGATGTATCCGTCATCCCCATGGAAACGGCCAGATCAACCGGTCCCACAAGCAGGGCGTCGACGCCATCCACTGCTGCAATCTCCTGCGCCTCTGCGACAGCACCCTCATCCTCGATCTGGCACACAAGAACTGTTTCGCCGGGTTGCCGGGCGAGGTGATCAGCGATCCCGCGGGTGCCATAGGCGGCACCCGGTGTCGAGGGCGAGAATCCCCGCCCTTCGGGGCCATAACGCATTTTTCCGGCCAGTTTTTCGGCCATCGCCGCGCTGTTGACCTGCGGCACCATGATGCCGGCGGCACCGCAATCCAGCGCCGTGGCAATCCAGTGCCCGTCCGCATCGGGGATCCGCACCAGAGCTGCAAGGCCTGCTGCTCTGGCGGCAATCATTGCCATCGCCATGTTTTCGCGTCCGAAGGCCGCATGTTCGGCATCCAGGATGACAAAATCAAAGCCGAGAGCCCCGAGCATTTCCATGACGGTCGGATCACGCAGTTTGACGAAAGTGCCCAGAAGGGTTTCCCTCGCCCGCAACCGGCTGGCAAATTTCTGTCGTGCGGGCATTGGGTCAGACCTTTCCATAGCCGCCGCCGCCGGGCGTGATCATGAAGACCTCATCATCAGGCAGCATTTGGCGTTTGCGTGTGTCAACCACGTCCTCGCCATTGATCCGGAACACCCCGGATGCCCCGTCACCCCCGCCGAACAGGCCTTCGGGCGCCTGTGACAGCCTGCTGGGAATCGTATTGAGCAACCACGGTGATTGGGTCCGCATGCGATAGCCGATGCGCTGACCGTCACCGCCCGGTTGCTTTCCGGCGCCACCCGTGCCGTGCTCAAGTTCCTTGCAGGTAAAGGCAATGGGATAGGAGGCTTCCAGAACTTCAACCGGCACGGCGGATACGCCGGTCGGATAACAGATGGCGGAAAGGCCGGGTTTTGTGGCGCGTGCGCCCATGCCGCCGGAATAGTTGAACATCGAGCTGGTGAAAGGCTTGCCGGCCGCGTCGCGCCCCTGCACCTGGATGGTCCAGACCGCACCGGAACCTTCTGCGATCACCGCATCGGGTACAATCTGGGCCAGCGCCTTGAGGATCGGGAAAGGCACATACATGCCCACCACATGCCGGGCATTGACCGGGGAGGGGTAGCGGGCATTGACGACGCATTCATCCGGCAGCTTGATCTTGATGGGCGCCAATGAGCCGGCATTGTTGGGAAGGTCCGGATTGAGCGTCGAGCGGATGGCAAATGTTGCATAGGCATGTGTATAGGCAGGCACGACATTGATGCCCATGGCGCTGGGACCGGATGATCCTTCAAAATCAATCATGATTTCGCCGGCCTCGGCATCCACCGTGACTGCTGTCTTGAGTTCGATGATTTCACCGCCGGGCACATCAAACCGCGATGATCCGTGATAGGTACCGCCCGGCAATTTGCGGATGGCATCGCGCGTCGCCTTTTCGGAGCGTTGAATGATCTCTTCCGAAAGCTGAGCGATATCGTCGAGACCATAGCGATCACACAGTGCATTGAGGCGATCCGAGGCGATCATGCCGCTTGAGACCTGCGCTCCCAGATCACCCATCAGGGCATCGGGTGTGCGCACATTGCGCTTGATGATTTCGAACAGGGTTTCATTGGGCCGGCCCTCCTCATAGAGCTTCATGACCGGGATCCACAGACCTTCCTCATGGATGTCGCGCGCCCCCGAACCAATGCCGTAGCCACCAATGTCGCTGTGGTGAATGGTGGAGCCTGCATAGCCGATGATCTGGCCATCGCGAAAGATCGGGGACAGGACGGTGATGTCGAAGAAATGCCCGGCCGACATCCACGGATCATTGGTGATCAGAACATCGCCGGGGCGAAGTGCCTTGACATCCGTATGGGCAAGCAGGTTGCGGGCGGCGGCTGCCAATGAGTTGATATGCCCGGGGGTGCCGGTCACCGCCTGTGCGACCATGCGCGCTTCGGCATCGAACAGGCCATTGGCCAGGTCTCCGGCTTCACGCACGATCGGGCTGAAGGCAATGCGCTGCAGGGCGCGTGCCTGTTCGCTGACGATCCCGATCAGGTTGCTCCACAGGATCTGAAGTTCTACGCCGTCCATCAGCGGGCTCCCTTGTCTTTTTCGGCCACGATGCTGGCGCTTTCGTGCAGGCTCGCAGTCCAGTTTTTCAAAATGAATATGGTTGTCTCGCGTTCTTCAATGATCGCCGGTCCGGGGATGGAATGTTCAGCCGTGATGGCCGATCGTTGATAGACGGCCACATCCTCTGCCACGCCGTTGATGAAAACCGTGCGGCTTTCTGCATCCGGAACAGAGGTTGGTATTGTCTGCCGGGCGCCGGGTCGGTCCGGCTGCGCGCTGCTTGCCGTGACCAGCCAGTTGACGATCTCGATGCCCATTCCGTCCAGCTTCAAACCGTATTGGCGATGGTATTCAGCATCGAACAGGGCATGGATCGCATCGGCATCGCGGTTGATGCGCACTGCGTCGGGCAGGTTGATCCGCACCTCCGATTGCTGGCCGACATAACGCAATTCGACCGCAAAGGAGAATTGGGCATCAGCCTTGGCAATGCCGGCCTCTCCCAGTGCCTCACTGCCTTCGTCGACCATGCTTGACAGTATGGCGTCCACCTTGTCCCAGTCCATGGCGTCCAGCGGCGATACAAGGCTGCGGATCAGGTCTATCTGGGCTGGCGTGACCAGAGTGCCAAAGGCCGACAGGACGCTGGCCAATGGCGGATAAATGACCTTTGTGCTGTCCGTCAGATCGGCCACCATGCAGGCATGCACGGGGCCTGCGCCGCCGAAGGCCAGCAGCGGCAAGCCGCGATAATCAATGCCGCGTTCGGTGGCATGGGTGCGTGTGGCGGCGGCCATCTGTTCGCAGACCACCTCGAAGACACCCCAGGCGGCCTGTGTACGTGACAGCCCCAGCCGTGCGCCCAGATCATCGAACGCGCGGCCTGCGGCCTGTGCATCAAGCTTCATGTCGCCGCCCAGAAACCGGTCGGGGTTGAGAATGCCCAATATGACATCGGCATCGGTGACGCATGCATCTTTGCCGCCGCGACCATAGCAGGCCGGTCCCGGCATCGATCCGGCGCTCTCCGGACCGGTCTTCAGCAGACCAAGCTCATCGACCGAGGCGATGGAGCCGCCACCTGCGCCGATTTCGATCATGTCGATCGACGGAACAGTGATCGGCATGCCGCTGCCCGGCTTGAAACGGTAGCGGCGATCCACCTCGAACGTATTGGTGACCAGTGGCTCGTGGTTCTGCACCATGCAGGCCTTGGCTGTCGTGCCGCCCATATCGAAGGAGATCAGATCGGGAATGCCGAAAATACGCGAGAAGTGGCAGGCAACCAGAGCGCCGGCGGCCGGTCCGGATTCGATCATCCGGACGGGGAAACTGCTGGCGCGTTCTGCGCCGATGACGCCGCCGTTGGACAGCATGATCAGCGGCTGCTGGGAAAATCCGCGTTGTTTCAGTTCGGCGATGAGCGCGGACAGATAGGGCCTTGTGATGGGCACCGTATAGGCGTTGATCGCCACAGTGGAAGCACGCGGGTATTCACGCATCTGCGGTGCGATCACACTGGAAAGCGAGACATAGATGTCGGGCGCTTCCTCGGCAAAAATACGCCGCACGTCTTCCTCGTTGGCGCCATTGCGATAGGCGTTGAGCAGGCATACGGCCACCGAGACAATGCCTTTTTCGCGGCATTGTTCCACGATGGCGATAACCTCCTGGCGATCGATCGGCGTGCCGATGGTTCCATCCGCAAAGGCACGCTCGCGCAGGGTGAACGTGCGATCAGCCGGGATCAGCGGCTCGGCAAATTCGATTTGCGGGTCATACATGTCATAGCGATGTTCTTCGCGGATATAGAGGATATCGCGAAAACCTTCCGTCAACAGCAGCGCCACGGGCGGGCCCTTGCGTTCGATCAGTGCATTGGTGACGATGGTGGTTGCATGGACGACGACATCATCAACGTCGCCCGGCGCGATGCCGGCCTTGCCCAGCACCAGATCGACGCCACGGAAGAAACCCTCCAGCAGGTTGTTGTGGGTTGTCAGCGTCTTGTCGACAAAGCTGCGGCCATCCGAGGCCAGCAGAACCGCATCGGTAAAGGTGCCGCCAATATCGATGGCGAGCGCGTATCGTGTCATATCGGGTACTCCGTGCATCCCAGATCGGCAGAGATTGTTCTGGCCGCTTGCGTGACAGCTGCACATTGCGCAGCGCTTGGTTTGGGCTTGATGTCCTGCACCGAGCCCGCGATGGTGATTGTGGCGACAAACATGTTTTCGAGATCGAATATTGGCGCCGAGATGGCATTGACCCCGCGCAGGGTTTCTTCCGGAGCCACGGCCCAGCCGGTCTGCCGTGCCGTGGCGACTTCATTCTTCAGGCGGTCGATATCGACTGTGCTCACGGGGGAATAGGTGGCCAGCGGGCTTGTTTCCAGGGCGTCCCAGAATTCCGGTCTGCCGAAGGCCAGCGCCAGTTTGCCCTGCGCCGATGCATGAAAGGACAGCAATGCGCCGGGCTTTGTGATGATCTGGACCGGCGAATCCACACGCACGATATCCACCACGCGCATGCCGCCGTCTTCCGGGATGGACAGGGTCGTTGTCTGGCCGGTCTGGTCACGCAATTGCGCCATGATCGGACGCGCCGTGCTGGTCAATTGCGTCCCGTCGGCAATCGCCTGGCCGACGTGGAACAGCTTCAGCGTCAGGCGATAGCGCTCGCTTTGCGGATCCTGACGGACATAACCCAGGCTGCACAGGGTCTGCAGATAGCGATAGACCCGGGCGCGCGGCATTCCCAGACGCCGTGCAAGATCTGTGACGCGGGCCGCTTCGCTCATCGGCGCCATTTCCTCGATGATGCGGAAGGCGGCCTCTGTCGACTGGTTGGTGGTTTTGCTGCTGCTCTCGCTCATGATGATCAGCCTTTGAACAGGCCCGGCAGGGCCAGTGTGAGGAACGGAACGAAGGCGACAAGGATGAGGATGACAAGGCAGATGCCGATCATCGGCAAAACGGCCCGGGCAACCTTTTCCAGTGACACCTTGCCGATGGCCGAAACAATGAACAGGCACAGGCCCACCGGTGGCGTGATCATGCCGATCATCAGGTTCAGGACAACCATCACGCCGAACTGAACCGGATCGATGTGCAGCAGCGGGAAGATCTCGTTGAGTATGGGCATCGCCAGAACCAGAGCGGCCAGCGGCTCCAGAAACAGCCCCAGCAACAGCAGCACCAGATTGAGCAGCAGGATGAGAATCCAGGGCGACGAACTGATGTCCAGCAATTGGGCGGCGATGGCCTGCGGAATGTTCTCGATACCAAGGATAAAGGAGGTCATGCTGGCCATGGCGACAATCAACATCACCCCGGCCGTCATGGTGGCCGTCTCATAGAAGGCGGCAACGATCTTTTTCACGCTCAGTGTGCGGTAGAGCAGAGTGCCGATCGCCAATGCATAGACGGCAGCAACGGCTGCGGCCTCGGTGGGGGTGAATACGCCGCTGCGAATGCCGCCGACAATGATGACAGGCAACAGGAGCGCAGGCAGGGCCTTGAGCGCCAGTCCGCGCCGTTCTTCATCGGGCACGCGCGCCGGCACCGGATGGCCTTCGCGCCGCGCCTTGAAAAGCACATAGATGATCAACACGCCGCACAAGAGGAATGCCGGCACAATGCCCGCAAGGAACAGGTCGGCGATCGAGGTGCCGGTCAGTACCCCATAGAGGATGAGTGACAGCGAGGGCGGCACCAGTGGCCCGAGGATCGACCCGGCCGCAGTCAGGGCAGCCGCATATTCAGGCTTGTAACCATCGCGCCGCATGGCCGGGATCATGACGCTGCCAATGGCCGATGCTTCAGCAGTGGCAGCGCCGCTGACACCGGAAAACATCATGCTCGCCACGACGTTGACGGCAGCCAAACCGCCCTGAACACGTCCCACCAGCATTTGTGCAAAACGCACGATCTGCTTTGTCAGGTCGGCGGAATTCATCAGGTTGCCGGCCAGGATGAAGAAAGGAATGGTCAGCAGGACAAAATTGTCGATCCCGGCAATCATCTTTTGCGGGAAACCGATCAGCAGGTGGGTCTGGTCATTCATTACCAGATAGGTGATGGAGGCAAGTCCGAGGCTGAAGGCCACCGGTATGCCGACAATCATGAAACCCAGAAAGGCGATGAGATAGAGCGTCATAGTTCTGCGCTCCCGTGGGCGGATGCCATATCGGCAAGTGTTGCACCGGTCCTGATTGCCCAGGCGTAGCGGACGATATCGATCAGAATGCGCAGACCCAGCATGCCAATGCCGAGCGGCAGAGCAAAATAGACCCAGAAAACCGTTGGTGCGGTCGGTGCGTTGGCGCCGAACAGGTCTTCGTAAATGAAACGAATTGCCGGGATCGGTTGCCCGCCGGCCAATTTTGCATAGATCAAACCATAATGGACCAGGGTGATGCACAGCAGCAGGGACAGCAAACCGCCAAGGATCGCCAGCACCAGTGCACCGACCCGCGGCAGCGCGTCTGCAAGAAAGCTAAGGGCGGCGATTTCGCCACGTTCATAGGCGAAGATGATGGCGAGGAAAGAGATCCAGATCAACATGTAGCGGCACAGTTCCTCCGACCATAACAGCGAGGAGTTCAACCCGTAACGATAGACGATCTGGGCGCTCATGACGCTCAGCAGTCCGATCATCAGCGCCACCAGAACGCTCTGCAGGCCGACGCGAAAGATAGTGTGAAAGGCATGGACGCTCACGTTATCACCTCCGGTTTCCAGGCTGAGATCAGGACACAGACCATCCATCTGTCCGGCGCATTTTCGCCGGACCGGCGGTTTTCCATCAATCAATCAGAATTTCACTCAGTCGAAATCAGCTTCCTGATATTCCGTCAAATGCATGTAGTCGGAACGCAGGGGTGCGAAGACATCCAGATTGACCGCGACTTCGTCTCCAAGTGCCTCTCCGCAATGCACGACGTCAGGCGGAATGCGCAAGACTTCGCCAGCGCCCACTTCAACCACGTCATCACCGATTTCAAAGCGCACGCGCCCCGAAAGAATGAAGGCCAGTTGTTCAAAGGGGTGTGAATGAGGCTTTTTCTCCATGCCTGGCTCCAGCCAGTTCATGACCATCATCGCATTGTCTCCCCGAAAGGCGGTTCGCGAGACACCCTCGCGAACCACTTCCTTGGGAAGACGGCTCCATTGGTAGACCTTTGGTGCCGTCGCCATGGATCATTCTCCCTTGGCGAAAGCGTCGTCAAACGCTGCGATCATCGGGTCTTTTGCGGCCCACATGACAACAACCGGCTCGGTCAGCGAGCGCATGTTGTCGAGGTCTTCCAGCTTGTTGATGGTCACACCATTGGCTTCCAGAAAGGCAAGCGTGTCGGCTTCCTGGGAGGCGGCAAGCGCATAGGCTTCTGCCGTGGTCTCGCGTCCGGCCTCTTCAAAGGCTGCCTTGTCGGCATCGCTGAGGCGATCCCAGGCAGCGCCTGACATCATGATGGCGCCGGGCCAGAAGTAGTGGCCGGTCATCGTGACCTTCTTGGCGGCATTGTAGAGGCTTTCCGACTGGATCGAGGACAGGTTGATTTCAACCGCGTCAATGGTTCCGGTTTCCAATGCGGAATAGACTTCACCGTAGGCCATGCCGATCGGGTTGACGCCAATCGCTTCCCAGATGGCCTTGTGCAGCGGGATCGGCACAATGCGTGTTTTCAGTCCCGCGAAGTCTGCAACGCTTTTGACGTCCTTTTCACGCGACAGGAAGTGTCTCTGGCCGGCTTCGACGAAACCCAGGCCCTTGATGGACTTTGCATCCAGCGTCGCCAGCAGCTCCGCGCCCATGTCCGATGTCAGAGCATCCGAGAGCTGCTGATAGCTGCCGATGACAAATGGCTGCTGCAGCGCGTCAAATGAACTTGCGCCGATGACCAGCGGCAGGGTGGCGGTGGAAACCAGCGCACCATCGATCAGGCCGATCTGCAGACCTTCAAGCAATTGCTTGTCGTCGCCGAGCTGGCGGTCACCATAGACTTCAACAGCGACATTCCCGTTGGTCTTTTCGGCAACCTTCCTGGCGAAGATTTCCAGACCCTGATGGAAAACATGTTTCGATGAAGCCGCATGGCCCATCTTCAACGTCACCTCCTGAGCAGAGGCGGACATGGGAAACGCCAGAAGTGCGATTCCCGCTAAAACGGCAAGCTTGTTCATTACTCTCTCTCCCTAATGTGTTTCACTGTGCGAAACATCTAACCATAGAGTGAAACAGCAGGCCGTTTGTGTCAAGGTGGTGCCGCGAAAAAACGTCCTTCTGCTGGCTCTCAAGACGGCGGGAGATGGGAATGAGGGTGCGTGTTTTGAAGCCGGCCAGATGCCCTCGGTGTGCCAAAGGTCTGGAAAATGGGCAGGGACATCAGCAACAAATACGCCACTGACGGCGCGCTTGCGGATAAAGACGATCTTTGATCTACTCGACAGGCAAAAATGGAGTCGTTGAAGGACATGAAAACATGATTGAATCCTTCCTAGACCCCGCTGGACCGATTGCGGAAGAGCAGCTTTGGCATCTGATAAAAGTGACAGCGCTGACCATGGTGGCTGTTCTGCCTGTCTTCGTGCTGGTTCCGTTTTTGCTATGGCGATACCGATACCAGGCCAAGCGTCCCGATTATGACCCCGAGTGGGAACGGTCTCCGGGACTTGAAATTTTGATTTGGGGCGTTCCGTTTGCGATCATTGGTGTTCTGTCATTCATGCTTTGGCGCAGCACAGTCGCGCTCGACCCTTACAAGCCCATTTCCGGCACAGAAAAGCCGATCAAGGTGCAAGTGATTGGTCTCGATTGGAAATGGCTTTTTATCTATCCCGATCTGAAAATTGCTTCAGTGGGCGAACTTGCCTTCCCCGCTGACCAGCCGGTGGAACTGACGCTGACGACCGATACCGTCATGCAGTCTTTCATGATTTCGGCGTTGGCCGGTCAGATTTATGCCATGCCCGGCATGACGACGAAGCTGAACCTGCTGGCAAAGGGAACGGGCACATTTCAGGGCGAAAATACCCAGTACAACGGGACCGGTTTCCATGCGCAGAAATTTCGCGCGCTTTCCATGGAAGGCGCAACCTTTCACGCCTGGGTAGCATCGGTATCTGCCAAAGGCCGTCTGCTTGACGAGCCCACCTATGGAAAACTTGCCGAACGAGCGACGGCCAAACAATCAAAAGCTGCACTGGGCCTTTCCGGCGCTCCGGATGGGGCGCTGTATTTCACCCTTCCTGAAGCTGACATTTTCCAAACCGTGTTGGCCCGATACCGGTCCGGCCAACCGATGATGGCACACGAACAACCCGGATCCCCCACTTACCGACCATCAGGGACAGGCCAATGAACGAGATGTCATCATGGAGTTGGCTGACGGGACGATTGGGGTGGGACTCCTTTCCAATGGTCCTGGCCTATCAAAATCCCGCCTTGAGCGAATTGATCGGGGCTGGAGCCGCTTCGCTGGTGGTGTTTGGCGGACTAGGTGCCATAATTTTGCTGACCTGGTTTCGTCTGTGGGGACCATTGTGGCGGGACTGGTTGACCAGTGTCGATCACAAGCGCATCGGCATCATGTATATCGTGTTGGCCTTCGTCATGCTGCTGCGCGGCGTGATTGAGGGCGCATTGATGCGCACCCAACAGGCAGCTGGGCTCGAAGGCGGTTTTCTCACGCCTGACCATTTTGCTGAATTGTTCAGCACACACGGCACGATCATGATCTTCTTCGTTGCCATGCCTTTCGTGGCCGGGTTGATCAATTATGTCATGCCCTTGCAGATCGGTGCGCGCGACGTCTCTTTTCCCGTGTTGAACCAGATCAGTCTGGGCCTGACGGCGACTGGCGCGGCACTGGTGATGATATCGCTGGTCGTTGGGCAGTTTTCCTTCGGGGGCTGGACTGCCTATCCGCCCTTTACAGGTATTGACTTTCAACCCGGACCTGGCCCCGATTACTGGATCTGGGCGGTGACGTTCGCTGGTTTCGGTTCAACGCTGACGGGGATCAATTTCGCGGTTACGATCTACAAGGAGCGCGCGCCGGGAATGCGTTATTTCCGCATGCCCCTGTTTACGTGGACGGCCTTCTGCACAGCGATAATCATGGTCTTCGCCATGCCGCCGCTCACCGTTGCAAGTCTGATGCTGGCGCTGGACCGCTATCTGGATTTCCACTTTTTCACCAACGACCTTGGCGGCAACATGATGAACTATGCCAATATTTTCTGGCTGTTCGGACATCCTGAAGTCTATTTGCTGGTGCTGCCGGCCTATGGTGTTTTTTCCGAGGTCTTTGCAACGTTCTCTGGAAAGAAGCTGTTCGGCTACACGTCCCTCGTGGTTGCCACGATGGCGATATCCGTGCTGTCATTCACCGTCTGGCTGCATCACTTTTTCACCATGGGGCAGGGCGCCAATGTCAACATCGCGTTTGGTATCGCCACAATGTTCATCGCCGTCCCCACTGGCGTGAAGGTCTATGACTGGATGGCGACCATGTATCGTGGTCGCATCCGCATGACGACACCCATGGTCTATGCCGTCGGCTTTCTGATCCTGTTCGTGATCGGCGGTTTGACCGGGGTCATTCTGGCCAACCCGACCATCGACTATCAGGTTCACAATACCCTGTTTCTGGTCGCCCATTTTCACAACGTTCTGGTGCCGGGCGTGTTGTTTGGAATGCTGGCCGGCTATCACTACTGGTTTCCGAAAATGTTCGGTTTCCGGCTCGATGAAAAATGGGGTACGCGTGCGGCATTGCTTTGGATATTCGGCTTCTCGTTCACATTCTTCCCGCTTTATGTTGTCGGATTGATGGGCATGCCGAGGCGCACGGTGTCGTTTGATAACCCCGCATTCGAACCATATATGCTGGTCGCTCTGTTCGGGGCGTTTTTGATCCTCAGCGCTATTGCATCCTTGGCCATGCAGCTATTCGTCAGCATCAAAAATCGCCAGGCAACACAAGTTTTTGCTGGCGATCCCTGGGATGGACGCACGCTGGAGTGGTCGATTTCATCACCGCCGCCGGAATACAACTTCGCCCTCGTTCCTGAAGTCGATTCAAGAGATGCTTTCACCGCGGCAAAGGCCGAAGAGCAATGGCCGCCGGACATAGCCGAATTTGAAGACATCGAAATGCCGAGCAATACGCCTATCGGCATCATGATCATGGTTGCGACAACCGGCCTGGGGTTTGCTCTGGTCTTCCACATCTGGTGGTTGGCATTGGCTTTCCTTATTCTGGCGGTTGGGTCGGTTCTGATCAGAAGTTTTCAACTGGACACGATCCGCATCATTCCCGCTGAAGACGTAGAGCGGGAATACCAGATTTGGCTCGAAGCGGTGCGCACTGCACATTCCGTAACCCGGGATCGGGAGACATCGAGCGACAACAAAGGCGCTGCAAAGAACGCGTTGGCAGGAGGTCCGGCATGAGCGTTCTCAAGCCCGATGCCCCGGTGGAAATGGCGCATGCACGACATCCCGGTATAAATCTGGGCCATCATCACGGAAAAGCAGACGAAAAGGCCGAGACAGCAGTGTTCGGCTTCTGGGTCTTCATCATGAGCGATCTTGTGATCTTCGGGTTGATGTTTGCCACCTATATAACGATGCTGCCTTCCACGGCTGGCGGACCAGGCCCGAAAGAACTGTTCAGCCTGACAAGTGCATTTGCCCAGACGCTTGTCTTGCTCGCCAGCAGTTTTGCCTTTGGCATGTCCTCACTGGCGATGAAATACAGCGCCCACCGCCACAAACTGGTCCCCTGGCTTGTCGTGACGTTTGTTCTGGGAGCCGTGTTTCTGTTTATGGAGTTACGGGACTTTGCGGGCATGTTGGCGCAAGGTGCCGGTCCGTCCAGAAGCGGCTATCTGTCTGCGTTCTTCGGTCTCGTTCCACTGCATGGCCTCCATGTGAGCGCGGGCATGGTCTGGATCGTGATCATGATACTGCAGATCAGAATGTTTGGGCTTGCTCCCATCGTCAAAACCCGGCTGTTACGCCTTGGATTGTTCTGGCATTTCCTCGACGTTATCTGGGTCGGAATTTTTTCCATCGTTTATTTGGGAGGCTTGGCATGAACCCCAACGACCATGAATATAGGGCGGAACTGCGCTCCTATATGATAGGGCTTGGGGCAGCCCTTGTGCTGACCGTCATGCCTTTCGCACTCGTCGCTTTTCTTGACTGGTCGACCGGAGCCGCGCTGAGCATGATCGCCGTCTTCGCACTCGTGCAGATCGTGGTGCACTTGCGTTATTTCCTGCACATCGATTTAGGGAAACAAAAGCGCGAAGATCTCCAATTGATTCTCTTTTCCACTTTCTTGCTGGCCATTATGGCAGGGGGAACAATCTGGATCATGGCCAACTTACAGATGCGAATGATGGGGCAATGACATGAACCTTTTTCATCCCGGCAAATCGCTGAATTCGCAAGCGCAAATGGCAGTTTTCGCTCGCTACGAACTGCTGCGTACGCTTGTAGACTTTGCTGCCGCTTTACTCTTTGTCGTCGGCAGCGCCCTGTTCTTCTTTCCCTCCACCACATTTGCAGCAACCTGGATGTTCCTGGTCGGTAGCTTGTGTTTTGCAGCCAAACCAACAATCAAATTGTTGCGGGAACTGAAGCTGGCCCAGTTGAACAATTCCGTTCCTCAGGACGAACCCCCTGCGGACTAGGTCATATACCCATGAATGGGATTCCTGAATTGGATAAAATCCGGGGCAATCTCCTCAAACGGGGAGAATTCAAAGGCATGCTTTGATTTGACGGATTTTGAAGGGTCGGTAATCGCGTCCTTGTCGCCGAACAGGCACGTGGCGTGGCAGGGGGTGATGATCGACGAATGTTGAACAGTATATTCTTGCGTTTGCACACGGGGGTGCCCTTGTCGGACATTCCATCTCGCTGCGGTCCCCATACGACCTGCGAGAATCGTTTCACCCGCTGGCGCAAGACAATGATGTACAAATGTTCGACGCGTCATCCATCCGTGTTCATCAGCATACTGCCAAGAGTAGTAAAACAAATCCGATCCCGTTGCTTGGCGCGCGCGGTGCGGCCTGACCTGTGACCTGGACAATAAGCCTATTGAAATAACTGGGATAATCAACATTCAGCCCTTGCTGGCGCATTTGGCCAGGATTATTACTGCTGATAGTGCCGCAGCTCCTCAACGACATTATTGCTGCCGATCTGATTCTGGTTGGCCTTTCAGGTCTGTTTTCGCGCATGATGGGCGGTACCGGAATGATCAGGCAGTTGTTTCTGTCTCGGCATGTTAAATTGTAGTTTGAGGCCTACTTCGTAGGTGCCGTTGTTCGCTTTTTATCGGATTGAAGATTTGAAATTTTCAAAATTGTTTGCGGCACTCGGGTTGCTCTTGGCGATTGGCGTTGGCCTCTATCTGTATTGGCAATATGAAAGCAAATACCCCAGCACTCAGGATGCCTATCTTCGTGCAAACATCGTCAGCATAGCGGCCCAGGTCACAGGTCAGGTCGCCACAGTGGAAGTCGAAGAAAATCAGAAGGTCAAAACCGGCGACTTGCTGTTTACCATCGATTCGACTTTGATGAAGGCAGAGCAGGATCAAGCGGCCGCACAACTCGATTCCGCTTTGAAAGAGGCGGAGAGTTTCGTAGCGCAGATCTCTGCCGCCTCTTCCGCCGTCAGTAGTGCGCAAACCGTTCTTGACACGGCAAACAAGCAATTGGGTCGCACACAAACCCTTGTTGACACCGGTGACGCGACCAAAGTCGCCTTGGACCAGGCCCAATCTTCACAGGCTCAGGCTGCGGCAGCCCTTTCTTCTGCGCAAGCTCAGTTGCAAGCAGCGCAGTCCGGCTTGGTGGCCAAGCAGGACGCAGTCCGTTCAGCCCGGGCACAAGTGGAAATTGCGGCAGCAAACATGAACTGGACGCGTGTTGTCTCGCCTGCGGACGGTTGGATATCCAACCTGACACTGAGACCCGGTTCAGCCGTTGCGGCTTATTCCCCTCAATTTGCAGTCATCGAGTCACAGGGTTGGTGGGTGGACGCAAATTTCAAGGAAACCGACCTGCCCAACATCAAGCCGGGGCAACCCGTCAGACTGACCGTTGATCTGTTGCCCGGGAAGACACTCACCGGCAAGGTGGCCTCTCTGGGCATGGGGTCGACGGCAACGTTTTCCTTGCTGCCGGCACAGAACGCCAGCGGCAATTTTGTCAAGGTAACCCAACGCTTCCCCGTGAAAATTTTACTCGATCCGACGGATTTCCCACTGCGGGTTGGTGCCAGCGTTAACCCGCAAGTTGACACGACCGGCTCATCAACGTCGTCAGAATGAGTGATGCAACCGCCCCTCCGGTAGCGACATCCGCACAAGGAGTGCACGTCGCCATTGTGGTTGCCGTGGTGCTCAGCGCTGTTCTTGAAGTGCTCGACAGCACAATCGTCAACGTGGCGTTGCCTCACATCCAGTCAGCATTCGGGGCCACAACCGATCAGAGTACCTGGATACTGACCAGCTATATCGTGTCTGCAGTCGTGGTGATGCCTTTGACAGGTTTCATGGCTCGTCGGATCGGTCGGCGAAAACTTATCCTGTCAGCGATTTCCGGCTTCACCGTCTTTTCCGTATTGTGCGGTTTGTCATGGAGCCTTTCGACAATGGTGGCGTTTCGTCTTGGGCAAGGCATGTTCGGAGCCTTCCTCATTCCATTGTCGCAATCCATCCTTTTTGATGCTTTCCCACGCGAGAAACGGGGACAAGCCATGGCGATGTTCGGGTTGGGAGTCGTTGTCGCTCCCGTTCTGGGGCCAACCTTGGGGGCCATTCTCACGGATTATTTTTCTTGGCGCATGGTGTTTTTTGTCAACGTGCCGATTGCCGCTATGGCGCTGCTTCTACTGGCGGGGGAATTGCCGGAAGACGAACCGAAGAACACCCGTATCGACTGGACTGGGCTGGCATTCATGGCGCTGGGCATCGGGGCGCTTCAATTCATGCTGGATCAGGGACAAAGCAAGGACTGGTTTTCTTCGCACCTTATTCAAATCGCGGCCATCTGTGCGGCTTTGGGCGCAGTTGCGTTTTTTGTTTACAGTTTCAAGAACAAGGAATCGATCGTTGATCTGAAACTCTTTTCAGATCGCAATTTCGCGGCGGCGAGCGCTGTGATCGCAGGGTTTGCGGTGTCCATGTTTGGCGGCATCGCGATCCTTCCACTCTTTGTTCAGGGCTTGCTGGGTTATCCGGTTATTGAAGCGGGCAACCTATTCATCCCCCGGGGGCTTGCTGCCGGTTTTTCAATGGTCATTACCGGCGCAGTGCTGTCCAACAGATTTGACCCGCGGCTGTTGGCTGCTGTTGGCCTCGTGCTGACGGCACAAAGCAATTTCATGATGGGCGCCCTGAACCTGCAGGCTGATTTCTGGCAGCTTGCATGGCCGGGTATTGTTGGCGGATTGGGCATGGGGCTGGTATTCGTCCCTCTGTCCACCCTGGCATTCGACAATATATCTTCGGAAAAACAGGATGAGGCCTCCGGCCTTTACGGTGTGACCCGCCAGCTTGGCTCCTCAATCGGCATCGCCATCGTTGGCGCGATGGTGGTGCGGGGCATCACCACGGAAAGTACCCATTTGACCGAATTCATCACGCCCTATTCATCGCAGGTTTCTCAATATCTTGCGCCATTGGGTTTGACGGCAGACAGTGCGATGGGTGCAGCAGTTCTGTCAGCAGAGGTTGCCAAACAGGCGGCGCTCTCCTCCTACCTCAACGTCTTCACCATGCTGGGGTATGCAGCCGCAGCACTTCTGCCATTGCTCCTGTTGATGCGAAAGCCGATCCATCATGGCGGCGGAGCGGTAGCCCATTGATAGGACGCTTGGCAATTGCCCATGGCCGCATTGAGGAACGCACCAAAAAGCCGGCTGCAGCTCGGAATACCCCGCATCGATCTTGGGGAATCGAGTCATTATCCTGTCAGGAAAAATGGTGCCGCTTACGTGACTCGAACACGTGACCCCCGCATTACGAATGCGATGCTCTACCAACTGAGCTAAAGCGGCTTTGGTGCATGGATGATGCAACAAATGCGTTGCGTTTGGTTTAACGCCCTGCAATGCGGCGCTGAATACCCTCTATTGGCCAACAATTCAAGATGCAAACCCTTTGAAAAACCCTGCGCGTCACGATCATTTTTCAAGCTGCATCACAGAGCCAGCTTTTCAAGGATCTGGGCAACGATCTGCGGTTCGCTGCGGGCGATATCGACATTGAAGGCCAATTCATCCGGGCCCGGCACTTCAAGCGTGTCAAACTGGCTGTCCAGCAGGCTGGGCGGCATGAAATGATCCTGCCGGGCGCGCATTCTGGTTTCGATCAGTGCCTTGCTGCCTTGCAGATGAATGAACAGCACGTCTTCACCTGCCGCTTTGGCAATGCGTGCGCGGTAGCTGCGTTTGAGCGCCGAGCAGGCGCAAAAGACCGTGCCTTTTTGCGCTGCCATCTGCCGGCCGACCTGTTCAAGCCAGGGCCAGCGGTCCTCGTCCGTCAGCGCGATGGCAGCGCGCATCTTTTCAATATTGCCTGCCGGGTGAAAACTGTCGCCGTCCAGAAAGAAACCACCCGTCGCATGTGCAAGCGCCGTTGCCATGGTTGACTTGCCGCAGCCCGAAACACCCATCACGACATAGAGGCGCGCCATGTCAAAGGGAGACCGAGATGCCGCCATCGACATAAAGCGTGTGGCCGTTGACGAAGCTGGAGGCCGGTGCGGTCAGGAAAATACAGGCGCCGACCAGTTCGTCGACATTGCCCCAGCGCCCGGCCGGGGTGCGTTTTTCCAGCCATGCGGTGAAGTCCGGATCGCTGACGAGAGCCGCATTGAGCGGTGTGTCGAAATAGCCCGGCGCGATGGCGTTGACCTGCAGGCCGTATTTGGCCCAGTCGGTCGCCATGCCCTTGGTCAGATTGCCAACGGCGCCCTTGGTGGCTGTGTAGGGCGCAATGCCGGGGCGGGCCAGCGCCGTTTGAACGGAGGCAATATTGACGATCTTGCCCTGGCCGCGTTTGATCATGTGGCGGGCGACCGCTTGGCCGACATTGAAGACGCTGGACACATTGGTCGCCAGCATTTTTTCAAACATAGCGGCAGGAAAATCCTCCAGAGGCGTGCGAAACTGCATGCCGGCATTGTTCACCAATATGTCGATCGCTCCATTGGCGCTCTCGAAGCCGTCAATGGCCGCGTTGACCGCGCCATTGTCAGTGACATCAAATGCCAGTTCGGATACGTTCAGGCCATCAGCGCGCAGCGTGCCTGTCGCCTCGGCAAGTTTTGCCCCATCGCGGCCATTGAGCACGATTTTGGCCCCGGCTTCTCCCAGCCCCTTTGCAAGCGCCAGACCGATCCCCTGTGATGAACCGGTAATCAGGGCGGTGCGGCCCGACAGGTCAAAAAGTGCGTTTTGATGCGACAAGGTGTTTCCTCCGCCGAAAATTTCCGGCTCTATGCGGGCCTCAAAATGTATCGGCGCCTATGGATTCCAGCGCTGCATTGGCAACGGCAATATCCTGCTCGCCGGATCCTGAGCCGATACCGATGCCGCCAATGAGTTCGCCATCAAAAATGATTGGCAGGCCACCGGGCAGCGCCGTAACAGCGCCGCCGGTTGCTGCGGCAATGGGGGCGCGAAAGGATTCAGGAATGGCCGTGGTCGGTGCGGCATTGGAGGCTGCGGTGCGTGCCTTTGCCGTGGCGCTCTTGCGGCTGAGAAATTTGGCACCGGTCATGCGGATTTCCCCATGCAGTTCACCACTAGCATCCACAATCACGATACATTGCGGTTGGCCGATTTCCTCAGCCTTGCTGATGGCGGCACTGAGCATCGTCATGGTCGCGGCATGGGTGAGTGTTTGGCATGTCTTGAAGGCTTGCATTGGGAATTTCCTTGCGAAATCAGCGATCTATGTTATCGATAACACCTATTGCCGAGGAGAGAAACGATCATGTCCTGGTTTCGGAACGACGGACCGGCTGCTGTTACTTATGTGATGGGCAACGCGCCCGTCAAGCAAAGGGCAATTGGTTTTGGCGCGATAGGAGACGCAGTCACCAGCCCTTCAATCGCGTCACGGGGAAAAATGCTGGTCCCGCAGGTCGTTTCCAATGTATGTTTCGGTGGAAGAGCAAAACACCAATTTTACGCAATAGCCGCGACGAGCGGCGACGCACCTTTATTGAACGGGCAGGGGGAGCAGGGCCAGAATGGATAATCAAGCAGCAGATATTGGTCTGATCGGACTGGGTACCATGGGTGCAAACCTTGCACTCAATATAGCCGAAAACGGTTTCAAGGTGGCGGTCCATAACCGGACTGTCGAGAAAATTGAAGGCTTTATGCATGATGCCGGAGCTCTGGCCAGCCAATTGGTGGCCTGCGATACGGTTGAAGAGCTGATCCGCGCGATCAAGCCACCCAGGGCGGTGATCCTCATGGTTCCCGCCGGTCCCGTGGTTGATGAATATATTGCGACCTTGCGCGCGCTGATGGATGATGACGACATCGTCATCGACGCGGGCAATGCAAATTTCCAGGACACCAACCGCCGGGCGGCCAGTGGGGCTCCGTTTCTTGGGATCGGTGTCTCTGGCGGCGAAGAAGGTGCACGTTTTGGTCCGTCGATCATGGGTGGCGGCCGCAAGGTCCACTGGGATCGTGTCGCGCCCATCCTGCAGGCCATCGCTGCCGATTATCAGGGCACACCCTGCGCCACATGGATGGGGGAGGGTGGTGCCGGACATGCCGTGAAGACCGTGCACAACGGCATCGAATATGCGGACATGCAGATGATCGCCGAAGCCTACGGCATCATGCGTGATGGCATGGGGCTGCACCCGGCGCAGATCGGCGATGTTTTCGAAGGTTGGAACACGGGCGTGCTGAAATCCTACCTGATGGAAATTTCCGCCACCGTGTCGAAGGCCGTTGATCCGCAGACCAATGCCCCCGTGCTGGACATCATTCTTGACCGGGCCGGCCAAAAGGGAACGGGCCGCTGGACAGCCATCGAGGCGCAGCATCTCGGCGTGCCGGCAACGGTGATCGAGGCGGCGGTTGCCGCCCGCAACCTGTCGTCACGGCTGGAAATGCGGCAAAAGGGCGAGTCGCTTTTTGGGGCTGCGCCACAAAGGCTGGCGGAAGGGCAATTGACGATTGACACTTTGGGCAATGCGCTCATCGCCGGCAAGATCATGTGCTACACGCAGGGCTTCGAATTGCTGGCAGCGCTTTCTGCGGCCAATGATTGGACATTGCCCATGCCGGAGATTGCCAAAGTATGGCGCGAGGGATGCATCATTCGCTCCACCATGCTCAACGACATGGCCAACGCCTTGGCCGAGAGCCCGGATGCCAATTTGATGTTCTCGGATTTCTTTGCCAGACTGATGCGAGACACCCAGAGCGATTTGCGTCAGACGGTCAGCCTTGCTGCGCAAAGCGGTCTGCCGGCGCCAGCGCTGTCTGCCGGGCTGTCCTATTTCGACATGATGCGGACCAGCCATTCAACGGCCAATCTGATCCAGGCGCAAAGAGACTTTTTTGGTGCCCATGGCTTTGAACGTCGTGATGCCAAAGGCGCTCACCACGGCCCCTGGGGCTCAAACTCATGACAGCCGTGAGGCTGTCATGATTCCAGCAGATCCTTTTTGGCGGCCAGATATTCCATTTCCAGCTGGTCGACAAATTCTGCGACGGGCCGGACTTTCTTGACAGCACCGATGCCCTGACCGGAACCCCATATGTCCTTCCAGGCCTTGGCGCCCGATGCCTTGCCATCAAAATCCATTTTCGATGCATCGGCCTGCGGCAGATCATCGGGGTCCATGCCCGATTGCGCAATGGATGGCTTGAGATAATTTCCGTGAATGCCGGTGAAATAATTGGAATAGACGATATCGGCGGAATTGCTGTCGACAATCATCTGTTTGTAGGCATCAACGGCCCGTGCCTCTTCTGTGGCGATGAACGGCGTGCCGATATAGGCCAGATCGGCGCCCATGGCCTGGGCCGCCAGAACCGAGCGGCCATTGGCAATCGAGCCGGACAGCAGCAGCGGCCCGTCAAACCATTCGCGGATTTCCTGTATCAGCGCAAAGGGTGACAGGGGGCCTGCATGACCTCCGGCACCGGCGGCAACGGCGATCAAGCCGTCTGCGCCCTTGCGTATCGCCGAATTGGCGTGCCGGTTGTTGATGATGTCGTGCAGGACGATGCCACCATAGGCATGCACGGCTTCATTGACCTCCGGAACGGCGCCCAGCGAGGAAATGACAATCGGCACCTTGTATTTTTCGCACATCTGCAGATCGTGCTGCAGCCGCGTATTGGACCGGTGGACGATCTGATTGACGGCAAAGGGAGCGGCAGGGCGCTCGGGGTTTTTTGCATTGTAATTTGCCAGTTCTTCCGTCATTTCCGCCAGCCATTCATCAAGCTGTGCTTCCGGGCGGGCATTCAGCGCCGGAAAGGAGCCGACGATACCGGCCTTGCATTGCGCAAGCACCAGAGGCGGATGGGAAATGATGAAAAGCGGTGCGCCGACAATCGGCAGGCGGAGATTTGTTTTCAAGATATCTGGAAGCGCCATGCTGCAATGTCCTGTGGTATGACCTTTACGGAAACGTAAGGGCGGGTTAGCAGACCTTTTGGATGCTGAAAAGAATTTTCTAACGCTTTTATTTGCCTCAAGGCCTGTTGAACGCCGATTTGTTTCCTAAGTAAGTGACGGTCTGTCGGCATTGTAAACGCAGAGAAAGATGGCGAAGGCAAAGTCGTCTGAGGCATTTTCAGGTGAAATCATTCTTAAAAGCCCGTCCAAGCGAACTTCGAGACCAACTTTAGTATTGCTGCGGATTGCCATCAAATGGTCCTAAATTAAGACAATCGGCAGTAACTGTGACACCTGATGTTTGTAAATGGGGATCAACCTGATAAGAGAGATTCGCTAAGGGACTTAGGCAGTTTATACGGGAATATTGCTGTCGCGCAGTCGGCGCTTTTGAGCGGCTGACCACATGGGGAACGAGCATTGAAGGCATTTGAGACGGCCATCCGGAACGCGTTGCAAAAAGCGGATGATAGCAATCCGGAACTGCGCGCACGGATTTATGATTCTGCTCGCAATGCATTGTCAAACAGTCACACAAAGCAGGGCAAATGGGGCAGCGATAGTGCGCGCGAGCAAACCCGTAAACTGGAAGCGCTGATCAACGTCATCGAGGCCGACTATCAAAAGCGCCCCCGCCGATCCGCTGCTGCGGGGCCAAAATCCGTTTTGCAGGACGTGCCACCACAAGCTCCGATCACCAACAACGCTTCAAAACAGGCAGCCCCGAAACAGGCAGCCCAAAAGCAGGCAACCACTGTCAACGACGGTAGCAATATCAGCCTGGCGGATGATGATGTTCAGATCGGTGGACAGATGCGCTCCGGGTCTCCCCGCCCCAATCAAACCCGCTCCAATCCGGCCCGCTCCAATCCAGCACGCTCCAATCCAGCACGCTCCAATACTGCCCCCCTCAACGCGGCCCGCTCTGAACCTGGCCGTTACAATCCGTCCCGTTCCGGCCCGTCACGTGCCAATGCGTCGCGCTCCAAACCGGGTGCCGCTGGCCGGTCCCGTGATGGTCTGCAGCTTGATGCGCCTGAAAGAATTGTCGATGGGCAGCGACCCGATGCAATGCTGTTCAACGATGATGCGCGTTCTGCCGAGCGACCGGTCCGTGAGAAGCGCCGTCGGCCGTTCTTTGCAATCATCCTTGTGTCCGCTCTTGTCCTCGCAGCGGTGGGAATTGGATTCCTCTGGGTGATCTTCAGCGGGCTGATGCTCAGCCCCGAGCAACGCGACACAAGTGTCCCCAATCCACCGGCGACCATTAACGGCGATGCCTTCGTCGGAAATCCGTCGGCTGATGGCGAGTTTTCCGGAGAATGGATTGATGTCTTCACCCCGGAAGATATCTCCCGGGTTGCAGGACGCGGCAGTGTCAAGGCGGCCTTGATCGAAAGCAATGGCCGTTCGGCCTTGCAGGTGGTCTCGCAAAGTCCTGATATACAGGGCGAAGTCCTGTTTGAACTGGGACGCGGCATTCTGGATACGCTTGCAGGAGATCAGGCTCTGGTGGCCATGACCCTGCGCTCAAGCACCGATGCGACAACCCAGATCTATGTCAAATGTCAGCTTCCCGGTGGTGGCGATTGCGGACGACGACGTTTTGATGTGACCTATGAAACCAATGATATTGTGTTCAGCCTTGATCTTTCCAACGTGCGCAACGGTGGCGGCGAGTCAGGCATTCTGGCGTTGAACAGCGATGTCTCGGGCTCCAACAAGGGCATCAATATCTACGCCATTCGCATTCGTCCACAATAGGGATCAACACGCCACTGTTGGTTTCATGGTGCAAGCGGCGCAGATGGTTCGACAGCGTCAGTCGCCGACGAAACCCGGGCCCTTGCCCAGTATTTTTTTGTCGATCTCACCGATGGCGTCAATATCCTTGCCCTCATAGGGCAGGTTGTGCAGCATGTGCCGTATGAGGTTCAGGCGCGCGCGGCGTTTGTCATTGGCTCGGATAACGGCCCAGGGTGCGTGGTCCGTATGCGTTTGCTCCAGCATCTGGTCCCGCTTTTTTGTATAATCGTCCCATTTGTTGAGGCTTGCCATATCCATTGGCGACAGTTTCCATGACTTCAGCTGGCTGTGCCGGCGGTCATGAAATCGTTTCAACTGCATTTCCCGGCCGATATTCAGCCAGAATTTGAACAGATGAATGCCCTCGCGAACCGGCATACGCTCGAAAAGCGGCGTGTCCTGCAGAAAGCTCTCATGCTCTTGCGGGGTGCAAAAGCCCATGACCGGTTCAACACCGGCGCGGTTGTACCAGGAACGATCAAACATCACCATTTCACCGGCGGTCGGAAAATGGTCGATGTAGCGCTGGTAATACCATTGCCCCTGTTCCTTGTCGGTCGGCTTTGGCAGGGCCACAATGCGTGCCGTGCGCGGGTTCATGAAGGCACGTGTTGCTCCGATGGAGCCACCTTTGCCGGCGGCGTCGCGTCCTTCAAAAACAGCGATCACCCTTTCGCCGCTGGTCTGCAGCCAGGATTGCACCTTGACCAGTTCGATCTGCAGCGCCTCCAGTTGCTCCTCATAGGTCCCCCTTTTGAGCTTCTTGTCATAGGGGTAATCGTCGGAGCCGAACGCCTTGTCCTCAATCCAGTCGGGCAGGTCGGGATTATCAATATCGAACAGGCGTTTTTCGCCATTGATCTTCAGTTCAACGGATCTGTCCGACTTTTTCTTCGACATCTGTTCATTCCCGATCATTGGTGGCCATTCACCCTGGCAGAAACCTGATCATAGCATGCAAGAGTCAATATTCGGTTGCAAAGATTGTTCGATTGCATCAGGCCGATTGAACGGGCCGATAGAACGGGAACATTCATCGTAGTGTCACCTTTCGCCGTTAAATGCCAAAATCTGCCCGCCACAATATCTTGCAGCCGTGTGTACTATTCATCGAACTTTTGCATTGTGGCTGGGCAGGCGATAGATGTGGACGGCGCCGCAGGGCAGCCGTCCTGATCAAACTCAATGTTGGAATCGAACCCGGAAACATGCAGGAATTTCGACAGAATATCGCGCAGCGGCTCTATGATGCACGCTACACTCTGGTTGCCTCGGCTGCGTTTGGCCTGGCGCTCGAGCTGGTGGAAGGCGTGCCGCGCTGGCAGGTCTTGAGCGGCATGGCGCTGATATTTGTCGCGGCGGCCCTGCCGACCCGTTCCCGGTCTGCCCGCAAGCAAGAACGCATCTTGCGCAAGGAAGGCCGGCAGCCTCTGGAGACCATTGTCTTTACCACCTGTGAGGCATTGGAGGACCCGGCATTCATTCTGGCGCCGGGCGGCACGCTGAAATATCAAAACAAGGCCGCCATCGCGCAATTCGGAACCATGACGGTCGGCCGCCATCTTTCATCGCGTCTGCGCGCGCCAGCCATTCTGGATCTGGTGGAAAAGGCAATGGCGACCAAAGATGACTATACGAGCGAATATGTGGAGAAGGTGCCGACCGAGCGCTGGTACCGGGTGCGCATAGCGCCGATGGCGGCGATTGCCGACATGAAGGGCGGCAGTGAACTTTATATGCTGACCCTGCGCGATCAGAGTGAATCGCATCGCATGGATCGCATGCGGACCGACTTCATAGCCAATGCCAGCCATGAACTGCGCACACCGCTTGCTTCGCTTTCCGGTTTCATCGAGACTCTGCGCGGTCCTGCCAGGGATGATCCCGAGGCGCGTGAGCGTTTTCTGGGGATCATGTTCGAACAGGCGGGCCGCATGACGCGGCTTGTGGACGATCTGCTTTCCCTGTCCCGGCTTGAAATGAAATCCCATATGGTGCTGACCGGTGAGGTGGACCTTCCGGCATTGATCCACCATGTGCTCGATACGCTCAAGCCTCTGGCCGAAAACCTCGGCGTGACGGTCCGCTATGAGGACCCCGAAAAGCCTGTTGTCGTGTCAGGTGATCGCGACGAACTCATTCAGGTCTTTGAAAACCTGATAGAGAATGCCTGCAAATATGGCCAAAGCGGCAAATTCGTCGATGTTGCCATTCGCCAGAGCGACGACGCGGCCTTTCCGGTGGAGGTCATGGTGCGTGATTTTGGGCCGGGTATTCCAAGAGAACATGTGCCCCGCCTGACGGAGCGCTTCTACCGGGTCAGTGTCGAGGCCAGTCGATCGAAAAAGGGCACCGGCCTTGGACTTGCCATTGTCAAACATATTCTGACCCGTCACCGCGCCAGGCTTGTGGTTCACTCCACGGTGGGAGAGGGCTCGGAGTTTTGTGTCAGATTCAGCCAGCAAAAGCGCTGAGTCAATTTATTGCTTATAAAAACACAATAAATACAGCAATTTAACCTGTCACAAACTTGTAATCATTGCGTCATAAAACTGCGTTGAACGGGCTGCTAAAAGTCATGAGCCAGCGGGGGTACCGTTGTGCTGACGATGAATGATCAAACAGACCGCATTGACCGGAGATTCCTATGAAAACACTTCGCCTTACCGCCGCCGTCCTGCTGGCATCGGCCGCTTTTGCCGGCGCTGCAGCAGCGCGCGATCAGGTCCAGATTGCTGGATCATCGACCGTATTGCCCTACGCAAAAATCGTTGCCGAAACTTTCGGCGAAATCTTTCCGACCTACAAGACACCCATCGTTGAATCCGGTGGTTCTTCGGGCGGCCTGAAAGAATTCTGCAAGGGCGTTGGCCCGCAGACCGTTGATATCGCAAACTCTTCGCGTTCCATTCGTGAGAGCGAAATCGAGGCCTGTGCAGCAAATGGCGTCACCGAAATCCAGGAAATCCGCATTGGTTATGATGGCATCGTCTTTGCCACCGACATCAACGGACCTGATTTCAAGCTGACACCAAAAGATGTCTATCTGGCGCTTGCTGCCAATATCATCGTGGATGGCAAAGCCGTCGCAAACCCCAACAAGAAATGGTCGGACGTCAACGCCGATCTGCCTGACTGGGACATCAATGCCTATATTCCCGGTGAAAAACACGGCACCCGCGAAGTCTTTGAAGACAAGCTGCTGGAAGTCGGTTGCGAAGAAGTCGGCGACAAGCAGGTCCACATGGATGGCGGCATGGATAAAAAGGCTGCCGGCAAGGCCTGTATCGCTGTGCGCAAGGACGGTGGCGCAGTCGATATCGACGGTGACTACACGGAAACATTGGCGCGTATCGACTCCAATAAAACCGGTGTGGGCGTCTTCGGTCTGGCTTTTTATGAAAACAATGCTGACAAGCTGAAGGTTGCCACGGTCAACGACATTGTGCCGGACACGGAAACCATTGCTGCCGGTATCTATCCGGTATCGCGACCGCTTTTCTTCTACGTCAAGAAGGCCCATCTCGGCGTCATTCCCGGCCTGAAGGAATATGTCGAGTTCTTCACATCCGACCAGATGATCGGCCCGGATTCTCCGCTGGCTGAATATGGTCTGGTTTCCGCGCCTGAAAACGAGCGTGAAGACGTACGCAAGAACTTCACGGACGGAAAGCTGCTTTAACAGCGGACTGATTTCAGGGGCGCATTTGTTGCGCCCCTGATCAACCCTCTTTGCCTCAACTTATCCCTGCCCGATCCCACTGCCTGATCCCCTGCCTGTCTGGAGCCTGGTTCATGAACGCTGCAACCACCATCGTGATCGTCCTGTGTCTGGCCGCACTGGGATATGTGGCAGGTCGCCTTCGCGCCAATCAGGTGGCGGGCAATGTGGCGTCCAGCCTGCATTCCCGGCCCGGTTATTATGGCGCCTTTGTTGCCATTTTTTCCGCGCTTCCGGCGCTCCTGGTGCTCGCCGCCTGGCTGATCATCAGCCCGCTGGTCATCAACAGTCAGGTTTTTGACAGCCTTCCCCAGGACATTCAGGCGCTGCCCGACACGGACCATGCCCTGCAAATGGGCAAAATCAATTCCATCGCCCAGGGGCTTGCGCAATTGACCCCGCAGGATGAGACCCGGCTGAAATCGGGCGCTGTCGATATGCGCTCTCTGTTGGGGGAAAAGGGTGTCGCCATTGCCGGTGAAGTGGATGATTACATGCCCGCCGCCGCCCGCAAGCTGAGCGCCATGCATTCTGCCAGCGAGCTCTATCGCACCGGGGCGACAATTTTGCTGGCTGCCGCCGGTCTTTTGTGGGCCTGGATGCAAATCAAACCCAGAATGCGGGCGCGCAACAGCGTCGAGGCCGTGATCATTGCCGGTTTGATGCTGGCATCCAGCATTGCCGTCCTGACGACCGTCGGCATCGTTCTGTCCATGGTCTCGGAAACCTATCGGTTCTTCTCCTCCGTGCCGCCGCTCGAGTTCTTTTTCGGCACCGTCTGGGATCCGCGGTTTGCCGCCGCCGGTGAGGCCGATTCCGCCGGTCAGTTTGGTCTCATCCCGCTGCTTGCCGGCACGCTCTACATCGCCTTTGTGGCGATGCTGGTTGCCGTGCCTATCGGTCTTTACGCGGCGATTTACATGTCGGAATATGCCGGGCAGCGCATGCGTTCGGTGGTCAAACCCCTGTTGGAGGTGCTCGCCGGCATTCCGACCATTGTCTATGGTTTCTTCGCACTGACGACCGTCGGACCCTTTCTGCGCGATATCAGTGCGCAGATCCATGGATTGGCCTTTGGTGAGGTCTCCTCCTTCATTCAGGCGCAGAGCGTCCTGACCGCCGGTTTTGTCATGGGCATCATGCTCATTCCTTTCGTCTCGTCGCTGTCGGATGATATTATCACCGCTGTGCCGCAGGCTATGCGTGACGGGTCACTGGGCCTTGGCGCCACCCATTCGGAGACCATCCGCCGGGTCATTTTTCCGGCAGCTCTTCCGGGCATCGTCGGCGCCTTGCTGCTGACCGCATCGCGGGCCATTGGCGAGACGATGATTGTGGTTCTGGCCGCCGGTGTTGCCGCCCGCCTATCCCTCAATCCCTTTGAACCGATGACGACGGTGACGGTGAAAATCGTCAACCAGCTCACCGGGGACCTGGAGTTCACCTCACCGCAAACGCTGGTGGCCTTTGCTCTGGGTATTACACTTTTCGTGATCACACTTTGTCTGAATTTTTACGCGCTCTATATCGTGCGCAAATATCGGGAGGCGTACGAATGAGCGACGCTGTCACACCGCCTGCCGCTGTTGCCGGCACGGGCATTCAAAAACGCGACATCGGCATCAAGCGCAGATATGCCGCTGAGCGGCGTTTCAGGGCCTATGGTCTGATCGCCATTGCGCTCGGCATGCTGTTTCTTGCAGCCTTGCTCTACACGGTGATTTCCAAGGGGTATACGGCCTTTCAACAGACCGCCATCAGCGTTCCGGTGACATTTTCCGAAAAGATCATTGATCCCAAGGGTGAGGGCGCGCAGAACCCGCAGGGGCTGATGATGGCCAATTATCCGGTGCTGGCCCGCAATGGTCTGGTCAAGGAACTGGGGATTGATCCGAAGAACAAGAAACTGGTGAGTGCAGCCGGCAAAATGCTGTCTGCCGGGTCTCGTGTGCAATTGCGCGATATGGTACTCGCCGATCCCTCGATCATTGGCAAAACCCTGCCCGTATGGATCCTGGCGAGCGGCGATGTGGATTCAGCTTTCAAGGGGCAGGTCGATCTGTCCGTTGATCAGGCCCGCCGTCAGGTCGATGACCAGCAGATTGCCTGGATGAACCAATTGGCCGAAGACAATATTCTGGTCAAACGCTTCAACACGGGGCTGTTCACCAATGGCGCCTCAAGCCGCGCAGAGACCGCCGGAGTGGGTGTTGCGATCATCGGTTCGCTCTACATGATGGGCATCGTTCTGGTCCTGGCATTGCCCATTGGCGTTGCTGCGTCGATCTATCTGGAAGAATTCGCACCGAAAAACCGCTGGACGGATCTCATCGAGGTCAACATCAACAATCTTGCTGCGGTGCCTTCCATCGTCTTCGGCCTCTTGGGACTTGCCGTCTTCATCAATTTTGCCGGCATGCCGCGATCCGCGTCGCTGGTCGGTGGTCTGGTCTTGAGCCTGATGACCCTGCCGACCATCATCATCGCCACCCGGGCGGCCTTGAAGGCGGTGCCGCCATCCATTCGCGCTGCTGCCCTTGGCCTTGGCGCATCGCGCACGCAGATGGTTTTCCATCATGTGTTGCCGCTTGCCGCCCCCGGCGTGATGACCGGCACCATTATCGGCCTTGCTCAGGCGCTGGGTGAAACAGCCCCGTTGCTGCTGATCGGAATGGTGGCCTTTGTCGTCGGCTTTCCGGCCAGTCCAATGGACCCGGCCACGGCATTGCCTGTGCAGATCTTCATGTGGGCCAATGAAGCCGAACGGGCATTCGTCGAGCGCACATCCGGTGCTATCATCATATTGCTGGGCTTTCTGGCCGTGATGAATATCACCGCAATCATATTGCGTCGTCGCTTTGAGCGGCGTTGGTAGAATTGAGCAAGGCGCGCTAAAAAGTGAATGCGCGCCGACCAGTTGAATGTGCGCCATCACGACAGGCGCCGGATTGAGGTTTTGAAGGATGAACATGATGTCGGAAGCAGCAGTAGAAGCAGCGGTGGGAGCAACAGCCGCCACGCAGCCACCGATCAAGATGCAGGGCCGTCTGGTCAATGTGTCCTACGGAGACAATCAGGCGCTTTTTGATGTGGATCTGGATGTCCGCCTGCATCAGGTCACAGCGCTGATCGGACCGTCAGGCTGTGGCAAGTCGACCTTCCTGCGTTGCCTCAACCGCATGAATGACACGATTGACGGCTGCCGCGTCAAGGGCAGCATCACGCTGGATGGCGCTGATATCTATGACCCCTCCATAGATGTGGTGGAACTGCGCGCAAATGTCGGCATGGTCTTTCAAAAACCCAACCCATTCCCCAAGACCATCTATGAAAATGTTGCCTATGGCCCGCGCATTCACGGACTGGCCACCGGCAAGGCCGAGATGGACGAGATTGTCGAAACAAGCCTGCGCAAGGCCGGCCTGTTCGAAGAGGTCAAGGATCGTCTGCAAAGCGCAGGAACGGGGCTTTCCGGCGGCCAGCAGCAGCGCCTTTGCATCGCACGGGCGATCGCCGTCAGCCCTGAAGTGATCCTGATGGATGAACCCTGTTCGGCGCTGGATCCCATCGCCACGGCAAAGGTCGAGGAACTGATCGACGAATTGCGGGTCAATTACACCATTGTCATCGTCACCCATTCCATGCAGCAGGCGGCCCGTGTTTCGCAGCGCACAGCCATGTTCCATCTGGGCCGGCTGGTGGAAGAAGGCGCCACCGACAAGATGTTCACCAATCCGGATGACCAGCGCACCCAGGATTACATTACCGGCCGTTACGGCTGATTTTACACGCACAGGAACTATCATGAGTGACCAGAAGAATCCGACCATGCCGGCGGCGCATACCGTGTCTTCCTATGATGATGAATTGCAATTCTTGGTGCGCCGCATTTCGGAAATGGGCGGCATTGCCGAGCGCATGGTGGAGGAATCCGTTGCTGCGCTGGTCAATTCCGATGCTGCATTGTCCCAGAAAGTCATATCGGATGACCTTCTGCTTGATGATGCGGAGCGGCAGATTGGCGAGAAGGCCGTTCTGATCATCGCCAAACGCCAGCCCATGGCGTCCGATCTGCGCGATATCATCGGTTCGATCCGCATTGCCGCCGATCTTGAGCGGGTCGGCGACATGGCAAAAAACAATGCCAAGAGGGTGCTTGCCGTTCAGGGCATGGCGCAGCCGAAAAAGCTGGTGCGCGGCATTGAACATCTTTCCGAACTGGCCCTGACGCAGTTGAAAGAGGTGCTTGACGCCTATTCGTCGCGGTCGTCGGAACTGGCCAATTCGGTGCGCCAGCGCGATGATGAAATCGATGCCATTTACACGTCGCTGTTTCGTGAATTGCTGACCTACATGATGGAAGATCCCCGCAACATCACGGCCTGCACGCATCTCCTGTTCTGCGCAAAAAACATTGAACGCGTTGGTGACCATGCGACCAATATCGCCGAGACGGTCTACTACATGGCAACCGGCTCGCAACTGACAACAGAGCGGCCCAAGGACGACGAAACAGCCAGTGTCGTTGTCGAGAATTGAACCGATGCGCAATGAGTTCGGGGCAAGCGCCCCGATCGGAGAATGAATATGGGTATGGTACCACAAATAACAGTCGTCGAAGACGAGGAGGCGTTGAGCGTTCTTCTGCGTTACAACCTGGAGGCCGAAGGCTATGAGGTCGATACGATTCTGCGCGGCGATGAGGCCGAGGTAAGGCTGCAGGAACGTGTGCCCGATCTGCTGATCCTCGACTGGATGCTTCCGGGTCTTTCCGGCATAGAATTATGCCGCCGGCTGCGGGTGCGTCCGGAAACTGAACGCCTGCCGATCATCCTGCTGACCGCCCGGGGCGAGGAAAGTGAACGGGTGCGCGGGCTTTCGACGGGCGCTGATGATTATGTCGTCAAACCCTTCTCGACGCCCGAACTGATGGCCCGGGTGCGTGCTCTGCTGAGGCGATCCAATCCGGAATCCATATCGACGCTTCTCAAACACGGCGATATCGAGCTCGACCGGGAAACCCATCGTGTCTATCGCCGCGGCCGCGAAATCAAGCTCGGACCGACGGAATTCCGCCTGCTGGAATTTTTCATGGCCTCGCCGACGCGGGTCTTTGCGCGATCACAATTGCTGGACGGCGTTTGGGGGCATGACATCTATGTCGATGAACGCACGGTTGATGTGCATGTCGGTCGGCTGCGCAAGGCCCTCAATCTGGCCAATATGCGCGATGTCATCCGCACAGTACGCGGTGCGGGCTATTCGCTCGAAAGCTGAAAGGCATGCGCTGTTTGACTGGTGGCCCGTCAGCGGGCCAGCCAGCCGCCATCCACATTGAGAACGCAGCCATGCACATAGCGTGCTGCCGGTGAGGCCAGAAAAACCGCTGCGCCTGCAATATCTTCCGGCTTGCCCCAGGCACCGGCCGGAATCCGGGCGAGTATTTCCCGGTTGCGGTTTTCATCTGCGCGCAGCGCCACCGTATTGTTGGTTGCGATATAGCCCGGCGCAATGGCATTCACATTGATGCCCCTGAAGGCCCATTCATTGGCGAGAATTTTTGTCAGGCCTGCGACCCCGTGTTTTGATGCGGTATAGGACGGCACGCGGATGCCGCCCTGGAACGACAGAAGCGAAGCAATGTTGATGATGGAGGCGTGGGCGCCGCGCGCCAATGCATGTTTTGCAAAGGCCTGGGCGGTGAAGAAAACCGCCTTCAGGTTGACGTCCATCACATCGTCCCAGTCGATCTCCGTGAAATCCAGCGAGTCGGCGCGACGGATGATGCCAGCATTGTTGACCAGGATATCCAGGTCTCCGTGCTCAGCCAGCACTGTGGCGCTGGCCATCGGATCTGCAAGATCCAGCGCAGCGATGTGCGCCTTGCCACCCATTTTCGCAATGGCGTCGACAGTCTCCTCGGCCGGTGTGCGCCCGGCGCATATGACTTCGGCGCCTGCCGATGCCAGCCCAAGCGCGATGCCCTGACCGATGCCGGTATTGGCGCCGGTGACAAAGGCCCGCCTGCCTTCAAGCGAGAAGCTCGGGGCCGCAAAACTCATCGTAGCGTCTCCATGGACACCATCTCCACGTCCTTGTAGTCGACATTGTCTCCGGCCATCGCCCAGATGAACGTATAGGAGGCCGTACCGGCACCGCTGTGCAGCGACCAGGGCGGCGAGAGAACGCCATCGAGATTTTTCATCACCAGATGGCGCGTTTCATCCGGCTCGCCCATGAAATGCATGACGCGCGCCTCTTCCGGCAGATCGATATACAGATAGGCCTCGGAACGCCGGTCGTGGACATGGGCGGGCATGGTGTTCCAGACCGAGCCGCTGGACAATTTGGTCATGCCGACAACCAATTGGCAGGACTTCATGACGTCGGGATGGATGAATTGATAGATCACCCTTTCGTTCGATGTCTCTTTCGCGCCGAGTTCCACGGTTGCCGCATCGCCGATCCGGATGTGGCGCCTGGGGTGGGCCGTATGGGCAGGGGCGGAGAGAATGTAGAATTTCGCATTCTTCGCAAAGGTGACGGGGCCCGATCCCATCGGCAGATAGAGCATGTCGCCCTTGGCCATGTCATGGGTTTCGCCGCCGGCCGCCACTGATCCGTCACCCTCGACACAGACGACCACCATTTCGCGGCGATCAAGAATGCTTTTGGTGCCGCATTCCCTGACTTCATCAAGCACCAGTGAAGCACCATCGGGAACGGCGCCGCCGACGATCATGCGGTCATAATGGCTGTAGCACAGCCGGATTTCCCCCGGCTGAAACATGGTGCCGACATGGAAATTGGCACGCAGGGCATCGGTATCAAAGGTTTTGGCGGTTTTTGGATCAATCGCCTGGCGGGTTTCAACGGTGAGCATTTGCAGTCCTTCCAGATCAGAGAAAATCGTCCCGACGGGGCGTGAATGTATCGATGAGTTTTCCGGCTTCATGGCAATGACAGCCATGCACGGCGTTTGACGGAATGACAAAGCTGTCGCCTGCTTCCACATCAAAGGCTTCGCCGTCGATGGTGAATGTGAAACGCCCTTCTGCGACATAGGTCGACTGAACATGCGGGTGATTGTGCAATGCGCCTTCACCGCCTGCGGCAAATGAAAAGGCCACGACCATCAGGTCGGGACTCTCCGACAGGACCTGCCGTGTGACGCCCGGACCCGGTTCGGCGATGGGATATTTTTTTACATAGCTCATGTGTCTTCCTCAGTGAAACAGGGATGGCAGCCAAAGGGAAAGCGCCGGTATGTAGGTGACCACCATCAAGGTGGCGAAGGCGGCGCCATAGAAGGGCCAGATGCTGCGCACCGCATCCCAGATGGGAATGCGCCCGACGGCACAGCCAACGAAGAGCACGGCGCCGACCGGCGGCGTGCACAGGCCGATGCCCAGATTCAGGATCAGGATCACGCCGAAATGCACCGGATCGACGCCGAAGGCGACGGCCACCGGCAGGAAGATCGGTGTGGTGATGACGATCAGCGGAGACATGTCCATGAAGGTGCCAAGGATCAGCAGCACGATGTTGAGCAGCAACAGGATGACGATCGGATTGTCGGAAATGCCCTTGAGCAGAACCACCATGGAGGCAGGCACCCGCGTATAGGCCAGCAACCAGCCGAAGGCCGCCGCACAGCCGATCACCATCAGCACCATGGCGGTGGTGCGCACAGCGGCGAAGGTGGCCTCCTTGAAGTCACTCCAGCTCAGGCTGCGATAGACCAGAAAGGTCACCAGCAGGGCGTAGACGACAGCAATATTGGAGCTTTCCGATGCGGTGAAAATGCCGGAGCGGACGCCGCCGAAAATGATGGCGACCAGAATCAGGCCGGGCGCGGCGGAGACAAACAGCCGGCCCATTTCGCGAAACCCCTGAAAGGGTTCGGTCGGATAGCCGCGCTTGCGGGCGACATACCAGGCAGCGCACATCAGTGACAGCGCAAGCACCAGCCCCGGAATGATGCCGGCGGTAAACAGGTCGGCGATGGAAATCTTGCCGCCTGCGGAAATCGAATAGATGATCATATTGTGGGATGGCGGGATCATCAGGGCGATGATCGAACCGACCACGGTGATATTGACCGCATAGTCGACGCCGTAGCCGCGGGCTTTCATCTGCGGCACCATCAGGCTGCCGACGGCGCTGGCATCGGCAGCCGCCGAGCCGGAGACGCCGCCAAACATCACCGACGCCATGATGTTGACCTGACCCAGTCCACCGCGCAAATGACCCACCATCGAACCGGCCAGAGCGACCAGCCTGCGGGCAATGTCGCCACGCACCATCAGGTCACCGGCATAGATGAAAAACGGAATGGCCATCAGTGCAAACACGGACACACCCGAGTTCAGACGTTGAAAGACCACCACCGGGGGAAGGCCGAGATAGGCAATTGTTGCGAAGCTCGAAACGCCAAGGCAAAAGGCCACCGGCGTGCCGATCAAAAGCAGGAATGTGAATGTTCCGAAAAGGACCCAGAGTTCCATTACGCGTCCTCAATCGGGTCTTCGCCAAAGCGGGCGGTTGGCAGGCCGGCAGCGCGGCGGGCAACCCGTTCAACGGAAAACAGAATAATCAAAAGGCCGCCGGCAATCAGCGGAATGAAGTCGAAAGCCCCGGAAATGCCCAGGCTTGGCAATTTGTTGCCGGCCGTCTTCATCGCCAGTTGGCCGCCGTAATAGGCCATGCCAATCCCGAAGGTGACGACGACCAGATCCGACACTGTGTGCAAGATGAGCTTCAGACGCCTTGGAATGAGATAGAGCAGTATATCGAAGGACAGATGATAGCCCTCGCGAATACCAACCGCAGCGCCGAGGAAGATGAACCAGCCCATGATCATCACCGCTGCGGGCTCCGTCCATGGCAGACTGTCATTCAATACATACCGCCAGAACACCTGGGCGGCGATGAATATGGTCATCAGCACCAGCCCGATACCGGCGGTCCACAGTGCCAGATGGGCCAATCGACCCAAATAAAACGCCAGACGTTCCATTCTGTCCCGCAATTGCTTTTACCTTTGATGGGAGGAAGCCCGCGCTGAAAGCGCGGGCAACTGTCTTATTGCGTGGCCTGAATTTCGCTGACCATTTTCTTCAGCTTGTCCGATTTGACGTATTTTTCGTAAACCGGCTTCATGGCATCGATGAAGGGTGTCTTGTCGATATCCGTGACGATTTCGACGCCTGCGGCGCGCACCTTGTCTTCAGATATTTTTTCCTGCTTGACCCAAAGGTCGCGCATCACGCCAACGGAATTTCTTGCCGCCGTGCGCACTTTGGTCTGCTCATCGGCTGACAATTTGTCCCAGGTCTTCTTCGACATGACCAGGACTTCAGGCACGATCAGATGCTGATCGAGCGTGTAGTATTTCGCCACTTCGAAGTGGCCTGAGGTGTCATAGGAAGGCCAGTTGTTTTCAGCGCCATCGATAACGCCTGTCTGGATGGACGAATAGACTTCACCATAAGGCATGGGTGTTGCATTGGCGCCCAGAGCCGACACCATGTCGACGAACATGTCGGACTGCATCACGCGGAACTTCATGCCCTTCAGATCATCCATGGAATTGATCGGCTTTTCGCGATTGTAGAAGCTGCGCGAGCCACCATCATAGAATGCCAGACCGATCAGATCATGATCCGCAAAGGCATCCAGAATCTGCTGACCAACCGGTCCGTCCATCACCTTGTGCATATGATCGACCGAGCGGAAAATATAGGGCAGCGAAGGAACCTGGGTTTCTTCGATAATATTGTTGAAGGGCCCGAGACTCACGCGGTTCATGTCAATGGCGCCGAACTGCGTCTGTTCGATCGTGTCCTTTTCCTCACCAAGCTGCTTGGAATGGAAAATTTCGATGCACAATTTGCCATCAGTTGTGGATTCCAGTTCGGCGCCCATTGCTTTGACAGCCTCGACAGTCGGATAGCCATCAGGATGGGTGTCCGACGATTTGAGCGTCATCTCGCAGGCGCCAGCCATCGAGACGAAGGCAACACTTGCCACCAGTCCCGCCACTATTGATTTCATTCTCATCATTTCTCTTCTCCCTTGGTCGCTCTTCAGAGCTGATAGGCCTGCTTGGCAAGCCGGTATGCGAGGTCATTGGCGACCTCAAACGCCTCGTTTTCGCGCAGCCGCCCGGTGGCGACCAGCGTTGCGAGGAATGCGCAGTCGGAACGTCGCGCCAGATCGTGCCTTGCGGGAATCGAGCAAAAGGCCCGCGTGTCATCATTGAATCCGACCGTGTTGTAAAAACCGCATGTTTCCGTGGTTGTTTCGCGAAACCGGCGCATGCCCTCATAGCTGTCGAAGAACCACCAGGGCGGGCCCAGTTTCAGCGCCGGATAGGCACCGGCAAGCGGCGCGAGTTCGCGGGAAAAGGTCGTTTCATCAAGCGTAAACACGATGATCGTCAGATTTTTTTCCATGCCGACGGCATTCAGCAGCGGTCTCAGTGCATGGACAAAATCTGTTTGCGCCGGAATATCAAACCCCTTGTCGCGGCCGTAGGCCTGCGCCACGCTTTTCGAATGATTGCGCACAGCGCCGGGGTGGATTTGCAGCACGAGGCCGTCATTCAGGCTCATCCGGGCCATTTGTGTCAGCATATGACCACGAAAGGCGTCAGCTTCCTGGCGGGTGCATTGCCCGGCCAGCGCCGTGGCGAAAAGAGCCGCAGCTTCAAAGGGCGGCAGATCCTCGGTGCGCGCGCTGGCATGGCCGTGGTCGGTGGCTGTGGCGCCCATCGATTTGAAAAAGGCGCGGCGTATGCGATGCGCATCCAGATAGCCATTGTAGGAACTGGTATCACAGCCGGTGATATCACCCAGCTTTCGCACATTGTCTGCAAAGCCTTCAAATTCCGGGTCAACCACTGCGTCCGGCCGATAGGTGGTCAGCACCCGGCCGTTCCAGTCGGATTTCGCGATCATCTCATGCCAGCGCAGGTCGTCCAGCGCGCTTTCCGTGGTGGCGATGGCCTCGATGTTGAAGCGCTCGAACAAGGCGCGCGGGCGAAAGTCCTGGGAGGACAGGCAGGCGTCGATATGTTGGTAATAGTGTTCGGCGGTATCGCTGCTCAAAGGCACGTCCAGCCCGAACACCTGCTCGAAGGAATGGTCCAGCCAAAGCGCAGACGGCGTGCCGCGAAAAAGAAAATAATGATCGGCAAACAGCTGCCAGATGGCGCGCGGGTCTTGTTCGACCGGCTGGCCGTCCTGCCGTGGAACGCCCAGTTCCCCCATGGAAATTCCCTGAGAGGCCAGCATGCGGAACACATAGTGATCGGGAATGACAAAGAGTTCAGCGGGGTTTTTGAAAACATCGTTTTCGGCGAACCAGCGCGGGTCCGTATGGCCATGGGGACTGAGAATAGGCAGATCGCGCACGCTCTCGTAAAGCCTGCGAGCGATGGCGCGCGATTGTGGTTCCGACGGAAACAACCGGTCGGTGTCCAGTAAACCCATGAAGCCCTCCCATGACAGGCGAAACTGAATGTCCATCTGCCAACTAGTAATCTAATATTCCAGTTGAAAAAATCTGTCAACTGGGCCATAGAAACATTCATCAAAAGGAGTGAACGATGGCAGACCTTACAAGCCTGAGAGCGATCGGCCCGATAGCGACGCCGTCAATCAGTGAGCTTGTCTACGAAGAATTGTACCGCCGGGTGGTTGAGCATGAGCTGACGCCGGGGACAAAGATTTCGGAAGCCGATGTCGCCCAGCAGCTGGAGGTATCGCGCCAGCCGGTTCGGGACGCATTCTCACGCCTGGCGCGCCTTGGATTCCTGGTCATTCGTCCGCAGCGGGCAACGACCATCGCGCCCATTTCCGTTGAATCGGTCATGCAGGCCAAGTTCATTCGCACGGCAATCGAGATTGAGACAGCCGCACTGGCCGCCGAGCGGCGAACCCAGGCCGATATTGACCGGCTGGCGCAGAATATCGAGCTGCAGCGCAAGGCCGTGGCAACCGGATCGCGGAAGGATTTCCACAAGCTGGATGATCTTTTTCACGAGGAACTGTGCAAGATTGCCGGTGCGGGTTTTGCCTGGTCGATGATTCGTGAGAAAAAGGGCCAGATGGACCGTGTGCGCTTCTTTTCACTGGAAATCGGCGCCCCCAGCGCCCTGGCCGATCATGTGGCGGTCTTTGATGCTCTGGTGGCGGGTCGCAACGAGGACGCCAGCAAGAACATGCGTATCCACCTTTCGCGCATCACCGATATATTGGACAAATTGCGTGCGGTTGACGGGTCCGTTCTCAAGGAAGACCTGTCCTGAGACGATCGGCCCGCGACACAGGGCAGGTCGCGATTTTCAGTCCCGTTGTTTGTCCATGAACTGACGGATTTCCGTCAGGCCCGGCACCAGTTGGTTGACGCTTTCGGGCGGAAATTTTTCAGCCAGCGTGGCCAGAAATGGCGCAAGTTTCTCAATTGCCTCATTGCGAAAATCAAGTCCCTTTGCGGTCAGCCAGACGCATTTGCTGCGGCCATCCTTCGGGTTCGGGCGCATTTCGATCAGGCCGTGTTTTTCCAGCACCGACAAAGTGTGCGTCATGGTGGTTTTGGGAAGCTGGAAGGCCTGGGCAAGTTTCAGCGGGGTTTGACCGTCCTGAACCCGGATCAGATGGTTCAGGACAGAAAAATGCGACATCAGGAAACCGTCGGGCAGCTGCGACTCGAAGAGTGCACGGCCGAGTTGCTCGATGATGCCGATCTCGTTGAAGAGAGAAAAATAGAGCGAAAGCGTTTTGCTATCCATGAATGATCCGTGTCTCCAGCGGCCACCGCGGTGAGGGATTTGTCTCGGGGCCAAATCCAAGCCTGCCCAGCATTTGCACACTGTGTCCAGGTTCCGCAAGCATCGTATGGGCTTTGGTGTAATGTTCCGCCATTTCCGGGAATTCCTGCAAGGCCTGACTGACCGGGTGAAGCGCAAGACCCAGCGACGCTGTCGTCAGATTCAGCCGCAGCCAGCGCCGTCCGGCCTCGATCTGATCAATCCGGCTGTTTCCCGGCGTCGTGATGGTCGCATAGGCAGGCGTCGCCATCAGCATGTTCCGGTAGATCTCGATGCCTTCCTTGAAACCGGCCGATTGCGGATCAGCCTGCGCCTCGCGGGTAAGCACACCGGCCAGCATCAGGGATTCCAGAAACGCGCCGCCAAGATCAATGCCGTCTGGATTTGCGTTGATTTCGGACTTTCCAAAGCGCATCAAATCGACGCTTTCCTGCATGGTGCGCGGTGTATTGATCTCTGTCAGCCAGGCCTGCCAGGTCAAATCACGAATGGCCGCCACCTTGCCCGGTTCCGTATGAATATCGGCCAGACCTGCCAGGCGCGGGATCATCGAAGCCGGTATGGAGCGATCGTCAAAGGGCTCCTTGCAGGAGCGCCGCTCCATGACCTGCGCAAACAATGGATCGGCCCTGCCACCTTCGCTGCCACCTTCGCTAAATGTCGCAACGGCGACCGGCCCGTCTTCGCCTTGCGGAAAATAGCTCAGATCAACCTGATGGCCGCCCTGCGCCGCGGCCATCACCATCAATTCGACAAAACACCCCAGGCCGATGGTCAATTGCCGGGAAAAAGGGTCCGTATGGGGCAGGTCACGCGTCTTGTCCCGATAGAGCGTGACCGTGTCATCCTGGCTCAGATCCACCAGCCAGGGCTGCCTGTTGTGCGGGTTGGGCGCCAGGATGGCGTAGGACAGGGCGCGCCTGCGCGGTTCGCTCTCAAGCCCGGCGGCCGCCCAAGGGGCAAGGGCCCGTGTGGGCGTGCGGGTTGTCACGAATATTCCGCCCGCCACGGAGGCGGCGAGAATGGTTCCGCCACCCAATAGGGCAAGGGCCTTGCGTCTGCTGATGGTCATGTTGATCTCCTGAATAATAGTACGACTTCGAACTATATAGTACGATATCGCACCAAACGCAAGGGCGTTGACATGTTTTGAAAAAGTAACCTTGACGTTACCTTTTGCGAAATCTATATGTAACCTCAAAGTTACATGGAGATTGATATGCTGTCCTCTGAAAAATTGTCTGACATTCGCGTTGCCGTCCTCGGTCTGACCGGCCTCATCTGCCTTGTCTACGCCTGTCTTGCCTTGTTTTACGGAAACCCGGACCCGATGCCCTTCTGGATCCCGGGCCTTGCCGGTCTGGCCTCTGCCGCGATCATCACCATCGCGGCGCGGGCGGCCGGCAGAAAAAACACCCGGCGCGCTGTGGATGAGGGGTATTTTGCTGACAGCCACAGGGCGCAGCGCATGGCCTATTGGGTTGCTCTGCTGCTTTACCCGATCTTTGGTCTCTTGCTGAGCTTCGGCTGGGTGGCGCCCGGTGTCGCTTTCGCTGCCATGGGAACGCTGACAGGCGCGGCCTTTCTGCTACTTTTTGTCTGGTTTGATCTTCGGGGTCGCCTATGAGCCTCGTCAATCATCTGGCGGCTTTCCGCAAAGAGGCCGGCCTGACCCAGGCCCAACTGGCCGAGGCGGCCGGCGTGTCCCGCAAGACCATCAACACAATCGAAAACCGGATATTTGTTCCCTCAACCGTTCTGGCCCTGAAAGTGGCGCAAGTCCTCAATGTGTCGGTGCATGATCTGTTCGAACTGGAAGAAGACCAATGAAAAAAATCCTCCTGCCCATCATCCTGACACCCGTCATTTTTCTGCTCATTGCCGGCGGACTGATCCTGTCGCAATCGCCGCAGCCATTGCCATCCGATCGCGAGGGGCTGGACTTTTCCGGCATCCTGGCAGGCGAAGCCACTGCGGTGCGTGAACCCACAGATGTCCCCATGCGGGACGGCACGGTCATGCCTGCGCGGCTCTATGGAGAGCCGGACAATAGGCCGCTGCTTGTGCTGATTCACGGGTCCGGCTGGCACGGCATGCAATTTGACGGCTTGGCCCGTGCCCTGTCCGGCGATGCCTTTGTCGTTGTACCGGACCTGCGCGGCCATGGCGCAAAGCCTGAACGGCGCGGCGATGTGGATCATATCGGCCAATATGAAGAAGACCTGGCGGATCTGATCGACAATCTGCGCCAGGATGACCAGAAGGTCGTTGTTGCCGGTCATTCCTCCGGCGGCGGCCTTGTCGTGCGCATGGCGGGCGGCGCCTATGGTGATCGCATGGACAAGGCGATCCTGCTGGCGCCCTTCCTCAAATACAACGCTCCCACCATGCGCCCCGATGCCGGTGGCTGGACGCAGGCCCTGACGCGCCGCATCATCGGCCTTACCATGCTCAATATGGTCGGCATAACAGCCTTCAACGACCTGCCGGTCATTCAACTCGCCATGCCCAGGGCCGTGCTGGATGGCCCCCTGGGTAATACCGCAACCACCACCTATACCTACCGCCTGAACAGCGGCTTTGCACCCCGCGAAGACTACCTCAAAGACGCCGCCGCCCTGCCACCCTTCCTGCTCATCGCCGGAAGCGACGACGAGGCATTCGTCGCCGAGGCCTATGAGCCGCTGCTGTCAGATGTGAACACGCGTGGCACCTACGCGCTGATCGATGGCGTCGGGCATCTGGATATTGTGGACAATGCCGAGACGGTTGGGTTGATCAGGGCGTTTTTGGGTGGGGCTTGAGAGGGAAGGGGTGGGATGGTGACGGATGATTTGCCGCGATTGGAAGGAGGGGGAGGAGTTGGAATGAAACGAATTTCGTGTTTCCAATAAATCGGCCTAATAGTTAGCACTGGATAACAAAAAATTCTTGTTGTAGGGATCGGAGAATACCCAGAATTGCAGTTATTTTAAAATTGGGATGCGCATTTGGAGCGTGGAATATTGCCGCCGATGCGCACTCAGGTCTGCTTTCCCCTTACATCTTCGATGAAATCTGCAAGAGACCAAAGCCAACCCTGCTGAGAGTCAGTGTAGCTAGACTGAATTGGCTGAGGCACAACAAGCTGGAGGCTAGATGCTTCCATCTGTTGCGTCTGCGGCTCTGAAATTCGTGGCTCTAGTGTCAAAAGATGTTTTCGACTAATTTTTTCCGCTTCTGCCAAGACCTGCCGCCAGCGATCCTTGCAACTGGATTTTGCCCCCAGCATGGTCAACCGAACATTGCCTTCCGGTGGAGCGGTTTGATAGGTGTCGAGGTTAGGGAAAAGAAAATCAGGCTTATGATTGTGTTCGGTGACAGCCCCTCGGATGTGCTGAACGCCATGCGCCCTGAAAACCGCTTCCAAATGGTGTTCTAGCGAATAACCCCGGCGCGATTTCCGGCGATTTTGAACGCTCAACGAATAACTGATGAAACCATCAATATCGATACCGTCCTCATTTACAAAGCCTGCCTCGATCCGTGATGAAACAACCCGACGCTCTAGACGCCTGAACAGTGCCTCCTCGTGGTCTAGCCATGCGATCAGTGCGGAGTCCGGGTCATCCTCAGCTCTAACTTCGGGTATGGTGAGGCGGGCAAGATCTGAGAACTCGGCGGTCTTCGGAAACATGGTGCCGAACTTGTCTATGATGGTGTCCAGCTTGTCAGCTTCCGGTTCTTCAAACTCGACACCGATCTCATCCAAGATGAACCGTGCCGCGAAGTCCAGCGTCGGTTCTTCATCCGAAAATTCACGCGAGACGAAAGACTGTCCCTCTGGACGCCGGTCGAAAAGCCAAAAGAGTTGCTGTTCACTGGTTGACCCTTGAGGGGCAACGATGAACCATCTCACACCGGTCGTGTCTTTGGCTAGAAATAGACTGTCGCCCGGTCTCATGGCCTCGGTTACAGGATTTGTAGGATAATATAACCTCCACTCCGCCGAGCGCGCGTCATCTTCTAGGCGGCTGTCATAGTGTGTCGACCAGCTTTCCTCGGTAAAACCGTCTTGGTCACCTCCTAACCAGACATATCTTGTTGTAGCTTTTTCCTGATGTACTTGTCCGAGAAACCCTTCACGCATCTCCTTGGTGGTTCCTATCTCATGCTGATTGGAACGCTCAGGATCTGCATCGACCGCAGACAAGCGTTTAACGCCAACTCCTTCGAAATAATCAGACAGTTGCCCCCGATTCATTTCCGCTTACCTCCAGCATTTTTATATCTGATTTCAACCATATGGCGCATTGATTGGCAATATGCTCAACGGAAATGCGAGTTTTACCCTTCAGGGCACATTCCCAGACAGTACAGACACGCCAGCCACTATCAGCAAGGGCCAAATACTGCTCATGGTCCCGCTGGATGTTCCTCCCGATCTTCTCCCGCCAAAAAATCTCTTGGCTCTTCGGCCAGCGGAACAGATGGCAATCATGGCCGTGCCAGAAACACCCATGAACGAATATAACGGCTTTGCGCCTGTTGAATACAAGATCAGGTTTTCCTGGAAGGTCTTTGCGGTGCAGCCGAAATCGGAATCCGCGCCGGTGTAGCGCGGATCGGATTACCAATTCAGGCTTGGTATTCTTACCTTTGATGCCAGCCATCATACGGCTACGAACTGCTGGCGTCACGCGGTCGGGGCACATAATTCAGGTTGAAACACGCGGTTCTGGCAATGTTAGCTTGGGCTTCGAAATAGCGGGCCGGGCGCGTCCTTCACGCTCAAGCACAAATGTTATGTGCGGCTCCATCAGATTGGCCACAGCCTGTACTGCAGGCACGACAACAGCGTTGCCGAACTGCCGGTATGCCTGTGTGTCCGATACCGGGATGCAGAATTTTGTTTCTCCAGGTTCTTCGAACCCCATTAGTCTCGCACACTCGCGCGGCGTCAAACGGCGTGGCCGGTTGCCCTTTTGCTCAATCAGGATTTCTGAGCCGTCCTTGTAGTAGCGTGCCGAAAGGGTCCGGGCCACGTCATTCGGTCCAAAGAGAGAAAATCCAAAACCATTCCCCGCATTCCTGTGCTTTTCCTTGTAGCCCTGAAGGTATTTCCACATGTGTTCTGTCAGGGTGTATTTCGGGTCCACATCGCTGTCGAGTATTTGGCCAAGAGTCGGGCCGTCTCCTTGCGGAACAGCCAGATTATCGAAATTAAAATTGACCTGGTCGCGGAACCCGACGATAAAAATACGTTCGCGCTTCTGTGGAACCCAAGGTGTCGAGCTCACCACTCGGTAGCTGACATTATATCCCAGTTCCTTCTGAAGAACGTGCATTATCGTGGCAAAGGTCTTGCCGCCGTCATGGCGTTGCAGATTTTTTACATTTTCCAGTAGAAAGGCAGGTGGACGATGGTGGGCGATGATCTTTGCCAAATCGTAGAACAGTGTTCCCTGCGTATCACAAAGAAATCCGTGGGGGCGGCCAAGGGCATTTTTCTTGCTGACTCCTGCAATAGAAAATGGTTGGCATGGAAAGCCGGCCAGCAGGACATCATGTGCTGGAACCTTATCGGGTGAATCGGCGAATGGTCGCACGTCCTCTGCGAAGACATGATCACTTTCTGCAGTTTCAGGGAAGTTTGCTTTATAGGTTTGGCGGCTGAAACGGTCCCATTCTGCCGTAAACACGCATCGGCCGCCAATTGTCTCGAAAGGGCGGCGCAGGCCACCGATGCCGGCAAACAGGTCGATGAACCTGAAGTCTTCACGCCTGCCTTCGGTGCAGCGCGAATCGGCAGCTTCGCGCAGCTTGGTCAGCCTGAGTTGGTCGATCTTTCTGCCTTGATTGTTGATGTTGCGGCGTATCGTGCGGTCACTCACGTTCAGCAACTCCGCTGCGGTCTCGATACTAAGGCCGGCACGTTCCATCAATTCAGAGAATTCTGTACGTGGATGCGGCTTCATGCGTCGCCCCTGTTTCTGTGTCAGTCATTGACAATGTGTCATAATCTTTCCAAGCGCGTTTGGAAACCCAGTTTTTCCTTTTTGTTCTTATTTTGTTCCAGCGCTCATTGAAATATCAAAATTCCATTGCGGAGCAAGAAATTTTAGAAAACATGACAATGGATACTTATTGGAGCCTTTTAAACCAGCCCTCACAACCAATGCCCCCCACACGCTCACTCCCAAGCAACATACTTGCAACAGGCCGGAGCAATGGCGGAGAGGCGACGGCGAAGCATGCCGCGCGGCTTGATCGGGCATATCCACCGATCATCCTGAATGAAACAGCAGAGTTAAACGCCCATGGGAGAGGATTGGGCAGCGCAGTACACACGGACGCATTCTCCTGCGTGAGGGATCGCCGGAAATCGGGCTCTCCGGACGAAAGAGTTTTTGAACAGTGATGAAGCGTGTTTTGCCGCTTGCTGCAGTTTTGATGGGATCGGTGTTTTGCTGTTTGCCGGTGGCGTCAACGGCATGATCTTGCCGATCAGAGGTGAAGCCGAAGGTCTTACGGCTGCTTTGCTCGGTCTCATCGGAACCGGTTGGGCGATCGGCTATGTGGCCGGTTGTCCGTGAACCCTGTCCCTTGTAGCGCGTGTCGGCCATATCAGGGCCTTTGGGCGCCTGCGCGCTGATCGACGGCATCTGGTTTTGTCGACAGCGGCGAGACGGTTGGGTTGATCCGGGCGTTTTTGGACGGGGCCTGAGTTGAAAATGGGGTGATGTGCCGTTTTCGCGATTGGCAAGAGTGGAAAGGGTTGGAATGAAACGAATTTCGTTGTTTTCTGCACTGCAGGTTACGACTGGATGGGGTGGAAAGTGTGCATTCGTTACAGGTGCGACGTTGCCGTGCGTCGATGGCCACAGCCGACATTCAAGCAGCCACGGATCATCTGTTTGTGCTGCGGTTTGGAACCCAAAGCGGGCGCATGCGACGCCCGCTTTGCCCTTGCGGTTTCGTGAGTCATGCAGCTTCGGTCAGCCGTTCAAGGATCTCCCGCATGCTCGGCGACAGATCCGTATGATGGTGCGCCAGTTTCCACCCCCCGCCCTGCCGCTGATAGACGTTGGTTACCCGGTGTTCGATCCTGGCTTCATGGCCGGCAAGGGTCAAAGTTCCGACTTCCATACCCGTTTCCACGGCCATGTCCGCTCCGACGTTGATCGATTGGCCCTCCAGCCGGATATCACCGCCACCGGCAATTCTGGCGACCTGATTGAACGAGGCCAGGATGGTATCTGAACCTATGTCGCGGCCGCCGATGGGGTGCTGCGCGGTGACGCCGTCGCCCTTGATCCACACGTCCTGCATCGCGGTATCATCGCCCTGTGCCATCTTGTTGAGCGCATCGTAGAATGTGGCCGAGGCGCGGCGAACGTCATTGAGGTTGGTCATGGTTTGGTTCCTTCTGGCTGTTGGCAGGCCGGGGGTGTGCCCGGCCCATGCCGAACGCCCCGTTGCCGATAAATTGAGTGGGTTGGCTTAGACAGCAGCCTCTTGCGTTCCGGATTTCACGGAGGAGAAAAAATCTGCCCGCGCATTGGTCTTGGGGAAGGGCGCATCCGGCAGGTCAACGCCAAGAAAGCGGCAGAGCGGTTCCCATCCGTCACGGACATTGAACACCAAGGTCTTGCCTTGCGCCTCCAGTTGCCGCGCGGCCGCTTCATTGGCACGGTAAGCCTTCAAAATGCCGTCCCTATCCGTGCGGCCGCTCAAAGCCTTGCCGATGATGACCTTCTCCATCATCTCAAACCAGGGAGCCGCGTTTTGCGGCCAGGCCTCCTTGTCGAGGATCAGCGGCAGGATGGTCTGGGAAAAACTGCCATACCAATCCTCGGCCTCCCGATGTGTAAGAATGACCCTGGCGTTCGGTGTGGCCGTAAGCACGTCTTGCCAGTAGGCCGAAACAGGGAAGTCCACGGCTGATCGAAAGCCCGAGAAGATCGCGTCAAAGTCGGGGCGCCCCTCTGTCACTGCGCACCAGGCTTCGATCTGCCTGGGGTCACTGACGACCTCGGACATGTGGTGGCATGGGCCGAAGCCCAAATGCTCCAACGCCGCCTTCAGTGAATAGGTCCCGGTTCGACCGAAGCCCGCGCCAATGATTTCGAGTGCCATTGCCTCTAACCTCCTTTATGAATAGGATAGATCAACATTGCTTGATCTGCGCCTATTCAGTGTAGGATGAACCATTTTCCCAGAGAAAGTCGAACGAAACGATTTCATAGACCATGAATGAAATTGATTTACACCGCATTGACCTGAATTTATTGGTTGTTTTTGAGTCCCTGATGGAGACCCGAAGCGTTACGGTGACGGCAGACAGGATCGGGCGCACACAGTCGGCGGTCAGCCACGCGCTTGCTCGGCTAAGGGAGCAACTCGACGATCCTGTGCTGGTCCGGGTCGGCGGCAAGATGCACCCCAGCCCGTACGCCGAGGCCATCATCGAGGATGTCAGACCCATCCTGCGCAGCATCCGCCGCGTGATCGCGCCGCGCAACCTGTTCAACCCTGGCCAAAGCGACCGGGTGTTCCGTATCGCCATGCCGACGCTGACCAAAGTCATTGCAGAGGTATCAGCGCGGGTCGAGGCCGAAGCGCCCAGGGTAAAGATCGAGTGGCTTCCAGCGCATCAGGATGTATATCCGGCACTCAGCGAAGGATTGATCGACCTTGCCCATCTGGGCGGACAACCGCGATTGCCGGATGGTCTGGATCATCAGATCATGGAGCCGTTTTCCTGGGTGACTTTCGCGCGGCAGGGTCACCCGGCAGCCACGGACTGGGGGATCGACGCCTGGCGCAAATACCCGCATGTGATGGTCAATGTCACCCGCTCGCAACAAAACCCCTTTCCCGTTGCGCCCGATTCCGATGCCGGGGCGCGGCGGGTCAGCGCGATGATCGGGGATTCGGCCGGGGTTGCCCCGCTTCTTGCCAATTCGGATTTTCTGGCCACCTTCCCGGCGGTTCTGCTGGCTTGGGACATGGAGGCCCACGGCCTCATCGCGATGAGGCCGCCCGTCGACCTGGGGTCGGTTCTTGTTCGCTTTTTCTGGAGCTCGCGCCTTGCCAACGACGCCGGTGGCATCTGGATCAGATCGATCGTGATTGAAGCCTACCGGCGTCTGCAGGCTGAGGCAGAGGCGAAGCTCGCCATGCCAAAGCTTGTCCAGCCCTCCAGGCAACCGACTTGATTGGACCACAGCCTGTCAATGCGTCAAAGCCGGACAATCGTTCCACGGTCGCTTTGTCCCGCTGACCGACGATTTACCGGCCTGAATGCCGCAGGATGCACCAATGACTGGTCTGTTGACGCTGCGCCGCAGGGCGTTTTGGGAGGAGGCTTGAGTTGAAGGGTGTGATGTGCCGTTTTCGCAATTGGCAAGAGTGGAAAGGGTTGGCATGAAACGAATTTCGTCGTTTTTTTCACTGCAGGCTACGACTGGATTGGGCGGGGAGCGGACTTTCGCAGCGAAGGTAAGGTGACCCGCGGGCCCATGTGAGGTAAGGGGTGCTGTCACACGTAGAGTATCGAGCGGCATCAGGAAATGAACACCCATAATGTCTAGAATACTCGCGGCTATCCAGTACCTGTCACTGACCAAACTCTTGCTCTTCGAATAGTCGGTTAGCGTATGCGGGAATGCTGAAAACACTGGAAAACCATGATTTCAGCCGCTAGGCTGTCGCTAGAAATTGGAGAGCCAAATGGCCATTTTGATTGTAGTAGCAGGCATCGGGAACAGCGGTAAGACCAAGTCAATTAAGGATTTTGCACTGGCCAATTTAACAAACCTTCCGAGCTTGATAGGTGTTGAAATTAGTTATGCCGGCCCGTTCACCAAGAATTTTAATCAATATACGATTGGTATTCGCAGTGCTGGAGATACAAGGGCTCTGGTATTAGACGCTATTCAGTTCTTTACGACAAACAACTGTGATCTCATGGTCTGCGCAACAAAGTCGCGCGGCGTCACGGTAAATACTATCAATGCCTACATCGCTGCCAATCCTAGTTTGACTGTTCATCGCATTCAGACACAGTGGTACGCGACTGCAGCTCAGCGGGCTGCGGATAACGCAAGGGTTGCGCAGGCAATCTGGAACCACATCCCGTAAAGCGGTCGCTTCATATGAACGCCTCCACGGTCGGCATTGGGCCGAAAGCGCTTTGATTCCAGTTAGTATTCTGGGCGGGAAGTGGGCGTTCACCTCATACGAATTCATCTGCAAATGATGGACAAGCGAAACAGAGCGGTTGAGGTCAAATCCGATCCATCAAATGCCGGGACTAAACACCTAGTCGCTCGCCTTTATGTCGCTGGGAAGGAAGAAACTATCGGTGCAAACATTGTCGATTCACGTTGCAATTAGTAATAGCGCCCCCCAAAATTGTCCAGCAACTTCATAATCAGCCAGATACAAGAGCGTCGATGTTCGAGGAACGCGCATTCAATATTTTTGTTTATTTTGATGAGGGATTAGCTCGGCAATATGGTGTCCGCCATCACCGTCTAGCGGGCAGTGACGAGGCCAAACTAAAACACCTGCTAGCCAACGTTGAGACTGACCACACGAAGGCCAGGCGTTTCGATTTTAGACGGACCTTCACTCCCGATGAGTGGCTAGCGGCGCAACGTTTTAGCGAGGTAACTCATTATTTTGAGGAGGCGTTTTTGCACTATAGAGCGTCTCAAGCTGTGATATATTGCGTTACACCAGTTGTCGATGGCATTCCAAGCGTAGATAAACAGATTTCTACAGGCCCGTTTCGTGGGGATGTCATGACACATATTGAAGGACGTGGATCAGTACCCGATTATTTGGTCATATACGTGCGGGAAGACAAATTCCACTTAACCGAGTTGCTCAACGACGACTATTTCAAAGCCATTAAACTGCTTTTCAATGCGGGCCACCACGTATCATCGGCAAAATTGCTTATGTCGTGTGTGGATACGCTCGCTTTTGTGGAACATGGAGACGTCCCGCGCAATTTCACTAACTGGCTGGATACATATGTAGACCTCACGCCAATCGGGATTAGTGCCGCTGAGGTTTGGGAATTTCGAAATTCAATTCTTCACATGACCAACCTCGCATCGCGACAGGTGCTCGCTGGAAAGGTATCGTCCATAATGCCTTACATCGGAAGGGTCGCTTCTATGGAACAAATAGACCCGCGCTTGCCGAAGCCGTTCAACCTCTATCTATTTATGTTGGCCGTCGCAGACGGTGCGGCTAAGTGGGCAGAGACTTATGCAGATACAGACAAAATGTTGAAGTTCATTGAGCGGTACGACACAACGATCTCCGATGGGCGCGTTGCAAAATGGACTCCGGATTAGCTACCTTCACAATTTCTGCCTGACAGCCCTCAACGGCAGGTATGGGCCGAAAGCGCCATTGAAGGGTTGGCAGATTACGGGCCGAAAGCGGACTTTCGCTGCATTGAAACCAAATAACGGAAATGGGGCCGAGACGGACTGAAGGCTTGTGGGAGCGCATTGGGGGAAGCAGAGGTCCCGTTTTTACCGGCGCGTTGTCGGTGACAGCCCATTGTGAACCTTGGCCATCTGGTCAAAAGCTGCGCGCCGTCGCATGGCTGCTTTCGGGCATCCAACAGAGCGCAGCCAGCGCCCTATTGCTGACTTGCGCCGCCATGCATGGCGCTGCCGGCATGAGAGACTCGGCATCCTCATTGCGCTCAGGAATACAAAATTCGTTTTGGCGCGATCGTTCAAGACCATTTCGCCGCCGCCACCTAATTTCATTCCAAACCAAGGAATGGAATATGTGATGGACTTTGTGCTCAACGGTGAAATCCAGGATATCCCTGACGAATGGGCGGAGGAATCCCTGCTCAATCTGCTGCGCGATCATTTCGGTCTGGTTGGCGCGAAATACGGATGCGGCGCCGGCATCTGCGGCGCCTGCACGGTGATCGTCGACGGGGTTGCAACGCGGTCCTGCATCACGCTTGCCGAAAGCATTGAGGGCGCCGAGGTTCGCTCCATCGAGGGGCTCGCAAAGGGCGGCGCGCTGCATCCTGTACAGCAGGCTTGGCTTGACCTTGCAGTGCCCCAATGCGGCTATTGCCAAGCGGGGCAAATCATGTCGGCCGTCGCGCTTCTGAACGAGATTCCATCACCAAGTGAGGCGGATATTGATGCGGCAATGGATGGAAACCTGTGCCGATGTGGCACCTATGGACGTATCCGCGCAGCAATCCGACACGCAGCAATCCAACGTGCGGCGGAGGCGACGTGATGCGGCGGCGTGCGTTTCTTGCCGCCACCGGTGGCGGGCTGATTGCGCTGATCGGTGCAGGCATGGCTGCCTGGAACCAGGTCCCCGTTATCCCGAAGCGACCGGAACCGGATGCAGATGCCGCGTTTGGCTGGATTGTCCATCGGGATGGCCGCTTTGTTCTTACCCTGCCACGGGTGGAGATGGGACAGGGCATTGCCACGGCGCTCAAGCAGGTGGCCTGCACAGAGCTCGGCGTTGCATGGCAGGCAATCACGCTTCAGCTCCACGACACGTCTTCGCCGCCTGTCAAAGCGACAGTGGGCAGTGAGTCCATGGCGTTGTTTGCTGAACCCCTGGCGCAAGCCTGCGCCAGTCTGCGGGATGCGCTGGAAGCCGGTCGCCAGGAAGGCCCTGTCGCGGTTTCGACCCGGCCCCTCAGCGCGCTGCGGGCGTTCCGGGCAGGAGGCTTGATCGGCGCCTCGCCCGAACTTGCACAGGGGCGCGACATCGTGACGGGTGCGGCACTCTACGCGGCGGATGTCCTTCGTCCGGGATTGTTGCACGGGCGGGTGCTGCGTGCGCCTGCCTCGCCCGAGGTTGGATCACGCGCCGGCACCTGGAACCGACGTGAAGCCGAAAAAATTCCCGGCTTTGTCGCCGTGGTGGAGGATTGCGGCAGTGCGAACGGACACGCCAAAGGGCTGGGGATCGTCGCCAGCCGGCCTGCTGCATTGGATCAGATCGCAGAAGCGCTGGCGATCGAATGGACCGTTGACAGTCTTCCGGAGCATGCAGACATCGCCCGGGCCATCGACATCGACACCGCCCTCAGCAAGGGCAAACTTGGCAATCGTGTGATGGATGGCGCGCCCGAGGGAACGTCCTTTGATATCAGCATGCGGGTCGATATCCCCTTTGCTGCGCATGCACAGATCGAGCCGCGCGCTGCGGTGGCGGAATGGAAACACGGACGTCTGATGATCTGGTCCGGTACCCAGGATGCCTTCTATGTCCGCGATGCCTTGGCCGATGTTTTCGGGCTCGATCCGGGCGCCGTAACAGTCCAGACCATGCGCATTGGCGGGGCCTTCGGCGGAAAGGTGCTGTGCCGGGCCGAGATGGAGGCGGCTGCCCTTGCGCAGGCCGTGGGGGCGCCGGTCAAGGTGCAGTGGACACGGGCGCAGGAGTTCGCCTTTGGCTATCACCGTCCGCCGTCGTCGCATCGCTTGCGTCTGAAACTTTCAGGCGGGCGGATCACGGACTGGGATCACCAGCAGATGTCTTCGCACATCCTGTTCACATCGGCAGGCTTGCCTTCCTGGATGCAGGCGGCCACCGATCTTGTCGTGGGCGATCCGGGTGTCGCGCGGGGGATGCGGATACCCTATTCGGTGGATCGCGCCCGTGCGGCCTACGACACGATCCGGCTGCCGGTCCATTCCGGCCCATGGCGGGGATTGGGCGCCGGACCGAATTGCCTGGCGGTCGAAAGCGCAATGGACGAGGCCGCGCGAACGGCCGGTGCCGACCCGCTGGCCTTCCGCCTTGACCATATCCGTGATCCACGCCTGGCCGAAGTATTGCGGCGGGTGGGCGAAACGGCAAATTGGCAAGGGACAGCCGCCGCAGAGCATAATGGTATTAGGACCGGTCGGGGCATCGCTTGCGGCATTTACAAAGAGAACAGCTATGCTGCCGTTGTTGCGGACGTGGCGGTTGAAACCTCCGGCCATATCCGCGTCACGCGACTTTGGTGCACGCACGATTGCGGGTTGGTGATCAATCCGGACCAGGTGCGCGCGCAATGCGAAGGCAACCTTGTGTGGAGTATCGGAATGCTCCTGTCCGATGCCCTGCAAATCGAGGCGGGGCGTGTCACCGCCGAAAACTTCCACGAAAACCCGATCCCGCGCCTGACGGAAGTGCCACCGATAATCGTCGAGCTGATCGCCAGTGATATGCCGCCTTCCGGTGCTGGAGAGACCGCAATTGTTGCAGGCCCCGGCGCCATAGCAAATGCGATCCGTGCCGCCACAGGTGTCAGACCTGCACGTTTTCCGCTACAGGCAGAGGCGTTCGCGACATGAACCGGCCGCCCCTATTTACAAAACCCGTAAACATTCCGCCGGCGTCGGTCTATGATCTGCGAAGGGAGAACGTGGTGGAATGACGGCTTGTTCGAAAATTGAGGATTTTGCA
>TARA_R110002126_G_scaffold124451_4_pt1 | contig 68695 bp, 54 predicted proteins | sample TARA_R110002126 | Tara Oceans TARA_R110002126 (sample SAMEA4397536) | marine metagenome | biome: Polar Biome; feature: [DCM] deep chlorophyll maximum layer (ENVO:01000326); material: water (ENVO:00002006), including particulate matter (ENVO:01000060) such as... | depth 30 m | reverse complement strand
CGTCCCAAACGAGGCGCGATGACCGGGCTACGCTACACCCCGAAATAAAATGCAAATAAAATTTACATTTTACTACAATTTTGCGGAGAGACAGGGACTCGAACCCTGGCGACCAAAAAGGTCGACAGATTAGCAATCTGCTGCATTACCACTCTGCCACCTCTCCATTATATCGAACAATCAAAGCTTGATATAAATTGCGAGTGCAAATGTAATATTAGAATTACAATTTACCAAGATTTTTTTAGCTTTTTATCAACTTTTTTTATTCTGGATATTCAATTCTTAAATGATAAATATTCATCAACTTTTTCTTTACAATTTTTTTGATGATTTCTATTTCTCTAAACGTGATATCAGAATTTAAAAACTGATTATCGGCCATTTGTTTGTCAATTATTTTATCAATTAAATTATTAATAGATTGTGCTGATGGGTTTTTAAGACTCTTAGAAGCTGCCTCTGCCGCATCACACATCATTAAGATGGCTGTTTCTTTAGAAAAAGGTATAGGTCCTTTATATTGAAACTTCTTTATATCAACTTTAGAATCAGGATTTAATTCTTGTTCTTTTTTATAAAAATAATAAGTTGAACTTGTTCCATGATGAGTTCTTATAAAATCAATAATTCTATCTGGTAATTTATTCTTTTTGGCCAGCTCTACTCCCTTTATAACGTGGTTTGTAATTATTGTAGAACTATCTATTGGAGACAAATCGTTATGAGGATTTACGCTTGTAGATTGATTTTCAGTAAAATACATAGGGTTTAACATTTTACCAATATCATGATACAAAGCTCCTGTTCTAACCAACATTGAATTTGCGCCAATTTCGTTTGCAGCAGCTTCCGCTAAATTAGCTACTTGCATAGAATGCTGAAATGTTCCTGGAGCTTTTTCATTCAACTCTCGTAACAATTTTGTATTGGTGTTTGATAGTTCTAAAAGCGTAACATCAGATACCAAACCAAAAATTTTCTCGTAAATATAGATTAAGATAATCGACAAAAACGACAACAAGCCATTTGCCGCGAATAACATAAAGTAATTCCAATTTATCTGAGATGCATTTCCTTCTTTTATAATTGAAAAGGCAAAGTAGGTTAACATATATATGAATGTTATTTGTGCAACAGAAATAAATAAATTAGCTCTTTTGTATAATTCTGATACCGTTAAAATGGTAACAATACCAGCAATAATATGTAAATAAATAAACTCAAAACTATCTGGAACGATGTACCCTAAAAGTAAAACAGTTAACACGTGTGTAAATAAACCCAATCTAGCATCAAAAAAAGCTTTTATAATGATTGGTAATATACTTAACGGAACTACATATAGGTAATCAGCATTATATTTTATAACTAACGTTTGTATAAAAATTATAGCAAATACATTAAAAAAGATAAAGGTTACCTTGTTATTATTTTCAAATATTTCAGTTCTATATTTATACAGAAATAAAAGTAACATTAATAGCGCTAGCGACACTAAAATGGTGTACCCAAAAATTATCCAATTATAGTTAGATTCTGTCCAAACTTTAGATTCAGATTCACTTTTTAACGAATTTAAGATGGCTAATTTTTTACCCTCAACGATATCACCCTTAAAAATGATTAACTCTCCTTCTGATACTTTTCCTTTAGTATAAGAAATAGTACTAATTTCTTTTTCTATTACTTTGTCAGTAAACAATTTATCGAAAGAAACATTGGGTTTTATAATACCCGCAAGAATATCTAGCAATAATTTTCGATGATAAGAAAAAGGTTCATCACCTAAATTAGTATTAATGATTGTTAAAACATCTTTTGATGTGTATAAACTTTTAAACAAAACATCTTGTACTTCATTTTCTTTTTTCAGAGCTATAATGGCATCCTTTTTAGCAATACGATTTTCGCTAACTGGTTCTAAAAAACCAAATGTATACACTTTTTGTATAACGCGAGTTCCTATAATTTTTAAGGTATAAAGATCATCAACAGTTAAAGAATCGTTGGTGTTTATTTGATTAATTCGATTTTTAAAAGTGTCATTTACTTTACTAACTATCTCGTTATCATATTTAAAGTATAGTTTTGCGTTCTTTTTTATTTCTTGTTTCTCGCGATTAATTTCGTCATCCGTTTTTTGAATAGCAAAATCAAAAGCTGCATACAAATTATCGTATTTCCATAATTGACCATTGCTAAAATCATATTTAAACTGTCCTCCTTTTGGAAACAAATAAACAATGGCAATAGTTGTGATTAAAAATAGAATCACCTTATAAATTATAGTATTATTTCTATAAATTTTATTTACAAATTCGCCCATAAAAATTGCTATTGATTTAACAAACTTACTGTAAATATACGAAGGCTAAAAATTACAATTTGATTAAGATTTCTTTTTGATTTAAAATGGTTATTTTAGCAGAAGAAAATAGTTAAAAAAAACACCTTAAATCATTTATATGAAAGATGTAGTAATTGTATCTGTTGCTAGGACTCCGATTGGAAGTTTTATGGGAAGTTTATCTACCATTCCTGCAACAAAATTAGGGGCAATAGCCATAAAAGGTGCTTTAGAAAAGATAAATTTAAACCCTAGTTTGGTTCAAGAAGTTTTTATGGGTAATGTTGTTTCTGCTGGCTTGGGTCAAGCACCAGCAAGACAAGCTGCAATTTATGCAGGTATTCCAGACACAGTGCCTTGTACTACAGTAAATAAAGTCTGTGCCTCTGGAATGAAATCTATAATGCTGGCTGCGCAAACTATTGCTTTGGGTGATGCTGATATTGTAGTTGCTGGAGGAATGGAAAACATGAGCTCAATACCACATTATCAACACGCAAGGAATGGCTCTAAATTCGGTTCGATTACTATGGAAGATGGTATGCAAAAAGATGGTTTAGTTGATGCTTATGGAAAAGTTGCTATGGGTGTTTGTGCTGATGAATGTGCAACTGAATATCAATTTTCTAGAGAAGATCAAGATGCATTTGCTATAGAATCTTACAACAGATCTGCAAAGGCTTGGCGCGAAGGTAAATTTGATGACGAAATTGTACCTGTTTCAATTCCTCAAAGACGTGGAGAACCTGTTATTTTTTCTGAAGATGAAGAATATAAGAATGTTAAAATAGAGAAAATTCCAGCATTAAGACCAGCTTTCACAAAAGACGGCACAGTAACTGCAGCAAACGCATCAACCATAAATGATGGTGGAGCAGCTCTAGTTTTAATGTCTGCTGATAAAGCGAAAGCGCTTAATCTAAAACCAATTGCAAAAATTTTGAGTTATGCTGATGCTGCACACGAGCCAAAATGGTTTACAACTGCCCCAGCAAAAGCGTTACCAAAGGCATTAGCAAAAGCAAATATTTCTATTGATGCCGTAGATTATTTCGAATTAAATGAAGCTTTTTCTATAGTAGGCTTAGCTAATATGAAGATTTTAGGACTTAAGAATAATACTGTAAATGTGAATGGTGGAGCCGTTTCTTTAGGGCATCCTTTAGGTGTTTCTGGAGCTAGAATAGTAATTGCTTTAACATCGATACTAAAACAAAATAATGCCAAAATTGGAGCTGCTGCTATTTGTAATGGTGGTGGAGGCGCAAGCGCATTAATTATTGAACGCATTTAATTTTAGTATAAATTGTACGCTATTTGTAATTTAAGCATTGTTCCTTTACGAGCAGAACCTTCAGACAAATCAGAAATGGTTAGTCAATTGTTGTTTGGCGAGAGTTTTACAATTCTTGAAAAACAGAAGCATTGGAGTAAGATTAAAACCGCTTTTGATGATTATGAAGCTTACATAGATAACAAACAGTTTGAAGAGATTTCTGAAATTGAGTTTCTTAAGTTAAAAGAAGACAGCAATACGTATTCGGGAGAAATAATTGATTTTATCTCAAATTCATCAAACCATTTCTTTACTATTCCGTTAGGTTCAAGATTGCCTTTTTTTTCAAATAATGAATTCGAAATGAATACTAAAAAATTCAGATTTGAAGGAAATATTATTTCAGGAAAACTCTCTAAAAGTGAAATTATACAAAAAGCATTTATATTTTTAAATACACCTTTTTTGTGGGGCGGAAAAACACCTTTTGGAATTGATTGTTCTGGTTTTACGCAAATGGTGTATAAATTGTGTGGTTACCAATTATATAGAGATGCATATCAACAAGCTAAACAGGGTGAAGGATTAAGTTTTATAGAAGAAAGTGAACCGGGAGATTTGGCTTTCTTTGATAATGATGAAGGTGAAATTATTCACGTTGGTATTATCTTAAAAGATTATCATATTATTCACGCGTATGGAAAAGTAAGAGTTGACACGTTAGATCACAGTGGAATTTTTAACAGTGATTTACAAACGCATACACATAAGTTAAGGGTTATTAAAAAAATTATATAAAAAAACCGAAATCTTATGATTTCGGTTTTTTTTACAATTTTATATCTTTTTTATTACTGACCTCTCATTTCTTTATAAATAGGTCTTAAAGCATCCGCCTTTGCATTCATTTCTAATAAATCATATATATTTAAAAGCGATTTTACAGTATTTTCTGTTCTACCAAGTTCATCTGACTTTTCTAAGTAAGGCAATGCTTCTTTATACAATGCTTTTTGTTTTTTCTCTAGCTCGTCATATTTCTTAAAATTAGACAAGTTTTTATTCATTTCTTCAACGATAGCTTGCTCTCTAGATAAAATAGCTACAGCTAAATTCATATAAGCATCTCCATAATCCGGGTCTAACTCTATCGATTTTTTATAGTAAGAAATTGCTTCATCAGTTTTCTTTTCATTCTGATTAACTACTCCTAAGTTAAAAAAAAGCGTTGGGTTTTCTGGATCTAGTTCTATAGCCTCTTGCATTAAGACACCAAACTTATCCATATCTTCTAGTTTGATATACAATTGAGCTTCGTTTAATAATAAGTTCAAATCTTTTGGATTCGATTCTCTAGCCTCTTTTATCGCTACTATAGCCTCTTCTGTTTTGCCTTGAGCTATTAAAATATAACTTATATTTTTAACGATGTCTGCTTGTTTAGATTCTGAAGATTTATCTACCGGCGTTATATGAGTTTTTGAGGTTTTAACAGAAAGATCTCTTAATTCTTTATTAGGAAAAGCATCTTGCTTTCCTGTTTCTTTATCTGAAGCCAAATATTGGGTTGTAATTCCAGAATACCCAATTTCTTTTAATTCGTTATAATAGCTTAAAGAAGTTTCATAATCTTTATTTAAAGAAGCACTTACAGCTGCGTTGTATAAAAAGGAAGTATCTGACGGACTTAATTTATAAGTCAAATAAAAATTTTCAGTTGCTGTCTTATAGTCTTTTGTTTCGTTATAAGCATCTATTGCCTTTTGAGAAACAAACTCAATTAGTATATTTAATTTAGGTTGTGCCTCTTTAGTATATTTTTGCTTACCTGTTTCTTTTTCATAATCAAATAACTTATTGTATGCCTCAGCTGCCTTTTCTGCATCAGATTTACCGTAAGCATTACCTTTTAAAAAGTAGTATTTAGCTTTGTATTTATCTTCTACTGAACCTTCATCTATAGCGTCAATAGTTTGTTTAGCTGTTAGCAAATCACCTTTTTTTAAAGCTTTTTCTACTGCTTTTATTTCATCTTTTTGTGCAAATATTCCAATTGACATTAAACCTAATGAAACTGCTATTATTTGTTTTCTCATTTTAATCTATTATTTAATTTATTTTTATTCTTGGTTTTCGTTTGAACCATTTTCAATTTCCGTGCCATTTTCTGAATCTTCATCAGCATCATCTTCATTTATTACTTTTGCAACTGCCGCAATACTATCATCATCTTTAATATTAATTAAACGAACACCTTGCGTTGCACGCCCCATAACCCTTAAATCTTCTACTGCCATTCTAATAATAATTCCAGATTTATTAATTATCATTAAATCGTTAGAATCATCAACATTTTTAATAGCTACTAAATTACCTGTTTTATCAGAAATATTTAAAGTTTTAACCCCTTTACCTCCTCTATTTGTTATTCTATAATCTTCTAGATTTGAACGTTTTCCATATCCTTTTTCAGAAACTACAAGTATATTACTTTCCATATCATTTACAGCAACCATACCTATAACTTCATCATTTTCGTGTTGTAAGGTAATTCCTCTAACACCAGAGGCCGTTCTTCCCATTGGTCTTGTCTTTGCTTCTTCGAAACGAATGGCTTTACCCGATTTTAAAGCTAGCATAACTTGACTATCTCCTGTGGTTAATTTTGCTTCTAATAATTCATCATCTTCTTTAATGGTAATTGCATTAATACCATTTGTTCTTGGACGAGAATATTGCTCTAAAGAGGTTTTTTTAACTTGACCTTTTTTAGTTGCCATAATAACATAATGACTGTTTACATAATCTTCATCCTTTAAATCTTCGGTCACTAAAAATGCTTTAACAGAATCATCTGGCTCAATATTTATGAGGTTTTGCATTGCTCTACCTTTTGTGTTTTTACCACCTTCAGGAATCTCATAAACCCGCATCCAAAACACTTTTCCTTTTTGTGTGAAAAATAACATATATTGATGGTTTGTACCTACAAACAAGTGCTCTAAGAAATCCTCGTTTCTTGTAGTTGCACCTTTTTGACCTCTACCTCCTCTATTCTGAACCTTATATTCATCGAGATTTGTACGTTTTAGATAGCCTGCATTAGATATTGTTACCACTACTTTTGTATCTGGTATCATATCTTCAATACGCATATCTCCACCAGCATATTCTATAATCGATCTGCGTTCATCACCATATTTATCTTTAATATGTAATAACTCGTCTTTTATAATTTGGTAACGTCTTGGCTCATTATCAAGAATATCTTTTAAATCAGCAATAGTTATCATAATTTCATCAAACTCAGCACGTAATTTATCTTGTTCTAAACCTGTTAATTGACGTAAGCGCATTTCTACAATTGCTTTTGCTTGAATTTCCGTCAATTCAAAACGCTCAATTAAACTTTCTCTCGCCTCATCTGCATTAGACGATGCTCTAATAATTTTAATTACTTCATCAATATTATCTGAAGCAATAATTAATCCTTCTAAAATATGCGCTCTAGCCTCTGCTTTCTTTAACAAAAATTCTGTTCTACGAACTACAACTTCATGTCTGTGCTCAACAAAATAATGTATTAACTGTTTTAGGTTTAACTGCTCAGGTCTTCCTTTTACTAAAGCAATATTATTTACACTAAAAGAGGTTTGTAGTTGTGTATATTTAAATAGTTTATTTAAAACGATATTTGGAATGGCATCACGTTTTAAAATATAAACGATACGCATTCCATTTCTATCAGACTCATCACGTATGTTAGCAATACCTTCTATTTTCTTTTCATTTACCAAGTCAGCAGTTTTTTTAATCATATCTGCTTTATTAACTTGATAAGGAATCTCAGTTACGATAATGCACTCACGTCCTTTTACTTCTTCGACAATGGCTTTAGCACGCATTACAATACGCCCACGACCTGTATGAAAAGCATCTCTCACACCGTCATAACCATAAATAATTCCACCTGTAGGAAAATCTGGTGCAGTTACGTGTTGCATTAACTCATCAATATCAATATCTCTATTCTCAATATATGCAATAGTACCATTAATAACCTCTGTTAAATTATGAGGAGCCATATTTGTAGCCATACCAACAGCGATTCCAGAGGCTCCATTTACCAACAAATTAGGAATTCGAGTAGGCAAAACAGTAGGTTCTTGTAAAGTATCATCAAAGTTTAAACGATGGTCTACCGTATCTTTTTCAATATCAGCCAACATATCTTCTGATATTTTTTGCATTCTTACCTCTGTATAACGCATTGCGGCTGGTGAATCTCCATCTACAGAACCAAAATTCCCCTGACCATCAACCATCATGTAACGAACACTCCAATTTTGTGCCATTCTTACCATAGAGTCGTATACTGAAGTATCTCCATGAGGATGGTATTTACCTAATACTTCACCAACAATTCTTGCCGATTTTTTATACGCTCCAGTTGCTTTAATTCCTAACTCATGCATACCAAATAAAACCCTTCTATGTACAGGTTTTAAACCATCTCTTACATCTGGTAATGCCCTTGAAACTATTACTGACATTGAATAATCAATGTATGCAGCTTTCATCTGCTCTTCAATATTAATCGGAATTAACTTTTCTCCGTCTGCCATATATAATTCTTATTAGTATTTATGCTAAAATTTAAAACAAGGCAAGATACAATTTCTTATAGTATCTGCAAAGATTTTACACCTTGCAAAAGGTTAGAGTTATCAACATTTTTAAATAATTTTTAACATAGTATTATTTGCCTGATTTCCAGTAGTTTTCTACCTTGTTCGTTAAGTCAAACTGTCAGTTTTTTACAATGGCATCTTTTTTGTAATTATTTTGTAAAAAAAGGACTAAATTTACATCACATCAAATAATAGAAAGAAATATGGACGATAATTTTTCACCAAAAGTTAGAGATGTAATTACTTTCAGTAAAGAGGAAGCCTTAAGATTAGGCCATGAATTTATTGGAACAGAACATCTTTTGCTTGGTTTGATTAGAAAAGGCGAAGGAAAAGCAATAGAGATATTAACAGCATTTGATGTTGATTTAACGCTATTACGTAAAAAACTCGAACAACTAAACCCATCAAACCCAACATTTACAGAAACTACCGACAAACCTAGTTTGCGTTTAACAAGACAAGCGGAAAAAGCTTTAAAAACGACATTTTTAGAAGCTAAATTATATCAAAGTGAGGCTATAGATACTGCTCATTTATTACTTTGTGTTTTACGTAATGAAAACGACCCAACCACAAAACTAATTCAAAAGTATCATGTAAATTACGATGAGGCAAAAATCTTATACAAACAATTACATATAGATAATACTGATGTAGATTTACCTGCAAACCCAATTGCAGAAACTCCTTCGGATGACGAGTACGCATCAGAAAAACCAAATCCTTTTGAACAGAAACAACAAGGCAAAACCGGTAAAAAATCGAAAACACCCGTTTTAGATAATTTTGGTCGTGATTTAACCGATTTAGCTGAAAAAGGAAAGTTAGACCCAGTGGTGGGTCGTCAAAAAGAAATTGAGCGTGTTTCACAAATTTTAAGTCGTAGAAAGAAAAACAACCCAATGTTAATAGGTGAGCCTGGTGTAGGTAAATCTGCCATCGCAGAAGGTTTAGCTTTACGAATTGTAGATAGAAAAGTATCCCGTATTTTATTCGACAAAAGAATTGTCTCTTTAGATTTAGCTAGTTTGGTTGCTGGCACAAAATATCGTGGTCAGTTTGAAGAGCGTATGAAAGCACTTATGAATGAACTTGAAAAGAATGAAGATATTATCCTTTTTATAGATGAAATTCACACTATAGTTGGTGCCGGCGGAGCTACAGGCTCTTTAGATGCATCTAACATGTTAAAACCAGCCTTAGCTAGAGGCGAAATACAATGCATTGGTGCCACTACTTTAGACGAATTTAGAACAAATATCGAAAAAGACGGTGCCTTAGAACGTCGTTTTCAAAAGGTAATTGTAGACCCGACAACAGTTGAAGAAACGATTCAAATTTTACACAATATAAAAAGTAAATACGAAGAACATCATCACGTAGATTTTACAGATGATGCTATTGAGGCTTGTGTAAAATTAACCAATAGATACATGACAGACAGATATTTACCAGACAAGGCTATTGATGCTTTAGATGAAGCTGGGTCTCGAATTCATATCACAAATATTGTAGTGCCTAAGCAAGTTTTAGAACTCGAAGCAAAACTAGAAATTATTAAAAACAATAAAACAAAAGCGGTTAACGGCCAGAAATATGAGGAAGCTGCAAAGTTAAGAGATGATGAAAAAAATATCGAAGCCGCGCTAAATTCTGCTCAAAAACAATGGGAAGACGACTCTAAATTAAATAGAGAAATTGTTACAGAAGATAATGTTGCAGAAGTAGTTTCTATGATGACAGGTATTCCTGTAAATAGAGTTGCAGAAGCAGAAAGCCATAGATTGCACGAATTACCAGAAATGATTAAAGGAAAGGTAATTGGGCAAGATGAAGCTGTTACTAAAGTTGTAAAAGCAATTCAAAGAAATAGAGTAGGTTTAAAAGACCCAAATAAACCTATTGGTTCATTTATTTTCTTAGGACAAACTGGTGTTGGTAAAACACAATTGGCTAAAGTTTTAGCTCGTGAATTATTTGATTCTGACGATTCTTTAATTAGAATTGATATGAGTGAATATATGGAGAAATTCGCCATTTCTCGTTTAATTGGTGCACCTCCTGGATACGTGGGATATGAAGAAGGTGGCCAACTAACAGAAAAAGTGCGGAGAAAACCATATGCTGTAATCTTGTTAGATGAAATTGAAAAAGCACATCCAGATGTATTTAATATGTTATTACAAATTTTAGATGATGGACATATAACGGATAGTTTAGGTCGTAAAATCGATTTTAGAAATACTATTATTATAATGACTTCTAATATTGGTGCACGACAATTAAAAGACTTTGGTGGTGGTGTTGGTTTTGGTACATCGTCTAAAAAAGAACAAGCAGATGCCCACGCAAAATCTGTAATTGAAGGTGCTTTAAAGAAATCTTTTGCGCCAGAATTTTTAAATAGAATCGACGACGTAATTGTATTTAATGCTTTAGAAAGAGAAGATATTCACTCTATTATAGATATTGAATTAGATAAACTATTACATAGAATTTCTGATTTAGGATACACTCTAAAATTAAGCGAAAAAGCCAAAGATTATATTGCTGATAAAGGTTTCGATAAAAAATATGGTGCAAGACCTTTAAAAAGAGCAATTCAAAAATATATTGAAGATGCTTTAGCTGAAGAGATTGTAAATTCTAAATTAACTGAAGGCGATACCATTGTTATGGATTTTGACGATGTTAAAGATGAATTAACCATTAATATCGAAAAAGGTGAAAAAAAGGCAGAAACTAGAACTGAAAGATAATTCTAAAACTGAAATATTATAACAAAAAAAAGCTCGCTATTTGCGAGCTTTTTACGTTTTATGAATCGTTTGATTTTTTATTTCTTTTCTATAGTACCTTCTACACCCATAATCATTTCTTGCCCTTGAACACTCATTTTCATTTGTAGTTTAGAGTTTGTGGCAACTCCAGAAGATTTATCTATAGTCATATCTCCAGAAATTGTACCTGTAGCCATACCACTAATATCGCCACCTATGGCAAGTATTATTTCTTTTTTAGAGATTGTTTTAACAGTGTACTCTATTTTCAAAGTCATCCCACTTTCGTTTTTAATTTCAGACCAAGTTGTACCGATTTTAACCGCTTCCTTTGGATAAACTACACTAGAATTTTGTTTTCCCATTTGCGCAACCTGAGGCAAATTTGGCACTATTGTAACATCTAAAACATCACCCAAAGCACTTGATTTTGATGTGATTACTGCTGATAAAATTGGAGCCATTTGAGCTTTCATCATTTTTCCCATTTCATCCAATTCATCATCTTTTTTAGAAGAATCATAGTTCATTATCTGTCCACCTTGCACCATATCCATTGTCATTTTTTCGATTTTACTCTCATTTACAATGGTATCTCCTTTAACAGCCAAAGTTTTTTGACTCATAACCGTATTGGTGGTTTGCGCCATTATAGCCCCCATTTCTTGAGTCATTTTCATTTTAATTTTATAGATATCACCTTTTTTGTAGTTATATCTTAAAACAACAGATTCTTGAGCAGAAACACCTATAGTAATTGCAGTAATAAAAAGTAATACTAATTTTTTCATTTTTTGTTTTTTAAATTAAGTTGCTAAATTAATTATTTCGTTACACAGTAATTCATAAATTATTAGCTTTTTTTTAATACTTTTATAAGTGATGATTACTTTAGAAAAAAAACTAAAAAACCCTGTTTGGTATTCCCTAAAAGAAACCCATAAAAAATTTTCATTCAATTTTGATGGTGTAACATTTTACAATCCAGAAGTCTTAACATTTGGTGCTTTTTTAAACAACTCGAAATCAGAAATTGCTGCAGATGAACTAATAAATAGCACAGATACTTTCTTTTTTGTTTCTGAAAAAGACACACCTATTGTAAATAATACAAAACTATATTTAAAACACAAAATTGCGGGTTGCCAAATGGTTTTAGATACTTTGGTTGATATTGAAATCACTGAAGATATTGTATTATTGACAGAAGACTATTTAGATGAAATCTATACCTTAATTTGGTTGGTAATGCCTGGCTATTATCAAAAAAGAAGTTTTGAACTAGGAAATTTTTATGGGATTTTTAGAAATAGCAAGCTGGTTGCTATTACAGGTCAACGAATGCAAACTCATTCTTTTATTGAGGTAAGCGCTGTAGTTACGCACCCAAACTTTACAAAAAAAGGTTTTGCCAAACAATTGGTTGCACATACTACTAAAGAAATTTTAAAAGAGAATAAACTGCCAATTTTACATACCAATAAAGGAAATCTAGCCATTCAACTTTATGAAAAATTAGGATATAAAATTAGCCGAGACATGAACTGGTGGTTGTATGCTAAAAAATAAAAAAAATCTCTAAAAAAGCTTTTACTCTTTTGCTTTTCTCATAAAGAAATCATTTTGGATAATGCACAATACAGACTTTTAGTGCTTAAACTATTTTTTAAAACTCATTGTGCATTTTTATAACGCTGAACAAATTTAAGTGAATTATACGATTTAAAAAAGTGAATTTCGCATCGAAAACCTACCATTTTCAGGCAGGTAAGAATTTTAGTTTTTAAATTATTTCTCGCTACATAATTCTATCAAAAAATCACTCGAACCGACAACTCGAAAGCCATTTAAAACTCAAAATGCACAACGCGTATTTTTTGATATCGTTTAATTTACTGCGTAAAAAAAATAGCCTGGTTTACCAAGCTATTTTGTTATATAAAAAAAATTGATAGATTTAAAAAAAATCTTCTTTGTAAATTTTCTATTCTTTTATCAATTTAACACTACTTATTCCTGAATTCGTTTTTATTTGAGTAAAATAAATACCTGATTTTAAAGTAGAACCATCAATTAGTACCTCTTGTGACTTTGGAAATACTGACATCACTTTTTTACCTAAAATATTATAAACCTTTACGTAAGTGATATTTTCATTTTTTGCTTTTATACTCCAATTATCTTTAGTTGGGTTTGGATACACTTTAAGACCCGATAATTCAAACGTATCTGTACTTAAAACTGTATTTTTATGTAAATATAAATTATCATACCAAGCATTCGATAAATTGGAAGTAATGTGTATTTGAGCGATATCACTTCTGGTTAAGTTACCTGCTACCATACCTCCAACAGCACTTATATCTACATCTACAGAAACCCATGAACTTGCAACAATAGCCAAACCATTTTGCACTCCATTATTAAAATTAATTTCTAAACCTGTTGCATTCGCTTCAGTTGCATTTCCAGCCCAATCAACAAGTTTTATATTAAAGACTTTTCCGTCAACATTTGCTTCATCTGTAAAAAAATCGAAATGTAAATGTGTAAAATCGGATGCATTTATTCTATTTGTCTCTACACTAATTCCTTGGCAACCTGGGCCAAGATATTTTTTAGTAGCATTACCAAAAAGCGTAACACCTTCTACAGCTGGATTATTTGAACAGAGTCCAAAGTCAAAATTATCAATAGTAACATCAGTATAGGCATCACTAAAAATTGAAATTACATCAGCTGCTGCTCTATTTGGTGGTGTTGGTGCTGCTGTAGTTGGTGGACCTGAACAAGGCGTACAAGAACCTCCACAATCTATTCCTGTTTCATCTTGATTTTGAATATTGTCTGAACAAGTTCCTGCAGTAAAAGATTCTTTATATAAATATAAATTATCATACCAAGCACTTGTTAAATTAGATGTAATATGTATTTGAGCAATATCGCTTCTGGTTAAATTACCGCCAACCATTGCTCCAACTGAGCTTATATCAACATCTACTGACACCCAGCTACCTGTAACTAATCTTGTAGAAGTGCCTCCATTAAAATTAACTTCTAAACCTGAAGCGCCAGCCTCGGTAGCATTACCTGCCCAATCTACCAATTTTATATTAAAAACCGCACCAATTAAATCTTGATCTGTATAAAAGTCGAAGTGAATCTTTTTAAACTCTGATGCATTAATTCTATTAGTTTCAATACTTATACCTTGACAACCAGGACCTCTATACCTTTTGGTAGCATTTCCTGCAATCATTACTTCTTCAACAGCTGGTTTATTTGAACACAACCCAAAATCAAAATTATCGATGGCTACATTAGTGTATGCATCACTAAAAAAAGATATAACATCTTCAGAGTTTCTAGCTGGTGGTGTTGGAGCTGCTGTAGTTGGATCGACTGGACAAGCATTACAAGTACCGCCACAATCAATACCCGTTTCTGTTCCGTTTTTAACACCATCTGAACACGTTGGCGGCTCCACTAATGAACCTTCAACAAAAACGATATTATCTATAGCTGTTGTAGTATTTTGAGCTGTAGTAAACTGAGTTGTTGTTGCATCATAAAGTGGAAAAAACACAAATGTTTTAAAAAACGCATCAGGTACAGCACTATTAGACGCATTATTAAAATTAAAAGTTAATTGCTCCCAACCTGTTCCATTATGAGCTGCTGCTACTTGAGAAAACCCGTTTCCTCCGCCAATTGGATCAATAACTTTTAATAAAAAATCATTACCCGTTGTTGAGTAGACATCTACAGTAATCGTTTTATTTCCACCAGTAGCTGTTGTTAAATCTATAGATGAAGTAGTCATTTTTAGATGTGCTTCTTGCCAAGGATTTTTTGTAGCATCCGTTATCATTTTACCAACATTTCCTGAAGGAGCGGCTGGTGATAAAATAGCGCCGGTAATTGAGGCATCAGAAACATCTACAACTGAGGTAGAAATACCTGTTGCATTGACCCAGTTTGATCCTACGGTAACATCTGATTCAAAAGTTACTGGTGAAGACTGTGAATATCCTATTGATATTACCAACAAGAAAAATAATTTTATGATTTTTTTCATATTAAAAGTTTTATTAATTTACGTCTTAGAGAATTGTAATAAATATACAAGTTAATATTCTCAAATAAATTAATGAGGAATATTATTTCAAAACATATTTAAAAAAACAAAATAAAAACTTGATTTACAGTAAATTAAAACAAACAAACCTCAATCCTACTCCCATTTTATTTTAAAAAAAAGCAGGTAATGTTGTGTTTACATTATGATTTTCTAAAAATAATAATCAATTTATTGTAAATAACTAAGAAAAATCACCTTAAAAACATCAAAACCTTAAAAAAAAAGATAAAATAGTGTAAAAAAAATCGATATCAAAAATCTGTTTTTGCAAACTTATTATTAAAAATCTTGGTGCATATCCCAAGCTTCTAACGTTTCTTTTAGGGTTTTAATAAACATACCTCCCAAAGCACCATTTACAACTCGATGATCGTAAGAATGTGATACAAACATTTTTTGTCTAATCCCTATAAAATCGCCATCCGGAGTTTCGATTACTGCAGGTACTTTTCTAATGGCTCCTAAAGCTAAAATAGCCACTTGTGGTTGGTTTATAATTGGTGTTCCCATCACAGAACCAAAACTACCAACATTGGTAACGGTGTACGTGCCGTCTTGTATTTCGTCTGGCTTTAACTTATTGTCTCTAGCTCTGGTCGCTAAATCATTAACAGCCTTAGTTATGCCTACTAAATTTAATTGATCTGCATTTTTAATTACAGGTACAATTAAATTTCCATCAGGTAAAGCAGCAGCCATACCTAAATTAATATTTTTCTTTTTGATGATATGATCACCATCTAAAGCAATATTTATTAATGGATATTTTTTAATAGTCGATGCCACAGCTTGCATTAAAATTGGTGTAAACGTTAACTTTTCTCCTTCTCTAATAAAGAAAGCATCTTTTACTTTATTACGCCATTTTACAATATTGGTAACGTCGATTTCTATAAAAGATTGAACGTGCGCAGAAGTTTGTACTGAAGCCACCATGTGTTTGGCTATCAGTTTACCCATTCTACTCATTTCTATAATTTCATCACCTCCATTTACAGAAACTGGTGTAACTTTTACAGCAGGTTGAGCCGCTTTTTTAGATGGTGATTTAGGTTGAAGTTTTTCGACTGGACTCGAAATAACTGGAGCGTTTATTACTGGAGTATTTCCTTTATTTTCTATATATGCTAAAATATCATCTTTAGTAACTCTCCCCTCTTTTCCTGTTCCAGAAATGGTTTCTAATTCCTCCATAGAAACACCTTCCGTTTGTGCAATATTTCTAACTAATGGCGAATAAAATTTACCAGATTCAGAGGTTTTAGAAATTGGTGTAGCTATCATTTCTGTAGCTTTTTCTATTGTTTTCTGTACTTCAGTAACTTGAGACTTCTCGACTTGATTTGTGTCATTTTGAGATTTCTCAACGGCACTAGATATAACAGCAGTGTTTCCATCTCCTTCATCAGTTTCTATAACAGCAATGGTTTCTCCAACAGCAACAACAGTATCTTTTTCAAATAAAATTTCAACTAACGTTCCTTCAACTTCAGAAGGCACCTCAGAATCTACTTTATCAGTAGCAATTTCTACAACAGCTTCATCCAATTCGATGGTATCTCCTACTTCCTTTAACCAAGAAGTAATTGTTGCTTCTGCAACACTTTCACCCATTTTTGGTAACTTTAATTCAAATCTTGCCATTACTTTGCTTTTAAGATTTTGCAAAAGTACGAAAAAGTGATGATTTTTTGTTAAAAAATAATTAAAATCAATAAAATTAATTTATATTTAAATTATATTATTCATAAATTTAAAGCTTATAATTCAAATATATTTTAATATAATTCAACCATAAGCTTTAAATAATAAATATTCAATATTATTTATTTTCTAATTTCTAGATTCTCTTTTTAATCTTTCTACTTCTCTTTTTGCTTTTGCTAAGGCTCTTTCTGCATCTTTTAATGCTCTTTCTGCATCTTTATTTGCATCTTCTTCTGAATCTGTTCCTGAAATGGCATCTTTTAAGACAGCACCAAAAGCATCCATCATCTCTACAATTTTAACATTTGCATATTCTTTATCCACATAAATTTTTAACGTATTGTCTGTCAATTTACAGTCGTATACTTTATCTCCGTTTTCAGTTTTTATCCATCTAAAGGTATCATCTGTTATTGTTAAGTTTGATTTACCTAGTTTATCAATTAGCATTTTTTTGATACTTCCTATTTTACTTTCGTGAAATCTCGCATTAAATTTATATACATTATCGTTTCTTTTTATAGAAACAGATGAATTTTCTTCTTTATCATCTGTATCAAAAGTAATTGAATACGAAGTGCTTTTTGTTTTTGATGACGTTGAAATTTTTGGAGTTTCTGGTGGAGTTGGTGTTTGTGCAAAGAAACTTGTGGTTAAAAAAAATGTTACTACAACTGTTAAAAATAAATGTTTCATAATATGGTTTTTGGATTATTATGATACAAATGTAGCTTTCAAATATTTATAAAATACACAAAATCAATATATTAACCTAGTATTAACGTTAAATAAAAATTATGTTAACTTATATAACGTGAGTTCAATTTATAACATTAGAAATATTAACTTTATTTAAATTGATAGAAAACACCTCTATAATCCCCTCAAGGGGATATTCTCCCTTTGAAGGAATCCTGAATCTTCGAAAAAAGGTGGGTGATAACTCTAAATCAATAAATTAAGCCCTTTTCTATATCAAACTCACGTTATATAAATTTTGTTTATCTGTAAAATTCATTTAACTACTGTTTTCTCGAAATTGGTTGCTAAGTTCTAATTATTATTGCTTACTAATTGAAAAACAGATCCCGTTAAAAAGCGGGATTAATTCAGCTGGTATACTAAAGAAACCCTTTCTCTTTCTTTCAAAATAATCCTTGTTTTTGAATTAGGTGATCCCGCTAAAAAGCGGGATTAATTCAGCTGGTATACTAAAGAAATCCCTTCTCTTTCTTTTTAAAATAATTCTTGTTTTTGAATTAGGTGATCCCGCTAAAAAGCGGGATTAATTCAGCTGGTAATTTTTAATGCGTTGTTATCACAACTTTTAAAAATTAAGCTTCATTAACCTTAAATTCTAAACCAACACTACGAATACTTTCTATGGAAATTGAGGAATCCTCTTTAAAATATTTACGTAATCTACTGATAAAAACATCCATACTTCTGCCTGAGAAAAAATCATCGTTTTTCCAAACTGCATTTAGTATTTCTTCTCTTTTTAGTAATTGATTTTTATGCTGATATAAAAACTGAACTAACTCACCTTCTTTTTCTGTTACTCTTTGAATCTTTTCATTGATTTGAAGTTCAAGCCTTTTTGTGTTGAATTGATAGTTTCCAATTTTTATAATTTCTTCTATAGTTATCGACGGTATTTTAGACTGTTTTTGACTCCGTTTTAAAATATTATTCAATCGTAAAACCAATTCATCAGCCTCAAAAGGTTTTACTACATAATCGTCTGCACCCAATTTTAACCCCTTTAATTTATCTTCTTTCATTTTTCGGGCAGTTAAAAAGATAAAAGGAATTTCTGGATCAAGTTCTATAATTTTTTCAGCTGTTGAAAATCCGTCTAATTTTGGCATCATTACGTCTAAAACACAAATATTAAAGTTGCCTTTTGCAAATAGTGCCAAGGCTTCTTCGCCATCTTTTGCCCATTCTACAGAAAAACCAGACATTTCTAAATATTGCTTTAAAATGCTCCCAAAATCGAAATCATCTTCTGCCAATAAAATGTGATTGTTTGCTATCATTATTTTAAAGGTATTTTTATGGTAAATGTGGTTCCTGTATTTACTTCGCTTTCAACAGTAATTTTTCCTTCATGCGCTTTTACAATCTGATTTGTATAATACAACCCTAAGCCTAAACCCTTTACATTGTGGATTTCCTTATTACCTACTCTATAAAATTTATCGAATAAAAACGGAAGTTCTTTTTTCGGAATTCCGATTCCATTGTCTGCAATAGAAACTTCAAAATTTTGATTTGAAGTTGCAGATATTGAAATATTTAAATTGTCTTTTCCATACTTTACAGCGTTTTCTAAAATATTTAAAATGGCAGTAGTAAAGTAAAATTTATCGATATAAATCTCTTTTTGTATGGTGATGCTTTTGTTGATGATTATATTTCTTGAATGTAAAGACAATTTAAAATCATCAATAATTGTATTCAAATATTCATCTGCTTTTACAGCCTCTTTTTTCAATTGAATTTCTTGATAACCTAAAGAATTGTTCAATACTTGATCTATCAAATTTTGTAGTCTTTTGTTTTGCCTTTCAATGGTATTTACAAAACTTTTGGCATTTTCTGAACCCGTGATATTCGCATCAACTTTTAACATTTTTGTTGCTAATGTTAAGGTTGATAATGGAGTCTTTAATTCGTGGGTAATATTATTTACAAAATCAGTTTTAATGTCTGCAATTTTCTTTTGGGTGATAAAACTTTTGATAGCATAATATAACAACCCAAAAACCAACAGAAAAATTAAAATTGAAATTACTAATAAACTCGCTAATCTTCGTAAAACAATTTTTTTCCAACCATCAATATTCATTCTATCTTCGGTTTCAAATTGTAAATCGAAAGCAATTTCTTTCGTTTCTCCATAAACCATTCTATCTGAAGTATGATCTGTTAACCAAAGCGAACTACTTACTTTATGACCATCTTCGATAGTAAATATATCGCCTAATAAATGAAATGGTTTGTCGTTTTCTGAACTAAAGATCGTGTCATTTTTAATAGAATCTAAAATGATAATCGTCTTCACAATTTTCTGAAATTTTAAATTGTCATCAACATTTTTATCTCTTAAATCTTTTTGATACGTTTTTATGTATAAGTCGTTTATGGTTGTTGTAATAGAGTCAAATTTAGACAGTATTTGCTTTTTTTGAATCAAACCAATTTGATAATCAACAATTACGTTTAAATAACTTTCTTGCCAAATATCGTTTATGGTATCTAAATTTGGCGATAAATCATCAATCCTTGAAATCGACTTTCTTGTCTCAGAAATAAATGCCGTTTTTTCTAATTTGTACGTATTGTTAATTAAGTAGCCTTGAATTAAAGATAATGCGAACAAGCCTACTATTGAAACGATAATTAGAAGTCTGATTTTTTTATGCATATTCAAAAATAAGAAATTCAATTCTTTAATTTTTGAAAAAAAGTATCGTTAACCTTGCGTTAACTATACTAACTCTTAAAATTTCAATCTCTAATCTTAATTATTCATATTAATTCTTATTCTTACAAGAATTTAAAGCTACGTATATTATTCATCTTTCTTAATTAACAATTTCCATTGTTGTAGCCAATTTTGCTTTATAACTTGACTTTAATTGGTCTATGAATGTTTCCTTATTTTTTTTCATGGATTCAAGAGCATCACTTTCTCTCATTACGGGGTTAAATTCTCTTAAATTAGCATCACTCCAAAGTGCCAATTCTACAATTAAAGGTATTAGAGATAAACCTTTTTCTGTCAGGTGATACAATTTAGTCTTTTTATTTGTTGGGTGATTATTACGTTCCACAAGTTGATAATACTCTAAACATTTAAGTTTTTCAGCAAGAATACTTGAAGAGATAGCTTCGTCACTTTCCGTGAATTCCTTAAATGTTTGCATCTGTTCTATCAACATTTGTTTAAGGATAACTAGCATCCATTTATCACCTAATATATCAATAGCTGAAGTAACTGGACAGTCGCATCTGAATTCTTGTTTCATCTTTTTTGTTCTTAATTTTTACGCTTAATTAACAATTTAATTAAAAATAACTTCTAAAACCGAAGTAATTATGTATTTTTGCTTCGATAACAAAAGTAATATTTCAAAAATAAATCAAATGGCAAATCAAATTTTAATTTCAAATCTTGGTCTTCTATTATCAATTATACCCGTAACTATTCACGGAATTGAGTTTCTTTTTCCAATGCAAGCTCGCTGGATTTCAAATTGGGTATTGCCATTTTTTGGATTAAAAACACCTGATAAACAAAAGTTTCTAACTTATAAAGAACAAATAGCTTTGCTTGATGCTGGGCTTAAAACTGTTCCTGAAGAAAAGAAAACAAATGCAAAAGATTATATATTTGTCTTAATTTTTGAGCAAAGACAAGGAGCAATTGGTTTTATCGCTATTGCTTTAGGTGCTATTTATGGAGTGACCTTAAGTATCGCTGAACGTAACCCTTTACATTTTGTTTATGGAATAGTTGCAGTTTTAATGACCATTGTTAATGCAAATCAGGCTGGACTTCCTTTTTTAGGAAATCATCCAAAAATATCAAAAAACGGAAAAAATGTAGGCATTGCATTTACTCCTTTTTGGTTAATAGTTGCAATATTAAATTGGTTAGCCTTTTCTTATTCATTGAGCTAAATTATTTATTTCTAGACTTTTTTGAATTAGTTAAGACTTAAACTTACACCCAATCTTTAGGTTTCATTAAAACCTCTAATAATTTCGCTTCCTCAGAATTTTCTTGAGGTTGATGATTGTATTTCCATTGCACAGTTGGTGGAAGGCTCATTAAAATACTCTCTATTCTACCGTTTGTTTTTAAGCCAAAAAGAGTTCCTCTGTCGTGAACTAAATTGAATTCTACATATCTTCCTCTTCGTACTTCTTGCCAATCTTTATGAGCTTGATTGTATTCTATTTCTTTTCTTCTTTCAACAATTGGCACATAACTTTCTAAAAAACTATTTCCTACTTCTGTTACAAAATTGTAGCGATCTTCAATTGAAAACTCATCCGTTTCTTTTAAATAATCGAAAAACAAACCTCCAATTCCACGTGCTTCATTTCTGTGCGTATTCCAAAAATAATTATCGCACGTTTCTTTAAATTTCGGATAAAATTCAGAATGATGTTTATCGCAAGCGGATTTACAAACCGTGTGAAAATGAGTCGCATCTTCATCAAACAAATAATAAGGTGTTAAATCTTGTCCACCACCAAACCATTGCGTAACTATATTTCCAACTTCATCATACATTTCAAAATAACGCCAATTTGCGTGCACAGTTGGTACAAATGGATTTTTTGGATGCAAAACCAAACTTAAACCACAAGCAAAGAAATTGCCTTCTTTTACACCAAATTGTTTTCTAAGTGGTTCTGGTAACTCTCCAAAAACTTTAGAAATATTTACACCTCCTTTTTCAAAAATAGTACCATTTTCGATAACCCTGGTTCTACCTCCTCCACCTTCTGCTCTTTTCCATAAATCTTCTTCAAACTTCGCAGAACCATCTACTTCTTCCAATTTTGAAGTAATGATATCTTGTAGGTTTTCTATGTAATTGTAGAATTTATTTTTAAAACTAATCTTCTCTTCCTGCAAGGTTTCTAATACCTTGTAGGTATCTGTATCTGACTTTAACCCTGAAAGATTTTCAAAACCTTGTAGGTCTATTTCATTGCTGTTCTTTTTATGACAAAAAATAAAGTTTTCAACATCATCAAACAAAGAAATCAACTCATTTCTATCTATAAAAACACATTCATTTTTAACTATTTTAGCATATGATGAATATTTATACTCAGAAAAATCGGCAACTATTTTATGGTTTTCAGGATTTTTATGAATATATAAAATTGTGTTTTTTAAATACTCTTCTGAAGAAATATGTTTTCTTTTAAAATGTTTTTCGAACAAACTTCCAGTTCTACCTTGTTGTTTATTAAAAGCTTTCGCGTAAGCATTGAACAGATTAGAAAAAGCTTGGTTCACTAAATTCTCTTCAACATTAACTTTAATTAAAAAATGGTAATGGTTGTTTAATAAGCAATATGAAAGAATATCAACTTTATTTGAAAGATATTTTTGAACTAGCGTAAGAAAATAACGCATATTTTCTTCATCTTTAAAAATTGAAGCACTATTTATACCGCTATTATATATATGATAATATTTATTTTTTTCTAGTCTTTCTAATTTCATACCTTTTATATTATATACCTACAAGGTTTTTAAAACCTTGTAGGACTTTATCGAGACCCTTAAGAATTTAATGTGTTTTTTAAAATTCCTGAATTATTCTGATGCAAAATTTTTAAAGTTCTTGTAGATGCTGCTGTTACAGATAATGGTAAAACCAAAATAATTCCAACAATCGGAATTAATAAAAACAGCATAAATACAATTCCATTTCCTACAGCAAAACCTTTGTTTTTATCAACAAAATCAACACTTTTTTTATAATCAAAATGACGCTCTAAAGTATAATCGATATTTCCAAAACCTGCATAATAGGCTTGCACTAAGAACAAAGCTAATGTTGAGAATATGTTTACAATAGGAATAAACTTCAATACTAAAATTGGAAGTGTAATTAATAATTCCTTGGTTAAATTTCTAAGGTTAATTCTTATCCCTCTTATCAATTGATCTGTATTTGTTGTTTTTCTATGTAAATGTTTTAAATCGCCATAAAAATGCTTTTCAATTTTTTCTGAAACAGGTGTCATAAATGGCGCTGACAAAGCCATTATAATGTGTTTATATAAGATTAAACCGATAACTAAAACAATTAAACCACCAATAAAATTACTAATGGAAGTAAAAGTTTCTTTGCCAAACTCCCAAATCCAAACCTTAGTAATGTACGCACCAACATTATCTGATAACACATACGCTTCAACTCCAATTAAAACGGCTGTAACTACACTAATTAAAATGGGAATTGCAAAATATCGCCAAAGTTTTAATTTCGAAATTAGCTCAAAAGCGCCTGCGTATTCTTTAATCCCTAAAATTATGTCTTTTATCATCTCAATTTAATTTAGTCTTCCAAAAATACCAAATTATTTATTTTATCTATTTGCGAAGTCTTATTAATTTTAACAGCATCATCCATTTTTAAAATTAGTGTTTTTGTAATTTCAATGTTAGATTTATCTTTAAAAGCTAAAAAACTTTTTCTTCCTATTGCATTATTATGCAAATCCATCAATTTTGCCATTGGTGCATTGGGAGAAAATTCTTCGTGCCAATCTGTAATTTTCTTGGTCCAATTTAGAACTTTATCTACATCTGTACTAAATTTATGGCATTCTTTTGCAATCATAACATTCCAAAAAGCGTGACGAAAAGCGTTTGCTTTATTGTGCAAACCGTGTATTTTAGGAAATACTCTTTCTGCAACTCTAATTGTATGCACTGTAGCTATAAAAGTCGCATACATAAATATAGGGTGTTGTAAAAACCAAACAAAAAGTGCGCCTGTTTGTTTAAAATTTAAGTTTTTAATGACTTCCCATTTAGACATTTTAGGCTTTCTATTTTGTTCTATTGATATGTAATTTGCTTATTATCTGGGCTTTTAGCTCGCAAAAAAGTACGTTAGCGATTGAAGTGGCATTCTTTTTGCCTTTTTCAGGCAAAAAGAGATAACCTTTCGAATACACTCAAGATAAACTCCAAGCTCAACCTTTTTAAGGAACTCCCAAATTAATTTTACAATCTTTTTATAAAAAAAACTAAAACTATCCAGTATGAGTTTCTTCCTTTTGGGAAGATTAAGATGGACTTTTATATTCTTTTACAGCATCTACAAATGCTTTCGCATTTTCTAGAGGAATGTTTGGTAAAATTCCGTGTCCTAAATTCACAATATATCTGTCTTTACCAAACTCATTAATCATTTGCGTTACCATTTTTTTGATTTCTTTTGGAGGCGAAAACAATCTTGAAGGATCAAAATTACCTTGTAAAGTAATTTTACCTCCGGATAAATAACGTGCATTTCTTGCAGAACAAGTCCAATCTACTCCTAAAGCAGATGCTCCTGATTTTGCCATATCATTTAGTGCAAACCAGCATCCTTTTCCAAAAGCGATTACTGGAATTTCGTCTTTTAAAGCATCAATAATTTGTTGCATGTATTGCCAAGAAAATTCTTGATAATCTACTGGAGACAACATTCCTCCCCAAGAATCAAAAACCTGAACCGCATCTACACCAGCTGCTACTTTTGCTTTTAAATAAGCGATAGTTGTATCTGTAATTTTTTGCAATAAAGAATGTGCTACAATAGGATTTGTAAAACACAATTCTTTGGCTTTATCGAAATTTTTAGAACCTTGACCTTGCACACAATAACACAAAATTGTCCATGGTGAACCTGCAAAACCTATTAACGGAATTTCATCATTTAATTTTTCCTTAGTTGCTTTAATCGCTTCCATAACGTAGCCTAAAGAATCTTGAATATCTGGAACAATAACTGAATCTAAATCTTTTTGTGAGCGAATAGGATTTGGCAAATACGGTCCAAAGTTTGGTTTCATTTCCACTTCAATATTCATTGCTTGTGGAATTACCAAAATATCTGAAAATAAAATGGCTGCATCCATCCCATATCTTCTGATGGGTTGTACTGTTATTTCTGATGCCAATTCTGGAGTTTGACAACGTGTAAAGAAATCGTATTTGTGCTTAATTTCCATAAACTCTGGCAAATATCTTCCTGCTTGTCTCATCATCCAAACTGGTGGTCTATCTACAGTTTCTCCCTTTAATGCTCTTAAAAATAAATCGTTTTTTATCATAATATTTTATTAACCGCGAAGACACAAAAGTTCGCAAAGGTTTTACAAGTTGTTCACTATTCTTTTAATACCGTATTTTATTAGACTCACATTAAAGTTTATTAATAACCCTAGTTTACAATCTGATAATTTTAAATAGGTAATCATTTGTGCTGTATGAACATCATCTAACTTTTTAACTGATTTTAGCTCTATTATTACTTTGTTTTCAACCAATAAATCTATCCTATATCCAGCTTCTAATTTCAAATTATCATAAATTACTGGTAGTACTTTTTGTTTATGAACAACCAAATTATTTTTGTCCAATTCATAATACATACATGCTTCATAAGTACTTTCTAATAAACCAGGACCTAATGATTTATGCACTTTGTATGCACAATCAACTATAATTTTAGAAATTTCATTTTCAGACATTATATTCATTTATAGTTATTACAACAAAAGCTTTGCGACCTTTGTTTCTTTGCGGTTTGTTCTTATTGATAGCTTTTAAGAGCTTGCAACTTTCTGCATTGCTTTATCAACTGCATTCGCAATAACCTTAATATCCTTTTCAGTAATAGCTGAATTTAAAAACCAAGCTTCAAACTGACTTGGTGGTAAAAACACACCATTTTTTATCATTTCCCAAAAGAAAACTGCAAACTTTGCTGTGTCTGAAGTTTGCGCTTTTTCAAAATTTGTAACCTCAACATTGGTAAAGAAAGGATTCATCATAGAACCAAAACGATTCACTACTAAATCTACGTTGTATTTTTTAGCAGTTTCTAATAAAATCACTTCTAAAATACTTCCTATTTCTTCAAACTTTTGATATGGATTCTGTCTTTTTAATTCTGATAACGTTGAAATTCCTCCTGCCATCGCAATTGGGTTTCCACTTAACGTTCCTGCTTGATACATTCCTCCTAAAGGTGCAACTTCTTGCATAATTTCTTCTCTTGCACCATAAGCGCCTACAGGGAAACCTCCACCAATTACTTTTCCTAAACAAGTGATATCTGCAGTTACTCCCAATAACTCTTGTGCGCCGCCAAATTTAGAACGAAAACCTGTCATTACTTCATCGGCAATTAATAAGGCATTTTTTGATTCTAAATAAGCTTTCAATTCTACTAAGAAACCATTTTGGGGAATAGCAACACCCATATTTCCACAAATGGGTTCAATAATTACACCTGCAATATCATTGTGATTTTCAAAATGAGCTTTTACACTTTCTAAATTGTTATATTCTGCAATCAATGTATTTTTTACAGCACCCTCAGGAACTCCTTTACTGCCAGGCATACTTAAAGTTGCCAAACCCGAACCTGCTGCTACTAATAAAGAATCTTGATGCCCATGATAACAACCTGCAAATTTTATAATTTTATCTTTTCCTGTAAATGCTCTCGCTAAACGAACCGCACTTAAAACCGCTTCTGTTCCTGAATTCACAAAACGCACTTTGTCCATTCCTGGAAAAGCATCACAAACTATTTTTGCCAATTTAATTTCAGCTTCTGTAGATGCACCAAAAGAATAGCCATTTTTTAAGGCTTTTTTTGCCGCTTTTTCAACTGCTTTATGTCTGTGACCTAAAATCATTGGTCCGTAAGAAACTACTAAATCTACATATTCATTTCCATCAACATCAATAATCTTACTTCCTTTTGCTTTTTTAATAAACAACGGATTACCACCTACTGAAGAAAAGGCTCTTACAGGAGAATTTACGGCTCCAACAAGGTTTTTTAATCCTTTTTCGTATAACTTTTGTGATTTTTTGAATTTCATGTTTTTAAGCTTTTTGCTTTTTGCTTTTAGCTTTTTGCGAAACGCTTATGGCTAAATGCTAATGGCTATTTATTCAACACTCTAGCTGCTTCTTTAGCAAAATAAGTAATTATTATATCTGCTCCAGCTCTTTTCATAGATAGTAAACTTTCTAGCATCACTTTTTCGCCATCAATCCAACCTTTTTCTGCAGCTGCTTTTACCATTGCATATTCTCCACTTACATTATAGCATGCAATTGGTCTGTCGAAATTATTTTTTAAATCTCTAATAATATCTAAATACGATAACGCTGGTTTTACCATTAAAATATCTGCACCTTCTTGGTCATCAAAAGTTGCTTCACGCATTCCTTCATCTCTGTTTGATGGATCCATTTGATAGGTTCTTCTGTCTCCAAAAGTAGGTGCAGAATCTGCTGCATCTCTAAAAGGCCCATAAAAAGCGGATGCATATTTTACAGAATATGCCATAATGGGCAAGTTTACAAATCCTGTATTGTCTAAAGATTGGCGAATCATATCTATGGTTCCATCCATCATTCCTGAAGGTGCAACCATATCTACACCTGCTTTAGCGTGTGAAATCACTTGTTTCGCGATATTTACTAAAGTGGCATCATTATCAACATCATTATTATGAATAATTCCACAATGTCCATGTGAAGTGTATTCACAGAAACAAACATCTGTAATTACATATAAACTTGGGTAATTTTTCTTGATAAAACGAATTGCTTGTTGCATAATTCCATTGTCATTCCAAGTTTCGGTGCCTTCATCATCTTTGTTTGATGGAATACCAAATAACAAAACTGCTGGAATATCTAAGGCAACTACTTCATCTAATTCTTTAGAGATTCTATCCAAAGAAAAACGTTTAATTCCTGGCATAGAAACAATCTCAGTTTCTATATTTTCCCCTTCTTCAATAAAAAGTGGATATACAAAATCGTCTACAGACAATTTGGTTTCTTTAACCAATCTTCTGATTCCTTCGTGTTTTCTAAGTCTTCTTGTTCTAAACATAAAAAGCCCCTTTTCCCCAAAGGGGAGCACAATGGTATTTTGTGCGGTTAATAATTTTATTTAATAATTCCTGACCGTGAAAGAATAGTAATTCTTTCTTTCTCAAACTGCATCTTCCCTATTAGAAGGATAAGATTTAGCTCGTGAAATGTGTATTTACCAATTCTAAAACACTATCGACACTTGGCATATTCGCTACTTCAACTTTATCGAAATGCTTTCTTGCTTCTTTTGCTGTAGTTTCTCCGATACAAAATGCAACTTTATCTGTGCTATTTTTTTCTAAATAACTCTCAATACCAGACGGACTATAGAACAACACTCCTGAAACTGAATCATCAATTTTAACAGGGCTTAGCATCGTTTTATAAGCTTCAACTTCATTAACCACAATATCGTGTGTTTGTAAATGTGCTGGTAAAATATCTAAACGTAAGTTACTACAAAAGTAAGTAACCTCTTTATTTACGAGTTCTTTTGACAGATATTCTGCTAACTTTTTTGCGTTTTTAGCCACGTGAGTAACTTTACCTATTCTATTTTCTATTAGTTTTTTAGTTCTTCTACCAACACAATAAATATTCTTGAAATTCATTTCATTTTTAGTGAAAGAATTTAAAAGTGCCTCCACTCCATTTTGACTTGTAATGATGACGTTTTCAATCTCATTTTTCATCACCTTTGGTGAAATTCTATTAAAACGCATTTTAATAAAATCGCTATCTGCTATACCTATCGCTGTTGATAACGTTTCTTTTTGAAATTCAGAAAGTTTTTTTGTAGAATATACTGAAGCTATTTTCGAACCTACTTCTTCATCTTCTAGCATCAACTCTTTTCCTCCTCTATTAATTACATAATCTGCACAATCTTTAGCCAAGTATCTATGATTGCCTAATTTTGCAGTTTTTTCTACTTTTATTTTTTTAGAACCATCTTTTTTTAATAAAACAGCCTTAAAATTTATTTCTTCAGTTTTTGAATTTACGTAAGCTAAAGCTCCAATTGGTGCTGTACAACCACCTTCTAACAAACGTAAAAATTCACGTTCTATACCAACACAAACTTTTGTTTCATAGTGATTTAATTGCTCGCAAGCATCTAGTACATATTGATCTTTTTCTAGAGCAGCAATCATAATTGCCCCTTGTGCTGGTGCAGAAATCATCCAAGAAAGATCGATAGTTGTTTCTGGTGTTATCCCTAATCGTTCTAATCCTGCTGCTGCAAAAACAGCTCCATTCCAAGTTTCACTATCCTCTAATTTTTGTAAGCGCGTGTTTACGTTTCCTCTTAAATCTTCAACTTTATGAGATGGATAACGATTTAACCACATTGCTTTTCTGCGCAAACTACCAGTGGCTATTATGCCCTCTGGTTGACCAAAAAACTCTTCGGTATCTTTTAAAACTAGAATATCATTATAATTTCCACGTTTTAAAACAGCAGCTTGCACAATACCTTCTGGTAACGTTGTAGGAACATCTTTTAAAGAATGTACGGCGATATCTATATCACCATTTAGCATAGCAATATCTAAATTTTTGGTAAAAATTCCAGTAATTCCTAATTCATATAAAGGTTTATCAAGAATAATATCACCTGTAGATTTTATAGGCACAATTTGAGATTCGTATCCTAATTCTGATAATTCTTTGCGTACTTTATTAGCTTGCCATAACGCTAATTGGCTGTCGCGAGTTCCTATTTTAATTGTTTTTTGCATCTTTTTTTTAAGATTGAAATACCTTGTTAATTACTTTAAGGCTTTGTGAAACAGACGTTTCTTCATCTTTAAGATGCTTCACAAATTGTGTAGTTATTTTTTGAATAAAACGAGTAGTTAAAATTTCAGCTTGATTTTCATCAAAATCTACAATTTTTTTCTTCTGAAAATTAATCTCGTCATTTTTAATATTTTCTAAAGATTGTTTTAACGCAGCAATTGCAGGTGTAAATCTTCGATGATTTAACCAGCCATTAAATTCTTTTTTATGCGTTTCAATGATAGCTTCTGCCAACGGAACTTCTTGCTCGCGAACCGCTAACGTTTCATCAGTAATTTTTGATAATTCATCAACATTTACCAATGTAATGCCGTTAAAATCAGTAACATTTTTATCAACATTTTCTGGCATTGATAAATCTAAGATTAACAAATCCTTATTTTTTGCAATATGCTCTGCGGTAATAGTTGGTTTATCTGCTCCTGTAGACACAATTAAAACATCTGCTTTTACAACTTCATCAGCCAAATTTTGCATTAATGCCTTTCTGATTGAAGCGTGTTCTTTTACAAATTCCGTTGCTTTTTCTTCTGTTCTATTAATTAAACAGACCGATTTATTTTGAGTGTATTCTGCTAAATTTTTACAGGTATGTTTTCCCATTTTACCCAAACCAAAAACTAAAATATTTTTTAAATTGTAATTTGGTAAATTTTTAATAATGTATTGCACTGCAGCATATGAAACAGAGGTGGTTCCTGAACTTAACTTTGTTTCGTTCTTAACTCTTTTACTTGCTTGAAGCACTGAATTGATTAATCTTTCTGTATAGGCATTTGTAGTTTGTAAAGATTTAGCCATTTTAAAAGATTGCCTTAACTGACCTACAATTTCGTAATCTCCTAAAATTTGACTTTCTAAACCTGTACCAATTCTAAATAATTGCTGAATCGCTTCTTTATCTTTATAAACGTTAGAAATTTTAGCAAATTCTTGAATTGTGCCTTCAGAAAATTCACACAATAATTCAATTAATTGGCAAGGTCTTTGGGCAAAACCTGATATTTCTGTTCTATTACAAGTAGACAAAACAAAAACACCTTCAAATCCTTTTTCTTTAGCTAGTGTTAATAACGCAATTTGGTTTTCTTTGGATAAAGAAAATTTTCCACGTGTGTTAGCATCTGCTTTTTTATAACTAACTCCAATATTGTAAAAGTGCTCTTGATTAACTTCTTGCATCGTTTTGTTAAAGTTGCTCAAAAGTAAAAACTTCAATTAAGAAAAAATGTCGCTTAAAGTACTTTTTATAACGTTAAATGTTTTTTAAATGTATTTTAACTTAAATACCTACAAAAACCCTTATTTTTGTAGCGTTATCAAGGTTTTTGAATTGCATTATATAGAACCATTCTAAATAAAAAGAATCGAATTTAATCAGAAAATTATGTTTAAAAATGTCGGAGAAAGTACTGTAGAAGAAATCGTATTAGAAGACGGTTTTTATGTACTTCATTTTCAGAATGAAAGCAAAGATGCACAAGTTTTTGAAAGAGATATTAACAGTACTTTTATACAAATTCATTTTTGTTTGCGAGGAAAATCTAAATTTTTATTCAATAATGGCTCCTATTCTTTTGATGTTTTAGACAATCGATCAATTCTACTTTATAATCCTCAGAGAACTTTACCGATTCATTTAGAAAATCAACCGAAAACAACATTACTCTCTTTGTTAATTTCTATTGAAAAATTTCATTCATTATTTTCTAAAGAATCTGGCTACATTCCTTTTTTAAGTGATGAAAATAGCAACCGTAAATACTATGACGATACCGAAATAAAACCCACGGTTTCTATTGTTTTACAACAAATCATCAACTCTAACATAAATAGTTCTATCCGAAATTTATACGTTAAAGGAAAAATTTACGAATTATTAAGTTTACATTTTCAAAAAGATGAAAATGTAGAAGGCGAATATTGTCCGTTTTTAGTCGATGAACAAAATGTTTTAAAGATTAGAAAAGCCAAAGAAATTATAATTGATAGAATGGCAGAACCCCCAAGTTTACAAGAGCTAGCGAATGAAATTGGGTTAAATGTAAAAAAATTAAAAGAGGGCTTTAAACAAATTTATGGAGATACTGTATACAGTTTTTTGTTTGATTATAAGATGGAACATTCAAGAAGATTGTTAGAAAGCAACCAATTTAATGTTAACGAAGTCGGTACGCAAGTTGGGTACAGCACAGCAAGTCATTTTATTGCAGCTTTTAAAAAGAAGTTTGGTACAACACCAAAAAAATATGTAATGAGCTTAAACCAATAATTAGTTGTTATTTTGCAAATACAGAAACGTATAAAATTGAAAGAAGAATTATCTGAAAACATAGAAAACGACGACTTGTACGAACACCACAAATTTGTAGCAAGTATTGGTCAAGAACCATTAAGGGTTGATAAATTTTTAATGAACTTTATTGAAAATGCAACGAGAAACAAAGTGCAACTCGCAGCCAAAGCAGGAAACATTTTGGTAAATGATGTTGTTGTAAAATCGAATTATAAAGTTAAGCCAAATGATGTTGTACGTGTAGTATTGGCATATCCGCCAGCAGAAAACTTATTGGTTGCAGAAGATATTCCGTTAAATATTGTTTATGAAGATGACACTTTAATTGTAGTGAATAAACCTGCAGGAATGGTTGTACATCCTGGTCATGGCAATTATTCTGGCACTTTAGTAAATGGATTAATACATCATATAGAAAATTTACCTACAAATTCTAACGAAAGACCTGGTTTGGTGCATCGCATTGATAAAGACACCAGCGGTTTATTAGTTGTGGCCAAAACCGAATTTGCTTTAGCGCATTTATCAAAACAATTTTTTGATAGAACTACAGAACGTTTGTATTATGCCTTGGTTTGGGGAAATATTGAAGATGATGAAGGTAGCATTGAAGGTAATATTGGTCGTAGTTTAAAAAATCGTTTGCAAATGTCTGTTTTTCCTGATGGCGATTTTGGAAAACACGCTGTTACGCATTTTAAAGTTTTAGAGCGTTTAACTTATGTTACTTTAGTACAATGCAAATTAGAAACCGGAAGAACACACCAAATTAGAGCACACTTTAAACATATTGGTCACACCCTTTTTAACGACGAACGCTATGGAGGTAATGACATTTTAAAAGGAACTACGTTCACAAAATACAAACAGTTTGTACACAATTGTTTTAAAGTTTTACCAAGACAAGCTTTACACGCAAAAACCTTAGGATTTACGCATCCAACAACTGGAGAATTTATGCAATTTAATTCAGAAGTTCCTAAAGACATTACAGAATGTTTAGAAAAATGGAGAACCTATTCTGAACATTCTAAAGATCTAGAATAACGTTTACGATCTTTTTATGAGTAAAAAAATTATTATTATAGGAGCCGGACTTTCTGGTTTATATGTAGCCCATCAACTTAAAAAAGAAGGATTTTCAGTAAAAGTTTTAGAAGCAAACAATAGAATTGGAGGAAGAATTTACACCAAAACTACTCATAACACTAAAGTAGAACTGGGTGCAACTTGGCTTTGGAGATACAATCCTGAGCTTTTAAAACTTTGTGAAACATTAAATATTTCCATTTTTGAACAAAACATGCAAGGTGATGCTTTGTTTGAAGCAGCAACTACAAACCCTATTCAACGCTTTCAAATTCCTAAAAACCAAGAAATCAGCTATAGAATTGTTGGTGGTACTGTTGCTATTTTAGAGAAGTTAAGAGCACAACTTACCGATGATGAAATCGAACTTAATCAAAAAGTTAAAGAGATAAAAAGTGAAGCGACCATTATAAAAGTGATTACAGAAAATGCAGAATTCTCTGCTGATGCTGTAATCTCTACAATTCCGCCTCAATTATTCGTAAACTCAATTGTTTTTTCACCTAAAATTGATTCGCAGTTGATAGAAATTGCAAATAACACACATACTTGGATGAAAGATTCCATAAAATTTGCAATCGTTTATAAAACTCCTTTTTGGAAAGAACAAGGTTTATCTGGAGTTGGTTTTAGTAATGTTGGTCCGTTTACAGAAATGTACGATCATTCTGATTTTGAAAATCAACATTTTGCTTTAATGGGTTTTTTACACGGAAATCTCTCCCATAAATCTAAATTATTCAGAGAGCAAAAAATACAAGATCAACTGTTTAAGTTTTTTGGTGATGAAGGAAAAAATTATCTTTCTTACCAAGAAAAAATTTGGAATAAAGAGGACTTAACAAACTTTAAAAATGATAAATTTATCAGTCCACATTCTAATCAGGGGCATTCTATTTATCAACATACATTTTTAAATGACAAGTTGATTATAGCAGGCTCTGAAACCTCACCTCATTATGGAGGTTATATGGAAGGCGCTATTTACAGGGGCAATCAAGTTGTGCATCAATTGAAAAATAAATTTTAATTACACAAAAAAACCTCAAGCATTCTAATTCACTTGAGGTTTTACCTTTAATTTTTTTGTTACTCTTAATTATCAATAGATCCTAATACACGTTTCATAAAAGCATTTAATGCTTCTTTTTTAGGTGTACCTTGTTTTATCATTTTATCAACTTCTACCGCACCATATAAATTAGAAATCAACTCGCCAATAACATCTAATTCTTCATCTTTTAAAGACGGTACTTCAGTCAACGCTTCTAAAGTTTCTATAGTTTCTAAGATATAATCTTGGTCGTTTTCTTCGATAAAATTAGTCAAGTGTTTTATTACAGGTAACTTCATAATTACATTACTTCGTTTACTAACTCCTTTAAAACGTCAAACTTATTAGTTTGTGTTTGATTAATTAAAGTACCATCCACAAAGGCTGCAAAAGTTGGTAAATTGCTAACATCTGCTAATTGTCTGCTTTCAGGAAATTTTTCTGCATCAACAATTACAAATGTTGAATTTTCATTTTCTGAAGCCAATTTTTTAAATTTTGGTTTCATAATTCTACAATTACCACACCAAGTCGCAGAATACTGAACGATTACTTTATTATTTGCGTTTACAATTTCTTGTAGATTATCTGCTGTTAATTCTTGAACCATATTTTTACGTTTTTTCATAAAATAACTTCTCAAAGAAAAGTTATTTTATGAAGTTTTATTATTAGTGAACAGCTAAATATTCTGCTGTTCCTTTTGCATTTGGAGCCATTGCTTCTTTACCTTCTTCCCAATTTGCAGGACATACTTCACCATGAGATTGAACATGTGCATAAGCATCAATTAAACGTAAAAATTCATTTACATTTCTACCTACTGGCATATGGTTAACACCTTCATGAAATACAGTACCTTCTTCATCAATTAAATAGGTAGCTCTATATGTTACATTATCTCCTTCTACCTGTACGGTTTGTGTTAGCTCATCGAATGTTTCATTCGTGATGTCTAAAATTCCTAAAACTGATGATAAATTTCTGTTAGAATCTGCTAAAATCGGGTAGGTAACACCTTCTATTCCGCCATTATCTTTAGACGTACTTAACCAAGCAAAGTGCACTTCTGGCGTATCGCATGACGCACCAATTACAATAGTATTTCTTTTTTCGAACTCACCTAAAGCTGCCTGAAAAGCATGCAGTTCTGTAGGACAAACAAATGTAAAATCTTTTGGATACCAAAATAACAATACTTTCTTATTGTTATTTAAAGCCTCTTCTAATACATTAAGTTTAAATGTATCGCCCATTTCATTCATTGCATCTACATTTAAATTTGGGAACTTTTTACCAACTAATGTTGCCATTTTTTTTTATTTTTTTAATTAATTTCTTGTTTTTAATACTGCAAAGTTATTGGCTTTTAAAGCCTATAAAAGCTAAAAAAAAAAGATAAAACTTATCAAAGAATAAGGTTTTTCAATATTATAAAATAAAGCGCCTAAAACAACCATAAACACCTAAAAAACAAATATTTAAAAAGACTATAGGTAATATTGATTTTAAAATAAAAAATATAGATAAAAACGATATGATAATTTATTGTAGATTTGGGTTAATATAAAATAACTATTTATGAGCAACAAAGGAAATTATAATATAAATGGAGATGCAGCCAAATGTCCATTTATAAGTGGAAGTCAAAAAAAATCAGCTGGTGGTGGAACTAGCAATAGAGATTGGTGGCCTAACGAGTTAAAATTAAATATTTTACGTCAAAATGCAACAAAATCAAATCCTATGGGAAAAGATTTTGATTATGCAGCCGCTTTTAACAGTGTTAATTATGATGAACTTAAGCAAGATGTTATTCATTTAATGACAGACTCTCAAGACTGGTGGCCAGCAGATTACGGCCATTATGGAGGTTTTATGATTAGAATGGCTTGGCACAGCGCAGGAACGTATAGAGTTGGAGATGGACGAGGAGGAGCTGCTTCTGGTACACATCGTTTTGCACCTTTAAATAGTTGGCCAGATAATGGAAATTTAGATAAAGCACGCTTATTATTATGGCCAATTAAAAAGAAATATGGGAATAAAATTTCTTGGGCAGATTTAATGATTTTAGCAGGTAACTGCGCATTAGAATCTATGGGATTCCCTACTTTCGGTTTTGCTGGTGGTAGAGAAGATGTTTGGGAACCCGAGCAAGATATTTATTGGGGAAGTGAAACTGGTTGGTTAAATAATGACGAGAGATATGACACTTCTGATGGTGATTTAGAAGGTCATTTAGGAGCCGTTCATATGGGATTAATTTATGTAAATCCCGAAGGACCTAATGGAAATCCTGAGCCTTTAAAATCTGCACACGATATTAGAATTACTTTTGGTAGAATGGCGATGAATGATGAAGAAACTGTTGCGTTAGTTGCAGGTGGCCATACTTTTGGTAAAGCACATGGTGCAGCAGATCCAGAAAAATATGTGGGTGCTGAACCTCATGGAGCATCGATCGAAGAAATGAGTACAGGATGGAAAAACACTTTTCAGTCTGGTGTTTTAGATGATACCATCACAAGTGGTATTGAAGGTGCTTGGACTCCAAACCCTATACAGTGGGATGCTGATTATTTTGATGTTTTATTAAATTATGATTGGGAATTAACTAAAAGTCCTGCCGGTGCGCATCAATGGACACCTACTGAAGCTTCTAATGCAAAAAGAGCGCCTAAAGCTGGTGGAAATGGAACGCAAGCTCTTATGATGACAACTGCCGATATGGCGCTAAAAATAGACCCAGCCTATAGAGAAATCTCAGAACGTTTTCACAAAGACCACAAAGCTTTTGAAGATGCTTTTGCACGTGCTTGGTATAAATTAACACATAGAGATATGGGACCTGTAGATCGTTATTTAGGTCCAGAAGTACCGAATGAAGAATTAATTTGGCAAGATCCTATCCCTAAAGTAGATTATACATTAAGCGATGCTGATATTGATGCATTAAAGAAAATGATTTTAGCTTCTGACTTATCAATATCTGAAATGGTAAAAACGGCTTGGGCTTCTGCTTCAACTTTTAGAGGGTCAGATAAACGTGGTGGCGCAAATGGAGCTCGCATAAGATTAGAACCTCAAAGAAGTTGGACAGTAAATAATCCTTCAGAATTAAATAAAGTTTTATCAACTTTAGAGGGAATTCAAAAAGATTTTGACGGTACAATTTCAATGGCAGATTTAATTGTTTTATCAGGAAACATGGCTATTGAAGAAGCTGTTAAAAAAGCTGGTTATTCAGTTGATGTGCATTTTATACAAGGAAGAGGAGATGCATCTCAAGAACAAACAGATTTAGAATCTTTTGCCTATTTAGAGCCTATAGCTGATGGTTTTAGAAATTATATGAATCCAAAATTAGATGTGGCTGATGAAGACCTATTAGTAGATAGAGCAAATTTATTGACTTTATCTATTCCAGAAATGACTGCTTTAGTTGGTGGTTTACGTGTTCTTGGTGCTAATTATGATGGTTCTAAAAACGGAGTATTTACAGATAATGTTGGTACGTTAAGCAATGATTTCTTTACTAATATTTTAGACTTTTCGCTAACTTGGAAAGCTGCAAATACTGAAGAAAAAGAATTTATTGGACGTGATAGAGCAACCGGAGCGATGAAATTTCACGGAACTCGTGCCGATTTAATTTTTGGTTCTAATACAGAATTGAGAGCCGTTTGTGAAGTTTATGGAGCTAACGATGGTGAACAACGTTTTGTAAACGATTTTGTAAAAGCCTGGACTAAAGTGATGAACTTAGATCGTTTTGATTTAAACTAACATTTAGTTTAAATCAAAAAAAAAGGAGATTCATTTTGAATCTCCTTTTTTTTATAAAAATGTTTTTATTACTTACTCGCAAACAACTTTACATCATTTCCAGAAACTTGCTTTTCGCCGAGAATAATTAAACGCTCTACAACATTTCTTAACTCACGTATATTTCCTGTCCAATCGTATTTTTGTAATAGTTGAATGGCTTCATCAGAAAATGTCTTTTGAGGTGTACCTTGTTCTTGAGATATTTTAGTGGTAAAAAAATCTATTAATAATGGTATGTCTTCTCTTCTCTCATTTAAAGCCGGAACCTTAATTAAAATAACCGCTAATCTGTGATATAAATCTTCTCTAAAACGACCTTCAGCAATCTCTATTTTTAAATCTTTATTCGTAGCAGCTACTACTCTAACATTAACTTTAATATCTTTATCTGAGCCAACTCTAGAAATTCTACTTTCTTGTAAAGCACGTAATACTTTAGCTTGAGCAGATAAGCTCATATCACCAATTTCATCTAAAAAAATAGTGCCTCCGTTTGCTGCTTCAAATTTTCCTGCTCTGTCTTTATTTGCTCCTGTAAAAGACCCTTTTACGTGTCCAAACAATTCACTTTCTATTAATTCTGACGGAATCGCAGCACAATTCACCTCGATCATTGGCGCATTTACTCGATCCGATTTTTCATGTAACCAATGTGCTACCAATTCTTTTCCCGTTCCATTTGGCCCAGTAATTAAAACTCTAGCATCTGTTGCTGCAACTTTTTCTATAATTTCTTTAATGTGAGTAATACCAGCACTCTCACCAATCATTTCGTAATTTTTACTTACTTTTTTCTTGAGTCGTTTATTCTCTACGACCAATACTTTTCTATCCAAAGCATTTCTAACCGTGTTTAACAATCTATTTAAATCTGGTGGTTTAGAGATATAATCAAAAGCTCCCAAACGCATTGTATTTACAGCAGTATCTAAATCTCCATGACCAGAAATCATAACAATGGGTACTTCTGGTTTTATTTTTTTAGCTTTTTCTAAAACCTCAACACCATCCATTTTCGGCATTTTTATATCACATAAAACCAAGTCATAGTCATTGTTTTTAATCATTTCTATCCCTAACAAACCGTCTTCTGCTTGCTCTACATTATAATTGTCGTTTTCTTCGGATATAATTTTTGATAAAACCCTTCTAATTGCCGCTTCGTCTTCTATGATTAGTATTTTTGACATCTCTTTTTTTATTTTATAATGTGCACATCTCTTTGTGGAAATGGTATCGTGATATTATTTTCTTTAAATGCTTTATCAATTTCAAAACGGATATTACTTTGTGTAAAACGAACTTCAAAACTATTATTTAAGGTAAAAGCAACCCTAAAGTTTAGTGAGCTCTCAGCAAAATCAGTAAATAAAACAGCTGGTGGTGGACTTTTTAATACTGTTGGCTGTGCATTTGCAATATCTAATAAAATTTTCTTTACCAATTCTACATCAGAACCATAAGCAACGCCAACATCTACCACTTCTCTAGTTTCTGTTCCGTTTTCTGTCCAATTGAACAAAATATTGGTCAGATATAAATGATTTGGTATCACCAAAACCTTATTATCAACAGTAACAGCTCTTGTTGTTCTTAAACGTATATCCAAAACCCTGCCAACTTTTCCTTCAAGCTCAATAATATCACCCACATGTACAGATTGATCTACTAAAATAAAGATACCAGACAAAATATCTTGAAAAAGTGTTTGTAACGCTAAACCAACACCTATTAATAATGCTGCAGATGCTGCAAATACAGCTGTAACATTTACTCCAGATGCATTCATAGCTACCAAAAAAATAATGAGAAATACAAACCATCTGATATAACCAAAAACGGTAACAAACTTCTGCTTATTATTTTCAGGCATATTTCTAGTAATAAACCTTCGAGATAGTTTCAGCACAAAAGACGTAATTACAAGTGCTAATACAATAAATATAAGACCTTTAACTGATAAGCTTATTTCTTTACTAAACACAAAAGTATAATCTAGAATAGAAGTGGCTTCATCTACAATAGAATCAGTTACTTTTTCAATGGTATCTTGCATTTATCCTTTATATTTTAACCATTTATATAAATCTTTGTAGGTTGGTTTTTTACCATACATTAAAATTCCGACTCTATAAATCTTCGCAGCAAGCCATACCATAAACACAAAAGTTACAACTAATAATGTCATAGAAATTGCCAATTCGTACCAAGAAACCCCAAAAGGAACTCTCATTAACATTACAATTGGGCTCGTAAAAGGAATATAAGAAAATAATACCGCTATAGATCCATGAGGATCATTTATTACAGTGGCAAAACCAACATAAACGCCTAAAATTAAAGGCAGCATAATTGGCAACATAAACTGTTGTGTATCTGTCTCATTATCAACAGCTGCACCAACAGCGGCAAACAGTGAACTGTACAACATATAACCTCCCAAAAAGTAAAAAATAAATAAAATGAACATTTTTAAAATTGGTAATCTTAAAATTTCTTGAATTACCAATTGCATTTTATCTCCACCTGCTGCTTGTTTGGCAGCTTCTAATTGCTCTGCTGGTAATTTTGATGTTTGCATTTCTACCATATCTATTCCCAAGAAAGAAGAAGCCACAGTACTTATTATAAAGATAAGAATTCCCCAAATTAAAAATTGTAATAAACCTGCAGAAGCATTGCCTATAATTTTCCCCATCATTAATTGAAAGGGTTTTACTGATGAAACAATGACTTCTATAATTCTACTTGTTTTTTCTTCAATTACACTTCGCATTACAGATGTTCCATAGATCATCACAAACATCATTAACATATAACCGGCTATTGCACCAACACCAATTTTTAAGCCATTTATTAATTTCGATGATTCTTCTCCCGAAAAATTATACATTTTTATGTCAGACTGAATTCTAGAGGCGTTTATTTTATTGACATCAATACCAAAATTATTTAGTTTTTCATTTCTAATCTTTGATTCTATTTTATTCTCTAAAGAATTCATTATAGACATTCCTGGAGAATCTTTTGAATAAAACTCTATAGATTTTGCCAAAACTTCTAAACTATCTTGTTTAGGGATAATTAGTGCACCATAATGATTACCAGCCTCAACTTTCTTTTTAGTTTCCTCGACACCCAAAGCTGTAAAATCTTGATAATGAATTGTTTTTGTATTCTTAAAATCTTCTTTCGTAAACAATCCTGAATTGTCTACATAAACAATTTCTTTTACTTTTTCGTCATTTTTTTTCATTAAAAAATAAACCAAAGCGCCCATACCTACCATTAATAAGGGACTTAAAAAAGTCATCATAATAAACGATTTATTACGAACTTTAGCAATAAACTCTCTATGTATAATTAATTTTAACTTGCTCATTTCTAATTGTTTTTATTTACAGCTTGTATAAAAATATCGTTTGCACTTGGTATTAACTCTACAAAATGTTGCACCTCTCCTCTACTCGTTAAAAAAGATAACAATTCGTTTGCAGTATTTGTTGCACCCAGTTTTACATTCATTGTTAATTCGTTTCCTAATAGTTTAAAATCCGCAGGAAACACTTCAAAACTCTCTTTAAGTTTAGCTTTAACTTCTTGTGGGTTAACAGTATGCAATCCTACCTGAAAAGTATTGGTTCTAAACTGACGTTTGATGTCATTTAATTTTCCATCTAAAATTAAGTTCGATTTATTGATAAGCGCAATTTCATCACACATTTCTTCAACAGATTCCATTCTGTGTGTAGAGAAGATTATTGTTGCTCCTTCATCTCTTAATTGTAAAATTTCTTTGGCAATTAATTGCGCATTTATAGGATCGAAACCTGAAAAAGGTTCATCAAAAATTAACAATTTAGGATTGTGCATTACAGTAACAATAAACTGTACTTTTTGAGCCATTCCTTTCGATAATTCTTCAATTTTTTTACCCCACCAAGCCATAATATCGAACTTCTCGAACCAATATTTTAAGCGTTTTTTAGCTTCAGCTTTGCTTAATCCTTTTAATTGAGCCAAGTATAAAGCTTGTTCGCCCACTTTCATCGATTTATACAAACCACGCTCTTCTGGCAAATAACCAATATTTGCAGTATGTTTTGGTGATAAAGGTTCTCCATCTAAAAAAACGGAACCAGAATCTGCCATTGTTATTTGGTTAATGATTCTAATTAAAGATGTTTTTCCTGCTCCATTTGGCCCTAACAAGCCATAAACACTGCCTTTTGGTATGTGAATAGAAACATCATTTAATGCTCTAAAATCGCCATATTTTTTTACAACATTGTTTATTTCTAGTAAATTATTCATTGATTTTTATTGTTTTTCCGAAAGTTTTCAATTTATACAAACTTACATATTTTCTATCTATTAGATAGAAAAGCATATGTTTTGTTACAGGTAAATCCTTGTTGATTTCAAAAAAAAATAATACCTTTAAAAAAAACTTATAGCTGTGTTTAAAAAAATAATTTTTTCTTCTCTATTTCTCTTTTTTACAGCAAGTTTAATCTCTCAAGATTATGAACCAATTCTTAAAGAAGGCTCTTTTTGGGATGTTGTAATACAAAATCATGCAGGTAGATATGTTTGCGATTATGGAAAAGCTTTTAGATATGAGATTGATAAAGACACAATTTTTAATGGCAAAAGCTATAAAAAAATTGTAAGATATAGAATGGTTGGTACAGATGATATTTATAATGAAGACATAACCTGTATAGTCCCTCCTTATAAAGTTGATTTAGTAGGCACAACTCAAGATTTAAAAAACACAAACACTTATTTAAGAGAAAGCATAACTGAAAAAAAGGTTTATATTTTAAAAAAAATGGACAATAATAATTTTGTTGAATCTATCTTATATGACTTCACTTTAAAAGTAGGTGATGTTTTAAAAAATCATAAAGGATGGTTTGATATGAAAGTTATTGAGATTGACTACGTTGATGGAAGAAAAAGATATAAGTTTTATAATGGTTATGAATATATAGAAGGGATAGGCAGTAATCAAGGTATAACTACGTTTTATTATCCAGATTATGGATGGTCTTACAAATTAATTTGTAGTGGAAATGATAATGATTCCAATAATTGTTCTGAAACATTAAATTTAGATAATATTAATTTAAGTGACATAAAAATATTTCCAAATCCAGTTAATGATATCTTAAAAATTGAAAACACCAAAGATATTACAGTAAAAATATTTTCTATAGCAGGCTCTCTTTTAAAAACGAATTCGTCTAAAACTGATATAGAAATGAATATTTCGTCATTTAAAACAGGTATTTATATCCTAGAAATCTCTAATTCTATTGGTGTAAAAAGAAGTAAAATTATAAAGTTATAAGAAGACCATTCTTCAATTTTCTTTTTTCTTTTTCAAATATTCAAAATATTGTTTTTTTTTAATAAATTTATAAAAATTTCTTGCTATGAAAAGTCCCTTATTATTATTATTATTATTACTATTTACAATTCAACTATTTTCTCAAGATTATGTTCCACTGTTAAAAAAAGATGCCTTTTGGGATGTAGGTGAAGTAACTAGGTTTAGTAGAAGCCCTTGCTCTATAAACTCTATTTCTAGAGATCAAATTGGAAAGGATACCATTATTGCAAATAAAACTTACAAAAAAATAAAAAGATATCCTGTTGTTGGAACTCGAAGTGGGTACTACAATTGTTTGAAAGCTCCTTATCTAATTGACACAACAAACTATAATTTTTCTGAATATTATTTTCGCGAAGATATTTCCGAAAAAAAGGTCTACAGGCTACGTATAGAAAACAATGAAAAAATTGAAGAAATATATTACGATTTTTCTTTAAAAGTTGGAGATACCTTGGCATATAAAGTTCTTATGAACGTTGAATTCTCTATTTTAAAAAAAATAGAAAAAGACGCGGATGGCAGGAAAAAATTTTGGTTTTCTGATTATCGCGATGGAGCGATTGGAGGATATTCTTACACTGAAGGCTCAGGTGGTAAGTATGGTTTTTTTCATAGATTTAATTACGATTGGATGGGTGTTTATCCTAGTTTATATTGTTTTGGATATGACATGATAAACAACAGTTGTTATATTACATTGGATTTAACTGATTTAGTAAACACCGATCATAAATTACAATATTTCCCAAATCCAGTAAAAGATGTTTTATCGATCAAAAATAACGATGAAGTTACTGTACGAATATATTCAGCCAACGGGTCATTATTAAAAAATGTAAAATCTAATTCTGATTTAGAAATTGATTTAGCAAACTTTAAAACAGGTATTTACATACTAGAAATCGCTAATACTACAGGTATAAAAAGAAGTAAACTTCTTAAACTCTAATAGTACTATTCTTCAGTTTTCACTTTTCAAATTAAATTTTTTGTTAAAATTTACTATGCACGCATAACTTTCTCTTTATTTACTATGCACGCATAGTAAATTTTTATATCTTTGGCGTAATGGATAAAAGTATTTCAATAGATCATCAGTTAAGAGCAACTTGGCAAGCAGTTGCTAAGATGTATAATGAGCAAGCAACAAATTATAGTAGCACTATGGCTATGGCTTTTGTTTTATTAACTATCGATAAAGAAAAAGGCACACCAAGTACAGCTTTAGGGCCTTTAATGGGTATGGAACCTACAAGCCTTTCTAGAATATTAAAATCTATGGAAGAAAAAGGTGCTATTTGTAGAGAAAAAAACCCCGATGATGGAAGAAGCGTTATTGTTAAACTGACCGAATACGGAAAAGAAATGCGTAAATTTTCTAAAAACCACGTATATCAGTTTAATAATGTTGTGAGAGAATATGTTACGGAAGATGAATTATCCTCTTTTTTTAAAGTGATGAAAACCATAAACGAATTAATTTCTGAAAAGAAAATTTTCGAGAATATTAATCAAGATAAATAAGACGAGTTAAATAATCATAAAGAAATGACAAGAAGAATAAAAAAAGTAGCAATTATAGGATCTGGTATTATGGGTTCTGGTATTGCATGTCACTTTGCAAATATTGGTGTAGAAGTTCTTTTATTGGATATTATTCCAAGAGAATTAAACGAAGCTGAAAAAGCAAAAGGACTTACGTTAGAAGACAAAATAGTTCGCAATCGTTTGGTAAATGATGCTTTAACCACTTCTTTAAAATCTAAACCATCCCCTATTTATAGTCAAGCATTTGCAAGTAGAATAACTACGGGTAATTTAGAAGACGATATTGCAAAAGTAGCTGATGTAGATTGGATTATGGAAGTTGTTGTAGAACGCTTAGACATCAAAAAAATAGTTTTCGAAAAATTAGAGAAATACAGAACCCCTGGCACTTTAATTACTTCTAATACTTCTGGTATTCCTATCAAATTTATGAATGAAGGAAGAAGTGAAGATTTTCAAAAGCATTTTGCAGTGACTCACTTTTTTAATCCACCTCGATATTTAAAACTTTTTGAAGTGGTTCCAGGACCAAACTGTAAACCAGAAGTTACCGATTTCTTAATGATGTATGGTGATAAGTTTTTAGGTAAAACATCAGTTTTAGCGAAAGACACTCCAGCATTTATTGGAAATAGAATCGGAATTTTTGGCATCATGAGTTTATTCCATGTTGTAAAAGAGATGGATTTAACGATTGAAGAAGTAGATAAATTAACAGGTCCAGTTATTGGTCGTCCAAAATCTGCAACGTTTAGAACTATTGATGTTGTTGGTTTAGATACGTTAGTGCATACAGCAAATGGTGTAAAAGACAATTGTCCTGAAGATGAAATGAGAGATCAGTTTGTAATTCCAGATTTTGTAAACCACATGATGGAAAACAAAATGTTAGGTAGCAAAACCAAACAAGGTTTTTACAAAATGACAAAAGACGCTAATGGTAAAAGAAACATCTTATCATTAGATTTAAATACATTAGAATATAGAGAAAAGAAATCAGCAAAATTTGCAACTTTAGAATTAACGAAAACGATTGATAATGTAGTAGATCGTTTTAAAGTTTTAGTTGCTGGTAAAGACAAAGCTGGTGAGTTTTATAGAAAATCATTTGCAGCAATGTTTGCTTATGTTCAAAATAGAATTCCAGAAATTTCTGACGAATTATATAGAATTGATGATGGTTTAAGAGCTGGTTTCGGTTGGGAACATGGACCATTCCAAATTTGGGATGCAGTAGGCGTTGCTAAAGGGATAGAAATGATGAAAGCGGAAGGTCATGAAATTGCTTCTTGGGTAACAGAAATGTTAGCAAAAGGAGAAACTTCTTTCTATTCAGTAAAAGAAGGCGCCACTCATTATTATGATATTCCTGCAAAAGCACAAGTTAAAAAACCGGGTCAAGATTCATTTATCATATTAGACAACATCAGAAAATCAAACGAAGTTTGGAAAAATTCTGGTGCAGTAATTGAAGATTTAGGTGATGGAATTATCAATTTAGAATTCCAATCTAAAATGAATACGATTGGTGGTGATGTTTTAGCAGCAGTTAATAAAGCAATTGATTTAGCTGAAAAAGATTTCCAAGGATTAGTTGTTGGTAATCAAGCAGCAAACTTTTCTGTTGGTGCAAATATTGGAATGATTTTTATGATGGCTGCAGAGCAGGAATATGATGAATTGAATATGGCTATCAAATATTTCCAAGATACAATGATGCGCATGCGTTATTCTGCAATTCCAACTATTTCTGCTCCTCATGGAATGGCATTAGGTGGTGGATGTGAAATTTCTTTACATGCAGATAAAGTAGTTGCAGCGGCAGAAACGTATATGGGATTAGTCGAATTTGGAGTTGGTGTAATTCCAGGTGGTGGTGGTTCTAAAGAAATGGCATTACGTGCTTCTGATACGTTTAGAAAAGGTGATGTTCAATTGAATGTGTTACAAGAAAACTTTTTAACCATTGGTACAGCAAAAGTAGCAACTTCGGCTTATGAAGCATTCGATTTAGGATTACTTCAAAAAGGAAAAGATGTTGTTGTAGTTAATAAAGACAGACAAATTGCAGAAGCTAAAAAACACGCTATTTTAATGGCAGAAGCTGGTTATACACAACCTATTGCACGTAAAGATGTGTTGGTTTTAGGTAAACAAGCTTTAGGTGCATTTATGGTTGCTACAGACTCTATGCAAGCAAGTAGATTCATTTCAGAACACGATCAAAAAATCGCAAATAAATTGGCTTATGTAATGGCTGGTGGAGATTTATCTGAACCAACTAAAGTTTCTGAACAGTATTTATTAGATATAGAACGAGAAGCGTTTTTATCACTTTGTACTGAAAGAAAAACGTTGGAGAGAATTCAGCACATGTTAAAAACTGGTAAACCTTTAAGAAACTAAAAAAATGAAAACAGCATATATAGTACAAGGATATAGAACAGCAGTAACAAAATCTAAAAGAGGTGCATTCAGATTTAAAAGAGCTGATGAGTTAGCTGCTGAAACGATTCAACATTTAATGAAAAATCTACCTGAGTTTGATAAAACAAGAATAGATGATGTTATTGTTGGTAATGCAATGCCAGAAGGATCGCAAGGTTTAAATATGGCACGTTTAATCTCTTTAATGGGATTAAAAATTGAAGAAGTTCCTGGTGTAACCGTAAATCGTTTTTGTTCTTCAGGATTAGAAACTATTGGAATGGCAGTTGCAAAAATTCAGTCAGGTATGGCAGAATGTATCATTGCCGGTGGCGCAGAAAGTATGAGTTCTGTACCAATGACAGGTTTTAAACCAGAATTGAATTATGATACAGTTGCCGCAGGTCATGCAGATTATTACTGGGGAATGGGAAACACGGCAGAAGCTGTTGCAGATCAATTTAAAGTATCTCGTAAAGATCAAGATGAATTTGCTTTAAATTCTCACTTAAAAGCTTTAAAAGCGCAAGAAGAGAATCGTTTTCAAGACCAAATTGTTCCTATTGAAGTTGAAGAAACCTTTGTGAATGCAGAAGGTAAAAAAGTAACAAGAAAATATACCGTAAATAAAGATGAAGGACCTAGAAAAGGATCTAACATTGCTGGTTTAGAACGTTTACGTCCTGTTTTTGCAACAGGTGGAAGTGTTACGGCTGGTAATTCATCTCAAACAAGTGATGGTGCTGCTTTTGTAATGGTGATGAGCGAAGATATGGTTAAAGAACTTAACATTAAACCAATTGCAAGAATGGTGAGTTATGCTGCTGCCGGAGTTCCTCCAAGAATTATGGGAATAGGACCTGTTGCTGCAATTCCGAAAGCATTAAAACAAGCTGGTTTAAAGCAAGAAGATATTAGCTTAATTGAATTGAATGAAGCATTTGCTTCTCAATCTTTAGCAGTAATTCGTGAATTAGGTTTAGATGCAGATATTATTAATGTAAATGGTGGAGCGATCGCTTTAGGCCATCCTCTAGGTTGTACAGGTGCAAAATTATCGGTTCAACTTTTTGATGAAATGCGTAAAAGAAATATGCAAGGAAAATACGGAATGGTAACGATGTGTGTAGGAACAGGACAAGGTGCTGCTGGGATTTTCGAATTTTTGAATTAAAAAGCCCATCTAAATCTTCCCAAAGGGAAGACTTGAAGCAAGTTAGTAAAAAAATAAGTAATAAATAATAAATTAATTTTATCCCTGCGAAACCCTTGGCAGGAGTGTTTCCCCCTTTGGGGGACAGGGGGCTGATATGGAAACAATAAATAAAGAAATTCTAAGAGGAGGTCAATTCCTTGTAAAAGAATCAAAGTGCGAAGATATTTTTACTCCAGAAGATTTTTCAGAAGAACAAGTAATGATGAAGGAAGCTGTAAGAGAATTTACAGATCGTGAAATTGTTGCACATAGAGACCGATTTGAAGCAAAAGATTATGCGTTAACAGAAGAAGTAATGAAAAAAGCTGGTGAATTAGGTTTTTTAGGTGTGGCTGTTCCTGAAGAATATGGAGGAATGGGAATGGGTTTTGTATCAACAATGATTACTTGTGAGTATATTTCAAGTGGAAATGGTTCTTTAAGTACCGCTTTTGGTGCACATACAGGAATTGGTACTATGCCAATTACTTTATATGGTACAGAAGAGCAAAAGCAAAAGTATGTTCCAAAATTAGCTTCTGGTGAATGGATGGGTGCTTATTGTTTAACTGAACCAGGTGCAGGATCTGATGCAAATTCAGGAAAAACAACTGCTGAAATTTCTGCGGATGGAAAATCATACAAAATTAACGGACAAAAAATGTGGATCTCAAATGCAGGTTTTTGTAACGTTATGATCGTTTTTGCTCGTATTGAAAATGATAAAAATATCACAGGATTTATCGTTGAATACGATGCAGCAAATTCAAACGGAATTACGTTAGGTGAAGAAGAGCATAAATTGGGAATTCGAGCTTCATCTACAAGACAAGTATTTTTTAATGATACGATTGTACCTTCAGAAAATATGCTTTCTACTAGAGGTGGTGGATTTAAAATTGCTGTAAATGCATTAAATGTTGGTCGTATTAAATTGGCTGCAGCTTGTATTGATTCTCAAAGAAGAGTGTTAACAACTGCTTTAAAATATGCTACAGAACGTAAACAATTTAAAACTCCGATTGCAGATTTTGGTGCTATAAAAGCAAAATTAGCAGAAATGGCAACAAATACCTATGCTGGCGAATCTGCAAGTTATAGAGCTGCAAAAGATATTGAAGATAGAATTGAAATGAGAGTTGCTGCTGGTAATTCGCATCAAGATGCCGAATTGAAAGGAGTTGAAGAGTATGCAATTGAATGTTCTATCTTAAAAGTAACGGTTTCTGAAGATGTACAAGCTTGTGCAGATGAAGGTATCCAAATTTTTGGAGGAATGGGGTTCTCTGAAGAAACACCTATGGAAGCCGCCTGGAGAGATGCGAGAATTGCTCGTATTTACGAAGGAACTAACGAAATTAACAGAATGTTAGCTGTGGGTATGTTAGTTAAAAAAGCAATGAAAGGTCACGTAGATTTATTAGGACCTGCAACAGCTGTAGCCGATGAATTAATGGGAATACCTTCTTTTGATACTCCAGATTATTCAGAATTATTTGCTGAGGAAAAAGAAATGATTGCTAAAATGAAGAAAGTTTTCTTGATGGTAGCAGGCGCTGCAATTCAAAAATATGGTCCAGACTTAGAAAAGCATCAGCAACTGTTAATGGCTGCTGCCAACATTTTAAATGAAGTATATATGGCAGAATCTACTTTATTACGTGCTGAGAAAAATGCGAAACGTTTTGGAGAAGCTGCTCAAGAAGGACAAATTGCAATGGCAAGATTATACTTATACAATGCCGTAGAAATCATAGCTAAAAACGGTAGAGAAGGTATTATTTCATTTGCTGAAGGTGATGAACAACGTATGTTGTTGATGGGTTTAAAGCGTTTTACCAAATATGCTAATTACCCTAATGTCGTAGCTTTACGTAATTTAATCTCAGAAAAATTAAAAGCAGAAAATAAATACTGCTTCTAAAAAACATTAATTGTATTAGGTGTATAAATATATCTTCTGTAGGTTATCATATTATTAAAAAAACTTAAAAAGTTTTTAAAATTAGTTGTTTGTTTAAAAAAGACCATTGTAATTAATGGTCTTTTATTATCTTTGCAATTAAATTCCCTGCCTAAACACTATAATAACCAAATATGAAAACGAAATTATTTTCAGTTATCACATTGTTGGTGCTTTTTGGTAGCTGTAAAGAACCGAAACCAATAGAAATTAATACTGAAAAATTATTAGAAAATGTAAAAACTCTTTCCGACGATTCTTATGAAGGAAGAGCTTTTTCAAGACCAGGAAGTAAAAAAGCACAACAGTATATTGCAGACAAGTTTACTAAACTTGGATTACAACGTGTAGTTAACAATAACTATATTCAAGAATTCTCACATACTTTTAAGGGTAAAAATAGACAGGACATTTTTCCTATGACTACTCGTAAGCCTTTAGGCGACTACTCAAATGTACCTGATACTACTGCAACTGGAGCTAACATTATTGGAATGTTAAAAGGTTTAACCAATAAAACTTTTGTAATTACTGCGCATTATGATCATTTAGGAATAAGAGATGGGAAAATTTATAATGGAGCAGACGATAACGCTTCAGGAATAGCAGCTTTATTTACCATTGTAGAATATTTTAAAAATAATCCAACACAACATAATTTAATTATTGCAGCTGTAGATGCAGAAGAAATTGGTTCATTAGGTGCCGAATATTTTCTTAAAAATTACAAAAATAAATCTAACATAGCTTTAAACATTAATTTAGATATGATTGCGCATAGCGATTACGATCCTGAATTATTTGCCTGCGGATTATATCACCATCCAAATTTAAGAGATCCTTTAGAAGAGGTGTATTCAGAAAAAATTATGTTTCTTTTTGGCCATGATGATCCTGAGAATAAAGAACAATCAGATTGGACATTCTCATCAGACCATAGAGTTTTCCACAAAGAAAAAATACCTTTCATTTATTTTGGTGTACCTGATCATAAAGATTACCATCGAGATACAGATACTTATGGCACAATAAATCAAGAATTTTATATAGAGGCTGTAAAAATAATCATTCAATCTATTGAAAATTTAGATACAGAGTTATCTGAAGAATAAGTTAGCATTTATTACTTAAACATATAAAAACGATAGAATTAGTTAAACTTTTCTATCGTTTTTCTTTTTTTTATACTAAATAATAAAAATTTTTAACACTTTTAAAATTGATAGAATTATATCTTTTTCTTAATTTAGGTGCTTTAAATACCAAATTTACGATATATGAAAAAACGATTATTCTTTTCATTGATTTTAGCATCTGTAATTTTTACAGGAATCCAAGCTCAAAACAAGAAATCGAAAAAAAGTCAAGCAGAAGAAATTCCGCAAAAGACAAAAAAAAGTAACATCCCCAAATACTCAGATTTTGTAAATACTAAAACAAAAACGGATGATGGTCTTTTTAAAGTACACAATACCAAAGGCAAATTCTTGTATGAAATTCCTAAAACTCATTTTGGTAAAGAAATGTTATTGGTTACTAGAATTAAAGAAATTCCCGCAGGTTTAGGCGGTGGCTATGTGAATGCTGGCTCAAAAATAAATACACAAGTAATTGTTTGGGAAGAATTTCAAAATAAAATTTTGTTAAAAGTAAAATCTTATGATGCCATTGCTAACGATTCGTTACCAATTTATAAATCTGTAAAGGCAAATAATTTAGAACCTATTATTTATGCTTTTGATGTAAAAACTCAAAATTTAGATTCAACAGCTGTTTTGGTCGATGTTACTAAATTTTTCTCTTCAGATATAAAAGCAATAACAGCATTACCGGATCGATATAGACGAACTTATAAAGTAAAAAGATTAGATGCTTCAAGAAGTTTTATCAACAATATTAAAAGTTATCCAAAAAATATAGAAGTGGTTCAAGATTTTACTTTTGATGCAGATGCACCACCAAGTAATTCGAGAACAAATACAATTACCATTCGTGTAAACCAATCTATGATTGTGCTACCCGAAGATAAAATGATGCCTAGAATATATGATAAAAGAGTCGGTTATTTTTCAATCGGAAATGTAGATTATAGTTCAGAGGCTTTAAAAGCAGATGAAAAAAGATACATTAGACGTTGGCGTTTAGAACCTAAAGACATCGATGCATATAATCGTGGTGAGTTGGTAGAACCTAAAAAACCAATTATTTATTATTTAGATCCTGGAACTCCTGATAAATTAAAAAAATACATCAAGCAAGGTGTAGATGATTGGGCTCAAGTTTTTGAAACAGCTGGTTTTAAAAATGCAATTATGGCAAAATATCCACCAACTAAAGAAGAAGATCCAGAGTTTAGTATGGAAGATATTCGTTACTCATCTATAAGATATGTAGCAAGTACAACTAGAAATGCCACAGGACCAAGTGTTTCTGACCCAAGAACTGGAGAAATTATTGAAAGTGATATTATTTGGTATCATAATCATTTACGTTCATACAGAAATAGATACTTATTAGAAACCGGAGCTGCAAATGCATCTGCAAGAACGTTAGATACGCCAGATGAAGAAATAGGAGAAATGATGCGTATGGTAATATCTCATGAAGTTGGCCACGCTTTAGGTTTACCACATAATATGGCTGCAAGTTTTGCATATCCGGTAGATTCTTTACGTTCTGGAAAGTTTACACAAAAAATGGGAATTGCTGCAACCATTATGGATTACGCACGTTATAATTATGTTGCACAGCCTGGTGATGAAAACATCAGATTTATTCGTCAATTAGGGCCTTATGATCATTATGCCATTAATTGGGGATATCGTAAAATTTCAGCTGCAAAAACTCATGAAGAAGAAGTTAAAACTTTAGATAAATGGATTGAAGAGAAAGCAGACAACCCTATCTATAGATTTGGTGGTCAACGTTTTGATCCATCAGCACAAACAGAAGGTATTGGTAACGATCAAGTAAAAGCCTCTACTTATGGAGTATCAAACCTAAAAATTGTTGCCAAAAATTTACCTGAATGGACATCAAATCAAACTAATAATTATGAAGATTTGTCGGAATTGTATGGTGAATTATTGGGGGTATGGAACAGATATGTTGGCCACGTAACTGGAAATATTGGTGGCGTTTATGAGTACAATAAAAAACCAATACAAGCGGGTATGGTTTACAATGTTGTACCTAAAGAAAAACAGAAAGAAGCAATGGCTTGGTTGCAAAAAAATGCTTTTAAAACACAAGATTGGTTATTAGATCCTAAAATTTTAGCAAATATTAATGAAAGCGGCTACAGCTCTAGAATATTACGTCTTCAAAACAGACAACTGTATACGCTTTTAAATCCATCAAAATTATTAATGATGATTGATGCTGAAGTTATAGATGATAAAACTTATCGTATTTTAGACATGATGCGTGATTTACGATCAGGTATTTTCTCAGAATTAAATTACATTAAAAATGTAGATCTTTTTAGACGTAACTTACAAAAATCATACATTGATAGGTTGGGTATGTTACTTAACGCAGATGAAACCAAAAACTCTGATATATCATCTATTACTAGAGGAGAATTGCAGGCATTAAATTTTCAATTAACCATTGCCAAAAACAGAAAAGTAAATCGAATGACAAAATATCATTATAGTGATTGTTTAGCTAGGGTTAAAGAAATTTTAAATCCAAAGTAATTATTTATCACTAAGAATTAAATTATTTTTTAAAACATTTAGAAGCGCTTTTTAAAAGTAACTCTAAATGTTTTTTTTGATTTTATTGGTTAAATTAAAAACAACTATTTTTAAGAAATGAAAAAAATACACATTTTTGTAACCTTTATTTAAAAGTACTCGTCAAAGCTACAAATACAATAATAAATATCAATTTAAAATAACAAATTATGCAAGAAGTAGCTGTATTAATCGTAATTTTCGGAACATTATTCGGAATCATTTATTTATTCTTTTCAACTAGAAATAAAGAAAGAATGTCCTTAATAGAAAAAGGTGTAGACGCCAGTATTTTTATGAAAGGGCAACCAAAAAACGCTGCTCCTTTTTGGAAAGTACTCATTTTAAATCTATCACTTTTACTTATGGGAATTGGGCTTGGAGTTTTTTTAGCTTTAGTATTAGAAACCTATTCAGGTTTAGATAGCGATGCCATTTATCCAGCAACCATTTTCTTTATGGCAGGTGTAGGTTTATTTGCGGGCTTTAATCTTACTAAAAAGTTAGATGAAGAATAAACAAACTAAGCAAACTATGTTAAAACCACATCTATTGTTAGATGTGGTTTTTTTATTTTTAAAAAGGGCAGTATCTTTATCAAAGACAAAGATTAAATGAGCAACAATTATAAAGATTCTAAATTCAAAGAATTACTAGATAAACTGCAACAAGAAAGTTGGCAACTCGAATTGCTGATTTCTGGTTTTGCCATTTTTGGTTTAATTACAGCAATTCCTCACATACAAACGGCAATGAGTATTGCAAAAAACGAGCAGCAACCATACCCTCGTGCATTACTCCTTATTGCCTTTATTGCGTGTTCTATTTTAATTTTTAATCTATTAATTCATGTAATTTTAAGAGGCTTATGGATTGGTGCTTTGGGTTTACGTTATGTTTCTGGAGATATTGATTTCGAAAAATTAAATTATCATAGCAGGTTTACCGACTACTTACAAAAGAGAATTGTTTCTTTTGATAAATATGTAGCAACCTTAGAAAATTACTGCAGTGTTTTATTTGCAGCCTCTTTTTTATTAATTTTTTATGTTATTTCTATTGCCATAATTCTATTTTCTATAATAGGTACCGTATTCTTAATTATAGAAAACGAAAGCCTACCCGAAACTTTAAGAATAATTATTGGTAGTTCAATTATTATCTTTTTACTTTTTGGTAGCCTATTGGTTTTTATTGATTTTTTAACGCAAGGGTTTTTAAAAAAGAAAAAATGGTTGACCAAAATATACTTTCCATTTTATTGGGTATTTAGTTTCTTAACGCTTACTTTTTTATATAGACCACTGGTTTACAATTTTTTAGACAATAGATTTACAAAAAGATTGAGTTTCTTTTTAGTACCTTCTTATATTGTAATACTAACGTTAATCTCGTTTAAAAACAATAAAACCAATTATTTAAAATCTGCAGAATATGTATCTGCCGCCTATTTAAATAGTAAAAACTACGAAGATTTATTAGTTTCTGAAGATGATTTTCCAAGAATAGCCACCATACAATCTAAGGTCATTAAAGAACCGTATATTAAACTTTTTAGAATTTTTACAGAAGGCGTAGAAAATAGAATTTATGACTATCACCCATCGATTAAACCAAAAAATGACAAAAGAGGTTTTTCTACAGATATTATAATGTTTAGTTCTACTGAATCTATGCATAAAAGAGATAGTTTAACTAAAAAATATCTTGAAATTTTTAATATTACGCACCAAGTTTATATTGATACCTTAGCGTTTAAAACAGATTTTTTAATCGCTAAAAACAAAAAGAATCAGCTTGGTTTTGAAACTTATATCAATCTTAAAAATCTTTCTGAAGGCAAACATATTTTAAAATTAAAACGTACTAGAAAAAGAAAAAAAGACACGATTAAAACCACAGATATTAACATTCCTTTTTGGTACTTTAAACAATAAAAAAATGAAAAAAATCACACTCTTCTTTTTACTATTTACAACCATAATCTTATCGCAAACCGATCAAAAAATTTATGATATTATTGATGCAGTTTCTGAAGATAGAATCAAAGCAGATGTAAAAACATTAACTGAGTTTGGCACTCGAAACACTTTTTCTGATACCATTTCTGAAACTCGTGGTATTGGTGGTGCAAGAAGATGGATAAAATCTGAATTTGATAAAATTTCTAATAATTGTGATACGTGTTTGAATGTTTTTTATCAGAAAGATTTTGTAACCAAAGAAGGCAACAGAAGAGTACCTCATGATGCGTGGATTGTTAACGTTATTGCCATTCAAAAAGGTACAAAACATCCAAACAAATATGTAATTATGAGTGGAGATATCGATTCTAGAAATAGCGATGGTTCTAACTTTACCAAAGATGCTCCAGGCGCAAACGATAATGCTTCTGGAATGGCAGGAACTATAGAAGCTGCAAGAGTTTTAAGCAAATATAAATTTGAGAGTAGTATTATTTACGTAGGTTTATCTGGAGAAGAACAAGGGCTTTTTGGTGGTGCTGGTTTGGCTAAATATGCAAAAGAAAAAGGTTGGGATATTATAGGTGTTTTAAACAACGATATGATTGGTAATATTACTGGAGTTGATGGTGTTATTGACAACAGAGCCTTTAGAATTTTTTCTGAACCTGTGCCTGCTAATGAAACCGAAAGACAACGAAGAATGCGTCGTTTTTATGGTGGTGAAGTTGATGGAATTTCACGTCAATTAGCAAGATATATTCATAAAACAACAAAAACATATATGCCAGAAATGAATCCGATGATGATTTATAGATTAGATCGTTTTGGACGTGGAGGGCATCATAGACCCTTTAACGATTTAGGTTTTGCGGGTATCAGAATTATGGAAGCACACGAAAATTACACCCAACAGCATCAAGATATTAGAACTGAAAATGGCATTAAGTATGGTGATACTTTTGAACACGTAAACTTTCCGTATGCAAAAAAATTAACGGCTGTAAACGCAATTAATTTAGCCTCTTTAGCATGGGCGCCAGAAGCTCCTAAAGAAGTAGCTATTGGTGGAATTGTAGCACCGTCGGCAAAATTAAAATGGAGCAAAGTAGATGGGGCAATAGGGTATAAAATTTACTGGAGAGATACTACATCTCCTACTTGGGATAATTCAAGATATGTAGAAACTACCGAATTTACTTTAGAAGGAATTGTTATTGATAATTTCTTTTTTGGTGTGGCGGCTGTTGGTAAAAATGGCCACGAGAGTGTAGTGGTATTCCCAAATAAAATTATGAGATAGATGCGTTATTTAAGTTTGGTCTTATTATTTTGTATCTCTTGTTCTCAAGTTCAAAAAAATACCCCAAGCTTTATACATTTCAAATTTAAAAATGATAGCACCATTGTTTTTGCCGAAAATAAATTGGCTTGTCCTACACATTTAATCATTACTGATTTAAAAAGTAATCGAAAACAAATTATTGATTTTGCTCCTTTTGATAAAAAACAATTGTTTAAAACAAAAGATGATACTTTACGCGTTTTAAAAAACAATACGTTTAGCTTGCTTTACGGCCCATCCATTCCTCTTAAAGAATATGATACCCTATACAATTATAATTTACCTTTTCTAAAAGGAAAAAGGTACAAAATATTACAAGGACAAAGCACAAATTTTACACATAAAGGAGCTAAATCGAGGTACGCTATTGACTTTAAAATGAATATAGGACAGACCATTTGCGCCATGAGAGATGGTGTAGTGGTTTCTATTAAAGAAGATTCTAACAAAGGTGGTAGAAGTAAAAAGTATTTGAACGATGGCAACTATGTAATGCTTTATCACACAATTGGACTCTACACCCAATATGTACATCTAAAAAAAGAGGGCGTTTTTGTAGAAATAGGAGAAACCATCCGAAAAGGGCAACCTATTGCCTATTCAGGTAATACAGGGATGAGCACCGAACCTCATTTACATTTTGGCGTTTTTAAAGCAACACCGAAAGGCTTCGTTTCAATTCCTTATATATTAGATTCTATTCCCACAAACAAATATGTAAAAGGTAAATTTGCAATCAACGATTAATCTCAAAATTTATCATAAACCTTAATTATAAATAAATAAGCTAAATCAATAGCTTTTTATTCTTTTTTAATAGTATTACTATTATATTTGAAGCATAAACTATTAATTATGAGAAATTCAATATACTTATTATTTGCTTTGTCTTTTAATATTGCTTTTTCTCAAATTGAGAAAAATGATCATACATTTTTAAACAAAATAGACTTTAAAAATAAGATAAGTGAAAGTGATTTTTTAATCAAAAACGAACCTAAAAATCTTTTTCCAGAAATTGTGAACTTAAAAATAAAAGACATAAAAAATAATTCGGAAGGTAAATTCTCTTTAAACGATTCGAATAAAAAACATTTTATAGCAGACGAAAAAAACACCACAGTTACTATTTTTGATCAAAAGAAAAATACTAACACCACTATAACATTAAGCGTAAAAAAAGAGTTTATTGAAAAAATAATTCAAAAAAAGATAGCTAAAGAAATTCAAGAATATATGATGCTACATGAAGCATTAACGTTTAGTGATAAAAACATTGATGTGTATCATAGTTATGTAGAATTAGAAAATAAGTTAATCGTTAGCCATTCCATTTATAAAGATATTGAAATACAAATTGGTAAGGATATTTATCCTTATCTAAATAAAATGCTAAAAACAGAATTAGATAAAACATTGCAAAACAGTCTTAACTTGCTGGCTATAAATTTTTAAAATATTATTTATTTATTATTTTTGGTTGATTGATAAGTTGGCATCCTAATCTAATTAGGATGTCAATTTTTGTTTTTTTACAGATTTATGAAATGAACCTACAGAAGAACTTTACTTTAAAATTGATGTCTAGAAAAATCAAACAAAAAAACATATTTCTTTGGCTGATGAATTTTAAAGTCAATTATTTGAACAAGCTTCCGACGGAGATACCCAAAGAATTAAAGGCTGTTTTAATGAGTAATTATGATGCTTATCAAATTTTTGAATTGTTATCAAAAGAAAAACAACGCAGTATTATTTATGGCACAATTCGATTTTAAAGGAAATCAGCATAAAATTGATAAACTCTTCATAATGTGTGAAAATTTAAAGCCTAAAAAATAGATTCTTTTACTCTTTTTAAGCTAAAATAAAAAAGTATATTTAATTCCTATTATTCAGGATACATAAAACGCTCTATAGTTTGTAAAGTAACCACTGGATTTGCACCATTATTTGAGGTTACTATAGCTCCAACAGCACAGGCTGTATCTATAGCTTTTTGAGGTGAACTATTATTAAAAAGATTACTAAGTAAAGTTGCCAAAAAAGAATCCCCTGCACCAACAGTGTCTTTTACTTTAACCTGGTAACCACTGTTATAATATAGTTCATTGTTATAAAGCAAAACACCTCCATGTTCTCCTTTAGTTACACAAATATGATTAGTATCTGTTTTTTTTGATATAAAATTTAAATTTTGTTCTAAATTACGATAAGGAGATTCTAAAAAAATAGCTATTTCATTCAATTCTTCATCGTTAAATTTTATGAATTTTGCCTTATTCATTAAATAAACTAAAATCTCTTTTGTATAAAATGGTGCTCGAAGATTGACATCAAAAACTGGATAAGAAGCAAAATTGATGTAATGATATAATGCCTTTTTAGAAACCTCATCTCTTGAAGACAAACTCCCAAAAATAAATGCATCTGAATATTTAGTTAGCATTTCAGCATTTTTGGTAATGGGTATTTTATCCCAGGCAACAGGTTGATTTATAGTATAACTAGCATTTCCCTTACTATTTAAGGTTATTTGTACTTCGCCTGTTTTTAAATTATCTAAAACAGAAATATGACTTACATCTACGGCATTATTCTTTAAAAAATCTAAAATAAAAATACCATTTTCATCATTACCAATAGCACTAATTATTGCGACATTATTACCCAAATACTTTAATCTACAAGCAACATTTAATGGCGCTCCACCAATTTTTTTTTCCTCAGGAAAAACATCAAATAAAACCTCTCCGAAACAAACAAAATTATTCATTTTAATAAATATTAGATTCTGAGGTTCTTTGATTTATAGAACTTGCAAAAATATTCAACATCCTTTTTGCAATTCCAGTCCAACCAAAATTACGTCTTGCAAATCGTGCTCCTTCTACGGACATTTCATTTCTTAATGCCGGGTATAAAATTGGCATTGCCATCATTGCACCAAACTCTTTAGGCCTATGAGGATCCGCGAATAAACCTTGATTTCCGAAATCTATTAAATCGCATAAACCACCATGAACCGTTATCACACTCGGCGTACCGCATGCCATAGCTTCTATAGCCACCATACCAAAAGGCTCATATCTAGAAGGCATTGCAAAAATACTTGCAGATCTGTATACATTTGCTAAGTCTTTGTCAGCAATGTAATTTTTCCATTTTATTTTATCCATTACTCCCATTTCAGAAGCAATTTGTTTTAGTTTTTCTATTCCATCTCTATCTTGTTTAGAATCTCCACCAATAGCGGCGACTAATTTTGCTTCTGGGCACAATTCAAAAAGCGTTGGCAAGGCATTAAATAATAAATCATAACCCTTGTTGTGCGCCATTCTGCCTAATGCCAAAACATCACTTGGTTCTATATCGTACTTTAAACGTATTTTATCGTTCTCTTTAGATGGCACCGGAAAAAATCTATTTTCATCAATTCCTGGGGGAATCATAGAACAGTTTCTCGGCAAAACATCATATTGTTGTGTAAGTAAATCTACTTGAGGTAAAGTTGTAGCAATAACAAAATTACACATTTGATACACAAAATATTCTTTTCTAATTCTTTCTTTAAATCTGTAAGTTTGCTCCATTTCTTTTTCATCCATATCACTTCCCATCGTATGCTGTTTCCACCAACCTAAAGAATGAGGTGTATGCACGTGGCAAATAGCAAGTTCTTCTGCAATTTTTTGACCAGCCCAACCAGCATCCCAATAATGAGAATAAACCACATCGTACTTTTTATTTTCTTTTTTTATTGCTGCTAGAGTATTGGTTACAAATTTCTTAAGATAATCATGCATATCCTCTTTTCTGATAAAATTTTTACCTCCAAAAGGGATTCTCCAAACATCATAATTTTCATTTACATGGTCATATTCTGGTTGATCTTCAAATTGACGTGTTACTAAATCAACTCTTTTACCTAGCCTACTAAATCGTTCTGCTAGCTCTAATACATATACTACTTGCCCTCCTGTGTCTGGTTTTCCAAGTTCAGGATTTGCGGCTACATAACCGTGTAAAGAGATCATTAATATTGACTTCATAATTTTATTTTTGATTGATTATTTTTAATTCGTGACATGCAGATATATATTGGGCTGCTGACCAAGCTTGATATGCTTTACCCATTGGTTTTCCAGTTGTACCATGAGCCCATTCTGTAAATTCCCATTCTTCATTTATACCTTCTTTATTAATTAAAGCAAGCTTGTATAATTCTGAAATTGCCATTTCTTTAAATCCTAGTTTATTTACAAATTTTACCCAAAACCCACCAACAAATGGCCAAATACCACCATTATGATAATGATTGGGTAAATTGAGTAGATTTACCGTATAATAAGGTCTCCAGTCTGGATCTCCAGGGCTTACAACTGGGTACACATTTGCTACTGGAAAAGGGTCATTAACGCCAACTCCTAGCATAAACTTAAAAGTTTGGTGGGCTTTTTCAGCATCTAGAGTTCCATATAAAAAAGCTAAAATATTTCCAAAAACATCGCACCTCCAGCTAAAATCAAAAGGTGTAGTTTGTGCAATTAAATAAGAAGTATCCCCTAAAGTAAATTGTTTTTCTGCAAAAGATACAGAAGAAAAAAGTTGTTGTTTTGTAGAGGGCCAAAAATTTTGAACTATCTCTTTTTTAATAACCTGAGACCATCTAATATATTCTCCTGCCTCTTCATTATTTCCCAACATTTCTAACATTCTACCAAAACAAACATTAGCTCTATACCAAAGTATTTCATCATATAAAATATTATAACTTCTACCAAAAAGATCTGTCCAATCTCCTGCTTCTGGTATTTCTAAAAGAGCATCATTATTACTATCATGAGCAGCCAGCCAACGCATAGTTTCCTTAACATCTGGAAAGTATTTTCTTAAAAAGGCTATATCTTTGGTTACATTTACGTATTCATAAAAGGCGATTACCACCCATATTCCACTATCTATAGAACAAATTCCTCCAACTCCAGAATAATCAGGAGTATTGTCTTTTATACGAACATTAGATGGTATTTGTCCATTTCTAGTGATGTGCTCTAGTAAGGTTAACAACGTTTGGCGTTGACAGTTATGAATTTCTTTATCATTTATTAGAGGCAAAGAACCGATTACGGTTATGGCCCCATCTCTTGCCCAGACACTATAATAGTTTTCGTCTGTTCCATGTGCAACATTATCTTTAATTGAACATGCAGAAAAACCCAATGGTGTTATGTTCTTTTTTAATGCTTCGACGGCTTTTTTGTATCCTTCTTGAATTAATGCTATTTTTTCATTGTCATCTTCTAAAGCAATGTTGCTTAATTCTTGTTGAATAAAAAAATCTTCTGAATGGTCTTTATTTTTATAAATAATAGCCTCATCAGGAAGTACATTATAGTACACTAATCCTTCTATAATTCCATCTCCCTTTTCTCTTTCAGAATGGTAGACCTTTTTATGTTTTGTATATTGATACAACTCCTCATGTGCATTTGCCACTACAATACCTGAAACATCCTTTAAATCGAACATAGCTGAATCATTTCCACTATCTCCTCCTACTAAAACTTCATAGGTTTTAATACCTAATCTTTTTAATAGCCACTGTAAGGCGTTTCCTTTATTTGCAAATTTTGGCAAAATATCTAAAAACTTATTACCAGAATAAATAACGTTTACATGCATACCAGCATCAATAAAATTATTTTCGATATCTGCTATTAAATCAACTGTAGCATTATGAAAAAAGTAACTTCTTTTATAAGAATGCTGAAACCTACTAGGTTGTTCACTAACAGGATGATTTATATTTGTAATGATTTTTTCTACGGCTTCTAAGTCCCATCCTTCATCTAAAACATCATTAAATTCTTTAACCAGTTTTTTATTTTTATAATCGTAAATATGTGTGCCAACGCCAGATATAATATAATCTGGCTTTGGTAAAACCCCTTTTTCTATAAGGCTTAATACATCCTCTTTTAAACGTCCTGTGTTAAAAGCGAGTAATGCATTTGTTTGAGATTTGTATTGATTCCAAATTTTACCAAAATTACTTTTGAATGTGTCAAAATCTATTAATGTATTGTCTATATCAAAAGATAGTAATTTAATATTGATTTCGCGGTCAGTGTTCTTATCCATATTTACTTATTTTTTATTAATTAAGAGCAGTGTTTAGCCTAAAATACTAAAAAACAAGCAGCTTCTCTTTTGTAAATCAATGAATCTTTAGTTTTAAAACTATTTTTACGAGAGTAATAAAAAGAATCAAGTCTTAACACATATATATAATTTTAACATAGTTATACTGTAGATTTCACAATAGGTTTTTAAACACAAAAAAACCTCATAAAATTACTATTTATGAGGTTTTTTTGTGAGATAATAAAGAATTAAATTCCACTCATAAAATCTCCATAGGGATCTTTAAATTGAGTGCCTTCTGCAAATCTGTATTTGCTTAGTTTTTTAAATTCTACCAATCCCCATAACAAAAATTCTTTTACAAAGTAAGCATCATCTGGATTCATATTGGGTTGATGCGCTTTTAAAAAATTATCTAAAGGACTAATTTTATCTATTTCTGATTTATACGCTTCTTCAGCATAATCATCTAACAATTCAAAATCTTCATCAGCATTAAAAAACCAAGACACAATATCGTCATAAGGAGATTCGTCTGTAGTTTTTGCCAACTTTTTAATTTCTGGAAAATACGTTGGAAATAAAGATTTAATCGCTTTTTTAATCAAATTTTCAGCCACAACCTGTGCGCCTTCTTGTTCACCTTCATACACCAATTCTACTTTCCCTGTAATTGCTGGGATAATTCCGTCGAAATCATTTAAACGAATCATTGTTGCAGCATCTCCAGATAAAATAGACCTTCTTTCTGCCGTACTTAATAAATTCTCGAAAGCAGAAATACTTAATCGTGCACTTACCCCACTTTTAGCATCAATATATTCACTTTCTCTAGCTTCAAAAACAATTTGTTCTAACAAGTCTTTTGCCAATTCTGGCACTTTAATAAAATCTTTTTGACTATTTCTTGCTTCCTGTTGGGTAATCATTTTTGCAGTTTCAATATCTTCTGGATAATGCGTTAAAATCTGCGATCCAATTCTATCTTTTAGTGGCGTAACAATACTACCTCTGTTTGTATAATCTTCAGGATTTGCGGTAAACACAAATTGCATGTCTAAAGGCAATCGTAATTTAAAACCACGAATTTGAATATCACCTTCTTGCAAAATATTGAATAACGCTACTTGAATACGCGCTTGTAAATCTGGTAATTCATTAATCACAAAAATACATCGGTTTGCTCTTGGAATCATTCCATAATGAATAACTCGATCATCTGCATAACTCAATTTTAAATTGGCTGCTTTTATAGGATCCACATCCCCAATAATATCTGCGACAGTAACATCTGGTGTTGCCAATTTTTCCGCAAAACGTTCGTTTCTATGCAACCAAAAAATGGGAGTTTCATCTCCATTTTCTTTAATCGTTTCAATGGCAAATCTCGAAATTGGGTTTAAAGGATCGTCATTAATTTCTGAACCCGTAACTACAGGAATATATTCATCTAATAAATTGACCATCAATCTTGCCAAACGTGTTTTTGCTTGCCCTCGTAAACCTAATAAATTGATATTATGCTTGCTTAAAATAGCTCTTTCCAATTCTGGAATTACAGTGTTTTCATAACCATGAACACCTTTAAAAACAGTTTCTTTACTCATCATTTTAGCAATCAAATTTTCACGTAATTCGTCTTTTATAGATTTTGATTGATATCCTGATTTTTTTAATTCTCCAAGTGTAACTATACTTTGTAAATTCATATTTTATTTAACTCTCTCTGAATTATTATTTTTTTATTTTATTCTCAAACTTGCTAAAAGCCTTCCCTTTGGGAAGGTTGGATGGGCTTTTTTACCCCTTAATTCGTTTCTTTCTATTGGTTTCATAATCCTCAAAAATCATTTCACCCAAACCTTTTAAACCTGTATAAAATGCTTTTCCTTGATTGGCTTGTGTAAAAGCACTTACAAATTGTTTTAAATACGGGTCTTGTGCTATCATAAAAGTAGTAATTGGAATGTGCAACTTTCTAGCCTGCTGTGCCATTGCATAACATTTATTTACAATGTATTTATCTAAACCATTACTGTTTTTATAATACTGGCCATCTGGCAAACGCAAACAACTTGGTTTACCATCTGTAATCATAAAAATTTGTTTGTTGGTGTTTTTCTTTCTTCGCAGTAAATCCATAGCTAAATTTAAACCGGCAACCGTATTTGTGTGGTAAGGCCCAACTTGTAAATACGGTAAATCTTTAATTTTAATCGTCCAAGCATCATTACCAAAAACTAAAATATCTAACGTATCTTTTGGATAACGCGTTGTAATTAACTCTGCTAAAGCCATCGCTACTTTTTTGGCAGGTGTTATTCTATCTTCTCCATATAAAATCATAGAATGACTAATATCAATCATTAACACAGTACTCATTTGGCTTTTATGCAACGCTTCTTCAACAACCAAATCATTTTCAGTTAATGAAAAATCTCCAATTCCGTTATTAATTTGAGCGTTTCTAATACTTTCTGTCATAGAAACTTTATCCAAATTATCACCAAATTGGTAGGCTCTAAAATCGCCTGTATGCTCATCTCCTACTCCTGGAGATTTACTTTTATGATTTCCAGAACCTGTTCTTTTAATCTTTCCAAAAATCTGATTTAGTGCCTGTTGACGAATTGCCCTTTCCGTTTTAGGAGTAATTTTAGTGCCTCCTACTCCATCTGCATCAATCTCTTCTTTTATGTATCCTTTCTTTTTTAAATCTTCAACAAAATCATCGATTGTGTATTCAGCTGTTGTTAATTTATATTCTTTATCCAAAGATCGCAACCAATCTATAGCTTCATCAAAATCGCCAGAAGTATAGGTAATTAGCTCTTTAAAAATTTCAAAAAGTTTCTCAAAAGGAGACTGATTTTTAGGTTCGTATATTTTAAAGACAAAACCTTTTCTTTTTGTATTGTTTTTCATCACTATAAAAATACGGCTTTATAGAGTGTTTAAAAAAATATTAACATTGCTTTAGCATATATTTCTATTATTTAAATTGATACTATTTAACAACATAATGTAACTTTTTTCAAAAAATGAAGTCATTAAATTAAGACTAATTTATCATAATATTAACATTTTAAAAGCTATCTAAAAAGTAACTTGTTAGCTTAATTTAATCCAAACTATTTATATGAAAACAGTGTATTCAAAAAAGTTAAAATTTCTTTGTTCCTTATTTTTGATGATTTCAATTTTAGGTGTTCAAGATGCAAACGCCCAATTTTGGAAAAAGAAAAAAAAAGAGGCTGATAAAGCCGTTGTTAAAAAAACACCTCCAAAAAAGAAAGGTAAATCGATTAAAGATTTAACCAAAAGCAGTAAAAAAATAGAAGGCCTTTTTACCATTTATCAAGATACTATTACAGGTTCTGTAAAACTTTTAGTAAAAGAAGACCAGTTAAACAAAGATTTTATTTACTTCTCTCAAATTGCAGATGGGGTTACAGATGCTGGCGCTTTTAGAGGTTCTTTTAGAGCAAATTCAATATTTCACGTAACAAAATACTTTAATCGATTAGAGTTTTTAGCACCAAACACTTCATTTTATTTTGATGAAAAAAGTGCGCTTTCAAAATCTTCTGAAGCAAATATTAGTGATGCTGTTATAGCAAGTGGTAAACTTTTAGCTTCTGATGAAAAAAAAGGAGAATACCTTATTGATGCTGATGGCTTATTCTTATCTGAGACATTTACAAGAATTAAAGGGCCTAGGTTTCCTGGGCAATCTCCATTTGCATTTAGCTTAGGTAGATTAGATAAAACAAAGTCGAAAATAAATGAAATTAAAAATTATCCTGAAAATACAAATGTAAAAACAGAATATGTATATAATAATCCTTCTGTTTTAAATGGTGGTTCTGCTGCTGTAACTGATGGTAGAAACGTATCTATAAAAGTATTCCATACCTTTATGAATATGCCAGAAGATGATTATAAGGCTAGAATGGATGATGCAAGAGTTGGTTATTTCTTAACAGAAACGAATGATATGACTACTACTGAAACTATTAATTATAGAGATATGATTCATAGATGGAAGTTGGTTAAGAAAAATCCAGAAGTTGCAATTTCTGAACCGGTTACTCCAATTACCTGGTGGATAGAAAATACAACTCCTACAGAATGGAGAGAAACAATTAAAGAAGGTGTTTTAGCTTGGAACGAAGCTTTTGAAAAAGCTGGTTTTAATAATGCTATGGTTGTAAAAGTACAACCAGATGATGCCGATTGGGATGCAGGTGATGTACGTTACAATGTTTTACGTTGGACA
>TARA_R110002126_G_scaffold291781_1_pt1 | contig 69154 bp, 69 predicted proteins | sample TARA_R110002126 | Tara Oceans TARA_R110002126 (sample SAMEA4397536) | marine metagenome | biome: Polar Biome; feature: [DCM] deep chlorophyll maximum layer (ENVO:01000326); material: water (ENVO:00002006), including particulate matter (ENVO:01000060) such as... | depth 30 m | reverse complement strand
CTAATCAACTGGTTTTCAGCTTATTTTAAGTGGACACTAGTGATAAATTTTATGTTTTTAAGACTAATTTACTTTAATCTTTATAGAGCTATAATCGTCTGAACGAATACCAATTAAACCAGATGCGGTTTGCCCTTGTTTAATAATCATCCCTTTTAAATTATACGTTTTCAAATCGTTTTGAAACTTTTTATTTGCAGTACCTACAGCAATCATATTACCACCAGCTAAGCCAGGCCCAAGAATTAAACCTATTGGCACTGAACTTGATTGTGTTTGGACACCGTTTTGACTTTCAGTTTTGTACAAATTTGTGGGTGTTAATAACAAATACCATAAATAAGAAGCAGCACTTTGTTTTAGTGATGTAAATACTCTGTCATTATCCATAATATAAATTTCTGAACCATTATCGTAATTGAGCCTTACATCCTCACCAAAAACAATATCGCTATCGGAATTATTGGTAATTTTTATGGCGATTAACCGAACACCTTTTGCTAATTCCTTCTTTTTGTACTTTTTATCTAGTAACTCGTACTTGTATTCTAATTTTACACCTTTATCTTCTGAAGTAGATAGATAATTGATGGTTTGAGGATTGATGGTTTTGTAACCTGAAGCACAGCTTGCACAAACAATAACAAGAGCTAGTAATAGCGCAATTTTTTTAAATCTCATCTTATAATTTTTTTCAAATATAACTTTTTTACCAAAACTAACTAGTAATTTAAGTCTCCTTTATTAAAGGCAAAAACGTACTTCTAAATTTTATGATTAATGGTAATCCTCTTGCTAAAATCCATAAGGTAAAAGCAATCCAAATGGCCACTAATTTATAATCTAACCAATCAAAAAACAACAAGGTTGGTATAAAAACAAAGCCTGTCGATAAAATTAAAACGTTTCGTAAGTACTTCATAAACCCCATTCCTTTAAACATTCCATCAAAAATAAAGGTGATGGCACTTATAGGTTGTGTTAGTAAAACAATCCAAAAAACGTGATAAAATTGTTCTAAAACCGATGCTTCTTTTGTAAAAATTTCACCTATAAAATTATAGAAAATAAAACCTAGCAGTGCTATTACAATTCCTATTACAATGCCATATTTAAATAATTTATTACTTAAAGCTACCAAGGTTTTATACTCTTTTGCACCTAATAATTTACCCGCTAAAATATTGCCTGCACTCGAATATCCATCAATCATAAAAGCGCCCAATAACCAAATATTTATACCAATTGTATAGGCTGCTATGTATGCTGCTCCGTAATCTGTTGCATAAGCCGTTGCAAAATATAATGCTGTATTTAACGCAATAGTTCTAATAAAAAGATTGCCCATCATTCCTAACAATCGAGGAATTTCTTCATGCACTGTTTTTCCTATTTTTAATGAAATTTTTGTTTTTTTCATCAACATGACCAAAGCCAGTATTGCCATAGTAACTTGAGCAATTACACTTGCGTATGCAGCACCTTCAATATTCATTGCTGGAATATAACCTTCAATTCCGTAAACAAAAATAACATCTAAAACAATATTTAAAAGTGCCCCAATTATTGCAATGATCATCGGATAAAAAGTATTCTGTAACCCTCTAAAAACACCAAAAACTGCAAATACAAAAAGCGAAAAAGGAAAGCCAAAAATTCGAATTTTAAAATAAGTAATACAATACGCTAAAACTGATCCAGATGCATTGTAAAATTCAAAAATCTGTTTTGCAAACGGATAAGAAATTGCTAAAACAAATAAACTTCCTACAACAATAATGGCTATAGCTTGTGCTGGTAATGTTTTTACAGCATCTAATTTATCTGCACCCACATATTGCGATATAATAGAAGAAATTGCACTTCGAATTTGCCCAAAAACCCAAATTAGCATCGAAATATACGCACCAACAATACCCACTGCCGCTAGATTTTCGGTTGCATTAATATCAATATTTCCAATAATTGCAGTATCCGTTATCGACAATAAAGGTTCTGCAATACCAGCAATTAAAGCAGGAATTGCCAATTTATTAATGTATTTAAAACTGATATCTGTTTTCAAAAAAAATATTTTTGCAAAGGTACATATCTAAAAAATGAGAACAACGGCTACTTTCTGAAAAAAGAGTAACTTTGTAGCATAAAAACACCTGTTATGCAACATATTCTAGTACCTATCGGATTTACAGAAAGCGCACAAAATACCTTACAATATGCTATTGATTTTGCTGCAGAAATTAATGCTAAAGTTTTTGTTTTTAGAGCCTACAGTGCACAATCTAAAGCAGGCACTATAATTAACATTACTGGTATTATTGAACGTGAAACCAATTTATATTTGCGTACCATGGTAAAATCTGTTGATACAAAAAATGTTGATGTAAAATTGATATCGGCTAAAGGGAGTGTTGTAGACAGCGTTTTAGCCATTGATGACGATTTAGGCATCGATTTAATTATTGTTGGCGCAAAAAGTAATTCTATAAAAGAAGAATTATTTTTAGGAAAAACCGCAGGAAGTATCGTTAAGCAAACTAATATTACTGTATTAACTGTGCCAGAAAATTACAGCTACAAGCCTTTAAAAAATATTTTAATGGCTTTTAAATCTGGCGTTTTAAAAAGTAGAACAATATTAAAACCATTGCAATTTATTGTTGATAAATTTAGCATTAGTGTAAATTTACTTTTGGTAAAGACCCCAGATTATGCTCAAGAAGATCTAGTACTTGACCAAAATTTAGAGCAACTAAAATCTACCTTAACCGTTACAGAAAACGCTACTACTTTTCAAGGTGTTTTAGAACATATAAAAACACATAATCCAGATATGTTATGTGTGTTTCGACGTAAAAGAGGGTTCTTTAAAAAACTTTGGGAAAAAAATACTGTCCTAAAAGAAGAGTTTTTTACAACTGTACCAGTATTGATTTTGAAGGGGAAGTAAATTTATTTGATTTCTTTAAAAGATAATGGCTTAAAGGATTCCCAACCTATAAGACAGGTATATTTTATTGGGTTAAAACTAGAGACGATATTGTACTCAAAATCTGGTACTATTTCAACTAAAGGAACAAGTGCGAAAATTAAAACAACACACACACACTAATTTAACGCCCTTTGGTTGTGCGTTAGTTTCTGAATATTCAATTTTAAGTTGGTTGTTACTGTTTTTCATTTGATAAAAATACGTCTAAAAAATAATATTAATACTTTAAATCAGCAGGTTCAATAAAAGCGATTTCTGGGTTGTAAATTTCTTTAAGATAGCCTTTTAGTTCTTCTATAAATTCATCTAGTTTTTCTTGAGTAATAACGGTATCCGGATTTTTGTAATTTGATGAAAAATTAATGGGTAAAAACCCTTCTTTTAAATTTTTAAAAGAGAAAATACCTGCTTTTAATATTTTAGAAAAGTCAAAATTTTTGTTTTTGGTATATAAAAAAGAGTATAATAAAATTTGAATGGCTTTGTGTTGTTCTTTTGTTCTCATGTGCTCAAAATCTAGCACTTTTAATTCGCTACCTTTTACCATTCCAGATTTGTAATCTATAATTCTAATCTCGCCATTTAATTCATCCACTCTATCCACATTTCCGTGAAGTTTTATAGGAAAATCAAAACCTTCAATTTGTATTTCTGCAGATAAATTTTCTTCTGTCGCTATTATTTTTAACTGATTGTTTTCATCTTTTAACAAGGTTTTTTCTTGAGCTAAAAAGTTTACCACAAATCGATTGGCAACTTCAAAAATTAGACGGTTTTTACCGGTAGAAATATCACCATTTTTAAATTGGATTTTAAAGTGTTTTGTGACCAAATCTTTGGCCTCTTTTTCCATTTTTTCAATGTCATCTACTTTTAGGTATTTACCCACAAAAGGCTTGTACATTTCATCTAACGTTTCGTGTACAACAGTTCCTAAGGTATTAAAAGCAACCGTTTCTTCAACATCATCATACTCTTTAATTTTTAAAATTTTCTGTTTATAAAACGCAATAGGATTGTGTAAATAGTTGGTTAAAGATGATGGTGAAAATCCTTTTTTTGCCAATTCTTTTAAACGCTCAAAAACCAAATCATTTTTAGGAATTTCTTTTAGTGCTATTTTTTGAGGCATCACTTTTGGTGATACAATTTTATGAACAAAATCTGTCCTCAACATTTCTAATTGCGTTACAAATCTACTTTTTTCTCCACTTCCAAAAACATCGTGTTCTGTATTATACAAAATATACACATTTTTGGCTCTTTGTAATAATCTAAAGAAATGATACGAAAAAATGGCGTCTTTTTCTCTGTAAGTAGGCAACCCAAATTGCACTTTTACATCAAAAGGAATAAATGAGTTTTGCTGACTACTGGCTGGTAAAATACCTTCGTTGGCAGAGGCTAAAATAATGTTTTCGAAATCTAGAACACGTGTTTCTAACATCCCCATTAATTGTAAGCCCTTTAAAGGTTCTCCTTGAAAAGACAGGTTTTCTGAACCAATTAACTGTCTAAAAAATTGTGATAAGGTTTTTAAATCTGTAAAATATTCAAACTCGTTTTGTAACGTTTTTAGCTGTGTAAAAATAGTATAGAAACGAAATAAATATTCCTTTTCTAATGCATTTACTTCTTCTTTTAAAAGATCAATTAACGCTAAGATTTGAGCTATAAAATTAGCAACTGAATCTAAAGGTGCAAATAGATTTGAAATTACTTTTTTAACATCGGAATTTGCTGTTTTTAAAAGCGTTGCAATATGATTTTCATTAATAAATGTTTGGTTTTCTTTGGCTATTTGTATGGTAAAATCATCAACTCCATCTAATAAACCGTACACTAATTGATGTTTAAAAAACCGTATTACATCTTTGTGATAAAACTCATTAACGATTGTTTTTTGCAGTTTTTCTTGAGAAATAAAGAGTTGAAAAACAGCAAATAACAACCCTGTTGTGGGAACATCTTTTAAAGGATATCCCATAGTAATATTAATGTTATTGATGTTTTTTGGGAGCGAATTTAATGTAATAGGCAACAAGGTTTCATCTGCCAAGACCAAAGCTGTATTAGTAACATTGTTGGTTTTTTGTAAAATTTCTCCAATATATTTTATTTGTGTTGTGTTTTTAGCGGCACCAATTATTTGGATGTTTTTTGGATTAGAAAATGTGTTTCCTAAAGATTTTAGACTGTTAGTTTCATAATATTTCCATTCAGCTTTGTACTTTCGGATAAATTTTCCTGCCTGATGATTTGCTTTGAAAAAAGCCTCATCTAAATCCCAATATACTTCAGAGTTTCCTCTTTCTAAAACTTTTTGAAACAAAATTTCTTCTGCTTTATTTAGTGCATTAAAACCGATAAAAAAGATTTTTTTGTCGCTTTTGTCCTCTAAATAACTGTCAATTTTTTTAGAAGCTTCCTTGTAAAGTAATCCTTGATAACCAATATTATTGTCTAACAAAAATTCATAAAACGCAGCGTAATACGTATTCAGTTTTTCTAAAAACGAATTGTGATCTCGCATCAATTCCGTTTCTTTAAAAGTGCCTTTTACAGACCATTTTCGCAAACGTTCAATATCTCTTAAATAGATAAAAATTTCATTTGTATCTATTAAATGTTGATCGATTTCATTAAAATCTTGCAAAACCGTTATTGCCCATGATGAAAAAACATCAAACGCATCAGGGTTTTTCTCAATACTTTTATAAATGCTATAAAAATGGAATAACAATTGTATACTATCTGCTTTTTGAACCCCAGAAACTTGCTGAATAAACTGCTCTATATTTAGCATTTCTGGTAAAAAGCCGACTGTAATTTTATTTTTAAATTCTTGTTTTACGAATACTTTTGCCCTTTGTGATGGCAGTACAAAAACCACATTTTCAAAAGAAGTTGTGGTTTTTAAAATATCGTTTAACGTTTCTGAAATAAAAGATTGCATGGCATTTTTTTGGTTTTCTAAATTACAAAAACTTACTTTTATAGTTGTTTAATCCTTAAATTATTTTTGATGCAAAATGAACTAAATATTGTCGGTATTCAAGCGGATTTAGTTTGGGAAAATCCCAAAAAAAACATTGCTTTTTTTGAAGAGAAAATTCAAAATTTACCCAAAAAAACAGATCTAGTTGTGTTACCTGAAATGTTTACGACCGGATTTACAATGCACCCTGAAAAAGTTGCTGAATTTATGGATGGAACTTCTATCCTTTGGATGCAGAAAATGGCTACTGAAAACCAAATTGCAATTACTGGAAGTTTGGTAATTAAAGAGCATTTAAATAGCGCTCAAGGTGACAAAAAATTTTATAATAGATTGGTTTTTGTGCATCCTTCAGGAAAAATAGAAACGTATAACAAAAGACATTCGTTTACTTTGGCTGGAGAAAATAAAGTGTATACTTCTGGTTCAAAAAAATTGATTGTACATTACAACGGATGGAAAATTTGTCCTTTAATTTGTTATGATTTGCGTTTTCCTGTTTGGGCTAGAAATACCGAAAATTACGATCTTTTAATTTATATGGCAAATTGGCCTGTTACAAGAATAAAAGCTTGGGACACGCTTTTAAAAGCGCGTGCTATCGAAAATATGAGTTACGTAATTGGGGTAAACAGAACTGGTAAAGATGCAAACGATTATAAATATTCTGGAAATTCTTTAATTGTTGATTTTTTAGGTGATGAATTATCGACTTTACATATAAATGATATTGGTTTGATAAAGGCAAAAATCAATAAAACCAATCAAGATAAAACACGAAAAAAGTTAGGTTTTTTGAATGATCGAGATTCCTTTTCTATTGCAGATTGACTTGATTATGACTAAAAAGTTTGTAAACTATAAAATCCTTCAGGCTTTGAAAACCTGAAGGATTTATTATTCTTTTACCAAAACCGTAATTGGTAAATCTACAGTTCCTGCATAAAACACAACGATTTCTACTGGTTTTTTGCCTTCGTTAATTCCGTAATGAATTTTGTTAACCAGCTCTACAATAACATCGCCCTCTTTTAAAATGAGGATATTATTTTTGCTATCCACAACCTTTAATTCTCCTTTTAAAACAATTCCTGAATTAATTACAGGATGATAATGTTTGTGAAGTTTCGTTTTGGGCGGAATTGTAATCTTTAAAACTGTAATTTTTGGTTTTCCTTGTGGATAATTTGGTAAATCATCTCCATTCCAGCTTTTAGAAGTTTCTGCTAATTTTACAACTTGAATTTCTTTTACCTTTGAAACAACACAAGAAGATAACAGCACTGCTAAAAAACTGAAATAAATAAGATTTTTCATCCGAAGAAATGACACGAAATTAGCTTGGTTGTAGCATCCATTTAAATTTAAAGTCGGTATCTGGTACTTTAATTCTTTCTGTAATTCTATACATTCTTGCTGGCAAGTTCATTAAATAATCTCTTGCTTTTTCTGCTTCTGGTGTAAGATTTGTTATTTTATCAATTTCCCACATCGTGTTCAGTTTTTGTAAAATATCTACATAATCGAAACCTGTATAAACACCAACTCTTTGTGCCACTGTAGAAAAATCATCGAATAAACTGCCTTTCTCGCCAAAAGATTCTCTTAAATGCATGGCTGGCATTACAATTTTATGTTTCATCATGTGTTGAAAAGCCAACATCATTTCACTAGCATCAATCTTAAAAATTTCTTTTACAAAATGTGCATACGCTTGATGATGACGCATTTCATCACCAGCAATAATTTTAGACATTTTTGCCAACGCTTTGTGCCCTTTTTTACGTGCAATTTTAGCTACATTGTTATGCGAAACATAGGTTGCTAATTCTTGAAATGTAGTATATACAAAGTTTTTATAAGGATCTGTTGATGTACCAATATCGAAACCATCTGCTATTAAATGTTGGGTAGAAATTTCTACTTCGCGCATATTTACACGCCCAGATAAATACAAGTATTTATTTAAAACATCTCCATGTCTGTTTTCTTCGGCGGTCCAAGTTCTTACCCATTGTGCCCAACTATTATCTGGGTCTTGGCAAACGCCATCTAAATCTAACAACCAAGATTCATAGGTTGGTAAGGCTTCTTCTGTAATAGTGTCTCCTACTAAAACTACCCAAAAATCGTCATGTAATTCTTTAGATATTTCTCTAATTTCTTCTACTTCTGTAATAAAAGAATCTTTTTGTGAGTTCGGTAAAAAATCTGTGGGTTGCCAAATTTTTTCTGCTGGAATTAAATAAGTATCCATAAAGTGCTGCATCTTTTTTTCTAAAGTTAGCATTACTTCTTTTCTTACGTTTTTTATAGACATAATTTTATTTTATATGTTCTTTAATTACTGATTCTGTCTTTGCTAATAATTCATCAAAAGGCATTGAATCAATTTTTATAGGTTCATGGGTAATTATGGTTATAGGGCTTCCTATACCTAATGGGAATTTACCATATTTAAAAACTTTCCAAGAATTATTGATGGTTAAAGGTACAACATACCCATCTTTATTGAATTTTGTAATAATTTTTAAACCATTTGAAGCAAATTTTTTAGGTGCTCCTGTTTTACTTCTGGTTCCTTCTGGAAAAATAACAGCAGACCATCTTTGTTTTTGTATTCTCTTAGAAAAATTTAATAATTCAGAAATTGCTTGTTTTGAGTCTTTTCTATCGATTAAAGCGCCTCCACCGTGTCTTAAGTTAAAAGACACACTCGGAATACCTTTACCAAGTTCTTTTTTTGAAACAAATTTTGGGTGGTATTTTCGAAACGACCAAATAATTGGTGGAATGTCAAACATTCCCTGATGATTAGCAACAAAGACTAAAGGCACGTTTTCTGGTAAGGTTACCTTTTTTTCAACTTTTACAACTACACCTAATATTAGTAAAGATTTTACTAAAAACCAATTCATAATATCTACTGTATATTTATGACCTTTTAAACCAAAACATTTTAAGAAAATCCATTGTAAAGGATGAAAAAAAATAAGTATTAAAAAAAATACTACAGCAAAAACGGAAGAAAGTATGTAACTTACTATTTTCATTAATTAAAACCAGTTACTCCAAGGAATTCTTGAAAGGATTAATACCAGTCCTATACCATAGAAAATAATAAAAGTTTTAAACTTTGCTGCATCTTCTGTTTTCTTTTTGTGTTTAGACCAACCTATAGTGATGAATACGAGTGCCAAAATCATTGTAATAGGATGTTCTACAGCTAATAATCGCGCTGCTTTATCTCCCATAACACTGGCAGCGTCAGATTTAAGCGCTTTATACCAAGGCGACATGAAGTACCAAGCCAAACCGATTAGTAATTGAATATGCGACACTATTAAAGCAAACAAACCTATTCTTAAATCTTTGTCTGTAAATTGTTTTTTTTGAGTGAAACCAATTACAGCATTTACAACCGCAAAAATTAGTATTGCTAATACTAAGTAAGCCCAATAAGAGTGAATATCTTTTAACATAATTAAAAATGTTTTATAGCGTAAAGTTACAATTTTATGAATAAAAAAACCACCTCTGTTGAGGTGGTTTTTAAATTATTAGATTAATTCTAATTAATCTTCATCTGTTTGTAATCTATATGAAGTACCGTCTAAAATAACATTCATTACAAATACATCATCTCCTGGTTTCCATACATTGTAAGAAACAGAGTATTTTTGTAGTTGTTTTGCTGAAGGGAAATTCCTTACTAAAATCGTATTGATTTTTGTTAAACGAACAGACTCTTCGAACTCATCTCTTCCTTCTCTAACATCAAAGTTTCCAAAGTTTCCATTTCCTACGAAATCATAATCAGCTTGAGTTAAGGTATATTTAATAGTATTATCAAATTTCCAAGTCGTTCCATTATGAGAGAACTGAGCTGTAGTTTCAATAACTTCTTGAATAGCATTCCAATTAGCACCATCGAAAACAAAATTGATATTTACTTTTCCTTGTCTAAAAATATCTACCTCTACTGGTAAGAAAGTTTCTGGAGTTGCATACGGATACAATGTTTTTAGATAAATAGCTGTATTGTATTCTGCTGTTTCTCTATCACTAAAGTTTGGAAATCTTTGCCCCATTGCAGTATAGTCTTCTGCTATAAAAGTTTCAGGAGCTGTCCATTCACCATTAAATGCAAATCTCATTGTAGCTTCTTCTAAGGCAAACGTATAGAATTCGTAAGTTAAAGCACTAAAAATATCGTAAGCATCACCATTTTTAACCAACAACATTGTTCTAATTTCGTCTTGATTATTCCAAACAGCATACTCTACATTATAAATATCTCCATCTACAGCAGCTGGAAAGTTATTTAATAAAATGGTTTCAATCTTAGCTCTTCTTGCTTCAATAGTTTCTTCATCTCTACCTTGTCTGATATCAAAATTAAAAAATTGTCCATTACCAACAAAAGCAAAATCATCTTCTGTTAACGTATAATCTGTTAATTTGTTTGGATCTGGTGCGTTATCTGTTAAAATAACTTCCATTTCTAGGTTTGAAGAAGAACCATCAAATACTTCGTAGGTAACATTATATTTGTCTCCAATAGTTGCATCAGGGAAATTATTCAATAAAATTGTTTGAATTTTTACTCTTCTAACGTCTAAAGATTCCTCAGCTCTACCTGCTCTAATATCGAAATTATCAAAACGACCATTCCCTACAAAATCATAATCATCATCATTTAAGGTATACTGCGTAATTGCTGGGTTTGTTTGATAAGTTAACTCTACAATTGTACCTGCTACTGAACCTGGAAATTTAGCTGATAACATTGCATTAAAATCGTCATTTGAATTTAAACTAGTTAAACCAATTTCAGCATAATCTGCATCTGTGGCAGTGTACATTTCTATATCTACAGAATCTTTTAAATTATAGGTAATAACAGCTAAAGATTTTACATCTATAGAGCCAGAACCATCAGTTTTATACTTTACTCCTAAAGCAGGATATTTATCTGTAATAAAAGCAGGCATTAAAGTTTCTACATCTTCAATAGATTTAAAATACTCGTTGTCTAAACCAAAAAATCCTCCACGATCTATTGCATCTGTATAGTCTTCTGGCACTAGTGTGTAACTTACATCACCAACTATTGCATCTAATTTTGTTGCTTCTTCTAAAGCTGCATCTATGTCTTCTAATGGGTTACAAGACGTAAATACAAATACTAAAGAAACAAATAGATAAATTAATTTTTTCATGTTTTTGTCTTTTAAAGTTGTTTACTAAAATAATATTTTCATTCCTAAATTAAACGTTCTTCCAAAACCAAACCATACTAATGGCTCAGGGTTACCAAAAGAATCTGCTGCGTCTAATGCATCTGCAATGTACTCAGTGTCAAACAAGTTATTTACTCTTACAGTAAGTGTAGTATCAAAATTACCTACTTTAAATCCATGACGTAAACTTGCATCAAAAGTATGGTAATTTGGAGCTTTCCAAGTATCTCCTTTACTCTGTGCTGCTGGATCTCCTTCGTCTTTAAATACAGCTCTATCTAACACATCAAATTGTGCATAGATATCTGCAAAATAGTTATAATCTACAGTTATAGATGTTTTATCCCAAAACTTATATAACATACCTAAGGCAGCAGTTGTTTGTGCAGCATCTGACACTCTTAAACCACTAATTGGTAAATCTACAACGTCTGCTAAGTTTTGATCTTGGTCAAAGATATTAATATCTACCAAGTCGTTTGCATACTTCCAGTTACCTAAAGATAACATACCTGTAAAGTTTAATTTATCTGTTGGTTTGTATGTGAAATCGAATTCTATACCTTGGTGAATTGCGTTTACACCTAAAATGTTAGCAGTAAAATCGTCTTGCCCAGCAGTTGGGTTTTGTATAGTTCTTGTAAACGTTCTATCATTCCATTCTGTATAATAAGCATTTACGTTAGCTGCAAATTTTTCAGTTCTTAAACCGTAACCTAATTCAACACTAAAAATCTTCTGATTTTCTGCATTAGGATTTACATCTGTATTATTAAAGTTATCAAATACAGCATCGAAATTAGCTGGTCTTTCAAAATAACCAATATTTGCAAATACATTATTTACATCATCTAGTCTGTAGTTAATACCACCTTTAATACTGTAGCCATCGAAAGTATATTTATCTGAAACTCTGTTTGCATCATCTGGCGTATATTGAAAATAATCAACTCTCTGGTAACTAGATCTCTGTGCAGATGTAGATAAGAAAGCTGTAATATCTTCCATAGTATATTCTACTTGCGCAAAAGTACCTAACCAACCTACTTCTCCATCATCATGGTAAGACATTTTATCACCAACTTGAAGAGCAGCATTAGGGTTGTTTACATTATTATCGTCTAAAAAATATTGACCTCCTAATAAATCTGTTACTTCTCTATAGTGCGTACCTACATACGTTCTCCAATCTAAACCAGCAACTAAATCTAAACCGTCTGATAATTCTGTTTTAAATGTAGATAAAACTCCATACCATTCGTGATTATTTCTAGATGCTCTTAATATTGCTTCAGCACCTAAAGCTCCATTAGCTGCATTTATTTCTACAATGTTATCTAAATCTACTGGTTGGTCATTACCACCAATTCTATTTCTGAATAAATCTGTGTTAGTACCGGCTGTACCACCTCCACCACCTCTACCAAAAGAAGCATAGACAGCAGTTGACAAACTTGTAACATCATTAATGGTCCAATAATGGTTTAAAGATGTTTGTGATTTATGATAAAAGTTATCTTCTATATTTACAACCTGCCCATTTTTATAACCCCAGTCAGGATTGAAACGAATACCAGATTGTGCATTTCTAATTGTAGCAATTGTACTTCTGTTTTGTCTTTGACCATGTCTTTGTGGTGCTCCAAAAGTTGTGAAAGATAATTTATGGTTTTTGTTAATCTCTTTCGTTAAATTCACAAAATAATTGAATCCTTCAAACTGAGTTCCATCTACATAACCTTCACCAGAAACTTTTGCAAAAGAAACAGTTGCTGCTAATCCGCTATCCATTAATCCTGTAGATAATGTAAAACCATACTTCTGGTAACCATCATTACCTGTAGAGGCAATTATATTTCCTCCTTTTTCTACATCAGAAGTTTTTGATAAAATATTAATTGTACCCCCAATAGAAGGTACAGCAATTTTTGCAGCACCTAAACCTCTTTGTACTTGCATTGCAGATGTTACATCTGATAAACCAGCCCAATTAGACCAGAATACACGACCGTTTTCCATATCATTAACAGGAACTCCGTTAATCATAACTGCTACGTTTTCTGAATTAAAACCACGTAAGTTGATACGACCATCACCAAAACCACCACCAGATTTGGTTGCATATACACCTGGTGTAGATTTTAAGATTTCAGGAAATTCCTGTGATCCTAATTTTCTCTCAATATCAGCTGCTTTAATTGTAGAAACTGCTACTGGTGTTTTTCTGTCAATTGCAAAAGAAGTAGCTGTTACAATTATTTCGTCTAAAATAGCGTCTTCTTCTAATTGAATATTCCCTAAGTTAGATTTTGAAGGGGAAAAACTCACTTCTCTCGTTTTAAAACCAATAAATGAAATAACTAAAGTTCCAGAATTTGACTTTGTATTTAATACAAATTTACCATCAAAATCAGTTGTTACTCCATTTGTAGTTCCTTTTTCAAGAATACTGGCTTCAGGTAAAGGTTGATTTGTGTCATCAACAATTGTACCTGTAATTTTAGTTTGTCCTAAAACCGTGGCTGATACAAAAAGTAACCCAACAAGTAATAAGTTTTTAAAATTTTTCATTGTTTAATTTGTTTATTGAATGTTTGACAAAAGTCTTGCTTTTATGGAAGTGGTATGTTAACTTAACGTTAAGTTTTAACAAGAAATTAAGACAAAAAAAGTAATTTTAAACCCGCTTAATCATTAAAAATCAACAAATTAAATATCGTTAAAAATGTTACTAAAAAATAAAGAATTCGTTAATTTATTTAACAATAAAAAAAGAATAACATAATTACTGTTTGTTTAATAGTTTTTTAGCGAGTTCTTTACCTAATTCTACACCAAATTGGTCGTAACTATAAATATTCCATAAAATACCTTGTGTAAAAATTTTATGCTCGTATAGCGCAACTAATTTACCTAAAGAACGTGGTGTAAGTTTGTCAAAAAGGATAGCGTTACTTGGTCTGTTACCTTCAAAAACTTTAAAAGGTAATAATTTATTGATTTTATCTTCATCACCAGAAAACTGTAATTCTAAATGTACCTCTTCTTTGGTTTTACCAAAAGCCAAAGCCTCCATTTGTCCGTAATAGTTTGCCATTAATTTTTTATGATGATCTGTTAAACCATATAAAGATTCTTTATAACCTATAAAATCACAAGGAATTAGTTTTGTACCTTGATGCACTAATTGCATAAATGCGTGTTGCATATTTGTACCTGTACTTCCCCAAACAATAGTTCCTGTTTGGTAATCAATTTTATCGCCATTTCTATCTACTCCTTTTCCATTACTTTCCATTATAGCTTGTTGTAAATAATCTGGAAGTTTCTTTAAATATTGTGAGTATGGTAAAACGGCTTCTGATTCTGCTAAGTAAAAATTGTTATACCAAATACTGATTAACGCTAAAATTACGGGAATATTTTTGTCAAAATCTTCATTTCTAAAATGAATATCCATTTCTTCTGCACCATCTAATAAAGCTCTATAATTATCAAAACCTACAGATAAACTAATGGATAAACCTACGGCAGACCAAAGCGAAAAACGACCACCAACCCAATTCCACATTGGAAAAACGTTCTTTTTATCAATTCCAAAATCATCAACCGCTTCTAAATTTGTAGAAACTGCTACAAAATGTTTTGGGATGTCAAAAATAGTAGCTGACTTTAAAAACCAGTTTTTAATGGTTTCTGAATTACTAATCGTTTCTTGTGTTGTAAATGTTTTAGATACAATTACAAAAAGCGTAGTTTCTGGATTTAAAGTTTTAATAATTTCGGAAACATGATCACCATCAACATTAGAAACAAAATGTGTATTTAATTGATTTTTATAGAATTTTAAAGATTCTACAATCATATCTGGCCCTAAATCTGAACCTCCAATACCGATATTTACAACATCTGTAATAGCTTTACCTGTATATCCTTTCCATTTTCCAGAAATTACTTTATTCGAAAAACTTTTAATTTTTCTTAAAGCACTCTGTATTTGAGGTTTAATGTTTTTTCCATCAATTAAAACAGGATCTTCAGAGGTACTTCTTAAAGCCGTATGTAATACTGCTCTGCCTTCGGTTACATTAATCACTTCACCAGAAAACTGACTTTCTATTGCTTTTTTTAGTTCTACTTCCTTTGCTAGTTCTACTAATAAAGCTACAGTTTCTTTAGTGATTCTATTTTTAGAAAAATCTACTAATAAATCATCATACGCTAAAGAAAAATCTGAAACTCGATTTTCATCTTTATACAGATCTTTAATGTTGATGTTTTGAATCTCTTTAAAGTGATTTGTTAATTTTTGCCACGAAGCTGTTTTGGTTGGATTGTGATTTGGTAAAGCCATCTTTTTTAATTTTGTGCTATTGATTCTGTAATTACATCTGGTTCTTCTATAGGAACTCTTTGGTAATCTAGTTGATATTTTAATGGTTTTATGAACTCGAAAAAGACAGGTTTTATCTCTTTTTTCATAGGTTTTGCTGCCGGTAATTTTTCTTTTAGCGGGTCTACTTGTTTGCCATATTTCCAAAAGCGATAACAGACATGAGGTCCTCCTGTATTACCAGTCATGCCTACATAGCCAATTACATCTCCTTGTTTTACATATTGTCCTTTTTTTACAGCTTGATTACTCATATGTAAATACTGGGTAGAATAGGTGTTATTGTGTTTTATTTTTACAAATTTTCCATTACCCCCTCTTCTTGTAGATTCTGTAACTGTACCATTTGCTGTTGCTATAATTGGTGTACCTTTTCTTGCAGCAAAATCGGTACCAAAATGAGGTTTTACTCGATTGCCATAATACGGAATCTTTCTACGTAAATTATATCTAGAAGAAATTCTGTATTGAAATTTAATAGGTGACTTTAAAAACTGACTTCTTAGCATTTTTGCATTCTCATCATAATATTCGTGAATATTTAAAATTGAGTCTGCTAAGAATCGAAACGCATAAAAATCTTTTCCTCTATGTTTAAAAACTGCTGATTTCACTCTTCCATAACCCGCAAAAGTAGAATCATCAATAAACTTTTCTTCGTAAACAAATTTAAAAGTATCGCCTTTTTGAAGTTTGTAGAAATCTAAAGTCCAAGCATAAATATCTGCAATTCGCCAAGTTAAGTTTGTATTTAACCCTAAACTATCCATAGTTGCAGAAAGGCTAGAGGTTATCGTTCCATTTACTTCTTTTTCGATAACTTTAATTGGTTTTTTATAACGCATTGCCGTAATTGTAGAATCTTTAAAATCTAAAATTGTAGCATTTATTTTATCATGCTTGTATATAAAAACCTGCGCTTTTTCTGTAGAATCTTTACTTGCTAAAATGGTATAAGGTTTACCTGCTCTAACTCTTCTTACATCAAAAGTATCTTTTACGGTTGATGCTATTTGATTAATTTTAGGATAATAAACGTGATGCCTGTCTAATATAATACCAAAACTTTCGCCACTTTTTATGGTATCTTGAATTACTTTGTAATCATCAATTTTATACCCAAAACGGATTTCTGGTTTTGGTGCCTCTTTTTTAACAATTATAGGTACAGGTTTTTCTTTTTTACAGGAAGAAAATGAGATAATAAAAGCGAAAAGAATTAATAATTTTTTCAAGAAGATTGTACTATTTTAGATCGATTTCAAAAGTACAAATAAAATTGATTTATTTGGAATCTATTACTAGAAGTTCATCAAACGGTTTCGTTAAATTTTTTAAAGCTTACCAAAAGAATTTGCCAAACCTTTATGTGCTTCTAATTCTGCTCTTAAAGAACCAACAGCTAAAGAAGCTCTCATTTTTATAGGAATTTTATTCGCGTCATCTGTTATCCAAACAGTAACACTTTCTTGCGCTTTAAATATTCTACCAGATTGAACCAAAGGTCTAAATATTAAAGAATTTACTTTTCCAAATTTTGTTCTTAATACTTCTCTTCCTAAAAACCGAAGTTTAAACGGATAAACCTGAGCATCCAAAAACATATCTAAATCAATTTCATCACCTTTTTTTAAATCTTTTGTTTCTACATTTCTAAGATAATAAAAAGAAGATAACATGTCTTGTACATTTGTAAAGGCTACTGAAGTGTCTTTTTGGTTTGTAAAATCTTGAATGTACGCGTTGTTCGAATCGTAATTAAAAGTCGTAATTCTATGTTTTTTATAACCCCCTTCATTTATCTTTCTTTTAAATAAATAGGGTTTTATGGTATCCTTATCAAAATAAGATTCATAAACATCATCTACCTCAAAAAACCACTTTATCATACCAGAGGTCCAACCTGTGCCTTTGGTATAAAACACTTTTTTACCATTTAAATCTTTTTCTTGAACTTCTAAAATAGCAGAACCCGCTCTTAAAAAACCAGAATAACTCATCTTATAACGGAGCCATTCTCCACTTTTAAAAGCAACTTTCTTTTCTTGACTGTGCCCAAGTGAAAAACAAAACAAACTAAAAACTAAAAGGATATACTTTTTCATAAATACCAAACTTATAAAAAAGGAATGACAAAAGACGTTCCAAAACTAAAAAAGTAATTCCTAAATGGATAAATAAATGTAATTTTAACGTTTCTTTAAAAACAGATTTTTAGAAAGTTCCCCAATTTTTAAGTTCATCTTCAGACCATAAATAAGGATAAAAAATTCTTCGTTGGTATTTTGGATGCATATATTTACGCCAATTACTGCCGCCTGTTGCTTTTAATTCAGAATCATCTCCGCCAATATATTTTGCTGCCGCATTGTAGTGTGCCATTACCCATTTTACGTTTACAGTATAATCGTAATGACGCATTGCCTTTATTAAATCTTCGTTTTCTTGATCTTTTTGAGGCAATTGTTTGAATTTTAAAGAAAGATTTATGTCGTTATAATCTTCCATAAATTCAATAAAATCTCCCATATATTTTTTCTCAAACAAATTTAATAAGGTCGATTTTTGTCCTGTAGTATAATTTTTTCCAGCCGCCTGCCAATACAAGTGATTGTATGCATTTTTAAATGAAGAATGACGATTTATAGTTTCTCTGTAGCGTGCATCAATCAAATTAATTAATTCTGTTGATGCAAATTCAATTTTTCGATATTGTGCCGACTGAAAACCACTTGCAGGTGTTAATGTGTTTCTAAATTTCAGATATTGTTCTTTTTCCATTCCATCTGCCATTACTGTAAAAGAACTGCAAAGCATATCAAAATATCTACTGATTCTTCCTAAATGCATCGAAAATTTATCTGCAGCAATCTCTGTAGTTTTTGCAACCTGATCTATTTCCCATAAAATCATTTTAAACAACAACTCATTTACTTGATGATACATAATAAATACCATTTCATCAGGTTGCGTTGTTCTTGGAGTTTGCAACCCTAAAAGCGCATCTGTTTGAATATAATCCCAATAGGTAATTGGTGTACTCCATAACAAACCTTCTAACATGGCATCTACAGGAACCCCTAATTTATCGTACTTTTCTTCTATAGCTTTTAAAATTTCGTCTCTGTTCATTTTTTTAGAATCAAGATAGTAGAACAAAGAAACAAGACTTTTTTTTCTCCTGCAAGGTTTCAAAAACCTTGTAGGTATAAAACAAAAAATTAATTCTTTTTATTGGGGCGTTTTAACGGGCTTTCAGCACTCGCTTTTTTTCTAAAAAAAGAAAAAAGAGCTCAAACATATGCTTCAATCCCTAACGCAAGTTCTGTATTCTAAATACTATTTTAGGTTTTCCTTAAAATTTTCTAAACTGTAATAGGTATAAAAACCTACAAGGTTAAAAAGAAACCTTGTAGGATATAGAATAAAATTTTAATTATTACTACAAACTGTTATTGTAAACTGCTTGCTCTTTAAAGCGTTCCTCTTTTTGCTTGTTCTCTTTCTATAGATTCAAAAAGTGCTTTAAAATTTCCTGCTCCAAAGCCTCTGGCTCCCATTCTTTGAATGATTTCAAAAAATAAGGTTGGCCTATCTTCTAAAGGTTTTGTGAAAATTTGTAATAGATAGCCTTCTTCATCTGCATCTATCATTATGCCTAAACCTTTTAATTTTTCGATATCTTCTCTTAATTCGTGGCTATATTCTTCTAATCTTCCTGGCACTGCCCTGTAATATTCTTCTGGTGGTGTAGATAAAAACTCTATTCCGTTTGCTTTTAATTGCGACACTGTTGTAATAATATCATCAGTTGCCATTGCAATATGTTGCACACCTGCACCTTCATAAAAATCTAAATATTCCTCAATTTGTGAGCGCTTTTTACCTTCTGCTGGTTCGTTTATTGGGAATTTAATTCGTCCATTTCCATTAGACATTACTTTACTCATTAATGCTGAATATTCTGTGTGAATCTGCTTGTCATCAAAAGATAAAAAATTCACAAACCCCATAACATCTTCATAGAATTTTACCCATTTATTCATCTGATTCCAACCAACATTACCAACCATATGATCTATATATTTTAAGCCAGAAATTGGTGGGTTATACTCTGATTCCCATTTTTGAAAACCGGGTAAAAATATTCCTTTGTAGTTTTTACGCTCTACAAACATGTGTACAGTTTCTCCATAGGTATAGATTCCTGCTCTTACAACTTCGCCAAACTCATCTTTTTCAACAGTTGGCGTTAAATATGATTTTGCACCTCTTGAAACGGTTTCTTTATAGGCTCTTCTGGCATCTTCTACCCAAAGTGCTACTACTTTTACACCATCTCCATGTTTTACAATATGATCGTTTATTGGTGATTTGCTATTTAATGGCGTTGTTAAGATAATTTTGATTTTATCTTGCGTTAACACATAACTCACAGCATCTTTTGCACCTGTTTCCAATCCACGATATGCATAAGACTGAAAACCGAAAGCTGTTTTATAAAAGTGTGCAGATTGTTTTGCATTACCAACGTAAAATTCTACATAATCTGTTCCTAATAATGGAAGGAAATCTTGTGCGCCTTCGAATATTTTTTCTAATCCGTAGTTTACTGATTCTATTTTTTTACTCATATATAAGCCCATCTTAATCTTCCCAAAGGGAAGAAACACTCTGCTGGGAATTGAGTGTTATTTGTTGTTTTTATTTTGTTTCAGACCTCACAGGTTTTTAAAACCTGTGAGGTCTTTGTGTTTTTAAGTAAACTATTTCTTTATTGAAAGCAAATCGTTTGCAAACAAGTTTAGCCCAGATTGAAACGACATCCTTTTTTCTTTTTCAGAAAAAAGATATAGTGGAAAGCTGTAAATAGCTTCTAATAATTATTTCAATGCCCTTTTATTTTGACCACATAGCAACATAGAAAACATAGTTTTAGAGAATGTTGCTAACTACTTCCCTTTGGGAAGATTAAGATGGGCTTTCTAACCAAGACTTGTAATACTCTTCATCGGCAATTTTCATTGCTTCTTCTGTAACTTGCAAAGGTTTAAAAGTATCTACCATCACTGCTAATTCTCCTGTTTTGGTTTTGCCAATACTTTTCTCTGCAGTTCCTGGATGTGGACCATGAGGAATGCCTGCTGGATGTAAAGAAATATGACCTTGATCGATATCGTTTCTGCTCATAAAATCGCCATCTACATAATACAAAACTTCGTCTGAATCGATATTACTATGGCTGTAAGGTGCAGGAATTGACAATGGATGATAATCGTACATTCTTGGTACAAAACTGCAAATTACAAACGCATTTGTTTCGAAAGTTTGATGCACTGGAGGTGGTTGATGAATTCTACCTGTAATTGGCTCGAAATCGTGGATTGAAAATGCATACGGAAAATTATAACCATCATAACCAATCACATCAAAAGGATGTGAAGCGTAAGTCATTTCTATAATTTCGCCTTGTTTTTTTACTTTGATTAAAAAATCTCCTAATTCGTTATTTGTTTCTAATTCGTATGGTCTTCTTAAATCGCGTTCACAAAATGGCGAATGTTCTAATAATTGACCAAACCAGTTTCTGTAACGTTTTGGTGTATACACTGGACTGTAAGATTCTACAATAAAAAGTCTGTTGTTTTCGTCATCGAAATCTAATTTGTAGATAATTCCTCTAGGAATTACTAAATAATCTCCATATTTAAAATCGAGATTTCCCAAATGTGTTCTTAATTTTCCCGTTCCTTTATGGATAAAAATTACCTCATCTGCATCTGAATTTTTATAGAAATAATCTGTGGTAGATTTTTTTGGTGCCGATAAAATAATGTTACAATCGGAATTTGTTAGAACAATTTTTCTGCTTTCTAGATAATCGTTTTCTGGTTGTACTTGAAATCCGATAAATTTATAAGACTGAATATTATTGGCCTTGGCAATTTTTGGCTTTACAGAATATTGTTTACCGATTTTTTTGACCATTGTTGGTCTGTGTTCGTGGTAACTGTTGGTAGACATTCCGTCGAAACCAATAGTACCAAATAATTGTTCGTAATATAAACTGCCGTCTTTTTTACGAAATTGTGTGTGTCTTTTTGGAGGAATTTCTCCTAATTTATGATAAAAAGGCATAAAAAAAGTTTAAATGTTAAACTGTTTAATTGTTTCTTATTCTTAATGAAAAGATCCTGAAACTATTTCAGGATGACAACAAGTTGTTTATCATTCTGGATTGCGCTTGATAAGAAATTTAAGATGTGAAAGTAATTCTAAAAACATTTCAATCGATTTCGTAGTTTATACAAAGATACAAAAAGAGAAGCAGATTTGTAGATTTGATTTTATGGTACAAAAAAACCGAAACAAAAATGTTTCGGTTTTGAGTTTTATTCTTAAAAGAACTTATTCTGTTGGTAATCTTTCGTCGATCATTTTTAATGGCATATCTCCCATTAATTCGAATACGTCTAAAATACTTCTTACCGCATCTTCTTCTTCTACTTGCTCACTTACAAACCATTGTAAAAACACTTCTGAAGCAAAGTCATCTACACTTCTCGCCTTCTTAAAACATTTATATATAGATTGTGTTACACCAATTTCTTGGTCTAATGAAATTTCATAGATAGCTTTTAAACTTTCGAAATCGTTATTTACTTCTGGAATAGCAGGAGAAATTGCTGCACCACCAGCTTCATTTATAAAATTAAAAATCTTCATTCCGTGTTCTCTTTCTTCCTCAGCTTGTTTGTAAAAAAAAGCTTTACTGTTTAGTAATTCTCTTTGGTCACACCAAGAAGCCATTGCTAAATATGAAGCCGAAGCGTGCATTTCTAATGCTATTTGACCATTTAAAACATCCATAACTTCTGGATGAATTGTCATTTGTCTTCTTATTGCTGTTTTCATAATTGTACGTATTTGTTATACAAAAGTACATCAAAAACAGTTTATATCTATAGAAGTAAAGAAATTTATAGATAATCTAAATAAAGACCTTTTAGTAGTATTGCTAGTAGCTATAAAAATAGAGTTCAATTTCTTCTTTTAAATCTAATAACTTAGGAATATCTAAATAAACTAGGTGTTTCTTATCTGCAACAAATAACAAGACAAAATTCTCATTTTCAATGATATACTCTAAGTTATGAATACGAGTATATTCTTTAATTTTTGTCCGAAGTTGTAATAATTGTGGGAAAGTGAGATTCATTTTCTTGTCATCTATACATAATTGATAGTGACAAAAAGTAAATTGTTCTAACTTAACATTAAATTGTATGTCTGTAAAAATACTCACAATACAAAAATATAAATTTATTTAGAATAAATAAAAATAATAACGTTATTTAAATTAATAAAATATAAATTATTAGTCAAATAAGGTATGCGTTTTAAGAAACACTACATATTTCTTTTTATTGGGCCTGTAAAATCATCAATATTATCTTTAACATCGTTAATTTCTTTAGTGATGTCTTTGGTAATATTAGTGTCTAAATTGTGTTCTTTAGAAGTGTTGTTTATTTCTCTTTTAATATCATTGGTAGCATCTTTTACCTGACGCATTCCTTTTCCTAAACCTCTAGCAATATCAGGAATTTTGTCTGCACCAAAAACCATAACCACTATTAACATAATTACAAAAATCTCTGGAGCACCAATAAATAAAAAATGTGTATTCATAATTAAAACAAAGATAACAGTTATTCTGTTAGTTTTTTTTAAAAATTACTGTAAAAATAGTCCTATTTTATAATTATTATTTATTTGTTTTTATTCTAGAATATCTGTGTAAATTTATTACTCTCAAACACCAAAACAAACAAGTTGTTGATTATTGGGTCTTTATGTTTACAAAATCAATTGGTTTTGTAAACATAAAAAATTTGTATATTTAGTAAAAATGTGTACCTTTGTAATATTAAACCCTTAAACCCCTAAGTATGAAACCCCTAAAAAAATTCACAGCGCTAGCTGTGTTGTTAATTGGTATTTTTTCATTTAACAAAAAAGAAAGTAATTTATTAGAACCTGCTTTAAATTTAGAGACCATTAACATTGAAAAAGTGCTTACAAAGCAACAATTTGAATGTAGACCTTCATCTGACTTTATTTTTTATGTAGAAACCAATCTTGTTAAAAAGATTAGAGGAGCAAATAATATAAATGCTAAAGTATTTATAATGAATAGAGCTACAGGTAGAAAAAATTTATTAGCAGAAGACAATATTCGAATTAAAAATTTTAAAGATGCCGTATTTTTAGAAGAACATAATAATAATAATTTGAAAAACGTATTGTTAGAAAATGGCGATAAAATTATTGGTAATTTTGATAAAACTCCTTACGCTTTTAATGAGCTACTAAAATACGAGGTGATCTATAATAGTTATATAAACGCCACAAATAAACTTTTAAATTTAAAAAGATCTATTTAAAAGGATTTATTACGTAGTTACCACTAAAAATAAGACTTAAAGGCCATCGCTTTTAGGTCTTATTTTTTGTAAATAAGCATAAAATAGTTTGGAACTAAATTTAAGTTTCTTGATAGGCTATGACGCACATAGAACTTAAAATTTAAATACATTTTAGTTTCTTAAATTCTATGATTGATTATCTTGCAGACAAAAAAGCAAAATGACTACAAATCCTGAACTAGAATTAGCGCTAAATTTCATCGAAAAGACAGATAGAAATCTCTTTATTACAGGCAAGGCAGGTACAGGTAAAACTACTTTTTTACATCAGATAAAAAACGAATCGTTAAAAAGAATGGTTATTGTTGCTCCTACAGGTGTAGCCGCAATTAATGCAAAAGGAGTTACGATTCACTCATTTTTTCAGATGCCTTTTGGGCCTATATTACCAAATCAAACCCAAAATAACCAACAACAAAGACGGTTTTCAAAAACAAAAATTGATATTATAAAATCGTTAGATTTAGTAATTATTGATGAAATTTCTATGGTGCGCGCAGACTTATTAGATGGTATAGATCAAGTTATGCGTCGTTATAAAAACAGAAATAAAGTGTTTGGTGGCGCACAAGTTTTAATGATTGGAGATTTACAACAATTGGCACCAGTTGTAAAACCAAACGAGTGGAGTTTACTCAGAAATTATTACGAAACTGTTTATTTCTTTAGCTCAAAGGCCTATCAAGAAGCCAATGTAGTTTCTATAGAATTAAAGCACATTTATCGTCAAAAAAATGAAGATTTTATTCAAGTTTTAAATGAAATTAGAAATGATAATTTGTCTGAAGCTTCCGCCAAAATATTAAATCAACGGTATCAACCTAATTTTTCTCCCATAAAAGACGATGGCTACATCACTTTAACCACACACAACAAAAGAGCAAACTTAATAAACGATTCAGAATTAAATAAACTTAAAAATAGGAGTTCCTTTTTTGAGGCTGATGTTACAGGAAAATTTAATGAAAATGCTTTTCCAAATGATGAAAAACTAGAACTAAAAGTGGGTGCTCAAGTAATGTTCATCAAAAATGATTCATCACCAGAAAAAAGATATTTTAATGGTAAAATTGGTATTATCACAGATATTTCAAGAGAAACTGTTACTGTACAATGTCCCAACGAAATCGATGAAATTGTTACTGAAAGAGAAATGTGGGACAACATAAACTATTCAATTAACGATGAAACCAAAGAGTTAAAAGAAGAAATTATTGGTTCGTTTAAGCAGATTCCTTTGCGTTTGGCCTGGGCAATTACCATTCATAAAAGCCAAGGTTTAACGTTTGAAAAAGCAATTATAGACGCTGAGGCTTCTTTTGCGCACGGACAAACATATGTGGCTTTGAGTAGATGTACTTCTTTAGAAGGCTTGGTTTTAAAAACCCCAATTACTAGCAACGCCATTATTAATGACCAAACCGTAAGCGTTTTTAATGAAAGTGTAGAAGAAAATCATCCTGACGAAAAGATTTTAAATGCTTCTGAAAAAGAGTTTCAACTAAATTTGATTTCAGAATTATTTGATTATCAACCTTTCTTGTATCCAATAACCCGTTTAATTGATATTTTCTACAAAAATCAAACTTCTATAAAAGGCGATGTTATTGATCATTTACAAACTATAAAAGATGATGGAGTTGTAGCGTTAATGAAAGTTTCTAACGGCTTTAAAAATCAATTAAAAATACTTGCTGAAGATCATATTTTGCCAGAAAATAGCTCACAAATTCAAGAACGATTTACAAAAGGGGTTGCTTATTTTATCAATCATACAAAAAGTAACATTCAAAAACCATTAGATACTATCTCTTTTTCTTCGGATAATAAAGCGGTGAAAAAAGATTTTTCAAAACAATTTGATAATCTTCAAGAAAAGTTAGAAGAAAAATTATTTGCCTTACAGAAAATGACCAATAGTTTTAAAGTACATGACTATTTGCAAGTAAGAGCAAACGCTGTTTTACAAAAAACGGAACCTAAAAATAAGAAAAAATTATCTACCAGAAAAGATCCTTTATTAGCTTTAAAATTAAGAGAATTACGTGATGAAATTAGAATTTCAGAAAATATAGCTGCCTTTCAAATCTTTACGCAAGAAACGTTATATGCCATTTGTGATTTATTGCCAAGAACAGAAAAAGAGCTACTCAAAATAACTGGAATGGGTAAAATTCGGGTTGCTAAATATGGTTCAGAAATTTTGAAAGTTATTGAAAATTATTGCATTGAGAACGGAATAAACAAATTTAATGAGCAAAAGAAATCGGATAAAAAACCCACAAAACAAATTTCTTTTGAATTGTTTAAATCTGGCTTAACAATCAAAGAAATTGCTCAAGAGCGCGGTTTAACAGCAGGAACTATAGAAAGCCATTTGGCAAGTTTTATTCCTTCTGGAGAAGTTGATATTTTAGAATTGATTCCTTTAAAAAAGTATAAAAAAATCATCACTGAAATAGAAAATGCTGAGTTCAAAAACTTAACAGAACTTAAAGAAAAAGTAGACAAAGATTTCACGTATATGGAGCTGCGTATGGTTTTGTTGTCTTTAGAAAATTAGAAAATACACTAAAAATATTTTTCTTAACTTTAGAAAATCAACAACAAAACTTTGTATTATGAAATTAGGTGCAATGTCCATCAGTTTGGCAGTAAAAGACATTCATAAATCAAAAATATTTTATGAAACCTTAGGTTTTTCTGTTTTTGCAGGTGAAATCGAGAAAAATTACTTGATTCTTAAAAATGGAAATGCTTTAGTAGGCTTGTTTCAAGGAATGTTTGAAAATAACATTTTAACGTTTAACCCTGGTTGGGATGAAAGTGCCAACAAGTTGGATGATTTTGATGATGTAAGAACCATTCAGAAACACTTAAAAGCCAATCACATTAAATTAGAAAGTAAAGCAGATGAAAACACTTCTGGACCTGCAAGTATACTATTTTTTGATCCTGATGGAAATGCTGTTTTGATTGATCAGCATGTGTAGTTTTAAGCAGTAACCTCAATCAATTTATTTCTGTAGGCTGTTAATAGTTTCGATTTTGAGATAAAACCAACATACGTATTCCCTTTAATAACAGGTAAATTCCAAGCGCCACTTTCTTTAAATTTTTGCATTATTTTTGCCACAGAATCATCATATTGAATAGTTTCTGGTGCTGCTTTCATTATGGTGGCTACAGTTACACTTTTGTACATTTCTGAATCGAACATTATTGGGCGAATATCATCTAACAATACAATACCCAAAAACCGTTTTTCTTTGTCAATAACAGGAAATATATTTCTTGTGGATTTAGCCACTGCTTTTTTTAACATTTCGCCCAAAAACATTTCAGGATGGACTGGTTTAAAATTGGTTTCAATCAATTGATTAATATGCATCATCATTAACACATTTTTATCTTTATTATGGGTAATGAGCTCTCCTCTTTGTGCTAATTTATACGTGTAAATAGAGTTAGAAATAAAGTATTTGGTAAATGCAAAAGAAATGGCAGCCACCAACATTAATGGCACAAATAAATCGTAACCTCCTGTAATTTCTGCAATTAAAAAAATAGCTGTTAAAGGCGCGTGTAAAACTCCTGCCATTAAACCTGTCATACCAATTAAAGTAAAGTTTGCCTCAGAAACGTGAAACCCTAAACCTACATTATTGATGATTTTTGCAAATGCATTGCCCAATGCGCTTCCCATTACTAAAGTTGGAATGAAAATTCCGCCAACTCCACCAGCTGCAAAGGTTGTGCTCATTGCTATCGCTTTAAAAAACGTGATCAATAATAATAATACAATTACAATCCATATATTATTTTCATCAAACGAAAAAGGGGTGTTTCCAATCGCTTCGATATGATTTCCTTTTAATAAATTATTGATTAAGCCATACCCTTCACCATATAGAGAAGGCATCAGAAATAAAATACTACCAATAACCATACTACCAATGATTAAGCGTGTAAAACGTTTTTCAAATCGATGGAAGAATTTTCGAATCGCGAAATAAACAAAAGAAAAATACACCGAAATGATGCCTGTAAAAATTCCGAAAATTGCATAAAAACCAATTTCATTAATTTCGAATTTTTCATTCAACTCAAAACCTAACAAAATATCTGAACCTAAAAAGAAATACGAAGTAACAATAGCTGCTACAGAAGCGAGTAAAAGCGGCACTAAAGAAACAAAAGCAATATCTAAACTAAATACTTCTAAAGCAAAAACAATGCCCGCAATTGGCGCTTTAAACATAGAAGACATTGCACCTGCAGTTGCGCAACCAATGAGCAACATTCTGGTTTTTGTATTCATATGAAACAAACGAGACGTGTATGACGCCAAAGCTGTACCTGCACTTACTGCTGGCCCTTGCAACCCAACAGAACCTCCAAAACCAACAGTTAATGGCGCTGTTATTAAAGACGCATACATGTTGTAATTAGGAATGATTCCTTTTCGTTTAGAAATGGCATATAATGTGGTCGAAATTCCATGACCTATGTGTTTTTTAAGCCACGTTTTTTTGATGATGGAAACAATTAACAAACCAATAATCGGAAAAATAAAATATAAAGAGCTTTGATAGTTTTTTAAAAAATCGATAGATAAAAGTAACTGAATGTAATGCGTAAAGTTTTTTAAAACCACAGTTCCCATACCTGCTAAGAAACCAACTAAAATACTCAATACATACACAAACTGACGTTCAGAGATATATTTGTATCTCCAGAGTAAAATTCGCTTTAAAAGTTTACTTTTTGTTGGCATTGTTGCTTTTTACTGTCATTTCGACTTATGGAGAAATCTTTTCATTTTGTTTGAGATTTCTCAACTCCATTGCATTTCGTTCGAAATGACATCCGTTTTTTATTATTTTCTGTAATTCTATTTCTCAAATTCTGTTTAAAGGACTAATGTCAAACTGAGCTCGTCGAAGTTTAGTTTTTGTAATAAATATAAATTATTAGTCCCTTTTCACTATCTTCTTTTTTGATACTTTAAAAATCCATTTGCTCGTATTTCTTTATGAATAGTGGCAATGTCTTCTGGTATTTCTGCATTTATTAGCCAGTTTACATCTAAACCATTTCTTATAGCCTCTTCAATAAGAAATTTATTATCTACGATAAGGTTTCCTAAAATTTTTAAATTTTCTTCAAATTCTATTAAAAAATCTTCGTCTAGTTTATTTATAATTAAGAGAATCTTAAAAATCCGTGCCATTACTGCAATGGAAAACTTTTTTCGTTTTGCAGGTGGTTTGCTATTTAAAATAAAGCTTCTATTTGATTTTAAAACTTCATTTATCATTATTAAATTTAAATGAGCTTCACCAAATTTATCTTTTGTTATTCTTACGTGTTGGTTTATTAGTCCGCTTAAATCTCTAACATCCCAGTTTAAATAACCAATAGTATAATATCCATTATTAGCATTTCTTTGTGCATAATGGATTAATCTTTTTTCTAGCTTTTCTCTTTCTTCTTCAACTGAGTTTGTATTTACCAACTCAAAAAGTAATCGATTTGCTAAAACCAAATCCTTTTTTAACAAACGCAATATTAATTTATCTTTTTCTTTAGAAGGTAAATTACTAATGGCTTCTTTAAACTCTTTTGGATAGGTCATTTTCTAATAATTATTTTACTTCTGATAATATATCCGTTCCTAAATACTTATCATCTTTGTTATAATACCAAGCTCTAGTTTTTGGCATTTTAATACTGTTGATGGTTTCTAAACCCGATAATAAAATGTACTCTCCACTATCTTTAGTATCTTTAAAAAACTGATACACTTCCATAGCATAAGTTTCTGGGTCAAAATAAAAGTACCAAGTATCTTTACCAACTTCTTGATTATAAGTTACTTTTAACACCAAATATTCCTTTCCTTTAAATTCTTTTCTTTCTACTTTTTGATGAATAATTGTGCCTTCATCTTTTAATTTCATTGGCAAACCATACAAATAGGTGTAGTAGTTTTTATAAAGGTTGGCTCTTTCTTTATTTAGATTGTATTTCTTTCTAATGTCTTCAGAAGGATTTTCATCACCATTAAAACTGGCTAAAAAATTATTTTTAGAGACTGTAAAATTTGTAACTATGGTGTCTCTTTTTGCAGTAACTGAAAAATATTCTTTTGGTAAATTAATGTTGATGTCACTTATTCTTGGAGCTCCTTTTGGAGTTTCCATAGTTACCAAAAACTCTCCTTGAAATGTTGCCCAATTTCCATTTGGATCGTGAAATTGAATTGATTTTTGTAGCAGTTGATTGCCTGTAATTTCTTGAGAAAAAGAAACGATTGAAGTAAAAAGAAGTAAAAGTGTAAGTAGGTTTTTCATAACTTAAAAGTAATAAAAAATCCCGCAAAAGCGGGATTTTAATTTATTCTTGAATATCTAATTTCAAACTTAATTCTTTTAATTGGTCATCATCAATAAAAGCGGGTGCATCTATCATAACATCTCTTCCAGAATTATTTTTTGGAAATGCAATAAAATCACGGATAGTTTCTTGCCCTCCTAAAATGGCAACCAATCTATCTAAACCAAAAGCCAAACCTCCATGTGGTGGCGCTCCATATTCAAAGGCATCCATTAAGAAACCAAATTGTGCTTTGGCGTCTTCTTCAGAAAAACCTAAATGTTTTAGCATAGTTGCTTGCATTTGTTTATCGTGAATTCTGATAGAACCTCCACCAATTTCATTTCCGTTTAAAACCAAATCATACGCATTTGCCTTTACTGCTCCAGGATCTGTGTCTAACAATTCTATCTGACCAGGTTTTGGTGATGTAAATGGATGGTGCATTGCATGATAATGCCCAGTTTCTTCATCCAATTCTAATAATGGAAAATCGATTACCCAAAGTGGTGCAAATTCGTTAGGTTTACGTAAGCCTAATTCTTCTGCTAAATGCATTCTTAATGCAGATAATTGTGCTCTAACTTTATTGGTTTCTCCAGATAAAACACAAACTAAATCACCAGGTTTTGCATTGGTAATTGCTGCCCATTTTGCTAAATCTTCTTGATCGTAAAATTTATCTACAGAAGATTTAAAAGTTCCATCTTCATTTACTCTAGAATAAATCATTCCTAAAGCACCAACTTGTGGTCTTTTTACCCATTTAATAAGATTATCAATCTCTTTTCTTGTGTATGTATTTCCTCCAGGAACAGCGATTCCAATAACTAGTTCAGCCGAATTAAAAACACCAAAATCTTTGTGTTGGGTAACTGCGTTTAACTCGCCAAACTCCATTCCAAAACGGATGTCTGGTTTGTCATTTCCATACAAACGCATCGCATCATCATATAACATTCTTGGAAATTTTTCCACTTCAACATTATTTACCTCTTTTAATAAATGACGTGTTAATCCTTCGAAAATATTTAGAATATCTTCTTGCTCTACAAAAGCCATTTCACAGTCAATTTGTGTGAATTCTGGCTGTCTGTCTGCTCGTAAATCTTCGTCTCTAAAACATTTTACAATCTGAAAATATTTATCCATTCCACCAACCATTAACAGTTGTTTAAACGTTTGAGGCGATTGTGGTAAGGCATAAAACTGTCCTTCGTTCATTCTACTTGGCACTACAAAATCTCTTGCGCCTTCTGGAGTAGATTTTATTAAATATGGCGTTTCAACTTCTATAAATTCTTGGTCAGAAAGATATTTTCTAACTTCCATAGAAACTTTATGACGAAAGATTAAACTGTCTTTTACAGGGTTTCTTCTAATGTCTAAATACCTGTATTTCATTCTAATATCTTCTCCTCCATCAGTATTATCTTCAATGGTAAAAGGTGGCGTTATAGAGGCGTTTAATATTTCTAATTTAGAAACCAAGACTTCAATAGTACCTGTTGGCATTTTGTCGTTTTTAGACTCACGCTCAATAACAGTTCCTGTAACTTGAATTACAAATTCTCTACCTAAAGATTTGGCTTTTTCCATCATTGCTACTGGAGTGCGCTCTTCATCGAACATTAATTGCGTAACTCCATATCTGTCTCGCAAATCTACCCAAATCATAAAACCTTTGTCTCTCGATTTTTGAACCCAACCCGCTAAGGTTACTTCTGTATTTATATGTGATGCTCTTAGCTCTCCACAAGAATGACTTCTGTACATTTCTTTTCTTTAAAAATTACTTTCGCAAAGCGAAAATCAATAAATTGTTATCCTGAATTTATTTCAAGATCTGATTGCAAAATTAAACAAATTATCCATTAAAATCTTTGTAAATTTGAAGTTATGAGCGTAGTAAATATTCAAGAGAAATTCAATTTATTTGAAGATCGATGGTCTCCTAAAAAAATTGGAGAATTAAATGGCCAACAAATTTTATTGGCTAAAATAAAAGGAGAATTCGTTTTTCATAAACATGATAATGAAGATGAACTTTTTATGGTGAAAAAAGGGGTTTTAGAAATGCATTTGCAGCATGAAATTATCACCATAAATGAAGGAGAATTTTACATTGTGCCCAAAGGTGTAGCACACAAACCTGTTGCTAAAGATGAGGTTCATATTTTATTATTCGAGCCGCTTTCTACAAAACACACAGGAGATGTTGTTGCCGATATTACTGTAGAAACTTATGAAAGTATTTAAATAGTTGCTGGTTCTTGGTCTATAGTTGTTGGTGAAATTAGAACCGAATCAACTAAAAACCATTAACCAAAAACCAAAAACCAAGATTAATGAGTAAACTATATTTAGTACCCACACCTATTGGTAATTTAGAAGACATGACTTTTAGAGCCATCAGAATTCTAAAAGAAGTGGATTTTATTTTGGCAGAAGACACGCGCACCAGTGGAAAACTCTTAAAACATTTTGAGATTACTACACAAATGCACAGCCATCACATGCATAATGAACACAAATCTATTCAAGGTGTTTTACAAAGAATAAAAAGCGGAGAAACCTGTGCAGTAATTTCTGATGCTGGAACACCTGCCATTTCAGATCCTGGTTTTTTACTCACGAGAGCCTGCGTAGAAAACAACATTGAAGTAGATTGTTTACCAGGAGCAACCGCTTTTGTGCCAGCTTTAGTCAATTCGGGTTTGCCTAATGACAAGTTTGTTTTTGAAGGTTTTCTCCCGGTAAAAAAAGGAAGACAAACCAGATTATTGTTATTGGCAGAAGAAACAAGAACGATTATTTTTTATGAATCGCCTCATAAACTTTTAAAAACGCTAGGTAATTTTATAGAATATTTTGGAGCAGACAGACAAGTTTCTGTTTCAAGAGAACTCACAAAAATGTTTGAAGAAACCATTAGAGGAACTGCCACTGAAGTTTTAGCTCATTATACTACAAAACCACCAAAAGGCGAGATTGTTGTTGTTGTTGAAGGAAAATCTTTAAAATAAATTATAAAAAAACACCCAACTAAACAAAACTTTTTTAAAATTTTACTTTGTTGAGTGCTCAAATAAAGACATTTTGAATTGATTACATTTTCTTGGTGGTAATAATAATTACCCCATTTGGTGCATTGTATTTTTTAATAGCTTTTTCTCCTTTTACAACTTCCATTTTTTCAATTATACTTGAGCTTAATTTATCGAGTGTTTTTTTATCGGTAACTTTTCCATCAATAATTACTTTTGGATAGTTTTTATTCGATATTTCTTTTAAATGCTCACCTGCCTTTACATAAGAGAAATCTAATTGTTTTGCGCCTTTTGTTTTTATTAAAACAACTCCATTTGGTGCTTTGTACTTTGCAATTGCATCTTTTCCTTTAACCACAAAAATCGATTCTATTTTAGTTTGATCTATCAATTCCATGGGAAAATCAAAGACTTTACCATTTACATAAATTATTGGGGTTGCACCATCTTGTAGCTTTATCAAAAGCTTTTCTTTATCTTTCTTTACCTCGTCTTTTTTCTGAGCTTGTATTGCCGAAAGTGAGCACAATATCATTATTGTTGCAAATACTATTTTTTTCATCTTTTATGATTTAATTATTAATTTATTCTAATTTGGTGTACACTACTACTAATTCATTTTCAACAACAACATCGTATTTTGCTTCTTCATTTGTTGCCAAAAACATACTTTTAGCTTCCTTTAATAAGGCTTCTTTTTCGCCAATAGTTAACTCGTTTAAATTGTTATTACTAATGTAAATTGACAAAATCAAAGCTAATGACGCTGCAACTGAAATTAACCCAATCCTAAATTTGTTCGATTTTTTGGTTTTCTCTTCAAAAGAACCCCAAAGTTTCTCATTAAAATTTTCTGGAGCTTGTTTCTTCGATTTTTTGATAAAAGTAACTAGCTTTTGAATGGATTCATCAGCAATGGCATCACTCTCAAATAAGGTCTTTTCCTCTTCTAAAGAAGTTAATCCAGATTTGTATTTTTCGATTAAATTATTCATAAGTTCCTCTTTTATAACTGTATGTTTTTTCTAAGGTTAATCCTATCTGTTTTCTTGCTCTCGATAATAAAACACGGGTATGTTCTATTTTAATTTGCAACGCAGCCGCTATTTCTGTAAACTCGTAACCATCTATATCTCTCATCAGAAACACCTCTTTTTGTTGTTCAGGAATTTCTTTTAAAATTTTTAAAATGATGGTATTTAACTCTTCCCATTCTATATTTATATCATTATTTGATGATTTTAAAACTCTTAAATGGCTTGTTGAATCCTGCATTAATTTTGGTTTTTTTCTTAAAACATCAATACAATAATTACGCGCTGTTAAAAAAACAAAACCATTTACATTGGGATGATTATCTAGTTTTTTACGCTGCTCCCAAAGTTTTATCATAATATCTTGTATGGCATCTTCTGCATTCGCATTTGTACCCAACATACGAGCAACCAATGGAAACAAACGTTCTGACAACGAAAATACTTTAAGCTTAAAATCGGTTTTGGTCATTCTTTTTATATAACGTAATCTCTTTGAGATTTATAACAAAGAAATCTGTTTTATTTTTAATAAATGCTAAATTTGACGTCTGAAACTTAACCGTTTTTTATGACTGTCAAAGATTTTAAAGCAAAACTTAAAGAAAACTCAACGTCAATTAAATTCGCAGATACAATGCAAGTAATTGAAGACAATTATAACTTTACACCAACTTCGTTTACAAACGGAGCAATAAAAAATAATGCAGGAGAAAATTCTGGCTCTTGTAAATTATTTGCATTTGCCATTCATCAAAAATTAACAAAAGAGGAAGCATTACGTTGTTTTGGAGAACATTATCGATCCGTTTTAGAAGATTCGAATGGAACTTCGCATCAAAATATTAGAAGTTTTATGAAAACTGGCTTTAATGGTTTAGATTTTGACAATGACGCTTTAGAATTAAAAAGTAACTTATAATTCTTCTTCAATATAAAATAAATACTCAACTTTAACCTTAAAAAAACGAGCCATTTTTATAGCTAAAGTAACAGAAGGGTTGAATTTGTTTTTTTCAATGGCGTGAATAGTTTGCCTAGAAACCCCGACTTCTTTTGCTAAATCTGCCTGAGTTAAACTATGTCTTGCACGTTCTACTTTTATAAGGTTTTTCATTAATAAATTCTTTTCTTAATGGCGAAGGTTATTAAATAAAAAATTAAAAATAAATTAATAAAATAATCTAAAGATAGTTTTAAATTTCCAAAAAAAACATATAAAATTACAGTACAAAACAATCCAAAAATAGAGGTAATCTGATAAGTTTCTAATCTTAACTTGTTTATGTAGTCATCTTCAATCTTTTCTTTTGACATCATATAAAATAATAAACCTAAAAGAATAACAACTTCCATAATATGTAAACCTATTTTCCCAAACTGTTGTTCAATAAAAATTGGTTCAGGTTCAGGAATTTTTACCTCTTTATTTTCATAACTGTAATAGCCTTCCAAATATGATTTTTTAGCTTCTGACATTGAACAAGTTGAAACAAATCCTAACAAAAACAAGAAAACCCCCAGTTTCTTACACCAATTTGGTAACATTTTTAATTTCATAATTCTATTATTTTTATACAAATGTAAATAATACTTTACATTTAGACAATAAAAAATAACTTTTTGTATCTTTATCAATATTATGCAAAACTTACTCTCTCAAATAAAAAAATGTGCTATTTGTGAACCTCATCTCGATTTAGGTGCAAATCCTGTGGTTACAGGTCACATAAATTCTAAAATTGCAATTATTGGGCAAGCTCCAGGAACTAAAGTGCATAAATCTGGAATTCCTTGGGATGATGCTAGTGGAAAACAACTCAGAAAATGGCTAAATGTCTCAAATTATGATTTTTATGATGTAGAAAAATTTGCCATTGTACCAATGGGGTTTTGTTATCCAGGAAAAGGAAAAAACGGAGACAAGCCTCCAAGAAAGGAATGCGCACCAAAATGGCATCAACAATTGTTTGATAAAATGCCAAATTTAGAACTCATTATTCTCATTGGAATGTACGCCCAAAATTATTACCTAAAAGAAAAAGCAAAAAGAACGCTCACAGAAACTGTAGATAATTATCCTGAGTATTTGCCCAAGTATTTTACATTACCTCATCCATCACCAAGAAATCGATTTTGGTTGACAAAAAACCCTTGGTATGAAAAAAATGTGGTGCCTGAACTACAAAAAAGAGTTTCAGAAATTATTTAGATTCCTTTTCTCACCAGAAAGATAGTTTAACAGAAACCTTGACAAAATCGAGCTGTGTTTTTCGATTAAAAAAGCTACATTTATACTTCATTTAAAATAAAGTTATGCTCAAAAAATCCGTTTACTTTTTATTGATATCATTCTTATTTATCAATTGTAAAAAAGAAGAACCCGAAGTTTTATCTAGCTTAACTTACGCTGATGTTATCAACCAAGAATTTACAGGTGATTTGGCTTATGAAACGACTTCTTTTGTAGAAAAATATTGGAGAGTTGTAGGTAATTCTGGTTTTAACAAAAGCATCTACAATATTGAAGAAAAACTCATAAAGGCAGGTTACATTTTAGAAGAAAAAGCAAATGAAAATGATATTCTTACCTATAGAATTGAAAAAAGACCGCTTAAAAAACCAACTTGGGAATCTGTTGATGCACAAATTACAATCAATAAAGAAAAAGAACCTTTATTGCAACATAGCACCAACAGAAATATGATTTGCTTAAATTCTTACAGCACTCCAAAAGAAGGAGTTTCTGCTGAAGTTGTGTACATAAAAGATGTAAAAAATATATCAAAAATAGATGTAAAAGGGAAGATTGTTTTTGCGGAAACCAGTCCATATCGAATTTATAAAGCAGCAATTGTAGAAGGGAAAGCTGCAGGAATTTTAACCTACAGCAATCCTGATTATTTACAGCCAGAGAAAAATATAACTTCTATTCAGTTTCGTTCAATTCCTCACGATTCTATAAACAAATCTTGGGGAATTGCTTTGTCTTATGTATCAAAAGAACGTTTAAAAAAATCTTTAGAAAAAGGTAAAACAACTTTAAATGTAAAGATTGAAACGAATATTTATCCATCAGAAGAATTAACGATTGTAGCTGATATTAAGGGAAATGTAAACCCAAAAGAGCGTTTGGTTTTTAGTGCGCACGTGCAAGAACCAGGTGCAAATGATAACGCAACTGGAGTTGGTGTTGCATTAGAAATGGCGACTTTAACTGCAAAATTTATCACCCAGAAAAAATACCAACCAAAAAGAACGTTGACGTTTTTATGGGGAGATGAAATTGTATCTACCAAAAGATATGTGCAAGAAGATTCTATTAGAGCCAAAAATATAAAATGGGGAATTTCTCTAGATATGGTTGGTGAAGATACCGAAAAAACGGGAGGCACTTTCTTAATTGAAAAGATGCCAGATCCTAGTGCAATTTGGACACGTGGTAATGACAAACACACAGAATGGGGAGGTTCTAAAATGCGTTTAGACCAAATGAAGCCTCACTATTTAAATGATTTTTTAATTGATAAATTTAAAGCGCAAGGCAAAAGAGCCAATTGGGTTGTAGCAACAAATCCGTTTGAAGGTGGTAGTGACCACGTACCATTTTTAAGAGAAAACATACCAAGTGTTTTGTTTTGGCATTTTACAGATCAGTTTTATCATACAGATAATGACAGAATTGATAAGGTTTCTAAAACTACCTTAAAAAATGTGGGAACAACTGCTTTAATTGCTGCCTACACTTTATTAAATGCGGATGAAAAAACAGCAAAATCTATTTTATCTGATTTAGAAAAATCGGCTGTAAATCGTTTAAATGAAGAATTGAAACAAAGTAAAATAGCCGTTAATAATGGCGATGCTATAGCAACACAAATTGAAATAATTTCTGCTTGGAAAGATTGGTATCAAAAATCTTTTGCAACAACTTTAGATTTGGTAGCTGATAAAAGTTTAATTGAAAAAGAAATCGAAAATTCTCAAAAATTAATCGATTCTATTTCAAAAAAAATCATTCAAAAACTTGAACTAAAATAACTTTTCTATCTTGATAAAATGAAAGAATCTGATAATTTTTTTGATAAAGTTTACATCGTTGCACGTAAAATTCCTTTTGGTAGAGTCACCAGTTATGGAGCTATTGCCACATATTTAGGTGCTGCAAGATCTGCAAGAATGGTGGGTTGGGCTATGAACAATTCGCATACTCAAAAAGAAGAAGTTCCTGCACACAGAGTGGTAAACAAAAAAGGATTATTAACAGGCAAACATCATTTTGATGGCACGAACTTAATGCAACAATTATTAGAAAGTGAAGGCATAAAAGTGATTGATAATAAAATTCAAGATTTAGAAACAGTCTTTTGGAATCCTGCTGAACATTTATCCTAATTTCACAAAAATTAGAAATAATTACAAAAAATCAATTAAAATTTCTGACTAAAATCATTATCAACTCCAACTATCAACACATAAGTTTTCACAATTTATTGGCTTTATTTTATAAGTTGTAAACTGTATCTTTGCAATCTAGATTAAATAAAAATAAAATCGATGTTAAAGGTGCTAATCACCAGCAAACAAGAAGAAAATGAGTTTTAATAAACAAGACATATACAAAGCATTAGAAACAATTACTGCTCCCGGAGAGGGTAAAAGTTTAATAGAAAATAATAACGTTAAAAACGTAGTTATTTTTGGTGATGAAGTAAATATAGATGTTACCATAAGCAACCCAACTTTACAAGCAAAAAAGAAAATTGAGGCAGAAATTACCAAAGCCATCAAAACTAATGTTGATGAGAATATCGAGGTAAAAATCAATTTAAAAGTAGAAAAAGCAGCACCAAAAGAAGACCCGAATTTAATACGCGGAAAAGAAATTCCGAATATTAAAAACATCATTGCAATAGCTTCTGGTAAAGGTGGCGTTGGTAAATCTACAGTAACTTCTAACCTTGCAGTTACATTAGCAAAAATGGGCTTTAGCGTTGGTGTTTTAGATGCAGATATTTATGGGCCATCACAGCACATTATGTTTGATGTTGAGAAAGAAAAACCACTTTCTGTAAATGTAGATGGGCGTTCTAAAATGAAACCAATCGAAAATTACGGCGTAAAATTATTGTCTCTAGGTTTTTTCACAAATCCAGATCAAGCTGTAATTTGGCGAGGGCCAATGGCAAGTAAAGCCTTAAAACAATTAATTTTTGACGGAGCTTGGGGCGAGTTAGATTTTCTATTAATCGATTTACCTCCAGGAACAGGAGACGTGCATTTATCAATAGTACAAGCCTTACCAATAAATGGTGCAGTTGTGGTTTCTACACCTCAAAACATTGCACTAGCAGATGCTAAAAAAGGAGTTGCAATGTTTCAACAAGACAGTATTAAAGTGCCAGTTTTAGGAATCGTAGAAAATATGGCGTATTTTACACCAGAAGAATTGCCAAACAATAAATACTATATCTTTGGTAAAGATGGTGCTAAAAACTTGGCAACAGATATTAATACAAAATTTTTAGGAGAAATTCCTTTAGTACAAAGTATTCGTGAAGCAGGAGATGTTGGGCATCCAGTAGCTTTACAAAACGGAACAGTTTTAGAAAAATCATTTAATGATATTACCAAAGAAATGATTGCTGAATTGTTAAAAAGAAATTCAAATTTACCACCAACAGAAGTTGTACGAATTACAACAATGAGTGGTTGTAGTGCTGTAAAAAAGTAAATTTATGACATCAGAAGAAACACATAATAATGTAGAAAAGGCATTAGACGAAATTCGTCCTTTTTTAATGAGCGATGGTGGCAACATCAAATTACTTTCAATTGAAAATGCTATTGTAAAAGTACAATTACAGGGTGCTTGTACAGGTTGTTCTGTAAATCAAATGACCTTAAAAAATGGCGTGGAAGCTACTATTAAAAAATACGCACCACAAATAATAGAAGTAATTAACGTAGCCTAAAAAATAATTTGGGCGTTACCTAAAGGTCGGGCTTTTCGCACTCGCTTTTTTTACTTGAAAAAAGTAAAAAAGAGCTCAAACAAATGCTTCAATCCCTAACGCACTCAACAGAACTAAAAAAAAGACCTGACAGGTTTTGATACTGAATTAAATTCAGCACAAGAAATCTGTCGGGTCTCAATACATAAAGAAAACAAAAATGATTACTACAGATATCTTAATTATTGGGGCAGGCCCAACAGGATTATTCACTGTTTTTGAAGCAGGTTTACTTAAACTGCGTTGTCATTTAATAGACGCTTTGCCTCAAGCTGGTGGGCAATGTTCTGAAATTTATCCTAAAAAACCGATTTACGATATTCCTGCCTATCCAGAAATTTTAGCTGGCGATTTAACTGATAAATTGCTAGAGCAAATTAAACAATTTGAACCAGGTTTTACCTTAGGAGAACGAGCAGAAACTATAGAAAAACAAGAAGACGAAACGTTTATTGTTACTACCAATAAAGGCACAAAACACCACGCAAAAATAGTTGCAATTGCAGGAGGTTTAGGTTCTTTTGAGCCAAGAAAACCACCAATTCCAAATATTGCCAATTTTGAAGACAAAGGCGTAGAATATATTATTAGAGACCCAGAATTTTATAGAAATAAAAAAGTGGTTATTTCTGGTGGTGGAGATTCTGCTTTAGATTGGTCTATATTTTTAACAGATGTGGCTTCTTCTGTAACGTTAATTCACAGAAGAAACGAATTTAGAGGCGCTTTAGATTCTGTTGATAAAGTACAAGAATTAAAAGATGCTGGTAAAATTACAATGATTACGCCTGCAGAAGTAAAAGGAATTGTTGGAACAGATAAAGTAACAGGAGTTTCTGTAGTACAAAAAGGTGAAGCACCTTTTACAATTGAAACCGATCATTTTATTCCGTTGTTTGGTTTATCACCTAAATTAGGCCCAATTGCAAACTGGGGATTAGAGATTGAAAAAAATGCCATTAAAGTAAACAACGCTTTAGATTATCAAACCAACATTCCAGGAATTTATGCCATTGGCGATGTAAACACCTATCCAGGAAAATTAAAATTGATTTTATGTGGTTTTCACGAGGCTACTTTAATGTGCCAAAGTGCTTACAAACGTATTTTCCCGAATAAAAAATACGTTATGAAATACACTACAGTTGGCGGAGTAGATGGTTTTGATGGCACTCGAAAAGAAGCGCCAAAAGCGGTTATTAAAAAAATTGAGTAACTAAATTAGTTAAGATTTTGTGATTTCTACCCTGTGGAGAAATCTCTGTTTTTGAAGTTTTTTGACTCTATTATTTTGCTATGCAAAGCTATCTTCAAACAAAAAATATTTTGTTTTCAATACTACTTAAAATGACAACATTGGTTAGGAAACTGGATGGAAAGTGAAAGTGAAAAATTTAAAAAAACCCATTCAGTTTGTCACCCTGAAAGGGTCTCACACAAAGCAAACCAAACTCCAAAAGATTCTTGCAGAATGACAAAACTGAGTGGAAAACTAATTGGGAACTAAGTGAGAAAATTGTAAAAAACACGTTCAGTTTTTCTCTCTGAAAGGGTCTAACACAAAGAAATGTAAACCAAACCCTAGAAGATTCTTGCAGAATGACAAAGGCGCTTCAAAAAAAAATTCTTATTTTAGAGAAAAGTCAAAATTATGATTGGTTTAAATTCAATACACTTTGCACCTTATGAATATGGTTTAGATTTTGCGGCTTTAGTATTATTTTCGTTTGGTTCTTTTATGGTAATCTCGATACTTCTTTTTTATTACAGTAAAATCCCAAAAAGTAATGCTCCAAAAGATGAATTAGAAACTCCAATTTATCAATCAACAGATATTTTATTACAATCAAGTTCAGCTGATGCAAATTATTTAGTTACAGGAAAAACGACCTCAACTTGGGTAAAAGGTTTTGTTTTCGTTTTATTTTTTTTGGTCGTTGTTACTCCTTTATATCAGCTTTTAGGCGTTGAATATTTTATTTAAACTATTTTGAGTTTTTTACTTCACTCTACTTACAGTTAAACCATCTCTAATTGGCAATAAAACAGTTTCTATGCGATGATCTGTGTTTAATAAGCTATTATATTCTAAAAGAATTTTAGTGTCCAAATCTTTTGGGTTTAGAGGTTCTACAATTTTACCACTCCAGAGTACATTATCAGACAAAATAATACCTCCAGGATTCATTTTATCAATAATTAAATGAAAGTAATTGATGTAATTCGATTTATCTGCATCAATAAAAACCAAATCAAATTTTTTATTAATTGTAGGAATAATTTCTAAAGCATTACCAACTTTCTGCTCTATTTGATTTCTAAAACCAGATTTTTCAAAATACTTATTTTGCAATGTTTCTAATTCTTCATTTTTATCAATGGTAAAAATAATACCATCTTCTTGCAAACCTTCTGCCAAACACAAAGCAGAATACCCTGTATAAGTTCCTATTTCCAAAATAGTTTTTGGGTTTACCAGTTTAGCTATCATAGACAACACTCTACCTTGAAAAGCACCACTTAACATTCTTGGATTCAATACTTTTTGCCAAGTTTCTCTCACCAATTCTTTTAATAATTGAGGCTCTCGTTGCGAATGTTTTACAACGTAATCGTCTATTTTTTCTGGTAAAAAGTGCATATTTATGTCTGGTCGAGCGCAGTCGAGACCTATTTTAAATCAATATATTTACCTCTCGACTGCGCTCGAGAAGACCGTAAATTATTCAAAAATAAAAAAAACGGAATCTATATTGCTATAAATTCCGTCAATCTAACAAAAAATCAAAAATACGGTTTTCAAAAAACCGAAAAAAATCTTTTATATATTCTCTAGCTGCTTTTTTAACGCTAATTTATCTTCTTCACTCATGCAATGTTTAATATCCTTACAGCTTTTTGCATGCCCTTTGTATATTTTAGTTAAAGTAACATTCTGTTTTGTATATTTCAAACAGATTTTACAACTAATAAAATGTATATTTAATTTTAATTTTTCGAAAAATGTAGCTGCACCATACTGATTTTTATCACAAATGGTTGTGGCTTCGTCACAAGTTAAAATAAATTTTTTGAACATCTTTTAATTATTAAACCAGTTATCTTCCATACACTTCCTTAATTGAGTTCTGGCTCTATGGATGATAACCCACAAATTTGACGATGTAATATCTAACTCCTTACAAATTTCTTCAGTTTCAAACTCTTGAATGGTTTTCATTCTAAAAACCATCGCATATTTTTCTGGTAAATTATCAATACAAATGTCTATTTGACTTCGTAGCTCTTCATTCTCTATCGTTTTTTCAGAAGCATTATCCCAACTTTGTGGTACACGTTCCTCTAGCCAATTTCCTTCATTTTCGCCATCTGCATAGAAATTCATTCTAACTTCAGCCTTTCCCTTTTTTGAGTTTATTTTTCTGTAATGATCAATAACTTTTCTTTTTAAAATTGAAATTAGCCAGGTTCTTTCTGTAGATTTACCTTGAAAATTTTTAGCAGATTTAAGTCCTGCAAAAAAAGTTTCTTGCACCAAATCTTTCGCTAAATCACTGTTATTAACACGCACAACAGCATAATTAAATAAATAATCTGCGTATTTATCTATCCATTTATTCGGATCTAAAGTGATTTCTTTTTGAGACATCTTACATTTTGAATATTCAAATATAATGCTATTTTTTTTCTTTTAACACCATACAATCATCCCTTCTTCGCATATCTATTAAATAGGTAATTTGCCATTTGCCATTGTTGTTAAACAGTTGAAATGAGTTGGCACCGCAATGGCTAAAATTACCATTAAAATAAAACTCATAAGGTGTCCAAACCGAAGCTAAATTTCCATCAATTTTAATATCATAAGACAACAATTTTTCTAAATAAATATGTTCTGGATTTTTATTGGCTATTGATGTTAAGAGTTTTTGTCTCGAGTCTGTTTTTAGTATTTTATTACCTTCTTTATCTGTAGAAGTTGTTTGAATTTTAATGTCATTATGAAGTGTTTTTTTTATAAAGGTAGTATCCCCTTTGTGTAAACCTTCAAAAAAAGTGTCAATAACCTTTTTGATTTCTTTTTCTTCGAATTTTTCTTGAGCGATTATAGTAGTTGAAAAGGTAAGAACCACTAAAAAAATAATAATTTTCGGCATAATGAGTTGATTTTTAAAAAGCTAAAGCTACTTATTTTTTTTGCTCTTATTATTTGAATCACTCAAGATTAACGAAATCTTAACGAGTTAAACATCTGTAATTATTTCTTACTTTTACCAAAGTCTAAAAATCAAAAATATGTCTACAGCAAAAAAACAATATAAGCGAATTACCGTAAAATCTTTAGTAGAAATGAAAGCCAATGGAGAGAAAATTTCTATGCTTACCGCATACGATTATACGATGGCAAAAATACTGGACAAAGCTGGCTTAGATGTACTTTTGGTAGGCGATTCTGCAAGTAATGTAATGGCTGGTCATGAAACAACTTTGCCTATTACTTTAGACCAGATGATTTATCATGCAAGTTCTGTAGTAAGAGCTATTGAGCGTTCTTTAGTTGTTGTCGATTTGCCTTTTGGTAGTTATCAATCTGACCCAAAAGAAGCCTTGCGTTCTGCCATAAGAATTATGAAAGAAAGCGGTGGTCATTCTATAAAATTAGAAGGTGGTCGAGAAGTTAAAGAATCGATTAAACGTATTTTAAATGCAGGAATTCCTGTAATGGGACATTTAGGTTTAACACCACAATCTATCTATAAATTTGGAACATATACAGTAAGAGCTAAAGAGGAAGAAGAAGCCGAACAATTATTAGAAGACGCTTTAATGTTAGAAAGAATTGGCTGTTTTGCTATCGTTTTAGAAAAAGTGCCCGCAACTTTAGCGGCTAAAGTTGCTGAAGCATTAACTATACCTGTAATCGGAATTGGAGCAGGAAATGGAGTTGATGGCCAGGTTTTAGTTACCCATGATATGATTGGAATGACACATGAATTCAACCCCCGTTTTTTAAGGAGATATTTAGATTTATTTGCTGATATGACTGGCGCTTTTAAAAATTATGTTAATGATGTAAAAAGTGGAGATTTTCCTAGTGATAAAGAGCAGTATTAACTGCCCATCCTAACCTTCCCAAAGGGAAGGAACTTTAAAGATTAACATAACTCGTGAAAAAAATGAAACTGCTTCACCTAGACACAAATCACCCACTTTTAATAAATCAATTAAACAATTTAGGTTTTACAAATGATGAAGATTATACGTCTTCCAAACAAGAAATTGAAGCCAAAATTCATTTGTATGATGGTTTTATTATTAGAAGTCGTTTTAAAATTGATAAAACATTTTTAGACAAAGCCACAAACCTAAAGTTTATTGGCAGAGTTGGTGCTGGCTTAGAAAATATAGATTGTGAGTATGCAACATCAAAATATATTGAATTAATTGCTGCTCCAGAAGGGAATAGAAACGCAGTTGGCGAACATGCTTTAGGAATGTTATTATCGCTTTTTAACAAACTAAATAAAGCAGATTTAGAGGTTAGAAAAGGAAAATGGTTGCGTGAAGAAAATAGAGGAATTGAGCTTGATGGAAAAACCGTTGGTTTAATTGGTTATGGAAATATGGGGAAATCTTTCGCAAAAAAACTGCGCGGTTTTGATGTTGAAGTACTCTGTTATGATATAAAACCAAATGTTGATGATAAAAATTGCAGACAAGTTTCCTTATCAGAAATCCAAGAAAAAAGTGATGTTTTAAGTTTGCATACGCCTCAAACTGAGCTCACAAAAAATATGATTCATGCTAATTTTATCAATAATTTTAAAAACACTTTTTGGTTGATAAATACGGCACGTGGAACATCTGTAGTTACCAAAGATTTGGTTGATGCTCTAAAAACGGGTAAAATTTTAGGTGCTGGTTTAGATGTTTTAGAATATGAAAAATCTTCTTTTGAAAATTTGTTTAATACTAATAAAATGCCAGAAGCCTTTAAATACTTAATTGGTGCAGAAAATGTAATTTTATCGCCTCATGTTGCTGGTTGGACTACTGAAAGTAAAGAAAAACTTGCCCAAACTATCGTTGATAAAATAAAAGCAAAATTTTATTAACTTGTTGGCTTCAAATCATAAATCATTATAAAGTGACTTACGAAGCCAGCACACCAGAACAATACATTACTCAATTACCAAAAGACAGAAAACCTATTCTTGAGAAGTTAAGGAGCATTATCAAAAAAAATCTACCAAAAGGTTTTGAAGAAGGCATACAATATGGCATGATTGCATACTATGTTCCGCACACAACTTATCCTGATGGTTATCATTGCAATCCTAAAGAACCTTTGCCTTTTCTAAGTTTTGCATCGCAAAAAAACTCCGTAAATTTATATCATATGGGGATTTATTCAAAAAAGGATATTTTTGATTGGTTTGTTGGGGAATATCCAAAACATTGTAAACGCAAATTAGATATGGGAAAAAGTTGTATTCGGTTTAAAAAAATGGAAGAAATTCCTTTTGAGTTAATTGGCCAATTATGCACTAAATTAACTGTAAATCAATGGGTTACTACTTATGAAACTGCAATAAAAAAATAATATTTATGAAAAATAGAGTAACAGGAATTGGTGGGTTGTTTTTTAAAACTGAAGACCCAAAAACATCAAAAGAATGGTACAAAAAACATTTAGGTTTTAATACAGATGACTGGGGATGTACTTTTTGGTGGAAAGACGCAGCTGGGAATGACTGCTCTACTCAATGGAGCCCGTTTACAAAAGATACCAATCATTTTGAACCTTCACAAAAAGACTTTATGTTTAATTATAGAGTCGAAAATTTAGTGGAATTATTAGCCGAATTGAAAAAAGAAGGTGTTACTATTGTAGGAGAAATGCAAGAATATGAATATGGAAAGTTCGGTTGGATTTTAGACAACGAAGGCAATAAAATTGAACTTTGGGAACCAATAGATGCCGCTTTTAAATAAGATATAAATTCACAATTATGACAGAAAAAAAAGATCAATCTAAAAAAGACATTATAGATAATATCAAAGAAAAATCTGATGACTTTATTACAGATGCGAAAGAGGCTTTAGATGTTGCTAAGGAAAAAATCAATGAAACTTTATCTGAAGAGAATATTGAAATCTTAAAACAAAAAGCTGAAGTAGCCACAGAAATAGCGAAAGAAAAAACAAAAGAATTTGTATCAGAAGCCAAGGAAAATTTTGAGGAATTAAAAGAAAATGCTTCTGAAATTGCCAGTGACGCTGCTGAACATTTAGCAGATTTTGCAGAAGATGCGAAACAAGAATTTAAAGAAGTAAAAGAAAAATCGAAGAGTTTTTTAAATCGTTTGTTTAAAAAATAAGCAAATTTAAAACCTGTTTTTTTGAAGAATTCTTACTTAAGTTTAATCCTTATCTATCTTGCGATAATAAATACTTCCGATTTATGGAGGTGGGATTTAGGTTTTTTTGGGATGCTTGTAACACTACTGCTCATAATTCTTTATTTTGTCATCTTACTCAGTTTTTTCGCGCTTCTTAATAAAACCATCCGAAATCAGAAATATACCTATAAAAACCTATTTTCCATTTGTTTTTTAGCAGTTGTACTTATTGTCTGTTTCCTTTTTCCTGGAGGAGTTATCAACTATAAAAAATTTGAATCTAAAAATGTAATAGTTGCTTTTGGTGAAGGAGCAGCAAATTGTAGTACTATCATATTACTTAAAGAAGATAATCGATTTATAGAGCGAAATATTTGCTTTGGTTCGAGTCAAATAAAAGGAAATTTCGAAATTATTAACGATACTATTTATTTTAAAAATGTGGATTTAGGAAATAATGAAGACACATATTCTAATTTTGCAGTTATCTCCAAAGTTGGAAAAAAAAGAAAATTAATTCGATATACAATTACAGAAAAAGACACTTTAATCAGACCAATAAATATTACCGAATATCACCTGAACTAAACATTATGAAACTACTATCCAATTACCCAACAGAAGTTTTAATTCTCCTTTTTTTAATTATCACTTTTGTACAATCAGGAATTGATAAATTATTAGATTGGCAAGGAAACATTTCTTTTATAAAAGAGCACTTTAAGAATTCTCCGCTAAAAAATAGCGTCCCTTTATTATTATCGATTATTTTAATTATTGAAATAATCGCTGGAGGGTTAATGATATTTGGCGTTTATCAAATTTACACTTCAGGTGCGAAAGAAATTGCTTTAATAGGAACCGAGCTTTGTGCAATAACTTTGCTTTTTTTATTAATAGGCCAACGCTTGGCAAAAGATTATGCAGGAGCAATGAGTTTAGGCGTCTATTTTATCATCACACTTTTTGGTGTATATTTATTAAATAGCTAAAACTTATAATAAAAATAAAACTTATAATATTTTCTGATACAAAAAGGGCTTAAAATATCAGTTTTAAGCCCTTTTTATTTTTTGGTAATATATTTGGATGATGAGCCACCTTTGCTTAAAAGCTATCTTCTTAAAAACGTTTATTACTCCTTTTTAAGCACATAAATTAAAGAAGAATACTCTTTTGTTGTTTTTGCTTTTAAATTTGAAAGGAAACCTCTGTAAAATGATTTTATTGGATTCATTTTTCCTGATTTGTATTTCTCGCTCAACAATGAAACATAATACGCATCAAATTTCATTGGAAGCGTTTTATCAACTCTCATATTTACTTCAGTAAATAATTTAGAAATTGATGTTTGAGAGAAATGCCACAAATGTCTTGGCACATCAAAAGCCGCCCAAAATTGTTTGTAATATTTTGCATCATCACTTTTATAATTTGGAACCGCAATTATTAACCTTCCATTTTCAGAAAGTAAATTGTTTAATGTTGTTACATATTCATGTAAGTTACCCACATGTTCTAAAACGTGCCAAAGTGTAATAACATCAAACTTTTGATTTTTAAATTCTGATAAATCTTCTTGTAAATTTATTCCTTTTTCTAATGCAATTTTTCTTGCTCCTTCATCTGGTTCTGTTCCAAAAACATTCCAAGAATTCGTTGCACAAACTTTTAAAAAATCTCCAGTTCCTGCACCAACATCTAAAATATTTTTTGATGCTGTGTTAAAAGAGTTTATTAGTTTTAATTTTCTTTTTAGTGTGATATTTTTTACAGATTGATATACTTTATCTAACAATGATTTTTTAGAATCTGTATGAGAAATATAGTCTTCACTTTTGTAATAATCAGATATGTTTTTAGGAACAGGGGTTGTTACCAACATATCAAATTCCTTATTAAACATTACTTCATATTCTTCATTAGAAACTGTGTAATCCTTACACTTTAAATACGATTGTAAATTTTGATAAAAGTCGATTTCTTTTGTCATTTATTTTGAATTGTTCCACGAGGAACATTGTTATTTTTATTTAAACGCTGAGATGAAATTTTCGCAAAGAACGTAAAGTATTTTAAAGAAAATATAAAATCATTTTATAAAATACACCAATCATAAAAAGTTTTTACCCACAATTTTACGACACTAAGTTCCTTCCCTTTGGGAGAATTAAGGTGGGCTTTTATCTACCCATATAAACTAGCAATACAGAAATATCACTTGGTGAAACTCCGCTAATTCTACTCGCTTGTGAAATTGAAGTTGGCTGAATTTTACTTAGTTTTTCTCTAGCTTCGTAAGACAGCGATTTTACTTTTTCATAATTAAATGCAATAGGAATTTTTACATTCTCTAACCTATTTAATTTGTCTGCATTGTTCTTTTCTTTTTCGATATAACCAGAGTACTTTAAATGAATTTCTGCCTGTTCTATCACTTCTTTATCAATATTATTTTCCTCAACAAAAGAGGCTAATTTTTTAATCGTTTTAAAATCTAAAAAACTTAATTGCGGCCTTGCTGCAATTTTAAAAAGTTTCATAGATTGATTTACCAAAGCTAAATTTTTAGCTTCTAAAATGGGATTTATCTCTTCTTTCTTTACACTCGTTTTCTCTAAAAACTGAATTAATAAATCTGTTTTACGTTGCTTTTCTAAAACACGATCCATTCTTTCTTTTGATGCTAAACCAAGTTCATAACCTTTAGGAGTTAATCTTAAATCGGCATTATCTTGTCTTAACAACGTTCTATATTCTGCCCTAGACGTAAACATTCTATAAGGCTCTTCTGTTCCTTTTGTAATTAAATCATCTATTAAAACAGCAATATAAGCTTCGTTTCTTTTTAGAACAAAAGGTTCTTTTCCTTGCACTTTTAGCGCCGCATTTACACCTGCCATTAAACCTTGAGCAGCTGCTTCTTCATAGCCAGTTGTTCCGTTAATTTGCCCTGCAAAAAACAAATTTTCAATCAACTTTGTTTCTAAAGAATGCTTTAATTGTGTTGGCTGAAAAAAGTCATATTCAATAGCATAACCATACCTTAAAAACTTTACGTTTTCAAAACCTTCTACAGAACGAATTGCTTTATCTTGAATATCTTCTGGAAGTGATGTAGAAAATCCATTTACATACATTTCACAAGTTGTCCAACCTTCTGGCTCAATAAACATTTGGTGTCTATCTTTAGTCGCAAAACGATCAATTTTATCTTCAATTGAAGGACAATATCTTGGCCCTGTAGATTGTATTCTACCATTAAACATTGGCGACCGATCAAACCCTTCTCGCAAAGAATCATGCACATCTAAATTGGTATATGTTAACCAACAAGAACGTTGTTTCACTAATGCTTTTGTAGTTGGTAAATAAGAAAATTTCTCTGTAATTTCATCACCTGGTTGTTCTGTCATTTTAGAATAATCTAAAGAACGACCATCTACTCTTGGAGGTGTTCCTGTTTTCATTCTACCAGCTTCAAAACCTTTTGCAACTAAATCTTCCGTAATTCCAGTTGATGCGCCTTCACCTGCTCTACCTCCACCAAAACTTTTATCTCCAATATGGATTAATCCATTTAAAAAAGTACCAGCCGTAATGATTACAGTTTTTGCTTTTATCTCTAAACCTAAAGCTGTTTTAACACCAATAATTTTATTCTCATCAAACCATAAACCGTTTACGGAGTCTTGATAAAAATCTACATTTTCAGTTTGCTCTAACATTGTTCTCCAACATTCTGCAAATTGCATTCTATCAGATTGCGCTCTTGGACTCCACATTGCAGGGCCTTTAGATTTATTTAGCATTTTAAACTGAATAGCTGTTTTGTCTGTTACAATTCCACTATAACCACCTAAAGCGTCAATTTCTCTAATTATTTGTCCTTTTGCAATTCCTCCCATTGCAGGATTACAACTCATTTGTGCAATATTTTGCAAATTCATTGTAATTAACAAAGTATGTGCGCCCATATTTGCGGCAGCAGCAGCAGCTTCGCTTCCCGCATGACCACCACCTACTACAATTACATCGTATGTTGTTGAAAATAAACTCATTATATTATAGTTCCACGTGAAACCTTTATTTTATTTATTTGACTATCAGATATTTAAAAGAAATAACGCCTCATTTTCTTGCTTTCTCATCACTAACTTGTCATCGTCAGATTTATCTTTAAAACCCATATAATGCAAAACTCCATGAATCATTACTCTGTGCAATTCGTCTTTAAAAGAAACTTTAAAATCTTTAGCGTTATCCTCTACTCTTTCGATAGAAATGAAAATATCGCCAGAAATTAATTTACCTAAAGAATTATCGAAACTAATAATATCTGTTAATGTATTGTGCTTTAAAAACTCGACATTTAGTTTGTGTAAATACGCATCATCACAAAAAATATAATTGATTTCTCCAATCTCGAAACCTTTTTCAGAGACAATTTCTTGTATCCAATTTTTTAAATGATTTTCATTATCTAATTGAAATGCAGTTTCATAATTGAATACAATCATTTTATTCTTGCTTTTTATCAGAAAAATAGGCCCTCACCTTCTTTTTATAATTTTGCTGCAAAGGTAAGGATTGTCTATTTAATATTTCTATTTGATTATAAAACACCTTCTTGAATTCTAATGCTTTTGCTTTATTTCTTTGGCTTTCTTTTTGGCTTGCGTTAGATTTACGTTTTTTATCTTTTCCTTGCTCTAAAGTCGCCTTTTCGAGTTTTAATAATTCGTAGTTTAGGTTTTGCATTTTTTGAAGTGTGCCAGCGTTAAAACCTTTGTTAAGAATTTCATTTTCTAACTGCTCCATCGTTTTTAAAGCTTTCTTTGCATTTCCATTACCACCTGGTTTTCCGTTTTCACTTTCTCTAATAGCATTTTGCAATTGCTGCCTTAATTGCGATTGTTCTTTAAATATTTCATACAATTCGCCATCTAAATCGTCATTAGAATCCCCTTCTCCTTCACCTTTTTTATCACCATTTTTTCCAGATTTGCCACCCTTTCCGTTTTTACCCTCTTTGCCATTTTCTCCACCTTCTCCAGCACTTCCATTTCCTGGCTGTTCACCAGGTTTTTCGCCTTCTTTACCTTGTCCTGGTTTTTGCCCCTTTTTCATTCCGTCTTTCATCTTTTTAGATAAGCCTTCTTGCTTTTTAATTAAATCTGGCAGACTAAAACCTTGACCCTTCCCCTTCTTTCCTTGACCCATTTTCATAGACATACTGTTCTGCATACTATTTAAAATATTACTTAAATAATCTGCTAAATTGTTGGTGGCCGTCATTACATAACGTTGATTCGAAATTCCGTTATTGAATCTATTCTCTGAAAAGTTATATAAGGATTGATCTAAATTGTAATGAGTCGCCGATAAATCGTCTTGAATTTTGGTTGATATTTTTGGCAAACGCATAGCCAACACATACAAACTATCATCTATATGTTCAAAATAAGTTTTAATTTCATTTTGCTTTTTTAAGTCCTTACCAAAATCAGGATGCGATGTTGATGTTTCATTAAATTTATTCATCAACTGTTCTTGTTGAAAAGAAAAAATAACAAGATTTTCTAGAATTTTACGCAAATCATCCATGTTTTCTTCCATAGATTCTCCCTGCATTTCCATCATAGATTTTTGCATTTTTGCACTCATTTCTTTCATCTTTTTAGATGATTTTTTCTGACTACTCTTTGCCTCTTTTTGATCTTGATTTTCTAAGTTTTGTTCTGATTTATTCAACTCCTCATCAATATCTTCTTTATCCTGATCTACATCAGGCAACTCCATAGGTTCTTTTAAATTTTCGTTATCTTTATCAAGCTCTTCTAATTCCTTTTTAATTTCTTCGAACTCCTTTTTAATTTCCTTTTGAGCTTCTAACGTATTGTTTTCACTTTCCTCTAAATCTTCTTGCTTTTTAGAAAGCTCTTCAATCTTATTAGCAATTTGCATCGTTTTCTGTTCTACATAAAAACGTTTTACCATCTCTAATGTTTTCTCTAAACTACGTTGTTGTTGCTTGTTTTGTTGTGCTAATTCTTTCGCCTTTTTAACTAAGTCTTCTTTGTTTAGTTTGTCAGCCATTTTTTGAATTTCATCCAACAACTTTTGTTGCTTTTCTAATTTCTTGAGTTCTTTAATACGTTCTTTTAAATCTTCTTTCTTTTCTTGGAGCGATTCATCTTGTTCCTTTTTCTCGTCCAAATTTTCTTGCAGTTTGTCCGTTTGACGTTGCATTATTTTTTTATATTGTTCTTGACGCTTGATAAAACTTTCTACTTTCTTTTTATCATTCCAATTAATGCTTTTTTTGTTCTGCAATTCTTGCTGAATATCTTCTAATTCTCGTTGTTGCTTTTTTTGTTTTTGAACAGAATTCTCTAGATCATTAATCGTATTTCTTTGTTCTTGCAACAATTCATCTTCTACTTCTTCTTCTGTTTTTTGACGATAATTAAAAACTTTACTTTTTTCACTTTTACTACCATTTACGCCATCAGTATCAAAAACCTGAAAATAGAGTTCATAATTGATTCCTTCTTCTAAATTTAATCCTTCAGGAAATTGATAGAAGAAGGTTTGAATATTTTGATTTGTGATTTGAAGAATTAATTTTTGTTTTTTATCAGACTTTGCCTCATCGTAGTAAACCAACTGCAATTTTCTTAAACCATAATCGTCAGAAATTTGTCCTGCAAATTCTGATGTTCCACGTGAAATACTATCCATATTTGAACTTACAGAAATCGTCGGAAACTCATCTTTTATAACATCCACCGAGAACTGTAAATTTTCATAATCTTCTAAATTTTCGTTAGATGATGCAATTTGATAATTTAAAGCCTTGCGGACCCGTTTAGAATATTCGAAATTATTCTTTGTTTTTTGTGTAAAAGCCTCCCGTTTTTTATTATTGATAAAAGTCAACTCGTTTGTTTGACTTGTTTGCACATTCCAACTAATGTTTGTGCCTTCAGGAACAATTAAATTTCCAGAATTTTTAATGGTCTCGTTTCTCTTGCTAAGATATTTAGGATAATCTAACACTAAAGAAATGTTATTAATGGTTGGTGTGCCAATTACATGAATTCGATAATCTTGAGACTGTACTTCATTTGCTTGCACATAAAAATTAATCGATTCTTGCACATCAGAAAATGTATATGAAAACGATCCATTTCCATTATTTTGAAGGTAATATTGTTGGTTACTAAAAATAATTTTTGTTTCATTTGGCACTACATTTCCAACCGTTTTTACAACAACTGTAATAGATTTACCTTGAATAACTTGCAAGCTTTCGTTTTGAATAGAAAACTGAAATGGCGCAGGTGGATTATAAGCAGTTCTGTGATTTACCACACGCGATAAACTTTCAGTTAAAGAACCTTTACTTATTGTAAATAAGCTAATTACATAAATTAAAACAGGTACAATTGCGTACTTTAAATACTTCTTATTTTTTCTAAAATCAATCGCTTTTACAAAAGGAATGGGTTGTAATTCTGCTGATTTTTGGTTGATACTTGCCAAAATTAAATCAGACTGATTGGCATTTTCTTTTAGCTGTAAAACATTTAGTAATTTGTCTTTTACCTCTGGAAAATGATTTCCAATAATTTTTGATGATGCTGAAAATGAAATTCCTTTTCTAAATCCTATCAACTTAAAAACAGGAATGGCTATAAATTTTATCAAAAGAAAAACCTCTACAACTATAAACACCCAAAATAATAAAGTTCTGGCTGTTGGTTTTAACCATAGAAAATACTCTAAAAATAACGTAAAAAAGAAGTATAAAAACCCCAATGAAAAGAATAAAATTGTACCTTTTATCAACTCATTTGTATAGTACTTTCTTGTAAATTGATGTAATTTCTGTTCTATCTTTTTAAAATCGCTCATAATCAACAAATAAAAATACAGCTTTTGTAAGTATCTTCAACAAAATTTTTGTTAAATCGATTTTTTGAACCACAAAAAAGCAAAGAAAACACCGCGTTTATAGAAAACTAATTTTAAGCAACAATTTTAGCATGAAAACATTCCTTCTTTTGAGCTTAAATTTAATTTAGTGTAAGTATTTTAATTTTACAACAACTAAGCATTTATAAATATTTAAAAAATGAAGAATACAATTAAACTTGTAATTTTATTATTATCAATAGCTACCTTTTCGCAAAGTCCTTGGACACAAGAAAAAGGGAAATTCTACACCCAGCTTTCGTTTACAACCATCCCTAATTACGATGCTATTTTTAGTGATGACAATCAAAATCTTTTTGGAACTTATAGTGATAATACTGTTCAATTTTTTAGTGAATATGGCTTATCCGACAAAACTTCGTTGATCGTGAATCTTCCTTTAAAACTAATTTCAGTAGCAGGTTTTGAAGATCCAAGAATAGATTGTTCTGGCGATTGTGGAAAAGATTATAGCAATACTACTTTAGGAAATATTTCTTTGGGTTTAAAGCATAATTTCTATAACAAAAATTGGTTACTTTCTGCACAATTATCTTTAGAAGCAAATACAAGTTCTTATGATGCTGTTTCTGGAATTAGAACAGGTTATGACGCTTGGTCTTTTTCACCTTTATTATTAGCTGGTAGGAGCTTTGGAAAAACGTATGTTCAAGCCTTTATAGGAGGAGATTTTAGAACAAATAATTACAGTACTAACTTTAAAATTGGTGGAGAAATAGGAAGGAAAATAAGTAAAAAAATCTGGTTGATTGGCTTTTTAGATATTTTAAAATCGTTAGAAAATGGCGATGTTATTTTACCTGTTCAACAACACTTGACAGGTTTGTATGTAAATGATCAAGAATATGGTTCTCTTGGTTTTAAAGGAATTGGAGAATTCACAGATAAATTTGGTGTAACTGCTGGTTTTGGTGGCGCTTTTTTTGGGAATAATGTTGCTAAACAAGCCGCTCTTACTTTTGGGATTTATCGTAAATTTTAATTCTTCTCCGACAATTCACAAATAAATTAACCAATAAACCTCACTAAATTATGAGGTTTATTGTTTTTAATACTCTTTTTCTTTTACGTATTCATATGATTTTCAATGAAAACAATAATTCGTGAATTCGTGGCATAGTTTTCAATAAAAACTATCTTTGCAATTCTCAAAATCATAAGAAAAATGGAATCTAATGTTCGTGTTCGTTTTGCACCAAGTCCTACAGGACCTTTACATATTGGTGGTGTAAGAACCGCTTTATATAATTATCTATTCGCCAAAAAACATAAGGGTACTTTTATTTTAAGAATAGAAGATACAGACCAAACACGTTATGTGGCTAATGCAGAGCAATATATTATAGATGCTTTAAAATGGTGTAATATTCCTTATGATGAAGGTCCAGGAAAAAATGAGAAATTTGGCCCTTATAGACAATCAGAACGTAAGAGTTTATATAAAAAATATGCAGATATTTTACTTGAAAAAGGTGCTGCATATTATGCTTTTGATACTCCAGAAGAACTTACAGTTCAAAGAAAGTTATACGAGTCTAAAGGAAAAATGTTTATCTATAACTGGCATAATAGAGAAGATGGTAAACTTGTCAACTCATTAGTTTTATCTGAAGAAGAAGTACAACAAAGAATAAATGCTGGCGATAAATATGTGATTCGTTTTAAAAGCCCGAAAAGTGAAATTTTGTTTATGGAAGACGAAATTCGTGGAAGAATTACGATTAAAACAAATACATTAGATGACAAAGTTTTATTTAAATCTGATGGAATGCCAACCTATCACCTAGCAAATATTGTTGATGATCATTTAATGGAAATTACACATGTAATTCGTGGTGAAGAATGGTTACCTTCTATGCCGTTACACGTTTTATTATACAAAGCTTTTGATTGGGAAATTCCAAAATTTGCACATTTACCACTAATTTTAAAACCAATTGGAAGAGGAAAATTAAGCAAACGTGATGGAGACAAATTAGGTTTTCCTGTTTTTCCATTAGCTTATAAAAATGAAGAAACTGGAGAAATTTCTAGAGGTTTTAAAGAAGACGGCTATTTTGCAGATGCTTTTATAAATATGTTAGCCTTCTTAGGATGGAACCCTGGTACTACTCAAGAAATTTTTTCTTTAGATAAATTGGTTGAAAAATTCGATTTTGAACGTGTTAACAAAGCTGGCGCAAAATTTGATCTTGATAAGACAAAATGGTTTCAGCAACAATATATGCAAACCAAAGATAATGCAGAATTAACTGATTTATTTATGCCTATTTTAGCTGATAAAGGAATAAATAAAGAAAAAGAAGCTATTAAAAACATTGTTTCTTCAGTTAAAGAAAGAGCCGTTTTTGTAAAAGATCTTTGGCCATTAGCTACTTATTTCTTCGAAACGCCACAAATATATGATGCTAAAGCCATTAAAAAAGTGTGGAAAGAAGATACAACAGTATTAATGGTAGAATTAGTTGACGCATTAAAAAAGATCGAAGATTTTTCATCTACGAACAACGAAAAAGAAATTAAAGAATGGATTACTGGTAAAGGAATTAGTTATGGTAAAATAATGCAGCCTTTACGTTTATGTTTAGTTGGCAAATTAGCAGGACCTCACCTATTTGATATTATTTATTTAATAGGTAAAACAGAAACCATTAAAAGAATTGAAAACGCAATCGAAAATATATAAATTATGAAAAAATACATTTTCCTACTTTTTGTTTTAACAAGCTTTCTAGCCCAAAGTCAATTTGGTGGTATGCGAAATCAACGTCAAAGACAAATGCCACAAACACAGCAAGAACAGCCAGCACCAAATTTTCAAGTAGAAAAATACCTAGGAATTATTGTTTATGATATCGAAAAAGCAGCGAAAAAATCGGGTATAAAATTATCTTCTGATGAAGGAAAACAATTTTCGAAACTTCTGACTGCTTATAATAAAGATATTAAAGATATCCGTAGAATAAATAGTTTTACACTAAAAAGCACTAAAGAAATGGTAGAAAATTTCCAGAAAAACGCCGCTAAAACTGGAGACCTTTCGAATCAACTTGTTGTTCAGAAAAAAATGGCCGATAACTTAAAGCCAATTTCAGAAACGCTAAAAATTGAAGATTTAAAACTGGTAAAATCTTTAAAACCTATTTTATCTGAAAAACAATATAAAAAATGGATTAAGTATAATAGAAAATTATATAAAGTATTTCCTAAAGAAGAAGAATAAAATTCTTTTAAAGACCTAAAACCCCTAAAAACTAAAAATTTTAGGGGTTTTTTATGAAGTTAAGTTGCTGTTATCTGTAACATTTTTTAATAAAAACGTCTTATTTATAGTTACTGAAAATCAGTATATTTACAATAAAACAATTTTTAATATAAAAAAAACTTATGAATCCTACATTTATTATTTTTATAGTACTCGGTTTAGTTATTCTATTTGCTGCTTTCTTTACAGTAAAACAACAAAGTTCTGCAATTATTGAACGTTTTGGAAAGTTTCAAAGCATTCGCCAATCTGGATTGCAAATGAAAATTCCTTTAGTAGATAGAGTTGCTGGCAGGGTAAGTTTAAAGATTCAACAATTAGATGTAATCATAGAAACAAAAACATTAGATGATGTATTTGTAAAATTAAAGGTTTCTGTGCAATACAAAGTTATCAGAGAAAAAGTCTATGATGCCTTTTATAAATTAGATTATCCTCATGATCAAATTACTTCTTTTGTGTTTGATGTTGTAAGAGCAGAAGTACCAAAAATGAAATTAGATGATGTTTTTGTAAAAAAAGATGATATTGCTATTGCTGTAAAAAGAGAATTACAAGAGTATATGACAGAATACGGTTACGATATTATAAAAACGTTAGTAACTGATATAGATCCTGATGCACAAGTAAAAGCAGCAATGAATAGAATTAATGCAGCAGATAGAGAAAAAACTGCCGCTCAATTTGAAGGAGATGCACAACGTATTTTAATTGTAGAACGTGCTAAAGCAGAAGCAGAAAGCAAACGTTTACAAGGACAAGGTATTGCAGATCAAAGAAGAGAAATTGCACGTGGTTTAGAAGAGTCTGTAGAAGTTTTAAATAAAGTGGGTATCAATAGCCAAGAAGCCTCTGCATTAATTGTGGTAACACAGCATTATGATACACTGCAATCTATAGGGCAAGAAACGAATAGTAATTTAATTTTGTTACCAAACTCTCCACAAGCAGGTAGTAATATGTTAAATGATATGGTAGCGAGTTTTACAGCTAGTAATCAAATTGGTGAAGCTATGAAAAATGCAAAACCTAAAGTGAAAAAATAGTCAATTTTTCACTTCTATTTTTAATTCTTCTGCTGTTTTTCTTAAATAAGTGAAACAAAAGAAGAATTTTTAGTTTGTAATAAAATACTGCCTTTTAATTTGTTAGCTCATCTAATTCTACCTAAATTATAGAAGTTTAGTAATTATTTTATGTAATGAATAAAAAATCTCTTTATTATTTAATTGATTTTTTCTTATTTTTATACTTATGAATAAAAGAATTTTAGATTGGCTTTCTACGCCCTATTATTTTAATCCTTCAATAATTTTTAAAATTAAAATAAGTATCAATTTTGGTATTTGTGTTTTTGTGTTTTTATATGTTTTTAAACCTTTTTCTTTAGCTTCTTTTGGAGATCATGTTTTACAATACACTGCTGCAATAGGTGTTTTTACTTTTTTAGGTTCTTTTTTAATGTTATTTATACCACCTTTACTACTCCCTATTTATTTTAATGAAGATAAGTGGACCGTTGGTAAAAATATACTGTTCTTACTTATAGCAACTCTTTTTGTTGGTTCTCTATTATGGTATTGTTCAACCATTTACAAAGATGGTAAAGAATTACCTACAGTTAATCTACCGCTTTTTCTAGTGTACACTTTTTTAGTAGGTGCTATTCCTATTTTTTTCTCAGTTTATTTTAATGAAAAAAAATTAAGAAAAAATAGAAGACAGAAAATTAAAGAAATAAAAAAGTTTAAAGAGAAAAGAATATTAGAGAATAAAAAAACTTTAAAAACTGAAATTATTATTTATTCTGATAACCAAAAAGAGAAAATAGTTTTTAATATTAATGATTTAGTTTATGTTACTTCTCAAGGTAATTATGCCAGTTTTTTTCTGAAATTAGAAGATAATAAACTTAAAGAAAAAATTTTAAGAGTTACATTATCTAAAATTGAACAAGAGCTAGAACCTTATACAAAAGTAATTCGATGCCATAAATCTTATATAGTAAATACAAATTTTATGGCCGATATTTCTGGTAATGCAAGAGGTTATTTATTAATATCTAATCTTCTTTCTATAGAGATTCCTGTCTCTAGAAGTTTTAGTAAGCAGTCTTTAATGAGTTTTTTAGATTAAACATTCCTTTTCATCCCAAAAACCCAAAAAACCTTCCCATTTATAACATTTAATAGTTCTTCTGAAATGTTATTTTATATTTGTACATTATTAAATTAAAATATTGGGGGATTTTTTAATTTAAAACAAAAAGCTCTGTTTGCGTTGCAAACAGAGCTTTGATTTTATATCTAACTTTTTAATGTTAGTGGTTATTTCTTTTCTTCTAACTTTTCTTCAGATTCTTCTTTAGAGGCCTTTTTAAACTCCTTTAATCCGCCACCTAAACCTTTCATTAACTCAGGAATTTTTTTACCACCAAACAATAATAAAACAGCAATTGCAATAATTATCCAAGATCCTCCGCTTGGCATTCCTAATAAAACTATATTTAAAGTATTCATCTGTTCTAAAATTTAATAATGCAAAGATACAAAAAGGATTTTACTAATCTCTTTTTTGTATGATACCACCTACTACTTTTTTATCTTTTAACACTTCTGGGTTTCCTTTGTAAAAAATTGATCCTCCAAAACTTACTTTTGCATTTAATGTTTCTCCAGCCATAATTTCTGCCTTTGCTCCTGTTCCTGCCTTTACAGTTGAATTTGCTTTTGCTATAAGATCAAAACCATTGTAAATACCATATAAATCTACATCTACATTTTGATTTTTTACGCTTCCTGTTAACTTAATAATTCCTCCAGAAGAAGCTCTAACTTCTAAATGCTTTACTTTTACTACTAAGTTAATAAAAGCTCTTTCTTGTGCATTTACCTCTAATTTATCTTGATTTACCTCTTTACCAGTAATTGTAGCACCCTCATTGGCATCAATTACAGTAATAGTATTTTTATAGTACAGTTTTACTAAAACCTCTCCATTAGCTATATTATTTTCTGGTTTTAAAGAAAAAGGTAAAGCTATTTTTAATGTATTGTTTACATTTTTAATTTTAACAATTTCAGACTTTTTACCTGTAATTTCTAGCTTTTGTTCTGTAGATTTTATGAGTTCTAACTCAATACCATTGTACACTTTTAGTATAGAAAAATCTCCTAAATTTTTTTCGACTTTACTTTGTGATAAAATAGATAAGCTACTGAAAAATAAAAAGATATAAATTAATTTTTTCATCGTTTTTTTAAGTTTGATTTGTTTAGTAAAATCAATAAGTATACCACTATAAAGACTTTTTACCTTTTTTATTGTGACAAAGGTTAAAAAATAACTTTACAAAATAAATTAAATTAAACAACTTTCACAGCAGTTCCTGTAATTGAAACTAATAAAGTTGATGAATTTGCTAGTGGTTCTACATCTAATTGAATGCCAACCACCGCATTTGCGCCTAATTTTGTAGCATTGTCTTTTAAATTTTGAAACGCCTTTTCTTTTATTGCTTCTAAACCCAAAGTATATTTTTCGTAATATTTAGACATGCTAAACATATCTTTAAAAGATAATTTTTTTCCGTTTGAAGAATAACTAGAATCGTAAGCAGTACCTGTTACAATGCCTAAATAATCTGCTATTTTAAAATTTTCGATGTTGTTTGTTGTTGTTAAAATCATTGTTTTGTGTTTTATAAAACGATACTAATATTAGAAATTACAATAAAATATTTCACACAGTTTATCCTCCTGAAAGGATCTCTAAATTATTTTATATGAGATGCTTGCAGCGTGACAAACTGTAAGGGAATAATATTAATCCTCAATTAAATTAAAATCTAAATGTTTACGCTCTAAATCTGTCTTTTTTACTTGCACTTTTACATCATCACCTAATTGATATAAATGCTTGGTAGATTGCCCAACAATAGCATATTGTTTTTCATCAAAAATATAATAATCACTTTTTATATCTCTAATTCTAACCATTCCTTCGCATTTATTGGCAGAAATTTCTACATAAATTCCCCATTCTGTAACACCTGTAATTACACCATCAAAAACTTCATCTTTATGATCTTGCATGTATTTAACTTGCATGTATTTTATTGACGATCTTTCTGCTTTAGAAGCCAATTCTTCTCTTTTTGAAGAATGTTTACACTTATCTTCATAAGGAAGCGCTTTAGGTGTTTCTCCACCATCTAAATAATGTTGCAGTAATCGATGTGTCATTACATCTGGATAACGTCTTATAGGTGATGTAAAATGGCTGTAATAATCGAAAGCCAATCCATAGTGACCAATGTTTTGAGTTGTGTAGACAGCTTTAGACATCGATCGTATCGCTAAAGTCTCAATCATATTCGATTCTGCTTTACCTTGTACATCATTTAAAAGCTGATTTAGAGATTCTGAAGTTGTTTCTTTAGTTTCTGTATTAATTTTATAGCCAAATTTACTGATGATATTCTGTAAAGACGCTAATTTTTCGTCATCTGGTTCGTCATGTACTCTATAAATAAAAGTTTTATTAGATGGTTTTCCTTTATGACTGCCAATAAATTCGGCAACCTTTCTATTGGCTAATAACATAAATTCTTCAATTAATTTATTAGCGTCTTTAGAGGTTTTAAAGAACACTCCAACAGGCTTTGCATCTTCATCTAAATCGAACTTCACTTCTACTCTATCAAAAGAAATTGCACCTTGTTTCATTCTTTTTTTACGAAGAATTTTAGCCAATTCATCTAATTTTAAAGTCGCTTCTACAATTTCTGGTGTTACTGTATATTCCTTATCAATAATAGAAATATCAGCAGGCATTGTGTACGGCTGAATGTCATCAGATAATTTTACATTTTCTATGATAGCTTGTGCTTCTTCATACGCAAAACGTTGGTCTGAATAGGTTACTGTTCTACCAAACCACTCTCCTACTAACTGTGCTTTTTCATTGATTTCAAACACTGCAGAAAACGTTAACTTTTCTTCATTTGGTCTTAAAGAACAAACCCCATTGCTTAGCATTTCTGGTAACATTGGTACTACTCTATCTACCAAATAAACTGATGTTGCTCTGTCATAGGCCTCATTATCTAAAATGGTATTGGGTTGTAAATAATGAGAAACATCTGCAATATGAATTCCGATTTCGTAGTTTCCATTTTCTAATTTGGTAAACGATAAGGCATCATCAAAATCTTTTGCATCTTTTGGATCTATCGTAAAGGTTAAATCTTTACGCATATCTCTACGTTTTGCAATTTCTGCTGCTGTAATTTCTATCGGTAAATTTTGTGCCTCTTTTTCTACTTCTGGTTCAAATTCATAAGGTAAATCGTATTCTAATAAAATAGAATGCATTTCTGTATTATGATCTCCTGGTTTACCTAAAACCGTGGTAATTTTACCAAACGGATTTTTAGAGTTTTCTGGCCAATCTGCAATGGTAGCTTGTACTTTATCGCCATGTTCTGCACCATTCATTTTATTTTCTGAAATAAAAATATCTGCATACATTTTATGATTATCACAAATTACAAAACCAAAGTTTTTACTTTTTTGTAAAACACCTACAAATTCAGTTTTTGCACGTTCAATAATTTCTACAACATCAGCCTCTAGTTTATTACTTCTTTTACGGTTATAAACATAAGCTCTAACAACATCGCTATGTAACCCTTTACCAAGGTTTATATTTGGTATAAAAATATCATTCTCATAATCATCAGAAATAAAATAGCCATTTCCGTTAGAAGTTACATCTAAGGTTCCTAAAGAGTATTTACGATCTTGATTAATTTGATATTTTCCTCTATCTACTTCTTTTATTTTTTTTGTGCCAGTCAACTCAGCTAGTTTCTGAATTATCTGATTTTTACCTTCAGTATTTGAAACATTTAGTTTTGCAGCAATTTGTTTATAATTATAAAATTTACTACTGTCTTCATTTAAAATTTTAAATATATTTCTGGTTAAGTCTTTTATAACATTACCTTTCTTTTTATATATTTTTTTCTTCTTTTTTGTCATTAATTATTACTTCTTTTAATTTGATACCAAATTACTATTATTAACGCTATTTATTATTAAAAAATAGTTATCAATCTATTATTGTATTTTGGCTTTTATTTAATTATTATTTATGTCTCATTTCGTTACTATACATGCGAGTTCTTGGTTTATAATTGCAAATCCTACTTCTGGAAATCGGAATTTTTCTAAACAATGGAAGGAAATTCAGCAATTATTAAACAACAAGAACATAGACTATTCTTTTGCTTTTACACAATTTTCTAAACACGAAATAGACTTGGTACAAAACGCTATTAATAAAGGGTTTAGAAATATTATTTCGGTTGGTGGAGATGGAACACTACACAACGTAGTTAACGGAATAATGCTGCAAAGATATGTAAAAACTTCGGATATAACTATTGCAGTGATTCCTTTAGGAACAGGTAACGATTGGATTAAAACCTATAACATCCCTAATGATGTAAAAAAATCGATAGAAATCATCCATAGAAAAAAAACAATTTTACAAGATATTGGTGTTTTAAAAACTGATACTAAAACTGTTACTTATTTTAACAATGTAGCTGGTTTAGGGTATGATGGTTATGTTGTTCATAAACTCAATTCTTTAAAACATTTTGGCTCTATTTCATATTTATTAGCCGGAATTTATGGTTTGTTATTTTATAAAAAATCAATCTTTAAAATTATTTTTGATGATAAAATTATAGAAACCACTTGTTTAATGACCATTTTTGGAATTTGTAAATACTCTGGAGGTGGTATGCAATTTACAAAAGATGTAAACTCAACTGACGGATTTTTAGATATTATGATTGCAAAAAATTTAACATTTTTAGATTTAATTTTAAACTTACAAAAATTATATTCTGGTAAAATAGTACATCATAAAAAGGTAGAAACGTATAAAACAAAAGAGATTTCTATACTTCCTATCAATTCAAAACCATTTATACAAGCTGATGGTGAATTGATTGGTACTGGAAAAATTGTTGTTTCTATTATTGAAAAAGGGATTCATTTTGTTATTAATTAAGAATAAACTTTTTACTTATTTGTTGATTTTTATGAGTTAATTGTATAATATATAAACCGTTTGAAAAACTTTTAAAATCTAATAAATTAGAAGTATTTCGTAATACTCCATTTAATAACTCTTGTCCTTTTAAATTGTATATTTTAAAACTTACATTTACTGGTATACTTATCTCTAGTTCTTTACTTTTTCTAATAAAAATATTAGCGTTTTCTAATAAATTATTATCAGTTATACTTGCTGTTGCACAGTTAGTACTATAAATAGTATGTGAATCTTTATTTAACCAATTTTCTTTACTGTAAGTAGCATCATCTACTTCAATACAGTATAAATTTGGATTATTCTCAACTCTTATATAATGAGTAGATAATTTATAATTATTTCCATTTTTTATATTCAAACTAGATAAAGTTGGATTATCATGACAATAGAATCTTTGTAAATTTGAAATAGCACTAACATCTAAACTTGTTAATTGATTATTATCACAATCTAACACAATTAAAGAATTAACAGTAATTAAATTACTTAATTGATTATTATCGCAAAATAAACCTTTTAAAAGAGGATTAGAACTTACATCTAAACTTGTTAATTGATTATTACTACATATTAAATCTGATAAAGCTGGATCTGAACTTACATCTAAATTTTCTAATTGATTATTACTACAATTTATTTCTTTTAGATGCGCATTATCAGTAATTAAACTTGTTAATTGGTTATTATAACAAATTAATGTTTTAAAAACATAATTAGTACTTACATCTAAACTTGTTAATTTATTATTAGAACAGGTTATTTCCTTTAATTTATCATTATTATTAGTAATTAAACTAGTTAATTGGTTATTAGAGCAAGATAAATCTATTAAATTTGGGTTAGCGCTAACATCTAAACTGGTTAATTTATTATTATAAACATCTAAATATTGTAAAGCAGTATTAGAACTAACATCTAAACTTGTTAATTTACTATTTCTACATAATATACGTTTTAAATTTGGGTTAGCACTAACATCTAAACTTTTAAACTCTGGGCCACCACAAAACAGTTTTTCTAATTTATGATTAGCGCTAACATCTAAGCTTGTCAGCTCTGGGTCACCACCACAATACAACTCTCTTAAATTAAGGTTATTACTAACATCTAAACTGGTTAATTCATTTGCAGAACAATCTAAACTTGTTAAGTTAATAAAATCTTCTATTCCTGTTAAATCAGTTATACTACCAACAGGTATAGATAAAGTTGTAATATTTTTTATAGTACTTGTTAAAACTTTGCCATCTAAAACATCATCAACACCTAAAGATATTAATTCTTTTTCAAATTCTATATCTGGTATATTAGTAGTTTGAGAAATGATAGAAGAAAATGATAAAACAAAAATGTAAAATAATAAGTCATAATATTTCATAGTTTTTTTAGCTAAATTTAATATAAAAGTTAAAGAAATCACAATTTTTATGTAACGTTTTCTAAAATTATGCGTCTTTATAATAGAAGACCAAACTTTAGGATGAAAAATCTACGTAAAATTATCGCTTTATTCGCATTTATATTTGTTGTAGGTATTTATTTAACGATAAGAACTGTAAATACTTCTTTGAATAAAACTGAAACTCCTCAAGAAACTGTAGAAATTCAAAAAGATACCACGTACTTGTTAAACGCCGAGAAAAAAATAAAGACAGTTTAAATTATTCTATAACTAACTTTTTTGATGCCTTACCTTTATCTGTTTCTATTTGTAAATAATATATTCCTTTTGATAAATTATAAGTATCTATTGTTAACTCTTTACTACTTTTTATAAATTGACCTAAACTATTGAAGATATTTACACTTTTTAGTTTTGAGTTTTCTAACTGAATAATTATTTGTTTTGATGCTGGATTGGGGTATATTGTAAAAACTTCTGATTCATAATTTTTTATAGTTAAAGTTTTACTTATGTCATAAACTCTTACATGGCCCGCATTAAATACATTTCCATCATTAAAAGGAGCACTAATAGCCACTATACTACCATCAGAACTTAAACTTATAGCAGTTCCTAAATTATCTCCTGCTGCTTCACCATTAATTTCACTTATTAACTGCCAATCGCTATTAATATCTTGATAAATGCGCACATGACCAGCTTTAATACCATTACCATTATTATAAATTGCTCCAATAGCAACAACATTACCTTTAGCATTTATACTTACAGGTGATCCTGAATTATCTCCTGCTGCTTCACCATCTATATCTTGTCCCATCTTAGTCCAAACTCCTGCCTTATTTTTATAAACGCGTGCATGGCCTGAATCACTTCCATTTCCATCATTAGTTCTTGCTCCAATAGCAACAATATCTCCATTAGCATTTAAACTTACTGAATATCCTGAAAAATCAAACGCTGCCTCCCCATCAATATCTTGTCCTATTTGTGCCCAAACACCTGCTGTATTTTTATAAATACGTACATGACCTAATAATTTACCATTTACTTCACTGCGTCTTGCTCCAATAGCAATAATATTTCCATCAGTATTTAAACTTACTGAATATCCTGATGCATCTCCTGATGATTCTCCATCAATATCTTGACCTTGTTGCACCCAAACTCCTTCAATATACTTATAAATACGTACATGCCCAGAACCATTTCCATTTCCAGTATTTGATTTTGCTCCTATAGCTATTATACTTCCTTCAGTATTTAAACTTACGGAATTTCCAGAACGATCATATGCTGCTTCACCATCAATATCTTGTCCTAACTGAGTCCAAACTCCCTCTATATTTTTATAAATA